>Ga0222690_1000048_pt1 | contig 82600 bp, 82 predicted proteins | sample AntAcemetage1234_FD_179802 | JGI IMG/M metagenome (GOLD analysis project Ga0222690, IMG submission 179802) | Saline water microbial communities from Ace Lake, Antarctica - #1234 | ecosystem: Environmental > Aquatic > Non-marine Saline and Alkaline > Saline | place: Antarctica: Ace Lake... | reverse complement strand
CGGCGGGTGAGTTCGGTCCAGGCCATTGGGGTCTCCGTTCAGCTGCACAACCGAACAGAATCACAACCTGCTGAACTCACTCAACTAGTTTTAAATCGGGCTCTTAGGTATCCGGAGTACCGCGAAAGGGCGCCTGATGGACTATATGCTGTTCTTCCTGTTTTTGGCCGCGACCTTTGCCGCCGGATCGACGGGTGCGCTGTTTCCCACGGGCGCGTGGTACAAAAGCCTGAAAAAGCCGACATGGGTGCCGCGCGACTGGATGTTTCCGGTCGCATGGACATCAATCTATTTGCTGATTTCCTTTGCAGGCGCACGGGTCGCGGGCATCGACGGCAACGGCTATGCGATGGCATTCTGGGCGATCCAGATCGCGCTGAACGCCCTGTGGACGCCCGTGTTCTTTGGCCTGCGCCGCCTGAAAGGCTCGCTGCCGATCATCGGGGCGCTGTGGTGGGCGGTGCTGGGCTGCACGATCACACATTTCCAGCTGGATGTCTGGGCCGGTCTGGCCTTTGTGCCCTATCTGGTCTGGGTGTCCATCGCGACCGCGCTTAGCATCGCGATGCTGCGGCTGAACCCGAATGAAAAACCACTCGACCTGAGCGCGATCTGACCCCCTTGAACACCGCCTGAATCGGTGTCAATTTTGGGAATGGAAAATCACATCAAATCTTGGGCGGAGGTTGCTCCGCATCTGGTCGCTGTCGCCGCAGGCCGCAGCCCTGCCGACATGGTCATCCGTGGCGGCAAACTGGTCAATGTGCAAACGCGCGAGGTGCTTGACTGGCAGGTCGCCATCGCCGCCGGGCGTTTCGCCTATATCGGCCCTGACGCCAGCCATTGCATCGGCCCTGATACCGAGGTGATCGAGGCGGCTGGCCGTTACCTGATCCCGGGCCTCTGCGATGGGCATATGCATATCGAAAGCGGGATGCTGACGCCTGCCGAATTCGCCGCCGCCGTGATCCCGCATGGCACGACCACCATGTTCACCGACCCGCATGAGATTGCCAATGTTATTGGCCTGCGCGGCGTGCGGATGATGCATGACGAGGCGCTGATGCAGCCCGTCAACATATTCACGCAGATGCCGTCCTGCGCGCCATCCGCCCCCGGTCTTGAAACCACCGGTTTCGAGATCAGCGCCGATGACGTGGCCGAGGCGATGGCATGGCCCGGCATCATCGGTCTGGGCGAGATGATGAACTTTCCCGGTGTCGTGAACGGTGATCCGCAGATGCTGGCCGAAATGGCCGCCACCATGCGTGCGGGCAAGACCGTGGGCGGCCATTACGCAAGCCCTGACAAGGGCGTCGCGTTTTCGGCCTATGTCGCAGGCGGTGCCGCCGACGACCATGAAGGCACGGCAGAGGCTGATGCGCTGGCCCGCACCCGCAACGGGATGCGGTCGATGATGCGTCTGGGGTCGGCGTGGTATGACGTCGAAAGCCAGATCACGGCGGTGACGCAAAAGGGGCTGGATCCGCGCAATTTCATCCTTTGCACCGATGATTGCCATTCCGGCACATTGGTCAACGATGGCCATATGAACCGCGTTGTCCGCCATGCCATCGCCTGCGGCTGTGACCCGCTGATCGCGCTGCAAATGGCGACGATCAACACCGCGACCCATTTCGGGCTGGAACGCGAACTGGGGTCGATCACCCCCGGACGCCGTGCCGATGTGATCCTGACATCCGATTTGGTGACCCTGCCTATCGAGCATGTGATCGCGCGCGGCAAGACCGTCGCGCTGAACGGCAAGATCGCCGTGGATTGCCCGCATTACGACTGGCCCGATGACGCGCGCCAGACGGTGCGGATGGGCAAGCTGCTGGATCACGCCGATTTCGCGGTTCATGCGCCCAAAGGGGCCAACAGCGTCGTCGCCAAAGTGATCGGCGTCGTCGAGAACCAAGCCCCGACCGAGGCGCTGACCGCCGAACTGCCCGTCGTGGATGGGATTGTCGAAGGGCAAGGCGACACCTACCAGATCGCGCTTGTCGAACGGCACCGCGCGACGGGCAAGGTCGTGAACGGCTTTGTCTCGGGCTTCGGTTATACGGGGCGGATGGCCATTGCGTCGACCGTGGCGCATGACAGCCACCATATGATCGTCGTCGGCACCGACCGTGCGCTGATGGCGAAGGCTGCCAACCGATTGGGCGAGGTCGGCGGTGGCGTCACCGTCTGGAAAGACGATGCTGAACTGGCGCTGGTCGAATTGCCCATCGCGGGCCTGATGTCCGACAGTCCGGCCGCCGAAGTCGCCGCCAAAGCTGATGCGATGGTCGCCGCGATGGCCGCCTGCGGTTGCACGCTCAACAATGCCTATATGCAGCATTCGCTGCTGGCGCTTGTTGTCATACCGGCGTTGCGGATTTCTGATCTGGGCTTGGTCGATGTCACGAAATTTGAAATTACCGATCTGTTCGAGGAAAATACATGAACGCTCCGCAAAAGGTTGTCATCCGGACACCTGATCTGCCGCCGCACGAGGCATTTACCGATCCGAAAAAAGCCGTGGCGCGCCTGAACGACCTTTATGCTGCGTCTGTGCGGTTCCTGTCCCAGAACTTTGTCGCCGCCCTGCGCGATGGTCAGCCCGACGGGCGGTTCCGCGCGTTCTATCCCGAAATCCGGCTGACAACGACGACCCATGCCAAGATGGACAGCCGCCTGTCGTTTGGCCATGTCGCGGAACCGGGCATCTATGCCACGACCGTGACCCGCCCTGACCTGTTCCAAAGCTATCTGGAACAGCAGATCGACCTTTTGCTGAAAAGCCATGGTGTGCCTGTGGTGATCGGCACTTCCGACACCGTGATCCCCGTGCATTTCGCGGTGGCGAATGATGCCGGTGTGACCGTGCCGCAGGACGGATCGATGGAATTCAACCTGCGCGACAATTTCGACGTGCCGGACCTGAGCACAACGCATGATGCGATCGTGAACGGGGCTGGTTTCACCTATCCTGACGGGGCGCGCCCGCTGGCACCATTTACTGCACAACGCATAGACTATTCGCTGGCACGGCTGTCGCATTACACCGCCACCGCGCCTGAACATTTCCAGAACCACGTTCTGTTCACCAACTACCAGTTCTATGTCGAGGAATTCGAGGCTTTCGCCCGCAAGGTGCTGGCTGATCCTGCCAGCGGCTACACCAGTTTCGTCAGCACCGGCAATGTCGAGATTATGACCCATGACGCGCCGCTGCCAGTGCCTGCGAAACTGCCGCAGATGCCGACCTATCACCTCAAACGTCCGGGGGGTGCGGGGATCACGCTGGTCAATATCGGCGTTGGCCCGTCGAATGCGAAAACCGCGACCGACCATATCGCCGTGCTGCGCCCGCATGCGTGGTTGATGGTCGGCCATTGCGCGGGCCTGCGCAATTCGCAGCGTCTGGGCGATTTCGTGCTGGCGCATGCCTATCTGCGCGAAGATCACGTGCTGGACGACGACCTGCCCGTCTGGGTGCCGATCCCCGCGCTGGCAGAAATCCAGATCGCACTGCAGACGGCGGTGGCGGATGTGACACAGCTGGAAGGGTATGACCTGAAACAGATCATGCGCACTGGGACCGTGGCAACCATCGACAACCGGAACTGGGAATTGCGCGAACAGGCAGGGCCGGTGCAGCGCCTGTCGCAATCGCGCGCCATCGCGCTGGATATGGAAAGTGCCACCATCGCCGCCAATGGTTTCCGGTTCCGCGTGCCATACGGCACATTGTTGTGCGTGTCCGACAAACCATTGCATGGCGAATTGAAACTGCCTGGCATGGCATCTGAATTCTATAAAACGCAGGTCGCGGCGCATCTGATGATCGGCATCCGCGCCATGGAATTGCTGCGCGAAATGCCGCTGGAACGCATCCACAGCCGCAAATTACGTAGTTTCGAAGAGACGGCATTCCTGTGAACATATAAAAAACGGCGGAAAAGTGCGTTTTTGCCTTGTCAGGAGCCACTATTCGTAGTGGTGTGCCACAACATACCGTTATAAAGGCGGGGAATAGGCCCTACAGATGGGGCGAATGAAGGAGACCAGTAACATGGCGACGAAACCAATGACCAAAGCGCAGCTGGTTGCTGCAATTGCCGATCAAACCGGCATGGACAAAAAAGCAGCCGGCGCTGCGCTGGATGCCGTGACCGGCATCATCACATCCGAAGTGGCTGGCGGCGGTGCTGTCACTCTGCCCGGCGTCGGCAAGATCTATTGCCGCGAACGCCCAGAGCGGATGGTGCGCAACCCTGCCACCGGCGAGCAGATCAAAAAAGAGGCCGACAAGGTCGTCAAAGTCACGATCGCCAAGGCTCTGAAAGACAGCGTCAACGGCTAAGCTATCGGGCCTTGTGCCGGATACGAAATCAGGAAAGGGTCGCCCGAACAGGCGGCCCTTTTTGCGTGAGGTGACATGGATATCAAAGCGGTTCTGATGGGCCTTGCCTTCGCGTTCATGTGGTCCTCGGCCTTTACATCGGCGCGGGTGATCGTGGAATATGCGCCGCCCCTGTCGGCGCTGGCGCTGCGGTTCCTGATTTCCGGCCTGATCGGTGTGGGCATCGCATGGATACTGGGCCAGTCCGCGCGGCTGACACGGCGGCAATGGACTGGGGTGCTGGTCTTCGGGCTGTGCCAGAATGCCCTGTATCTGGGTCTGAATTTCGTGGCGATGCAGACGATTCCCGCATCCTTGGCGGCGATCATCGCATCCACCATGCCGCTGCTGGTGGCGCTGGTCGGTTGGGGTGTGTTCGGCACGCGCGTCCGGCCCTTGGGGATCATCGGCCTGCTGGCGGGGCTGTTGGGTGTCGTTCTTATCATGGGTGCGCGGCTGCAAGGCGGCATTGATCTGTTCGGCCTGATCCTGTGTGTGATTGGCGTGATGTCCCTGACGGTTGCCACGCTTGCCGTGATGGGCGCGTCGTCGGGTGGCAATGTGCTGATGATCGTGGGGCTGCAGATGCTGGTCGGCAGTGCGCTGTTGTTCATTCCTGCCGTGGCACTGGAAACGCTGGTCGTCACATGGAACTGGCAGCTGATCACAGCCTTTGCCTATACCGTGCTGGTGCCGGGGCTGGCGGCGACATTGGTCTGGTTCCTGCTGGTCGGCCGGATCGGCGCAGTTAAGGCGTCAACCTTTCACTTTCTCAATCCGTTTCTGGGTGTCGCCGTGGCGGCGATGCTGCTGGGCGAAAAGATCGGGCCGCTGGATGTGCTGGGCGTGGTGATTATCGCGCTGGGTATTCTGGCGGTGCAGCTATCGCGTCAGCCCGCGCCGATCACACCGCGCATGCCGCCGGTCTGACCGCGATCCAGCAACAGGTGGTCCAGGATCACGCAGGCCATCATCGCCTCGCCCACGGGGACGGCACGGATGCCGACGCAGGGGTCGTGGCGGCCTTTGGTGATCACCTCGGTCGGACTGCCATCCATCATGATCGACTTGCGCGGTGACAGAATGGAGGAGGTCGGTTTCACCGCGAACCGCACGACGATATCCTGCCCCGTGCTGATCCCGCCGAGAATACCGCCCGCATGGTTGGATGAATACTCTGGCCCGTTCGGCCCCATTAAAATCTCGTCTGCGTTATCGCGGCCTGTCAGCGCGGCGGCGGCCATGCCTTCGCCAATCTCGACACCTTTGACCGCGTTGATCGACATCATCGCCGCAGCCAGATCAGTGTCCAGTTTCGCATAAACCGGCGCACCGATACCTGCGGGCACGCCGCGCGCCACCACCTCGATGATCGCACCGACGGAATTGTGATCATCCTTGCGCAGCCAGGTCAGATAGTCGTTCCATTCTTCGGCCGCCTGCGCATCGGGGCAGAAAAAATCGTTCTGGTCGATCTGGCCCCAATCCATCCGCGCGCGGTCGATCTGTTTGGTCCCCATCTGGGTCATGTAGCCCTTGATCTGCACATCGGGCGCGATCAGCTTGATCGCCTCGCGCGCCACACCGCCCGCCGCCACGCGCGACGCGGTTTCGCGCGCCGAGGACCGCCCGCCGCCGCGCGGATCGCGCAGCCCGTATTTCTGGTGATAGGTGATATCAGCATGACCGGGGCGGAACGTGTTCAGGATATCGCCGTAATCCTGTGACCGCTGATCGGTGTTGCGGATCATCAGCTGAATGGGCGTGCCGGTGGTGCGCCCCTCATAGACACCTGACAGGATTTCCACCGCATCGGGTTCATTCCGCTGGGTCGTGTTCTTGTTCAATCCGGGGCGGCGTTTGTCCAGCCATTGCTGGATCATCGCAGGATCCAGCGGCACATTTGGCGGGCAGCCATCGACGGTGGCACCAAGGGCTGGCCCGTGGCTTTCGCCCCAAGTGGTGAACCGGAACAAATGACCGAAACTGTTGATGGACATGGCAAACCCCCGTTTGGCAACGGTCTAGCGGGCGGGCGGGACAGGCTCAAGAGGTTTCCCTTGCGCCCGGCCCCGTTCCACCCTAGCTTTTGCCCCACCTCGGGGTGCCTTTACTGGCTGAGATGCTTCACGCAGACCCGTTGAACCTGAACCGGTTAGGACCGGCGGAGGGAAGGTATGGCAATTCCGCTATCCCCCAATCCGCCCGTGCATTTGGAGGATAGAATGCAAAAATCCATTTATCTGCCACTTGTTGCGGGATTTGCGCTTTGTGCCAGCGGCACATTTGCGCAGACCCCCGTGCTGCAAGTGATGACATACGACAGTTTCGTCAGCGAATGGGGCCCCGGCCCCGCCATCGAGGCCGCGTTCGAGGCTGTCTGCGGCTGTGATCTGCAATTCATCGGGACCGGCGACGGTGCCGCCCTGCTGGCGCGTTTGCAATTGGAAGGCCCGCGGACCGAGGCCGATATTGTGCTTGGCCTTGATACCAACCTGATCGCCGCCGCGCGCGAAACAGGCCTGTTTGCGCCGCATGGCATCAATGCCGCGCTTGATTTGCCGCTCACATGGGACGATCCCGACTTCCTGCCGTTCGACTGGGGCTATTTCGCCTTTGTCGGCAATGTGGGTGAGGATGCGCCGACATCCCTGCGCGTCTTGGCTGACAGCGACATCCGGATCGTCATTCAGGACCCGCGGTCATCCACCCCCGGCCTTGGCCTGCTGATGTGGGTCAAGACGGCCTATCCTGATACGGCCGCCGATCTGTGGGCTGATCTTGCCGACAATATCGTCACTGTGACGCCGGGCTGGTCCGAGGCTTACGGGCTGTTCCTTGAGGGCGAGGCGGATGCCGTCCTGTCCTATACGACATCCCCCGCCTATCATCTGATCGCGGAAGAGGATGACAGCAAGGTCGCATGGGCCTTTGACGAAGGCCATTACATGCAGGTCGAGGTCGCGGCCAAGGTCGCTGGCACCGACCAGCCGGAACTCGCGGATCAATTCCTTGCCTTCATGGTGTCGGATGCGTTTCAGTCCATCATCCCTGAAACCAACTGGATGTATCCCGCTGTGGTCCCCGAGGGCGGCCTGCCCGCAGGGTTCGAGACCCTGATCACGCCTGCAACCGCCCTGCTGCTGTCGCCCGAGGATGCCGCAGCGATCCGTGACGTGGCGCTGGACGAATGGCGCAACGCGCTGTCGCAATAGCCCCGCGCTGGCCCGGTGCCGCTGCGGCGGCGCTGGTGCTGGTGCTGACCATTGGCACGCTGGCCGCTGTCGGCTGGCGCGCCGAATGGCAGCGCGGTCTGTCGCCTGCTGATTGGGCGGCGATCCGGTTCACCGTCACCCAAGCGCTGGTGTCTGCAGGGCTGAGCGTGCTGCTGGCGATCCCTGTGGCGCGCGCCCTTGCGCGCCGGCAGTTTCGTGGCCGTGCGGCGCTGATCACGCTGATGGGCGCGCCGTTCCTGTTGCCCGTCGTCGTGGCGGTGATCGGCTTGCTGGCCGTGTTCGGCCGCGCAGGCGTGGTGAACAGCGCCTTGGTATGGCTGGGCCTGCCCGCGATCAGCATCTTCGGCTTTCACGGTGTCGTGCTGGCGCATGTGTTTTTCAACCTGCCCTTGGCGATCCGGCTGATCCTGCAAGGCTGGCTGGTGATCCCTGCGGAACGGTTCCGTCTTGCGGCATCGCTGAACGCGCCAGTGGGGCGGTTGCTGGAATGGCCGATGCTGCGCGCCGTGGTGCCGGGGGTTTTTCTTGTGATCTTTCTAATCTGTCTGACCAGTTTCGCTGTCGCGCTGACGCTGGGTGGCGGGCCGCGTGCGACCACGGTCGAGCTTGCGATCTATCAGGCGCTGCGGTTCGATTTTGATCTGGGGCGTGCGGCCTTGCTGGCTTGCGTGCAGTTCGGGTTGTGCGTTCTGGCCGCGGCGGTTGTCTGGCGGCTGTCCTTGGTTGATACCATGGGCGCGGGGCTGGACCGCACCGTGCAGCGCTGGGACCTGCGCTGGCCTATGCTGGATTACCTGATGATTGCTCTGGTCGCGGCCTTCCTATTCACCCCGCTGGCCATGGTCGTCTGGCGCGGCGTGCCGGGACTGGCGTTGTTGCCGGCCGAGGTCTGGGCGGCGGCGGGGCGGTCGGTGATCGTGGCTGCCGCCTCTGCCCTGCTTTGCACTTGTATGGCGCTGGCGCTCGCCTTGCGCGGCGGGCGCATGGTTGCCATCACCGGCGTGCTGCCCTTGGCCGCCTCCGGTCTGGTGGTCGGCACCGGAGCCTTTTTGCTGGTCTATCCCTTTATCAACCCCGCACGTCTGGCGCTGCCGGTCACCGTGCTGGTCAATGCAACACTGGCCCTGCCATTCGCGTTGCGCGCCATTGGGCAGACTGTGGAGGGGATTGACCGCGATTTCGGGCGTTTGGGTGCAAGCCTTGGCCTGTCGCGTTGGGGCTGGGTCCGCATCGTCGTGCTGCCGCGCATCCGCCGCCCTCTGGGGTTTGGCGCGGGGCTTGCCGCGGCCTTGTCGATGGGTGACCTTGGGGTCATCGCCCTGTTCGCGGGCGAGGCGCAGCAGACCCTGCCACTGGCCATGTATCGCCTGATGGGCGCTTACCGGATGGAGGCCGCGGCAGGTGCCGCGCTGATGTTGCTGGCGCTTAGCCTTGCGGCGTTCTGGATTTGCGACAGGGGAGGGCGCGGCAATGCTGATCTGTGAGGCTCTGGTCATTGAGCAGGACGATTTTCGCCTGACTGCCGATTTGGCATTCGGCGCGGGCAAGATCACGGCGCTGATCGGGCCTTCGGGTGCGGGCAAATCTACCTTGCTGGCGGCATTGGCGGGGTTTCTGGCCCCGGCATCGGGGCGGGTTATGTGGCAGGATATGGACCTGACCGCTGTCCCGCCGGGTGCGCGGCCGATCAGTGCGATTTTTCAGGACAACAACCTGTTTCCGCATTTGACCATTGCGCAGAATGTGGGCCTTGGGCTGCGCCCGACGTGGCACCTGACTGCGGATGAACGTGCTTGTGTCGAGCGCGCGTTGTCCTCGGTCGGGCTGGCGGGGCTGGGCGGGCGCAAACCTGCAGCCCTGTCTGGTGGCCAGCAAAGCCGTGCCGCATTGGCACGGGTGCTGCTGGCGGATCGGCCTGTGGTGTTGCTGGACGAACCTTTCGCCGCGCTTGGGCCGGGTCTGAAGGACGAGATGCTGGATCTGGTGCAATCGACGCTGGGCGTTGCCGGGCGGACGGTGCTGATGGTCACGCATGACCCCGACGATGCACGGCGCATCGCGGATCAGGCATCCTTGGTCGCTGCTGGCACTGTGTCTGCACCGGTTGCAACGCAGGCGTTTTTCGAAGCCCCGTCTCCGGCGCTGTCGGCCTATCTGGGCTGAACGAAAAAGGCCCGCCGGAATGGCGGGCCTTTTCATGTTGGATCAAACTGGCGTTATGCCTTTTTGTTCTTGTAAGGCGCCCAAAGCCGCTTGTTGGTCAGATACAGCAGCACCGACAGCAGGGTCAGGAAAATGACCCCGGTCAGACCGGCCTGCTTGCGCGCCATCATCTTTGGTTCTGCGGTCCACATCAGGAAGGCTGCGACATCCATGGCAACTGCTTCCAGCTCGGTCGAGCTGCCGTCTTCGAAAGTGACGTCATCGCCATAAAGCGGTGGTGACATCGCGATCCAGCTTCCGGGAACAAGATGTTCGCCGTGGTCGCCCTTGCAGCTGTCGGGGAACCCACCGGCAGCAAAGGCGATGTTGTAATAGCCATCCATCGGCTCGCCTTCCAGCGCGCATTCCGGTTCTTCGACATAGCCTGTCATCAAAGACGCGATATATTCCGCGCCGCCCATGCCTTGGAACAACTGGGCCATCCCCGTGCCATATGGTCCGGAAAAGCCAGCACGCGCCTTGGCCATCAGCGTCAGGTCTGGCGCGTTGGACAGGTTCGACATCGGGAATTTGTCGGCTGGCGTGGCGGGGCGGAAATCGCCTTCGCCATCGAACAGGGCTTGGTCGAAGATTTCATAAAATTCGGCATAGGCGAAAACCTGATCTTCCGGCAGGTGAGGCCCGCCTTCGTCACCAAGGTTGCGGAAAGACAGATATTGCAGGCCGTGGCAGGCGGCGCAGATTTCGGTGTAGACCTGCAGACCGCGCTGCAATTGCATCTGGTCGAACTGGCCGAACGGCCCTTCGAACGGGAAGGCGTAGTCGGTCACTTTGATTTCGGCACCCGCAGCGGATGCTTGCCCTGATGTCAGGGCAAGCGCTGCTACAGCGGCGAGTGTGGCGTTACGGAGCATATTCATCGGTCTTCCTCACTCGGCCGGGTTGACGACAGGCGCGCTGTCGCTTTGCGGCGCGTAATGCGCGTTATAGTCTTCCTCGATTGTCGCTGGCGGTGTCAGCGGCTTTTCGATGACGCCAAGCACCGGCAGGATCACGAGGAAATAGGCGAACCAATAGGTCGACGCGACCAAAGAGATCATGTCGTAAGGCGATTCCGCTGGGCGGGCGCCAACCCACATCAGCACGAAGAAATCGACGACCAGTAGCCAGAACCACCACTTGAACATCGGACGATACTTGCCCGACCGCACGCTGGATGTGTCCAGCCATGGGGCCAGCGCCATCACCGCGATTGCGCCGAACATTGCAAGAACCCCAAAGAACTTGGCGTCGATGATGCCAAAGCTCAGGAACTGGACGATCTGTACGACCCAGACGTCTGCGGTAAAGGCCCGCAGGATCGCGTAAAACGGCAGGAAATACCATTCAGGTACGATATGGGCAGGTGTCGCCAGCGCATTCGCAGGAATATAGTTGTCGGGGTGGCCCAGATAGTTCGGCATGAACCCGACGATGGCCACGAAAACGGCGAGGATGATCGCCAGCGCGAACAGATCCTTGATCACGAAATAGGGCCAGAATGGCAGTGTGTCCTTTGCTGCATCTTCTTTGGATGTGCGGCGGACTTCGACGCCGGTCGGGTTGTTGTTACCTGTGGTGTGGAACGCCCAGATATGCACGATCGTCAGGCCCAGCAGGATGAAGGGCATCAGATAATGCAGCGAAAAGAAGCGATTCAGCGCAGGCTGGCCCACAGCGGACGCGCCCAGAAGCCAAGTCTGAACACCTTCACCGATGAACGGAATAGCGCCGAACAGGCCGGTGATCACGGCGGTACCGTGGAACGACATCTGGCCCCATGGCAACACATAGCCCATGAACGCAGTGCCCATCATCAGCAGATACATCAACATACCGATGATCCATGTCACTTCGCGCGGGGCTTTGTATGACCCGTAATACAGCGACCGGAAAATGTGCGCATAAACAGCAACAAAGAACAAGGATGCGCCGTTCTGGTGGAAATAGCGGATCATATGCCCGCCGTTCACGTCACGCATGATATATTCGACCGATGCAAAGGCCATGTCCACATGCGGCACATAATGCATCACTAGCACGATCCCGGTGATGATTTGCAGCACCAGCGTGAACACCAGCACGATCCCCCAGATCCACATCCAGTTCAGGTTGCGGGGGGTCGGCAGCATCAGCGTGTCATAAAGAAGTCCGACGATCGGCAGCCGTGAATAAAGCCACTTTTCGCCGTTGGACTTTGGTTCGTAATGGTCGTGGGGGATACCAGCCATGGATCGCTCTCCTTAACCGAGTTGAATGGTTGTCTCGTCCACGAAGGACGCGACGGGAATATCGAGGTTGCGTGGCGCAGGACCGCGGCGGATGCGCCCTGCTGTGTCGTAATGCGACCCGTGGCAGGGGCAGAACCAGCCCCCGAAATCGCCTTGTTCACCCAGTGGCACACAGCCAAGGTGGGTGCAGATGCCCATCTGGACCAGCCAGACGCCATCTTCGGACAGGGCGCGGTTCGCGTCGCTTGCATCCGCTGTCGGATCAAGGTTCGCGTTCTGCGACAAACCGTCCGGCAATGACGCCAGATCAACAGCATTCGCTTCGGCGATTTCTTCTTCGGTGCGCGCGCGGATAAACACCGGCTTGCCCTGCCAAAGAACCGTCAGCTGCGTGCCGGGGTCTACGGCGCTGATATCGACGCGGATCGACGCAAGCGCGAGCACGTCCGCCGAGGGGTTCATCTGATTGACTAGAGGCCAGACCGCGGCACCTGTCACGACAACGCCGGCACCGGCGGTGGCATAATAAAGGAAGTCGCGGCGTGTTCCCTGATGTTCTTCAACTTGTGACACTGGGTGCATCTCCGGTTCGTTGGCGGGCGATCTGCCCAAAAAGAAAATAGGCCGATGTTACCATCAGTCCAATTGGCCGCTGTTTAGCCCCGTTCACCACAGGCGTCCAGCGGACATTCGGGCGCAGGGTCAGGCGTACCTGATTGACGGGGCAAGCGTCGATTCAGACGTTTCTGCAGGCCGCGTCAGGGGCAGATAGGTCGAACGACCACCCAATTTGTAATCAATTCGCCTTTTTTCTGATAATATGGCTGAATTTGTGGCCAAGTAGGCACAGAAGGCCAAGATAGACTGTATCACTTAATGTTTTATTGCGCGTCTTTCCGGCAGACTTTAGGGGTGCGTCCCGACCGATACGCTGGAGATTCGATAATGTTGCGCACCCTTGCACTTTGCTGCGGCCTTCTGGCTTTGCCGACCTTGGCATCTGCCGAGGTTGAGCTGAGCTTTTATGGCGGCGCGCAATCGGCGCCTGCGTCGGACGTCGTGATTCGCGGTGACAGTGTGATACCGGATTTGAATTTCTCGCAAAGCTGGGAAGGTCGGTCCGCCAGCGCACCAATCTATTATGGTATCCGCGTGACCCGGTGGCAGTCCCCGATATTCGGTTTTGGTGTCGATTTAGCCCATAACAAGATCTATCCAAAAGACGATGTCTTGCCGACAGGGTTCAGCGAGCTGGAATTCACTGACGGGTTGAATACGCTCACCGTCAACGCCTATCGTCGCTGGCCCAACATGCTGGGCGATGTCACGCCTTACGTTGGTGGTGGGCTTGGCCTCGCTATTCCGCATGTCGAGGTGACGCATGGCGCCTCTGAAACCTTTGGCTACCAGCTGACCGGTCCTGCAGCGACATGGATTGCGGGCGCAAGATATCCGATCAGCGCCCAATGGTCCGTGTTCGGCGAATATAAGGGTACGTTCACGTCCAACAAAGGCGATCTTGACACTGGCGGGACGATTGAAACCGATGTGTTCACCAATGCGGTGAATGTCGGCGTCAGTTTCAACTTCTGAATATCAGACCGCCGTGTCGGCCATGCTGGCGCGGCTGACGAAAGTCGCGTGCCATTGTGCCAGCGCGTCATTTCCCTGTCGCCAACCGCGCGCATCATGGCGCAGGTCCACATAGGACAGCGCGCAGGCGATGCCGACATGGCCGATGTCTATCGGGCCTTGCAGATGGCTCATCCAGCGGGCGTTGACGGCGGCGATGCTGCGGCTGGCCTTGCCCCATTGCGCTTCGACCCAGTCGGATGATTGCTGTGCCTCGGGCCGCAGCCGCGCCTCGTAGGTCATCAGCACAGTGGCATCCATGATGGCATCTGCCGTTGCTTCCAGCGTCAGAACATCCCAGATCCGCGCCTGCGGATACAGCGATCCGCCCGCATGGTCGTTCAGAAACCGCGTGATCACCCTGCTGTCATAGATGGCAGGGCCAGTATCGCGCACCAGCGCCGGGATCTTGCCGGTCGGGTTCGCCGCGACGACCGCCGGATCGGAGGCAAGCGGTGTTGTCGTCACTGTTACCTCTTCCACCTGATCCAGCAGATCGAGTTCGCGCAGGACCACACGCACCTTGCGCACAAAAGGGGAGGCGGGGGACATCAACAATTTCATTTCGGCACCTATCTGCATTCACGGAAACAAGACCTGATCCTGCCCGCTTTGCCAAGGTGGATATTTCCACATCACGGCCGCAAAACGCGCGGAGGCTTTGAAGTTGTCCAGCCAGCGCGTCAGATCCGGCATGTCCTGCGCCGCGAACCACGCAAGGTCGATCTGCGCGAACTGGCGCACGAAAGGCAGGATCGCCAGATCGGCCATCCGCGCCTGTGGCCCGAACAGGAACGCCGATCCGCGCAACCGTGCGTCCAGATCGTGCAGGAAATCCAGCGCCTTGGCGCGTTCGGTTTCCATGTCCAAATCGGGATAGCGCACAGCATATTTGGTGTGATCGAGCGCTGTCTTGAACGGCCCGTCACAGTGGTCCATCAGGTCATGCCCGTCTTGCGGCATGGCTAGCCAGTCTTCGGGGTCGCGCTGGCCTAGCGCCCAGAGCATGATGTCACGGCTTTCGGCAATCACCCTGTCGCCAGTGTCGATGACCGGCACGGTGCCTTTGGGGGATGTCGCCAGAAACGCCGCCGGTTTGTCACGCAGCAGGATTTCACGCAGATCCACCTGCACGCCGCTGGCATGGATCGCCAGCCTTGCGCGCATGGCGAAAGGACAGCGGCGGAAGGTCCAGAGGATGGGGCGGAATTGCAAAGGTTCTTGCCTCCGGTGGGGATCACGTCAAATCGCGCTCGGCGCGAATTGACGCGCTCGGAAGATGTCAGGCTGTCAGATAGGTCATGCTGTGTCCGGTGATCTTGGCCGTGACAATCCGGCTTTCGGGCTGGTCGGTGGCAAAGGTCACTTCGGTGAACTGTTCGGTGCGGCCCATGCGCGGGCTTTCCATCAAAATGTGATGGGTGCGCCCGATCTGGGCGGCCAGATGTGTGCTGACCTGCGCATCGCCAGCGGCGCGCAGGCGGGCGGCGCGGTCCTTGATCGCCGCATCGTTCACGGCGGGCATGCGCGCGGCGGGCGTGCCGGGGCGCGCGGAATAGGGAAAGACATGCAACCATGTCAGGTCGCAATCGCGCACAAGGGCCAGCGAATTGGCGAACATCTCTTCGGTTTCGGTCGGGAATCCGGCGATGATATCGGCACCGAATGTCATATCGGGGCGCAGCCGGCGCGCGGTTTCGCAGAACCGGATCGCGTCATCGCGCAGATGGCGGCGTTTCATCCGTTTCAGGATCAGATCGTCACCATGTTGCAGCGACAGGTGCAGATGCGGCATCAGGCGTGGCTCGGTCGCGATGGCGGACAGAAGGTTGTCGTCTACCTCAATCGAATCGATGGAACTGATCCGCAAGCGCGGCAGGTCGGGCACCAGTTTCAGGATGCGCATCACCAAATCGCCCAGTTTCGGGGCAGAGGGCAGGTCAGCCCCCCAGCTGGTCAGGTCGACGCCGGTCAGCACAACCTCGGCATAGCCGCGATTCACCAGCCGTTTGATCTGGTCCACCACCACACCGGCAGGGACAGACCGCGAATTGCCCCGCCCGAAGGGAATGATGCAGAAGGTGCAGCGATGGTCGCAGCCGTTTTGCACCTGCACATAGGCGCGGCTGCGGGTGCCGAAACCGTCGATCAGATGGCCCGCCGTTTCGGTCACTGACATGATGTCATCGACCTGCACGGGTTCGGTCTGGCCGATCAGGTCGGGCGTCAGCCGCGCCCATGTGGCGGGGTCCATTTTTTCGGTATTGCCGATCACCATATCGACCTCGGCCATTCTGGCGAACGTGTCTGGTTCGGTCTGGGCGGCGCAGCCTGTCACGATGATGCGCGCATCCGGATGGTCGCGGCGCAGTTTGCGGATATCCTGCCGCGCCTTGCGTACGGCCTCGGACGTCACGGCGCAGGTGTTTATGATCACGGCGTCCTGCACGCCTGCCTGTGCTGCCAGCTCTTTCATCGCCTCGGTTTCATAGGCGTTCAGACGGCAGCCGTGATTCGAAAAAATTGGGGCGTTCTGGGTCATAGCCGCCATTGCCCGTCAAAGACATAGGCCGTGGCCCCCGTCATCCAGACCCCGTCATCGCGCCAGTCGATGGCAAGATCGCCACCGTCTAGCGTGATTGTCACTTTGCGCCCGGTCAGTCCGCGCCGGGCTGCGGCGACCGCCACAGCGCAAGAGGACGAGCCAGAGGCCAGCGTGACCCCGACACCCCGTTCCCAGACGCGCATCCGCAGATGGTCGGGGCCGATCAGGCTTGCGAATTGCACATTGGTGCGTTGCGGGAACAGCGGGTGATGTTCGATCAGCGCGCCGCGCGTGGCCAGATCAACCGCCTCGGCATCGTCAACGAAAAACGTGCAATGCGGGTTGCCCATGCCGGTGGCTATCGGCGCACCGTCGATGGGCAGGTGCAGCGTATCCATTTGTTCTGCAAGCGGAATTTCGTACCAGTCAAGCTGTGGCTGGCCCATGTTGACCGACGTCTGCCCATTCCCTGCATCGACAGCCTGCAATGTCCCGCGTGCTGTCGTGATCGTCAGGGCGCTTTTTCCGGTCTGGTCCATGACCAGCCGTGCGATGCAGCGCGTCGCATTGCCACAGGCAGCGGCGGTCGATCCATCACTGTTCCAGAAGGTCAGATGCAGGTCCGCATCGGGCGTATCAGAGATCACCGCCAGCTGGTCAAACCCGACGCCGCGATGCCTGTCTGAAATCGCGCGGGCAAGTGCTGCTGTGACGCGCGGCGCTGCCCCACGTTCGTCCACAACGACAAAGTCGTTGCCAAGTCCGTGCATCTTGCGAAAGGGCAGAAAGGTCTGATCGGTTTGTGTCATGGCCGCGATATAAACAATGCCCCGACACATATCCAGCCACGAAGGCATTTGGGGGTTGACCGCGATGCAGCAGCTTTCTAAGTAGCGGCCTGTGTGGGCCGGTAGCTCAGCTGGTAGAGCAACTGACTTTTAATCAGTAGGTCTCGGGTTCGGATCCCGACCGGCTCACCAAAATAGAAAGGCTCGGGCATTGCTGCCCGAGCCTTTTGTTTTTTATTGGCTGAACTTGCGCCGGTATAGATCTACAGCGAGATGAGAAACTTGGCCTGGCGCGGCGGGCCGGTCAGCCTTGGTGATAGGTGGGCAGGATATCCCCCGGCGCCGCCGTCGCCGCATAGACTGCGCGCGCGATGGCGCGGCTGAGGCAGACCGCACCCGCCGCCGCGATGCTGCGAAAGGCGGTTGTATCGACCGACCCGTCGCTGCCAGTCGCCACACCGAACACAAGATCACCATCCAGCGGCGTATGCGACGGCACAATCGCCCGCGCCAGGCCGTCATGCGCGGTCACGGCCAGCCGGTGGCATTGCACCTTGGTCAAGGGCGCATCTGTGGCGACGATGGCGATGGTCGTGTTCGCGCCGCCCGTGGCCTGCATCTGCATCGCCTGTTCTTTCAGGCTGGGCTCAGGGCTAACCATCCCGCCGCGCGGGTCAGGGCCAGCGCCGCCGAATTCAGCCCCCATCTCGAACGGTGCCGCCCAGAAATGACGGCCGCCAGGGGTGGTCACGCTGCCCAGCGCATTCACAACAACCAGCGCGCCGACCGTCGTGCCGTCGGGTAGCACCAAGGACGCTGACCCAAGCCCGCCCTTTTGCATCGCCGCCAGCGCGCCCGTGCCCGCACCCGCCGTGCCAAGCGCGAAATCGGGGCGTGCCGCATCCAGTGCCGCACGGCCCAGTGCGCGATAGGGGTTTTCATCCCAATCCTTCGCTCCGCCGTTAATCAGATCGAAAATGATCGCGCCCGGCACGATCGGTATCCGCATCGGACCAATGGCAAAGCCGCGCCCCATCGCGCGCAGCCCGTCCATGACGCCGGAACAGGCATCAAGGCCGAAGGCTGACCCACCCGACAACACCAGCGCATCGATCTGTTGGACGGTTTTGTCGGGGGCCAGCAGGTCGGTTTCCTTAGTTCCTGGTGCGCCGCCCATCACGTGCACGCTGGCGGTGAATGGCGCGTCTGCAATCACGACTGTCGTGCCTGTCTTGATGTGATCGTCCTGCGCATTGCCCACACGCAGCCCTGCCACATCGGTGATCAGATTGCGGGGCCCTGTTTTATATGCAGCGTCCACCGTCCACCTCCATCGCGATACCTGTGATCATGCTGGCTTCGTCCGAGCATAGAAAACAGGCGGCGTTGCCCATATCCTCGGGCGTGGAAAAGCGGCCCAGTGGGATCGTTGCCAGAAACTTGGCGCGGATTTCCGGTGTATCCTCGCCCATGAAGGATTTCAGCAGCGGTGTTTCCCCCGCCACCGGATTGATCGCATTCACCCGGATGCCAAAGGGCGCAAGTTCCACCGCCATCGTTTTCGTCGCTGTAATCATCCAGCCTTTGGACGCGTTGTACCAGTTCAGCCGTGGGCGTGGCGACACGCCAGCGGTCGAGGCCACGTTGAGAATCGCGCCAGTCTTGCGGTTCTTGAAATGGGGGACAAAGGCACGCGCTGTCAGATAGACTGATTTCATATTTACGCGAAACACGCGGTCGAAATCATCCTCGGTCACGTCCTCCATCGCCTGCGGCAGATGTGTAATGCCCGCGTTGTTGACCACAATGTCCAGCGACCCTGCGGACAGCACGATTTGCGCCATGTCAGAGACTGAATCCGCATTCCCCACATCACAGGTGATCGCCGCGCCGCCCAGTTCCGCCGCGATCTGTTCCGCAGCCGCACCGTTGATATCGGCACACCAGACCCGCGCACCTTCGGCTGCGAATTTCCGCGCGATGCCCGCGCCAAAGCCTGATCCGGCCCCTGTCACCAAAGCTGTCTTGCCTGCCAGTCTCATCCCATCACCCATGCCATGCGGCCACGGTTTTCAGGGTCGAAAAGCCATAAAGCGCCTCGAACCCCTTTTCGCGGCCATGCCCCGATTTGCCGACGCCGCCAAAAGGCAGTTCCACCCCGCCGCCCGCGCCGTAATTGTTGATGAACACCTGCCCCGCATGCAAGGCTTTGGCCAGCCGCATCTGGCGGCCCCCGTCGCGGGTCCAGATGGATGCGACCAGCCCGAAGGCCGTACCATTGGCGATTTTCAGCGCCTCGGCTTCGTCGTCAAACGGGATCAGCACCTGCACAGGGCCAAAGATTTCCTCCTGCGCCAGCACATGACCGGGCGGCACGTCGGCGAATAGCACAGGTGCGACGTAGTGGCCCGCCGCATCGGTCACGATCTGGCCCCGTGCGGCGATGGTCAGATCGGCCCCTTGGGCGATGAAGCCTGCCACGATGTCCTTTTGTCTGGCAGAGATCAGCGGCCCGAGGTTCAGGTCATCCAGCGCAGGCCCGACCTTCAGCGCGTGATAGGTTGCGGCCATCCGGTCGCGCACCTGATCGTAAACGCCGCGCTGCACCAGAATGCGACTGGACGCCGAACAGGTCTGGCCTGCGTTCTGGATGCCCGCATTCACCAGAAATGGCAGCGCACGGTCCAGATCGGCATCGTCGAATACGATCTGGGGCGATTTGCCGCCCAGCTCCAGCGTGACGGGGATCACGTTCTTGGCGGCGGCCGTCTGTATCGCCGCACCCGTGCGGACCGATCCGGTAAACGACATATGCTGCACGTCCGGATGGCTGGCGAGTGCGGCCCCCGCCTCTGCCCCCAATCCTGTCACGACATTCAGCGCCCCTGCTGGCAGGCCCGCATTCAGCGCGATGGCGGCGAAGGCGAGGGCGGTCAGGCAGGCATCCTCTGCCGGTTTCAGCACACAGGCATTGCCCATCGTCAGTGCCGCCCCGACAGATCGCCCGATGATCTGCATAGGATAGTTCCACGGGATGATATGGCCAGTCACGCCATGCGCCTCGCGCAGCGTATAGACGGTGTAGCCGTCCAGATAGGGGATGGTGTCGCCCATGATCTTGTCGGCGGCACCGCCATAGAATTCCATATAGCGGGCCAAAGCGACCGCATCGGCGCGCGCCTGTGTCAGCGGTTTTCCGACATCGCGCGCTTCGAGTTCTGCCAGTGCGTCGGTCTGCGCCAGCACAGCCTGCCCGATGCGGGTCAGGATGCGGCCACGCTCGGTCGCGGTCATCCTTCCCCAGTCGCCAGCGCGGGCGGCATGGGCGGCAGCGACAGCCGCGTCGATATCTGCCGCCGTGCCGCGCGCGATCTGCGTCAGGGGTTGGCCTGTCGATGGGTCCGTAACCTGGATCGTGGCATCGCCACGAATCCAGGACCCGCCGATCAGGTGGCTGGCAGGCGGGATCTCAAAGGGCGTCAGCGGCATGGGCAAGCTCCGGCAATTGGGGGGCGGCGGCGATCAGGGATTTGGTGTAGGGATGTTGTGGATCGGCAAAAATAGACTCTGTTAAACCGGATTCGACGATTTTTCCGCCCTGCATCACCAGCACGCGGTCTGTGATGCTGCGCACAACGCTCAGGTCATGGCTGATAAACAGATAGGCAAGCGGACGCTTGCGGCAGATATCTGCGATCAGATCCAGCACTTGCGCGCGGACTGATACATCGAGCGCTGACACTGCCTCGTCAAAGATAATGAGATCGGGTTCCACGATCAATGCGCGCGCAATGGCAAGGCGTTGCCGCTGCCCGCCGGAAAACTCGTGAATGTACTTGTCCGCCGCATCGGACGGCAGCCCGACATCGGCCAGCGCCTTGGCAATAGCCTGATCGCGCGCTGCCCCCTTGGGCGGGTTGTCCAGCAGATGGAACGGTTCGGTAATCAGCCGGTCCACGCGATGACGCGGATTGAAACTGCCGTAGGGGTCCTGAAACACCACCTGCATCTTGCGCCGCAAGGCAAGTTCGCCTTGCAATACTGGCGCACCGTCAAGCGTGATCTGCCCACCTTGAACAGGCTCTAACCCCAAAATCGCCCGTGTCAGTGTCGATTTTCCACAGCCGCTTTCGCCCACCAGCCCCACACGTTCGCCACGGTTGATGGTCAGCGACACATCATCCAGCGCGCGAAAGGTCGGGCGCGACCCGAACAGCGACAGCCGCTTGGTCGGGTAATCGCGCATCACATGGCGCACGGCGAGCAAGGGCGCGTCATTCTGCACCGCAGGCAGGTCAACGGCATGGGTTGAAGCGGCGAACAGCGCGCGCGTATAGGGGTGGCGCATGGTGCGCAGCAGGTCGCTGGTCGGGCCGTGCTCGACGATGCGCCCGTGTTGCATCACGGCGATCCGGTCGGCGACATCGGCCACGACGGCCAGATCATGCGTGATCAGCAGCAGGCCCATGCCAAATTCATCCACCAGCCCTTGCAGCAGGTCCAGGATGCGCGCTTGCGTCGTGACATCCAGCGCGGTGGTCGGTTCATCCGCGATCAACAGCTTGGGGCGCATCGCAATCGCCATTGCGATGACGACACGCTGGCGCTGTCCGCCTGATAACTCATGCGGATAGCGCGTCGGCGCGACCTTCAGCCCGACCCGGTCAAGCATGGCGGCGGCGCGGGCGTGGGCCTCGGCCTTCGTCACGTTTTCATGGACCCTGATCGTTTCGGCCACCTGTGCGCCGATGGTCTGCACGGGGTTCAGCGCGGTCATCGGTTCCTGAAACACCATACCCATCGCATTGCCGCGCATCCTGCACAGGGCGGGTTCGGGCGTTTGCACTATGTCCGTGCCATCCAGCAGGATTTGCCCCTGCTGCTTTGCCCCCTGCGGCAACAGCCCCATGATCGCCAGCGCGGTCATCGACTTGCCTGACCCGCTTTCGCCGGTGATCGCAGTGATCTGACCCTGTGCCATGTCCAGATTGATGCCCTGCAACACAGACGTGCCGCCGATCTGCACCGACAGGTTTTTGAGTAATAAAAGGCTCATGTCCGCACCACCCGGATGCGCGGATCAAGCCAGTCGCGCAACCCGTCGCCCAAAAGGTTCAGCCCCAGCACCGTCAGCAGGATCGCGAAACCGGGGATCAGGGCCACATGCGGCGCGATACTGACCAAGGTCTGCGCATCGGCCAGCATCCGCCCCCAACTGGCCGTGGGCGGCTGCGCGCCAAGGCCGATATAGGAAAGCGCCGCCTCGGCCAATATGCCCAGACTGAACTGGATCGTCCCCTGCACGATCATCAGATTGGCGATATTCGGCAGGATATGTTCCGCTGATATGCGTGCCGCCCCCTTGCCGCTGACGCGGGCGGCAAGGATGAAATCACGCTCCCACAAAGGCAGCGCCGCACCCCGCGTCAGGCGGGCAAACACGGGGATGTTGAAAATGCCGATGGCGATGATGGCGTTGACTGCAGAGGGGCCGAACACGGCGGTAATCAGGATCGCGATCACCAGCGACGGAAAGGCAAACACCAGATCATTGCCGCGCATGATGACATCATCCAACAGCGACCCCCGCCGCGCCGCCGCCCACAGGCCCAGCGGCATGCCAAGGCCCATCCCGATTCCCACGGCGACCAGCGCCACGGCAATCGACGTGCGTGCACCCATCATCACCATCGACAGGATATCGCGCCCGAAATGGTCGGTACCCAGCAGATGCGCGCCGCCGGGGGTCAGCAGGCGGTTGGGGATGTCCAGCACCTCGATATCGTAAGGCGTCCAAAGGAATGACAGCGCCGCCAGTCCGGTGAAGAGCACGGTCAAGCACGCCCCGATGATCAGGTTGCGCGACATCAGGCGCGCGCCCGCAGGCGGGGATCGACGGCGGCATAGGTCAGATCGACGATGAAGTTCACCATGATGACGGTAAAGACCAGCAGCATCACCACGCTTTCCACCACGATCAGGTCACGCGCGCTGATCGCCTGAAAGATCAGCCGTCCCAACCCCGGCAGAAAGAACACCTGTTCGATGATGATGGCCCCCGCGAGCAGGAACGAAAACTGCAACCCGATGATCGTCAGCACCGGGATCAGCGCATTGCGCAGCGCGTGCCGCCATAGGGCCTGCCTGTGGGTCAGCCCTTTGGCGCGCGCGGTGCGCATGAAATCCTCGCCCAACATATCCAGAAGCGACGACCGCATGACCCGCGCAAGGATCGCCGCCTGCGGCAAGGCCAGCGCGATCGCGGGCAAGGTCAGAGCCTTGATCGCAGCCCAAGGATCGGCCCAACCCGGAAAGCCCCCTGCCGAAAACCAGCGCAGGTTGATCGCAAAGACCAGCACAAGGATCATGGCGAACCAGAAATTCGGGATCGCCACACCCAGTTGCGTCGCCCCCATGATCGCGGTGTCGCCCGCCCCGCCCCTGCGGCTGGCGGCATAGATGCCTGCCGGAAAGGCCACCAGCGTGGACAGGGCCAGCGCATAGATGGCCAGCGGCAGCGACACCCATATCCGGTCCGCGATCAGCGTCGCAACAGGCGTTTTATAGGTCCATGACATTCCGAAATCACCCTGCACCATGCCACCGACCCAAGCGGCGTAGCGCGCGATCAATGGTTCATCCAGCCCCATTTCGGCGCGCAGGGCGGCAATCGTGTCAGGCCGCGCATTCACCCCCAGCATAAAGGCCGCGGGATCGCCGGGGATCACCTCGACCACCGCGAAGATCACGATGGAGGCGACAATCAGGCTGGCTGTCAGCGACACAAGCCGCCCGAGGGTAAAGCGGATCATGCCCGCTCAACTGCCCCAGGACACGCCCGTCAGATCGACCGCAGCGGTCGGCTGGTTGACCCAAAGCCCTGTAATCTCGGCCCGCGCGACGGTCGCGACACCCAGCTGAAACAGGTAGCCGTTGACGTAATCTTCGGAAATGATCGTTTGCGCCTGCGCCAACAAGGCTGACCGCCCTGCAGGGTCTGTCGTCGCGTTCAGGTCTTCCAGCACGGCGCGGAAATCGGCGTTGTCGTACTGGAAATAATAATCGGGGTTGGCGTAGATGTTGATATCCATCGGTTCGGTATGGCTGACGATGCTCAGGCCGAAATCCTTGTTGGTGAACACTTCTTCGATCCACTGCGCCCATTCGAGGTTCGTGATCTCGGTCTCGATCCCCACAGCACGCAGCTGGCTGGCGATGATTTCACCCCCGCGACGGGCATAGGACGGCGGCGGCAGTTTCAGCGTCGTGGTGAAACCGTCCGGCAAACCGGCCTCGGCCAGCAGGGACCGCGACAATTCGGGATCGAACTGCGAATTGGCCAGCAGGTCCACGTAATCGGGGTTATGCGGCGCGAAATGCGTGCCGATGGGCGTGCCTTGGCCGAACATCGCGCCGTCGATGATCGCCTGACGGTCAATGGCATGGGTAACAGCGCGGCGCACCAGCGGGTTGTCGAAAGGTTCGCGCTGGTTGTTCATCGCCAGAATGGTTTCGCCTTCGGTATTGCCGTTCAGCACCTGAAAACGCGGATCAGCCGCGAACTGCGGCAGGTTTTCAGGGGCGGGGAAGCCCACGAACACATCCACATCCTCGGCCATCATTGCAGCAAAGGCAGCGGTCGGGTCCGAAATAAAGCGGAAAGTCGCGGTTTCCAGCGCGGGCGCGGCCCCCCAATAGCTGTCGTTGCGCGCCAGTTCCAGCCTGTCACCCTGCACCCAGTTGGCAAAGGCAAAAGGCCCGGTGCCGACAGGGTTGGTTGCAATCGTGTCGATGCTTTCAGGCGCCACGATCACCGCATCGCCCCAGGCCATGTTGAACAGGAACATGCCGTTGGGCTTTGACAGCGTGACCTGAACGACCAGCGGGCCGATCACGGTGACATCGGCAATATCGGCAAACAGCGCCTTTTGCGCGTTGGTGCTATCCTCGGCCCGCGCGCGGTCAAGGCTGAATTTCACATCCTCGGCGTCCATCGTCGTGCCGTCGTGAAAGGTCACGCCAGCGGCAAGGTTGAATGTATAGGTCAGCCCGTCTTCGGAAATATCCCAGCTTTGCGCCAGACCGCGGATAATCGCGCCATCGGCATCGAAGCGGGTCAGCCCCTCGAACACGTTGGCATAAAGGACGCTGTCAATCGCCTGCGCCGCGCCGCTGGTCGGGTCAAGGTTCGGCGGCTCCAGCTGGATCGCGACGGTGATGCTGTCCTGCGCCAGCGCACCGGAGGCGCAAAGCACGACGGCGGTGGATGCGGCAAAGCGTTTGAAATGATGCATGATGGCCCCCTGTTTGTTGATGATAGTGTTCACTGAACCGGGGCGGCAATTCAAGCCCCGTAGGTCGGGGTTCACCCCGACATTCCCCCCAAGATCACAGCCAGCCCGCCTGCCATGACCTGCGCGCTGTCGATCATGTCGTCCACGCCGATATATTCATCCGGCTTATGGGCCAGTTCCAGCAGACCGGGACCATAGGCGATACAATTCTTCAGCTTGCCGATCCGGTCGATATGTTTCTGGTCATAAGTGCCGGGGCTGGCCACAAATTGGGCGGGCCTGCCCAACACTTTTTCAATCTCATCCGCAATCACCTGCACGACGGGCGCATCGCGGTCGGTCATGCTGGGCAGGACCATGTTGATTTCGCGCAGGTCATAGCTGAACTTGTCGCGCCGCGTTTTCAGGTCTTCAAGAAGGGCTGTCACCTCGCCGCGCACATCCTCGATGTTTTCCTCGGCCAGAAAACGGCGGTCGATCACGATGCGGCAGCTGTCCGGCACGCAATGCGCCGGCAGGCTGGTGTCGCCTTCGGCGAATTCAGGCTGGCCGCCGTGGATGGAATTGATGTTCATCGTGGACGACCGCGCGCCATCTGGCACCACCGGCATATCGGTGCGCCGCGCGGCCATGGCGGGGTAAAGCGTGGTCTCGAACGCGGCCAGCACCGCCCCCATGTGCCGCACCGCGCAATCGCCCAGAAACGGCATTGATCCATGCGCGATTTCGCCATGCGTCGCGATCTCGGCCCACCAGCCGCCGCGATGGCCCAGACAGACGCGGTCTTTGTGCAAAGGTTCGGGGATGATGACATGCTGGACGCGGGCAGGGTCGAAGAACCCCTGTTCGGCCAGATAGGCAACACCGCCATAACCGCCCGATTCTTCGTCTGCGGTGCCGGAAATCTCGACCGCACCGGCGAAATCGGGATGGGTGGCAATAAACGCCTCGGCCGCGATGATGGATGCGGCCAGCCCGCCTTTCATGTCGCAGGCGCCACGCCCATAGATCTTGCCGTCGATCAACGCGCCGCCGAACGGGTCTTGGGTCCAGCCATGCCCGACCTCGACCACGTCGATATGGCTGTTGAAATGCACACATTCACCCGCCCTTGTACCGTCGCGCCGCGCGACAATGTTCCAGCGGGGGTATGCGTCGCTGTCGCCCGGCGTGCCATGCGCGCGGATCAGTTGCGTCGCGAACCCTGACTTGCGCAACCGCCGGTCCAGATAATCGCAGATGTCACGGTAGAGTGCGCCGGGCGGGTTCAGCGTGGGGATGCGGATCAGGTCTTGGGTCAGTGCGATCAGATCATCGCGCCGGTCGGTGATGGCTTGCATCAGGGGGGTGTGGTCGGTCATCTGCAAACTATCCGCCAAGCCCTGCGCGCGCGCAAGGGGCTAGATCATCTGCCTAGGGTTGATTTGTTGTTGCAGCATCGCCGCCAGAAACCCTGTGGTGACGATCTGCACCCCCAGCGAGGCTGCGACCACGGCAAGCGCTGCAGGCCGCACGATGCGGCGCGCGTCCAGATCGCCAAAACCTGTCGCGCCCCAGCTGAACACGCCGGACAGGGTGGCGATGAACGCGACCAGCAACAAAGCGCCGCCCGCGATACAGGCATTGTCCACGGAAAGGTAGGATTTGAACCGCTCAAACCGGTCCGAACTGGGCAAAAGCGCGAAACGCACCGCGAAAATCCGCGATAGCGCATAAAAGCAGATCATCTGGAACCCCGTCAGGATCAGCGCCGCGGCAAGGATCAGCGTTGCTACATCGAAACTGACAGCCCCGATGGTCACAGGGCCGAACAACAGCGCCAGAAAACCGGCGCTGCCCAGCCCGAACAGGACCAGACCGGGGTAATAGAACAGCCAATACGGCGCGAAGGTCATCAGCAGTTTCAGATGCAGCCAGCCATCGCGCCAGCTGCGCAGATGCGGTGGGCGCGACCGGCCATCGGGTTGCAGCGTCGTCGGCACCTCGCGGATGTCCAGACCCGACAAGGTGGCCTTGATCACCATTTCGGACGCGAATTCCATCCCCGGCGTGTTCAGATGCAGGCCAAGGATGGCGTCACGGTTGAACCCGCGCAGCCCGCAATGGAAATCACCCACCGGTGTGCGGTAAAAGATACGCCCCAAAGTGGACAGCACCGGATTGCCCAGATAGCGGTGCAGGGGCGGCATGGCCTTGGGCGCGATCCCGCCCCGAAACCGGTTGCCCATCACCAGATCGGCTCCGCCGCGCAATTCTGCGACGAAAGGATCTAGATTGGCAAAATCATAGCTGTCGTCGCTGTCTCCCATGATCACGAACCGGCCCTTGGCGTCCGCGATCCCCGCGATCAGCGCCGCGCCATAGCCTTTTGTGGGCACATCGACGACGCGTGCGCCAAGGCGGCGGGCGATGTCCTGACTGCCATCATTTGACCCGTTATCCGCGATCAGCACCTCGCCCGCGATTCCCGCGCGGTCAAGATAGCCTTTGGCTTTGCGAATGCAGGTGTCCAGCGTTTCCGCTTCGTTCAGGCAGGGCATCAGAATGGTCAGCTCGGTCATCAAGGCGTCCCGGTCCCGCGGTGTCGTCCGGCTGGTGTGCCCGGTCCGCCCTATCGGTACTACAACCAGTGGCTGTTGTGCAACAACCAAGACGTGTATAAATACCCGTGCTGGCGGGCAATGTTGCCAAACGGTCACCTGTGCTAGCCCCCTTGGATCATTGCAGAAAGACAGGACTGATGCGTGACACGCATGCACTAACCCCTGTTCGGGTCGATCCCTTTGCCGCGACGCTGGTGGCTGCGATCGTTCTGGTCGTGCTGCGTGCTGTGCTGGACGGGCGCGCCATGCACGACAATTTCGCGACCATGGACAATGACGATATCCTGCGGCTGGTGATGGTGCGCGATTTCATCGCGGGGCAGGGCTGGTTCGACATGACGCAATACCGGCTGTTGCCACCCCAAGGCGTGGTGATGCATTGGTCGCGCTATATCGACGCCGGTATCGCCGCGATCATCGTGCCGCTGTCATGGCTGGTGCCGATAGAGACGGCCGAGCAGTTGGCGGTGACGATCTGGCCGACCGCGATCCTTGGTCTGACGGTGCTGGTCATCGGCTATGGCACGCGGCGTGTTTTTGGCGCTTGGCCTGCCTGTTTTGCGCTGGCGATTACGGTCATCTGGCCGACCACGGGGCAATTGCATGCCGGTGCCGGCAATATCGACCATCACAATGTCCAGATACTGATGATGACAATTGTCGCCTTTGCGCTGATCTGGCCTGCGCGTCCCGTCATCGCGGGCTTGATCGGGGGAATTGCCGCTGCTTTTTCACTGGCCATCGGGCTAGAGGCCCTGCCCTTTATCGTTGTCGCAGGTGCGATGGCACTGGGCCTTCACCTGCTGGACATCACCGCCACCAACCGGGCCTTTCTGGTGACTTTCTGTCTGGCGCTTGGTCTGGCGGCGGTGCTGTTCTGGCTGGGCCAGACTGCCCCTGACCTGCGCGCCATCGGGCATTGCGACCGGCTGAGCCTGCCTGCCTTGGCGCTGATCGCCATCGCCGTGACCGCAAGCGGGCTGGAGGCGGCGGTCACACGCTTTGGTGCTTTGGCAGGGCTGGTGGCGGCGGTGCTGGTCACGGTCGCGGGCTGCGTGCTGATCTGGCCGGTTCTGGCCCCCTGTCTGGACGGACCCTATGGCAATTTGCCCGACGACCTGCAGGTCTTCATCGCAACCCGCATTAGCGAGGCTTTGCCGCTGCACCTATTCATCCGCGACAGCCCTGCGGGGATTGTCGTTTTCACCTTGCCGGTCATCGTGGTTGCGGGCGCTGGCGGGGTCATGCTGTGGCGCGGAGCTGCGCCAAGGATGGCTCTGACGGTGCTGTGGCTGTTCTGCCTGCTGGGGCTGGTTATGGCGTTTTATCAGATGCGCACGGTCGTGATGGCCGCCGCTGTTGTCCCGATGCTGGGCGGTGTGGTGATCGCGCGCGCGCTGGATGCCTATTTGCAAACGCGCGCGCCCAAGGCGGCCGTGATCTGCCTGGCGCTGGCCACGACGATCATCGCGCCCACGCTGATTGCGCAACAGGTCACGGCACTGACGCCGGGTGATGACGCGGCCGGTGCCGCGCGGATGGCGGCCTGTCGGGGGCATGATTCCTTGGAGGCTTTGAATGCCCTGCCGCCGGACGTGTTCATCACGCCGATGAACCTTGGCCCGGCGCTGCTGTGGGCCACGCATCACGATGTGGTCTCGGCGGGGTATCATGTTGATCCGGCGATCCTGATGAACGCAATCCGGCCCTATCACCTGCCCGAAAATGACATGGCAGCGTTCCTGCGCCAGTCCGGCGCATCACTGGTCCTGATCTGCCGCGGTGCGACCTATGACAATGATTTCGCCACCGCATTGGCAGCGGGTGCGCAGGTGGACTGGCTGCGCCCGGTGCCGGTCACTGCCGAAGCACTGCTGGTGTTCGAGATTTTGCCGCCATGATGGTCTTTGTCCGTTTCGTGCTGATCGGCGGCAGTTTCAGCCTTGGCTATGCTGTGGTCACCGCCGGATTGATCCGCTTCGCGGCGGCCCCGCCGCTGCCGACCTCTGTCGTGGTCTATTTTCTATGCATTCCCGCCGCCTTCTGGGCGCAGCGGCATATCGCGTTTCGGGCGGACCGGCAGGCCAAGGGCGCGCTGTGGATCTATACCGCGACCCAGACCGGCAGTCTGGCTGTCATATCCGCCATCACCACGCGTTTTGTCACGCGGGTGTTCTGGGCCGATACGCTGCTGTTTGTGGCTACGGCAGGCATGGCGGCGGTGGCGAGCTTTCTGATCTGTCGCTACATCCTGTTCAGGACGCAGGCACCAGACGGGCAATGAAATGCAGCTGCCGCCCAAAGACCCAGGATGCGGGGGCCGGATACAGCGGGATCGCCGTGTCAAAGACATCGGTGGCCAGCCCCGCCTGCGCAAACCAGCCGTCCCAATCGGCGCGCGGCGCATAATGATAAGGCAGCACGACGCCATGCGGCGCGTTGCCGACCCAATCCATCAGCCGCAATGTGGCGTGGTCGAACGCGTTTTCGCTCAGATGATCCTTGATGATGACAGCACGCCGCGCGACACGGGCGGCCTCTGATATCAGGCGCAGCGGATCGGCGGTATGGTGCAGCACATCGACAAAGGTCACGACATCGACGCTATTGTCGGCAAAGGGAATCGTGGTGCCGTCGAACAGGGTCACGGGGATATGGGTCTTGGCGCGCAGCATGATGTCGATGCCTTGCACCTGCGCGCCTGCCTGCTTTTCGCCAATCATTTTGGCGATCTGCCCGTCGCCGGTGCCGACATCCAGCATCTGTGCGCCTGCGGGAACCAAGGCACCGATCTGATCCACCAACACCCGCACGCGCCGGTTGAAAACCAGCCTGTCATGGACGCGGCCCAAGGTCTTTTTCAACATGATACTTATTCATCCTTCAGGTTGTGCGCAGATTGGGTGAAAACTGCGCGGCCGTAAAGATTGCGCCGTGAAACCGATAATCCGCGTTGCAATTTCGCCCATTCCTTCGTTTACCGGATGCAGGGTTCGCAGGGGTACCAGATGGCCTATCTACTCGGTGTCGATACGGGCGGCACATATACCGATGCTGTCGTGCTGGATGATGCGGCGCAAAGGGTTGTTGCCTCGGCCAAGGCGCTGACGTCGCGGCCTGATCTGGCGTTCGGCGTGGGGGCGGCGATTGATGCGGCGCTGGCCAAGGCCGGTGTGGCCGCGCGCGATATTGCTATGGTGTCCTTGTCCACCACGCTGGCAACCAATGCGCTGGTCGAAGGGCAGGGCGGGCGGATCGCCCTTGTGTTCATCGGGTTTGACGCCGCCGAACTGACCCGCGCGGGCCTGCAAGACGCCCTGCGCGGCGATCCGGTCATCGCGCTGGCAGGTGGGCATAGCCACGCGGGCAGCGAGGCTGCAGCGCTCGATCTGGCCGGTTTGCAGGTGGCGCTGGCCGCGTTGGACGCGGGCATCACCGGTTTTGCCGTGGCCGCCAGTTTCGCCACCCGTAACCCCGCGCATGAAATCGCGGCGCGCGATCTGATTCGTGATCTGACCGGCCTGCCCGTGACCTGTTCGCATGAATTATCCTCGGCCCTTGGCGGGCCGAAACGGGCGCTGACGGCGGTGCTGAATGCGCGGCTGATCGGCATGATCGACGGGCTGATCACCGCCTGCGAAACCCATCTGGCGACCTGTGGAATTACCGCCCGCCTGATGGTGGTGCGCGGTGACGGGGCGTTGGTGTCAGCAGCTGTCGCGCGCGAAAAACCGATTGAAACGATCCTTAGCGGGCCTGCCGCATCCATCGCGGGGGCAAGCTGGCTGACCAAACAGACGGATGCGTTGGTCAGCGATATTGGCGGCACCACAACTGATGTCTGCCTGTTGCGCGATGGCCGCCCCATGATCGACCCTGCGGGCGCGCGCGTCGGCCCGTTCCGCACCATGGTCGAGGCGGTGGCGATGCGCACCACCGGTCTGGGCGGCGATAGCGAGGTGCATGTGACCGAAGGGCTGACCGCTGCTCTGCGCCTTGGGCCACGGCGGTTGATGCCGATCGCGCTGGCCGCAACGGAATTTCCAGATTTGGTGCATCAGGCGCTGGACCGCGCGCTGGCCAGCGGTGTGCCTGCGTCCGATGGCGGGCAATTCGTGCTGCCGTTATGGCGGGTGCTGCCGCAGGGGCTTGATCCGCGCGAACTGATCGTGGCGCAGCGGCTGGCGGATGGTCCGTTGCGGCTGGGCCAGGCGGTGCAGACGCGGATGGAAAACCCCGCCTTGGCGCGGTTGATCGGGCGCGGGCTGGTGATGCTGGCGGGGGTGACACCATCGGATGCATCGCATGTGCTGGGGCTGCAGGATGTCTGGGACGCCGATGCCGCGACCAAGGCGCTGACGCTGTTTGCGCGTAGGCGCACCGGTGGCGGCCAGCAGATCGCGCCGGATGCGCAGGCCATGGCGCGGATGATCATCGACCAATTGACCGCCCAGACCGTCGATTGCCTGCTGCAGGCCGCCTTTGCCGAAGATGGGCGCGACTGGCCCGACCCTGCCGCCATGGCGCAGCATCCGTTGGCGCAGGCGGGGCTGGACCGGCATCGGGGGATTGTTCGGATCGACATGGCGCTGGCCCTGCCGGTGATCGGGCTGGGCGCATCGGCGCGCGCCTATTACGGGGCTGTCGGCGCGCGGCTTGGCACGCAGATGCTGGTGCCGGATCATGCCGATGTCGCCAATGCCATCGGCGCTGTCGTGGGGCAGGTGCAGATGCAGGCCTCCGGCACCGTGACCAGCCCGGGCGCAGGCGCGTTCAAGGTGCATCTGATGGGCGATGTGCAAAGCTATTCTAGCCGCGACGCCGCCCTGTCCGCGATCTGTGCGGCACTGACAGCGCAGGCCACGGCTGCCGCGCGCGGCGCGGGTGTCGAGGATATCAGCCTGCATGTCGCCCAAGACATCACCGAGGTCGAGGTCGAAGGCCAGCCCATGTTCATCGAGGCCAAGATCAGGGTCACCGCGCAGGGCAGACCGCGCATCGCGGCGGGGTGATTGCGGTTGGTCACTTTCTTGTCAGTCCGATTGCGCGACTGCGCATGATGAAGGACAACGTCGCGATATTCAGGACCATATCATGCTAGACCGCCACATTCGCCCGCTGATCGACCCGCCGCTGAACCGGATCGGCTGCCGCATGGCGGCGCGCGGGATTTCGGCAAATAGCGTCACGTTGGTCGGGTTGGGGCTGGGGCTGGTGGCCGCGCTTGTGATCGCGCTGGGCGCGCCACTGCTGGCGCTGGTGCCTTTGCTGGCCAGCCGTCTGGCAGACGGGCTGGACGGGGCGGTGGCGCGGGCCACGCGCCAGACTGATTTCGGCGGCTATCTGGATATCGCCGCGGATTTCCTGTTTTACGGCATGATCCCGCTGGCTTTTGTGCTGATCGATCCCGCTGGCAACGGGGCTGCGGGTGCATTTTTGCTGGCATCGTTCTATGTCAATGGCACGACCTTTCTGGGCTTTGCCATTCTGGCTGAAAAGCATGGCCATCGGACAACCGCGCAAGGCCAGAAATCGCTGTATTATTCCAACGGTATCCTTGAAGGGACCGAAACGATCCTGTTCTTCGTGCTGCTTTGCCTGTTCGCACAATATTTCGCGCCGCTGGCGTGGGTCTTTGGCGTTTTGTGCTTTCTGACTGCCGCACTGCGGGTCAGGGCCGCCTATCGTATCTATGTTAACTAAAGGACCTCCTCGATGAAACACCTTGCCGTTCTTGCTGCCCTGCTGGCCCCTTTGCCCGTGATGGCGGATGTTGATCCCGCCGATTGGGACGCGGTGACAGCACAGGCCGCAGGCCAGACCGTCTATTGGAATGCTTGGGGCGGATCGACGACGACGAATGATTTTATCGCTTGGGTCGGATCGCGTGTCGCGCAGGACTATGGCGTGACACTGAACCACGTCAAACTGACTGACACGGCCGATGCCGTGACGCGCGTGCTGTCGGAAAAACAGGCAGGCCAGAACGAAAACGGCGCGATTGACATGATCTGGATCAACGGCGCGAATTTCGCCGCGATGAAAGAGGCCGATCTTCTGTTTGGCCCCTATGCCGAACAGCTGCCCAATTGGGCGCTGGCCGATTTTGAAAACAAGTCCGCTCTGCAGACCGATTTCACCGTGCCGGTGGACGGATATGAAAGCCCCTGGGCGATGGCGCAGGTCGTGTTCATGCATGATACCGCGCGGATGCCCGACCCTCTGGGGTCGATGGATGCGCTGCTGGGCTGGGCGCAGGCCAATCCGGGGCGGTTCAGCTATCCGCAACCGCCGGATTTTCTGGGCACAACCTTTCTGAAACAGGTACTGATCGATCTTTTGCCCAATCCATCGGTGCTGGCCGAACCTGCAACTGATGCCAATTATGACGCGGTGACCGCACCGCTTTGGCCCTATCTTGACGCGCTGACGCCGCATCTGTGGCGCGAAGGCCGCGCCTATCCGGCAAGCGGTCCTGCGCAGTTGCAGTTGATCGCCGATGCCGAAGTTGATCTGGCGATTTCCTTTAGCCCGGGTGAAGCGACTGCCGCGATCGCCAATAACCAGTTGCCCGATACGGTGCGGACCTTTGTGCTGGACAAGGGCACGATCGGTAACGCCTCTTTCGTGGCGATCCCCTATAATTCGGGGGCCAAGGCCGGTGCGATGGTTGTCGCCAACTTTCTGATGTCGCCCGAGGCACAGGCCCGCGCCCAAGACCCCGCGATCCTTGGCTATGGCACGGTGCTGGCGATGGACAAGCTGTCGGATGCCGACCGCGCGCTGTTCGAAACGCTGGACCTTGGCATTGCGACGCTGACACCGGCGGAACTGGGGGTCGTGCAGGATGAGCCGCATCCGACATGGATGACCCGCATCAGCGACGATTGGGTCGCGCGCTACGGCGTCGCGCAGTAAACGCCGCCCATGTCCCGCCGCCGCCTGTTGCCGCTGTTGCCGGCGCTGACCATGCTTGCATTGCTGGGGCCGGTGGTGGCGGGGCTGTGGGGGACGGTGTTGCCCGCCTTCGGACATCTGCCTGCGGCGGGGCTGACCGGGCCATCGCTGGACCCGTTCCGCGACCTGTTTGGCTGGGCCGGATTGCCGCGCGCGGTGATGCTATCGGTGGGGACGGGCGTTCTGGCGACGGTGATGTCGCTGGCCATCGTCATGCTGGTGACGGCGGGATGGTCCGGCACGCGGGTGTTCGGGGTGTTGGAACGGCTGTTGTCGCCATTGCTGGCGGTGCCGCATGCGGCGGCGGCGTTCGGGCTGGCGTTTCTGATCGCGCCGTCGGGCTGGCTGGCGCGGCTGGCCTCGCCGGGGCTGACCGGCTGGGACCGGCCGCCTGACCTGTTGATCGTGCAGGACAGCTGGGGCCTGGCGATGACCGCCGGGCTGATCGTGAAAGAGGTGCCCTTTCTGCTGCTGATCACGCTGGCCGCCTTGGGTCAGGCGGATGCGCAGCGCAGCGTGCGGGTGGCACAGGCGCTGGGCTATGGGCGGCTGACCGGCTGGCTCAAGACCGTCTTTCCGCGGGTCTATGCGCAGATCAGGCCGCCGGTTTATGTCGTGCTGGCCTATGCGATGTCGGTCGTGGATGTCGCTGTCATTCTGGGTCCAAACACGCCGCCATCCTTGTCGGTGCAGATCGTCAAGCTGATGGCGCATCCCGATCTGAGCTATCGGCTGGAGGCTGCGGCGGGGGCCGTGTTGCAACTGTTGCTGGTGATTGGCGCGCTTTTGGTCTGGCGTCTGGGCGAGGGTGCCGTGGCAGCCCTTGGGCGGCGGTGGATCACAGCGGGCGCGCGCGGCAAGGCCGATCCTGCGGTCGCGGGTCTGGCGCTGGTGGCGGGGGCGGTTTCGGCGCTGGCGGTTTTTCTGGGGTTGGTCGTTCTCGGGGTCTGGTCAGTCGCGGGTTTCTGGGGGTTTCCTGATGCATTGCCGGACAGGATCACCATGGCCAATTGGCTGCGTTTCGGCCCTGGCACATTGCAGGCGCTGGGCGAGACAGCCTTGATCGCGGTGGTCGCGGCGTTGGTCGCACTGGTGCTGACCATCGGCTGTCTGGAGGCGGAGTATCGCCATAAGCTCCGCGTTAGCCAGCGTGCGGTCTGGGTGTTGTATATCCCGCTTTTGGTCCCGCAAACGGCCTTTCTGCCGGGGTTGCAGACCTTGATGCTGACCCTTGGGGCCGATGTGGGGCGGGTGCCGGTGATGCTGGTGCATCTGGTTTTTGTTTTGCCTTACGTTTTCTTGTCGCTGGCGGATCCGTTTCGGGCCTGGGATGCGCGGATGGGTGTGATCGCCGCAGCACTGCGCGCCAGCCCAGACCGCATTTTGTGGCGCGTGCGGCTGCCCATGTTGCTGCGTCCGGTGCTGACGGCCTTTGCCGTCGGGCTGGCGGTGTCCGTGGGGCAATATCTGGCGACCTTGCTGATCGGTGGCGGGCGCGTCGCGACCCTGACGACCGAGGCGGTGGCGCTGGCGTCGGGTGGCGACAGGCGCGCGATCGGTGTTTACGGGCTGATGCAAACGGGGGCGGCGCTGGTGCCCTTCGCGCTTGCCTTGCTTATTCCGGCGCTGGTCTGGCGCAACAGGAAAGGATTGCGGCATGGATAAGGGATTATCGCTGCGCGATGTGACGGTTTTCAAAGACCGTTCACCGCTGATCAGGGTGGATCACGATGTGGCACCGGGTGATGTCGTGACGATCATGGGCCCGTCCGGAGTGGGTAAATCCACATTGCTGGCCTTTATCACCGGCACCTTGCCCGGCGATTTCACTGCCACCGGCACGGTCTGGCTGGACGGGCATGACATCACCTATGCTGCGGCGCATCAACGGCGTGTTGGCATCCTGTTTCAGGATGACCTGCTGTTTCCGCATCTGTCGGTCGGGGCGAACCTTGCCTTTGGCCTGCGGCCCGGTGGGTCGCGCAGCGACAGGCAAACCCGGATCGACGCCGCCTTGGCCGAGGTGGGGCTTGACGGTTTTGCGCCGCGTGATCCTGCCACCTTGTCGGGCGGACAAAAGGCGCGTGTCGCCTTGATGCGGATGCTTTTGTCCGAACCCTGCGCCCTGCTGTTGGATGAACCCTTCGCGCGGCTGGATGCGGCCTTGCGCGCGCAGGTCCGCGACATGGTGTTCGACAGGGCGCGCAGCCGCGCCTTGCCGGTATTGATGGTCACCCATGATGCCGAAGATGCGCAAGCCGCAGGCGGTGTGATCATCACGCTGGGTGATGAAAGCCCGCACAACCGGATCACATCAGTGACGCAAGGTTGATCCCCACGGTCATCGCGCCCACAACGGCACCCGTGGTGTCCACAATGGACATTGATACCTGTGCTTGCACTTCACCGGATGATCCATCCAGTTCAACCTCGCCAAAATGGATGGCATTCGGGCCTTTGGGGTAGGTTTCGGAAAACTTTTCCTCGTCCCCTTGCCAGTAATCCGATGTCGCTTCGGCTGCAGCGACGTTCAGGCCGCGGGCATCCATCACGAAGATTTCAGCAATGGTTCCGCCCGCTGTCGCGATGCGTTGCCGCAGAAAATCAGAGGTGGGGTTTTGCAATACGTCATCGATCAGCGGAATACCCGCCATTCCGGACTGCGCCATCCACAGCGTATCAAGTTCGTTGATCTTGGCCTGATCATAGCTGCCAGAGATTGCATTCTGCGCAATGATCGCATCCACGATGATCGGGTCGGTTGCCCAATCCATAACGTGTTCAGCAACAAATTGCGCCATCTTGGGCTGCATATCCTGTGCTGCCCCAGCTGTCGCGGTCGTGGTGGCCAGCGTCATCGCGAGCCAGAAAGTCTGTTTTTTCATTTATGATCCTCCTATGCACAGCCAGATACGAAGGAATCATTTCCAGCCGGTTAAGCGACGCACAGAAGTATGAACAGTTTGAACTAACCGCCGGCCTAATCGTCCTGTCGCCAACCGGCGCGTCGCGGCACGCGAAAGGCCAGCATCGGCTTGATCAGCGGTGACGCATAGCGGTCCAGATCCAGCGCTTCATGGACGCCGGTGACAGTTTCGCCGTCCAACACCGTTTGCACGGCAGAGCGTGAATAGAACGGCGCGTCCAGCATGCCCAGCACCTGCCGGGGCATAATGCCCGCGTCAGCGCGGGTTTCGCGCCTGATCCGCCAGCCCGACGATTTGAACGGCACGCGCGGTGGCGCGCTGACCTGTCGGGCCGTGCCGTCATGGTCAAAGGCGATGGCGGTTTCCAGCATTGATCCGTCCCGCCGTGTCGCGTCATAGATGCAGGTCGCGCCCGCCTTGGTCGGATATCGGCCCCATGTCCAGAATTTGAAATCATCCTCCAGCGGTCGGGTGCCGAAATTGGCGTCGAAATAGCCATGCCCAGACCATTGCCAGCCCTTTGCCGCCAGATCGACGGTTATGTCCGAGGATGGCGCAAAGGGCCGCCAGACATGCGCGCCATCCGGCGTCAGCGGCAGTTCGACGGATGTGACCGCGCGCGGCGTGATCGTGATCTGCCCTTGCACGCGGCTGATGACGGGCGGGCCGCTGATTTCGTTGATGTCGATCACCAAGGCTTTGCCGTTCCAATGCATCGACGACGGACCAACCTGCAACGTGTCGGTGCTGGTGCGCAGCGCCTGTCGCCCGCGGTCGGTCATGGTGAACCGCCCGCCGCGGCCGTAGGTGGCCACATTGATGCAGCAGTGATTGGCCGGATCACCGCGCCCTGACCACGCATACCACGGCGAAAAGACCGACCCTATGAACCCAATGACGCTGACGGCCTTGGTGCCGCAGGCGCTGATCCCGTCTATGTACCACCACGCATAGCCACCGGGCGGGACGTCGAGCGCGAAGCAAGGTCGTTCAAGATCGCCGCGGCCGCGTGCTGGCCGCAAAGCGTCGCCATCGGCACCCCCGCCCCCGGATGCACCCCGCCCCCCGCCAGGTACAGCCCCGGCATCGTCGTGCGCACGGTTGGCCGCTTGAACGCCGCCATCATCCCGTGCGGGCTGCGCCCGTAGAGTGAACCGAGGCTCGCGGGGAACAGATCCGCGAACCCCTGCGGCGTGGTCAGGCTGTCCGGCCCGGGTGTTGGGCTGAAGGTCAGTCCGAACTGGCGGAAACGGGCGAAAATCTGTGTCTGACATTGGGCTTTTTCCTGTTCGGGGTCGCGCAGAACGGGGGCTGCGTTCATGATGATTTCAAAACGTTGCATGGCATCGGGCGCCGCGGTGTCATGATCCTGCGCGCACAAATACAATGACGCATCACGCGGCATGTCGTTGCGGGCGAGTGCGCTGAATTCCGCCTTGGGGTCATGGCCAAAGAACACAGTATGATGCGCAAGTTCCACCCCGTGTGGCACGGCGGCGAAAGCATGGACATAGGCCGACAGGCTGCGGGGTTCGGTGCCGGTGACCGGCACGGCCCCGGCAATGGCCGGTCCCAGCAAACCGGTCGCCAGCGCCCGTGGGTCGCCATTGAACACCACGTTGGCGGCGGCGAAATGGCCCTTGGTCGTCTCGACCCCGCTGATCTGCCCACCTTGGCGGGTGATCCGCAGGGCGCGGGTGTCGTAATGGAACTGCACGCCGTGCCGTTCGGCCAGCGCCGCGATGGCCTGCGCCAGCTGTTGCATCCCGCCTGCGACGGTCCAGACGCCCTGCGCCTCGGCTTGCCAGATCAGCGACAGGATCGCGGGGGATTGATAGGGCGAGCCGCCGACATAGGTCGCATAGCGCCCGAACAGCTGCGCCAAGCGCGGATCGCTGAAGCTGGATTTCAACAGCCCCGCCAGCGTCCGGTGCGGCGCCATATCGGCGATCAGGCGGGGTTGGGCCAGCACCTTGCGCGCCACGGCGATCTGGTCGGGCATGGCGGTGCGCATCATCGGCGCATCGAAGGCATCAAACAGCCGCTTTGCGCGGGCCGAGAAACGGGCGAATTCTGCCGCTGCCACCGCGCCAAAAGCGTCGCGCACATTGGTAAGGCTGGCCTCTGCATCGGCCATCAGGTCAAGCTGCGCGCCATCGTCCCAGTAATGCCGCGCCAGCGTCGCCAGCGGTGTGAGGGTCACATGATCCGCCAGATCGGCACCGACATCCGTGAACAGCGTGTCGAATACGTGCCGCATCGTCAGCACTGTGGGGCCTGCATCGACCGGACCCGCGACAGATGGGATGGCGCGCATTTTGCCGCCCGGCGCGGCATGCATATCCACGACCGTCACGTCGTAGCCTGCATGGCCAAGGCGCAAGGCGGTGGCCAATCCGGCGATCCCCGCGCCGATGATCACGATCTTTTCCGCAGATGCGGTCATTTCGCATGGGCCCTTAGTGTATCGTTTGATTTACATTGACATATGTAAACTAAATTAGACAGTATGGAAGTGACATAGGACACACGCCATGAAAATCGCCGACCGGATCGAAGCCACAATCACCGCTGCCATCGCGCAGGGACAGGGCGGCGTGGCGCCTCCTAAACTGGCGGCGGCGTTGAACTATGCTGTCACGCCGGGTGGTGCCCGGATCAGGCCGACGATTCTGATGAGCGTGGCGATGGCCTGCGGCGACGACCGTACTGCGCTGACGAATGCGGCGGCGGCGGCACTTGAACTGGTGCATTGCGCCAGCCTTGTGCATGACGATCTGCCCTGTTTCGACGATGCCGATATGCGACGGGGCAAGCCCGCACTGCACCGTGCGTTTTCCGAACCTCTGGCCGTGCTGGCGGGCGACAGCCTGATTATCATGGGATTTCATCTGCTTGCGCGTGCGGCTGGCGACGCGCCTGCGCGCGCGATCACGCTGCTTGATATCCTTGGCACGCGGACCGGTATGCCCTTTGGCATCTGCGCGGGGCAAGGTTGGGAAAGCGAAAGCCAGATTGATCTGTCCGCCTATCATCAGGCGAAAACGGGGGCCTTGTTCATCGCCGCGACCCAGATGGGGGCTGTGGCCGCAGGGCAAGAGGCCGAACCCTGGGCCGAACTTGGCGCCCGCATCGGTGAGGCGTTTCAGGTCGCAGACGACCTGCGCGACGCGCTGTGCGACGAGGCGGCGCTGGGCAAGCCTGCGGGTCAGGACGATCTGCACGGGCGGCCCAATGCGGTGGCTGCCTATGGCGTACAGGGCGCGGTCAAACGGTTCGACGACATCCTTGGCGGCGCCATTTCATCGATTCCCGCCTGCCCGGGCGAAGCGGCGCTGGCCCAGATGGTGCGCGCCTATGCCGATAGACTGGTGCCTGCGGGCGCGCGTGACCGGCGCACCGTGCCGGGCGAATAATGACGGATGCGGCTGTGACAATGCCGGTATCCGGGCGTGACCTTGACCGCCAAAGCGCGTCACGTTTCACACGCCTGGTGGCTTCGCCTGCCTTTCAGAAATGGGCTGCCCGCTTTCCCCTGACCCGCCGGCTGGTCCGGTCAGAGGGCGAGGCGATGTTCGATCTTGTTGCCGGTTTCTGCCATTCGCAGGTGCTTTATACGCTGGTCGCACTGGATATTCCCAAGCTGTTGTTGGTCCATGAAATGCCCCTGTCCGCCTTGGCGCAACAAGGGCGGATGCCTCCGGACCGCATGGCGGTTCTGGTGTCGGCGGCGGTGGCGCTGGGGCTGCTCAAACAGCGCAAATCCGGCCTTTTTGCGCTGACGACGCGGGGTGCCGCGCTGGCCGGGGTGCCCGGTCTGGCGGGGATGATCGCGCATCATGACGTGCTTTATCGTGATCTGTCGGACCCCGTTGCGTTCTTTCGTGGCGACGTGGACACGGAACTGGCTGATTTCTGGCCCTATGTGTTCGGCGCTGGGGCCGCGACCGACCCCGGCAGCGCCGCCAAATATTCCCGCCTGATGGCCGATAGCCAGCTTTTGGTGGCCGATGACACGCTGGCGGCGGTCGATTTTCGCGGGGTCACCCGATTGATGGATGTGGGCGGCGGGACAGGTGCGTTCCTTGCTGCGGTGGGTGCGGCATATCCAAAACTGGCGATGACATTGTTCGATCTGCCCGCCGTCGTGCCTGCCGCGCAGGACAGGTTCGGCGCAGCGGGCATGACGGATCGCACACAGATCGTGCCGGGGTCGTTCCGCGACCAGCCGCTGCCGCGGGGGGCCGATATGATCAGCCTTGTGCGCGTGCTGTACGATCACAGCGATGAAACCGTGGCTGATTTGCTGGCCGCCGCCTATGCCGCGCTGCCCACCGGCGGGCGGATCGTGATTTCGGAACCGATGACAGGCGGCGCTGCCCCGCACCGCGCGGGCGATGCCTATTTCGCGCTCTATTGCATGGCGATGCGCACCGGGCGCGCGCGGTCGGCCGACCGGATTGCGGCGCTTTTGCAACAGGCCGGCTTCAACAGTCTGCGTCTGCCAAAGGCCGCGCGCCCCTTCATCACCTCCGTCGTCGAAGGTGTAAGGTAAAGTTTACACACTATGTGTCTAAAAGAATTGACACTGTGCGCCAAAAAGATACACTCAATCCAAGAGGAGGCGCTGCTGTCAGGTCAGAATGACCCCAAGCACCGCAGGAGAGATTAATTGGAAACAAGGGCCGTCATATTATCAGCACCCCGCAAGCTGGGGCTTGATACGGTGGGAATCACACCCCCGGCGCGTGACGATATTGTTGTCCAGATCCGCCATTCCGGCATTTCCACCGGCACCGAAAAACTGTTCTGGTCCGGTGATATGCCGCCATTTCCGGGCATGGGTTATCCGCTGATCCCCGGCTACGAGGCCGCAGGCGAAGTGGTCGAGGCTGGCCCCGACAGCGGGTATCGCGTGGGTGAACATGTCTTTGTCCCCGGTGCCAATTGCTATGAAGGGGCGTTCGGCCTGTTCGGCGCTGCCGCACAGACCATCGTAACCAAGGCATCCCGCGTGACGCGGATCGACCGTGGCCTTGGGGCTGGCGGCGCGTTGTTGGCGCTGGCCGCAACAGCACGGCACGCGATGGCGGGGCCGAACAAATCTGTGCCTGACCTGATCATCGGTCACGGTGTTCTGGGCCGTCTTTTGGCACGGCTGACCATCGCGGCGGGCGCACCTGCGCCAACCGTCTGGGAAGTGGACCCTATCCGCATGGCGGGTGCGCAGGGGTATCAGGTGATGACACCCGAAACCGACACGCGCCGCGGTTATACCTCCATCTACGATGCCTCCGGCCGTGGTGATCTGCTGAACGACTGGATCGGGCGCATCGCCAAGGGAGGCGAGATTGTTCTGGCGGGTTTCTATACCGCACCGCTGCAATTCGCCTTTCCGCCCGCCTTTATGAAAGAGGCCCGTTTGCGCATCAGCGCGGAATGGACCGCCGACGACATGACAGCCACCCGCGCGCTGGTCGAAAACGGCACTTTGCGTCTGGGCGATCTGATCACACACGAACAATCCGCCGAAACCGCGACCACCGCCTATGAAACGGCGTTCAGCGATCCGGCCTGCCTGAAAATGATTTTGAACTGGGGAACCGCATGAAAGATGAAATTCCGAACCTGAAGGATTTCGATCAGCGCCTGCGCGATGAAGCCCATGAGGAACCAAGCCTAGAGGTCCCCAGCGGCCCGCCCACATCGAAAACCCAGATCATCGCGATCTATGGCAAAGGCGGCATCGGCAAGTCGTTCACGCTGGCCAACCTGTCCCATATGATGGCCGAAATGGGCAAGCGCGTGCTGCTGATCGGCTGCGACCCCAAATCCGACACGACCAGCCTGCTGTTCGGCGGCAAGGCCTGCCCCACGATTATTGAGACATCCGCCAAGAAAAAGCTGGCGGGCGAAGAAGTTGCTATTGGTGACGTCTGTTTCAAACGTGGCGGCGTGTTCGCCATGGAACTTGGCGGGCCAGAGGTTGGCCGCGGTTGCGGCGGGCGCGGCATTATCCACGGGTTCGAATTGCTGGAAAAGCTAGGGTTCCATGATTGGGACTTTGATTATGTCCTGCTCGATTTCCTGGGCGACGTGGTCTGCGGCGGTTTCGGCCTGCCGATTGCCCGCGACATGGCGCAGAAGGTCATTCTGGTTGCGTCCAACGATCTGCAATCGCTTTACGTTGCCAACAACGTCTGTTCGGCGGTGGAATATTTCCGCAAGATGGGCGGCAATGTCGGCGTGGCCGGTCTGGTCATCAACAAGGACGACGGCACCGGAGAGGCGCAGGCCTTTGCCGCCGCCGTGAAAATCCCCGTGCTTTGCGCGATCCCGCAGAATGACGATCTGCGCAAGAAATCCGCGAATTACCAGATCGTCGGCAGCTATGACAGCGAATGGGGCCCGATGTTTGCGGGTCTTGCCGATGCGGTCGGGATCGCACCGCCTGTCCGCCCGACCCCGCTGGATCAGGACGGTCTGCTGGGCCTGTTCGACGCCAAGGATACCGGTGGCGATTATAAACTGGTCCCCGCTACTGATGTCGATATGCGCGGCAAGAATGCCGTCCCCAAAGCGACGCTGGAAGTGATCTATGATGACGCTTGATCACGAATCCAAAGGCTATGAAGTCGGTTACGACGAGGCGGGCAATGTCCGCATCATCGAAGGCGATGCTGTCCCCGCCACACCCGAGGTCGCGCAGACGGCCTTGGCTGGCGGCTGTTCTTCGGGCGGCACGATGAAGGACGCAGCACGCGCTGCGGGCAAATCCGACATTCTGGACCAATATGCCAAGGACTATCCGCAAGGACCACATGACCAGCCACAATCCATGTGTCCGGCCTTCGGGTCTTTGCGTGTGGGCCTGCGCATGAAACGCGTGGCAACGATCCTGTCGGGGTCTGCCTGCTGCGTTTACGGGCTGACCTTCGTGTCGCATTTCTATGGTGCGCGCCGGTCGGTCGGCTATGTGCCGTTCAATTCCGAAACGCTGGTCACCGGCAAGCTGTTCGAGGATATCCGCGAAAGCGTGCATGATATGGCCGATCCCGACCGCTATGACGCGATCGTGGTTACCAATCTGTGTGTGCCGACAGCCTCTGGCGTGCCTTTGCGCCTGCTGCCGCGCGAGATCAATGGTGTTCGGATCGTCGGCATTGATGTGCCAGGCTTTGGCATCCCCACCCATGCCGAGGCCAAGGACGTTCTGGCCGGTGCGATGCTGGCCTATGCCCGTGAAGAGATCAAGGCAGGCCCCGTCGCCCGGCCTGTCGGTGGCAAATCCGACCGCCCGTCTGTTGCGCTGCTGGGCGAGATGTTCCCCGCCGATCCGATGATGATCGGCGCGATGCTGGCGCCCATGGGTCTGGCGGCTGGTCCTGTCGTGCCGACCCGCGAATGGCGCGAGCTTTATGCCGCCCTTGATTGCGGTGTCGTTGCGGCGATCCATCCGTTTTATACAGCATCCGTGCGCGAATTTCAGGCCGCTGGCCGCACGGTCGTAGGGTCCGCCCCTGTCGGATACCATGGCACTGCCGCATGGCTGGCCGCGATTGGTGCGGCCTATAACGTACCTGCCGCGCAGATTGCTGCGGCACAGAACGCATTTTTGCCTGCGATCACCGCCGCCCTTGGTGGCGCGCAGATCAAGGGCACCGTGACGCTGTCGGGATATGAAGGCTCCGAACTGCTGGTCGCGCGTCTGCTGATCGAAAGCGGCGCGGATGTGCCTTATGTTGGCACCGCCTGTCCGAAAACCCCTTGGTCCGCCGAGGATGCCGCATGGCTCGAAAGCCGTGGCGTGAAGGTGAAATACCGTGCCTCTCTGGAGGATGATCTGGCGGCTGTGGACGCGATCAACCCCGATCTGGCGATTGGCACGACACCGGTTGTGCAGCATGCCAAGGAACGCGGGACACCCGCGCTTTATTTCACCAATCTGATTTCCGCGCGGCCCCTGATGGGACCCGCCGGTGCCGGATCGCTTGCGCAGGTCGTCAATGCGGCGATTGCGGGCAAGGAAAAGATGGACACGATGCGCGCCTTTTTCGAAGGCGTGGGGCATGGCGATACCGCCGGTGTCTGGGAAGGCGCGCCCAACCTGCGCCCCGATTTCCGTGCGATGCATCAGAAAAAGCTCGACAAGCAGGCGCGTGCGGCTGCGGCGGAGCAGATGATATAATGGCGTATTTTGGAACAAAATCGCCATGGTGCGGGAAAGAGATTGGCAAAGCCAATCGCGGCCGCACAGCGACCGCTGGGGGCGCTGCCCCCGCTTTGCTCCCCCGGGATATTTGGGCTCGGAAGATGGTAGGCCTGTCATGCTGATTATGGATCATGATCGGGCAGGCGGATATTGGGGCGCGGTTTACGCCTTCTGTGCTGTCAAAGGGCTGCAGGTCGTCATCGACGGGCCTGTGGGCTGTGAAAACCTGCCGGTGACCTCGGTACTGCATTATACCGATGGGTTGCCGCCGCATGAATTGCCGATTGTCGTGACCGGGCTGGGCGAGACCGAGATGGGCGAAGGCACCGAGGCTGCGATGAAACGCGCCTGGGAAGTGCTTGATCCCGCACTGCCTGCTGTCGTTGTCACAGGGTCGATTGCCGAGATGATCGGGGGCGGTGTGACGCCGCAAGGTACCAATATCCAGCGGTTTCTGCCGCGCACGATTGACGAGGATCAATGGGAAGCCGCGGATCGCGCGATGACCTGGATCTTCACCGAATTCGGCATGACCAAAGGCCGGATGCCACCTGAAAAGAAGCGGACCCCGGGCGAGGCGCCGCGCGTCAATATCCTGGGTCCGATGTATGGCGCGTTCAACATGCCATCCGATCTGGCCGAGATCCGGCGCCTGATCGAAGGCATCGGCGCCGAGGTCAATATGGTGATGCCTTTGGGTGCCCATGTGGCCGAAATGCGCAATCTGGTGAATGCGGATGTGAATATCTGCATGTACCGCGAATTCGGGCGTGGTTTGTGCGAGGTATTGGGCAAGCCCTATCTGCAAGCGCCGTTCGGGATCGATTCCACCACGAAATTCCTGCGCAAGCTAGGCGAATTGACGGGGCTGGACCCCGAACCGTTCATCGAACGCGAGAAGCATTCTACCATCAAACCCGTCTGGGATCTGTGGCGGTCTGTCACGCAAGATTTTTTTGCGACGGCGGAATTCGCGATTGTCGCGAATGAAACCTATGCCCGCGGCATCCGCCATTATCTTGAGGGTGATCTGGGTTTCCCATGTGCCTTTGCCGTTGCGCGCTGTCGTGGCAAAAAGACCAACAATGACGAAGTGCGCGCGATGCTGCATGCCAAGCGCCCGCTGATCGTCATGGGGTCGATCAATGAAAAGATGTATCTGGCCGAAATGAAGGCCGGACATGGGCCAAGCCCGGTGTTCATCCCCGCCTCTTTCCCCGGCGCCGCGATCCGGCGCGCCACGGGCACCCCGTTCATGGGCTATGCCGGTGCGACCTATGTGCTGCAAGAGGTGTGCAATGGGCTGTTCGATGCTTTGTTCCACATCCTGCCCTTGGGCACGGATATGGATAAAACCGATGCCACGCTGACGCCTTTGCGCCGCGATTTCCCTTGGGACGCGGATGCACAGGCCAAGCTGGACGAGATCGTGGCGACGCACCCGATCCTGACACGTATTTCCGCCGCCAAGTCCCTGCGCGATGCCGCAGAGCGGGCGGCGCTTGACGCCGGTAACGACAGGGTCGTGCTGGAGACCGTCGAAACCCTGCAACCATCCCTGGGAGGACGCAAATGACCGATTTCACCACAGACGCACCAATGACACGTGCGCGGCACACGGCCCCGAAGCGGGAATATTACGCGTATTTCGGGCTGATCTTTCTGGCGACCTTGCCGTTGGCGATCCTGACCTGGGCGCTGTTCGCAGCACGCCGGATGGAGCTGCCCGAGAAGGGCCCCATCGCCAAGGCCTGGACCCAGGCGCGCATCATCACGCCGCATATCTTCAACGCATGAAGGCGCGGCCCGACATTTGTCCGGAAACGGACATCAAGACATTCGTCATTCCCCCCCGGGATGGCGGATTGGGGCAGAGGACAAGCTTCTGTCGTAACCCGGCCGCGGGGGCTGCGCGGCGTCAGTATTCTATTTTGGAGACAAAACATGGCTGACAAATCCGACCTGTCGTTCACAGGTCTCACTGATGAGCAAGCGCAAGAGCTGCACTCAGTCTATATGAGCGGGTTTACGATCTTCACGATCGTGGCCGTCGTCGCGCATATTCTGACGTACATCAAGCTGCCTTGGTTCAACTGGTAAGAAGAGGAATATCCACATGGCACAGTTCTATAAGATCTGGCTGGTTTTCGACCCTCGCCGCGTATTCGTGGCACAGGGCGTTTTCCTGTTCCTGCTGGCAGCGATGATTCACCTCGTCCTGCTGAGCAACGAAGCAACAAACTGGTTCCAGCTCGCCTTTGGCGGTTGATCAGCGCTTTTCGTATAACATCGCTACGGGCGGGACTTTGATCCGCCCGCGGCAAACATCGACATCGACGATCACAGGGCGCGCCCGAACGGGGATGCAGGGCCTGTAGCATATGGAGTAGGAAGATGGCACAGCTCAGCTTCGAAAGAAAATACCGGGTCCGTGGCGGGACATTGGTAGGCGGAGATCTGTTCGACTTTTGGGTGGGGCCATTTTATGTTGGCTTCTTCGGGGTCACGACGTTCTTTTTCGCCGTCCTTGGGACAATCTTGATTTTTTACGGGGCCAGCCAAGGCCCGACATGGAACCCGTGGCTGATCTCGATTGATCCGCCGCCGCTGGAATACGGTCTTGGGGCCGCACCGCTGATGCAAGGTGGATTGTGGCAGATCATCACGATCTGCGCGGTCGGTGCCTTCCTCAGCTGGATGATGCGCGAGGTCGAAATCTGCCGCAAATTGGGCATCGGCTATCATGTGCCTTTTGCCTTTGGGGTTGCGATCTTTGCCTATGTCACGCTGGTCATCATCCGGCCGGTGTTGCTGGGGGCTTGGGGGCATGCGTTCCCCTATGGCATCTTCAGCCACCTCGATTGGGTGAACAACGTGGGCTATGCTTACGGCAACTTCCATTACAACCCGGCCCATATGGTCGCGATCAGTTTCTTCTGGATCACGACACTGGCGCTGGCGCTGCATGGATCGCTGGTTCTGTCCGCGGTCAACCCCGGCAAGGGCAAGACCATCGGCGCGCCTGATCACGAAGACACCTATTTCCGCGATCTGATCGGCTATTCGATTGGGCCACTGGGCATTCACCGTCTGGGCCTGTTCCTTGCGCTGATGGCCGGTTTCTGGAGCGCGGTCTGTATCGTGATTTCCGGCACCATCTGGTTCGAAGAATGGATCGTCTGGTGGGACTGGTATTATGAACTGCCCTGGTGGGTAGACCTGTAGGAGGGTATGAAAATGGCTGAATATCAAAATATATTCACGCAAGTCCAGGTCCAGGGCCCTGCCGAAATGGGGGTCGTTGCCGACGCGGATACGATGCGCGAACGCACCAAGGGTACGCGGTTCTCTACCTTGCTTGGCCTTTTTGGCAACGCCCAGATCGGGCCTGTCCATCTGGGGTCCGCCGGGATGATCGCGGTCATCGGCTTTGCGGCATGGTTCTTCATCATCGGGATGAATTTCTGGGCCGAGGTCGGCTATAGCCCCGGTCTGTTCTTCCGTGACCTGTTCTGGCTGTCGCTGGAACCACCGGGGCCAGAATACGGGCTGGGCTTTGCGCCACTTGCCGAAGGCGGATGGTGGCTGATCGCCAGCTTCTTCTTTCTGGTCGGCTGCTGTGCCTGGTGGCTGCACACCTATCAGCGCGCCAAGGCGCTGGGGATGGGGCTGCATGTGGCCTATGCGTTCGCCGCGCTGCTGTGGCTGATCTTTGTGCTGGGTCTGATCCGGCCGATCCTGTTGGGATCATGGAGCGAGGCCGTACCTTACGGTATCTTCTCGCACCTTGACTGGACCAACCTGTTCTCGATTACTCATGGTAACCTGTTCTACAACCCGTTCCACGCGCTTTCGATCGTGTTCCTTTACGGGTCGGTGCTGTTGTTCGCGATGCATGGCGCAACGATCCTTGCGGTCAGCCGTTTCGGTGGCGAGCGCGAGATCGAACAGATCGTGGATCGTGGCACGGCATCCGAACGGGCGGCATTGTTCTGGCGCTGGACCATGGGCTTTAACGCCACGATGGAAGGTATCCACCGTTGGGCCTGGTGGTTCGCGGTACTGACACCACTGACAGGTGGTATCGGGATCCTGCTGTCGGGAACGGTCGTGGACAACTGGTTCGTCTGGGCACAAATCCACGGCTATGCGCCCCTGAACTGAGGAGAGAGACCATGAAAAACAACGACATCCTCGAAATGAACAGCAAAAGCAGGCTGACCGCCGACATCACCTTTCTGATGCTCAAAGGTGCGGGTTATGCAGCGCTTTTCGTTGTGGCGATCTGGTTCTTCATCGGGGCCTTCGCCTTGATCGGCCAGGCCCTGCCCGAGGAAAGCCGCAGCACGCCCGACCCGATCAACCGGGCGGCACCGATGGAAGACGCGGTCGCTGACTGAAAACCCATTGGATCAGGCATCGCGCGACGCCTGCCTGATCCTTCGCTGTCGGATCACCCTTCCCTGGTCGGTCCGTCGTTGGGGTTTCGACCCCAGTTCCCTTCCTGTTGGCTACAGGAGACTAGCGTCGCAAGCGGTTAACCCCACTTGCGACGCTTTTTTATTGCAAAGGTGACGTCATGACGAACCGCCCTTCCACACCCTTTCTGGACAGTATCGCAGGCCCCGCTGACCTGCGCCGGATGAATATGACAGCGCTTGCCAATCTCGCCGATGATCTGCGCGCCGAGGTGATCTCGGCCGTATCCGAAACGGGTGGGCATCTGGGGTCGTCTCTGGGGGTGGTCGAATTGACTGTCGCCATTCACGCCGTGTTCGACACGCCGCGCGACAAGCTGATTTTTGACGTGGGCCACCAATGTTATCCGCATAAGGTGCTGACTGGCCGACGTGACCGCATCCGCACCCTGCGCCAAGAAGGTGGGTTGTCCGGTTTCACCAAACGCACCGAAAGCGAATATGACCCCTTTGGTGCCGCCCATTCCAGCACATCGATTTCCGTCGCCCTTGGGTTCACCGTGGGCCGTGATCTGGGCATGGCGACGGGCGATGCGATTGCCGTGATCGGGGATGGCTCGATCAGCGCAGGCATGGCCTATGAGGCGATGAACAACGCAGGGTCCGAAGGACGGCGGTTGTTCGTGATCCTGAACGATAACGAAATGTCCATCGCCCCGCCTGTGGGCGCGATGTCGAAATACTTGTCCGGTCTTTATGCGTCCCCCTTGGGCGATCTGCACAAGATGGCCGAAGGGTTCGAATCTGTCCTGCCCGGCCCGATCCGTGACCATGCCCGCCGTGCGCGGCAGCTCGTGACCGGCGTGCAATCGGGCAATGCGGGTACCTTGTTCGAAAGCCTTGGGTTTTCCTATATCGGCCCCATTGACGGGCACGATATGTCCCAGCTTTTGCCGGTGCTGCGCGCGGCCAAGACCCGTGCCACCGGTCCCGTGCTGATCCATGTCTGCACCAAAAAGGGCAAAGGCTATGCCCCCGCCGAACAAAGTGCCGACAAATACCACGGTGTCGCAAAATTCAACGTGGCCAGTGGCGAACAGGCCAAATCGCGCCCCAATGCGCCCAGCTATACCAAGGTTTTTGGCACGGCGCTGACGGTCGAGGCGCAGCATGACCCCCGCATCGTCGCGGTCACTGCCGCAATGCCCAATGGCACCGGCGTCGATATCATGGGCCAGCGTTTTGGCAGCCGCGTGTTCGACGTCGGCATCGCTGAACAGCATGGCGTGACCTTCGCGGCTGGCATGGCAGCCAGCGGGCTGAAACCGTTCTGCGCGATCTATTCCACCTTTCTGCAGCGTGGCTATGACCAGATCGTGCATGATGTTGCCTTGCAGAACCTGCCTGTCCGGTTCGCCATCGACCGTGCCGGTCTGGTCGGTGCCGATGGCCCGACCCATGCGGGATCATTCGACATCGGCTATCTGGCTGCCTTGCCCAATATGGTGGTCATGGCCGCGGGGGACGAACTGGAACTGATGCATATGGTGCGCACCGCCGCCGCCTATGATGATGGCCCCATCGCGTTCCGCTATCCGCGCGGCGAAGGTGTGGGGCTGGAACTTCCCGAACGTGGCGAGATCATCGAGATCGGCAAAGGCCGGATCGTGCAGCAAGGCAGCGATGTCGCGATCCTGTCCTTTGGCGCGCATCTGGATGAATGTCGCAAGGCCGCCCGCGCGCTGGAAACGCAGGGCGTATCGGTCACCATTGCGGATGCGCGTTTTGCCAAACCGCTGGACCGCGCGCTGATCCGGCAATTGCTGCGCCATCACAAGGCGCTGGTCACGGTCGAACAGGGCGCGCAGGGCGGTTTCGGGGCGATGGTGCTGCATGATCTGGCCAATGACGGGCTGCTGGACGGGCGCTGTCAGGTCCGCACGATGACGCTGCCTGACCGCTATATCGACCACGCCGCCCCCGATGTCATGTATGCCGAGGCCGGTCTAACCGCCGTCGATATCGCCGCAACGGCGATGCAGGCGGCCAATATCGGTCTGCGCAGGGTCCAGTCCCCCGTGGTGGATCAGGGCTGAACAGTCAGACGCCCATCCTATTTGCCCTTGAACTGGACATCGTAAAGCTGCTTGAACTTGCCGCCTGTCGTCAGCAGATCGTCGATCTTGCCGCGTTCGACGATCTGGCCATTTTCAAGATAGCAGATTTCATCGGCATTCATCACGGTCGACAGCCGGTGCGCGATGACGATGGTGGTCACACCGCGCGTGATGGATTCAAGCGCGTCACGCACCAAGACCTCGGAATGGCTGTCCAGCGCGCTGGTCGCCTCATCCAGCAGCAGGATTGGCGCCTGCCGCAGCACGGCGCGGGCAATCGACAGGCGCTGGCGCTGGCCGCCTGACAGGAATGACCCGTTCTCACCAATGACGGTGTCATAGCCCTGTGCCAGCTTTTCGATGAATTCATGCGCATGGGCCACTTTGGCGGCGGCGATGGCTTCGTCTTTGGTTGCACCCTCGCGGGCCAGCAGCAGGTTGTCCATCACGGTCCCTGCAAACAGGAACGTATCCTGCCCGACGAAAGCGATATTCGCGCGCAAAGAGCTGAAGGTCGCGGCCTTTATGTCCTGCCCGTCGATCAGAACATGGCCCTCGGTCGGGTCATACAGCCGCAAGAGCAGGTTCAGCAGTGTCGATTTACCACCACCCGAAGGACCGACAAGGGCCGTGGTCTTGCCGGGCTGGAACGCCATGTTGACCGACCGCAGGACCTGTTCGTTATCGCCATAGGCAAAACAGACATCCGACAGTTCAACTGCCCCCGGACCCACGACAAGCGGCACGGCATCGGGGCTTTCCAGCATGGTCTGCTTGGTATCCAGCAATTCATACATCATCCGGACGCCGACCATGTTGCTTTCGATGACAACCCGCATTTTCGACAGACGCATTGCCGGTTCATAGGACATCAGGAAAGCGGTGACAAAAGACATCAGCTGCCCCGCCGTTCCGGGCGCGCGGCCAAACAGATCAACCGCGCTCAGCATCACGATTGACGCGATGGCAAGGCCCGCCACGACATCCAGCAAGGGCATGGTCGCGGATTGTAGCTGCACGATCCGGTTGTTGCGGTCTTCGACCTGACGGACTGCGGCCTCCATCCGGTTGGCCATGCTGGGTTCCAGTCCAAAGGCCTTGACCACCCGCGCACCCATCGAGGTTTCCTGCACCACCCTGATAATTTCGCCCAGACCGGCCATTTCTTGCTGCATGACGTCCTGCACCAGCCGCAGGATGCGCTGCACCCCGTAAACGACGATGGGCGCCACGACGAGGCTGACCAACGACAGCACCGGCTGTTGATAGACCATCACCGCAATCAGCCCGATCAGCGTCAGAAGATCGCGGATGAACCCCGCGACAATCGTGTCGATGATGGCGCGCGCAGATTGTGCGCTCTGCGTCACCTTCAACAGCAGGTCGGACGATGCATTGCTGTTGAAGAACGCAACCCCCTGACCCAGCATCCGGTGGTAAATCTGCATCTGCTTTTGCGCGACGATCCGGTTGCCCGCCCGCGCCATCAGCACGGCCTGCACATACATCGCAGCGCCACGAAACGCGAAAACAAGCGCGACGCCCGCGCCCACAGCCATCACACGGCCCCGGTTGTCGGGTGTCGACAGAGCATCAATGATCTGGCCCATCATCCACGCGGTCGCCGCCGTCGCCGTCGCCACCAGCACCATCGCGCCTGCGGCGGCAAGGTATTTCCAGCGATGTTCGTGAAAACTTTCCAGCAACAGCCGCATGATCAGGCGATCCGCGGGTAAACGGGCCAGCCATCGCTCGTGCCATTTGGTCGGTTGTGCCATCTGCTCACATGTTCTTCATCCGGTTCAGAGGGTTCCTAAACCGTTTTGTGGATTTATGCGATAGCATGCCAAGAACTTCTTGGTGACCCCGGCAGGATTCGAACCTGCAACCTGCCCCTTAGGAGGGGGCTGCTCTATCCTGTTGAGCCACGGGGCCGCCGGTTTGTTCAATGCCTGCGTTTGCTTGTCTGGTCAACGTCTCTCGGGGCGGCTAACCTTGGGCAAACGACCAGACAGGACCATGCCTTTGACTAACGATCCCAAACGCCCCCTGACCCTGCGCGATGTCTCTGAGGCGTCGGGTGTCAGTGAAATGACCGTCAGCCGCGTCTTGCGCAACAAGGGCGATGTCAGTGCGGCAACCCGCCAAAAGGTGCAGGATGCGGCGAAACGGCTGGGCTATGTGCCCAACAAGATCGCGGGCGCGCTGGCGTCGTCGCGCGTGAACCTTGTGGCGGTGATCATCCCGTCACTGGGCAACATGGTGTTCCCCGAGGTGCTGGCCGGCATATCCGAAGTGCTGGAAGACACCGACCTGCAGCCCGTCGTCGGCGTCACGGATTACCTGCCCGAGAAAGAGGAAAAGGTCCTGTTCGAAATGCTGTCATGGCGGCCCTCCGGCGTCATCATCGCAGGGCTGGAACATTCCGAGGCGTCGCGCGCGATGCTCCGGCAGGCGGGCATCCCCGTGGTCGAGATCATGGACACCGATGGCGAACCGATCGACGCCTGCGTCGGCATTTCGCACCGGCGCGCGGGCCGCAAGATGGCCGAGGAAATCATCGCCGCCGGCTATAAAAAGATCGGGTTCATGGGCACCAAGATGCCGCTGGACCACCGTGCGCGCAAACGGTTCGAAGGCTTCACCCGCACGCTGGCCAAGGCCGGAATCGAGATTGCGGATCAGGAATTCTATTCCGGCGGGTCCGCACTGGCCAAAGGCCGCGAAATGACCGCCAAGATGATCGCGCGCAGTCCTGATCTAGACTTTCTTTATTATTCCAATGACATGATTGGCGCGGGCGGTTTGCTGTATCTGTTGGAACAGGGTGTCGCGATCCCCGATCAGATCGGGCTTGCCGCGTTCAACGGCGTGGAATTGCTGGATGGTCTGCCGCGCCAATTGGCAACGATGGATGCCTGCCGTCGCGAAATCGGGGTCAAGGCCGCGCAGATCATCGTGGCGCGCAATCAGGGGCTGGCGAACGAGGATGAAACCACCGTCACGCTGAGCCCAAAATTGTCCCCGGGCGAAACATTGCGCCGGAGCTAAACCATCTTGATCACATTCTTGTCGATGGCCAGCATATAGCCTTTGCGCGCGATGTTCTTGATCAGCAATTCGCTGACCAGCTGATTGCCCAAAGTATCGCGCAGGCGCTTGATGCGGGTGGCCCCCGCGGCTTCGTCGCAATCGGATGGGTCGCGGCCTGATATCACACCTTCGATTTCGGCGCCTGATAGCACCTCGTCATCCATCCGTGCTTCGGCCAGGACAGACAGGGTTTCAAGGGCGGCATCGGTCAGTTTGAATTCGAAATCGTTCAGATAGACCGATTTCTGGTCGCGGCTGATCAGCAGGGAATTCACCTCGATCCCCTGCCGTTCGATCCGGCCCATGCGGCGGTTCAGCGCGATCAGCATCACCAGAAAGGCGACGGCAGTGACCAAAAGGGCGGTCGCAAAGATCAGCAGCACGAAGATCACAAATCGATACGATGCCAGCGTGTCCGAAAAGGCGGTGCCCGATTGCGCAAGGATTTCCAGCAGCTTGATTTCCGCATTGCCGGTCAGCGTGTCGTTTTCCACGAACAGCCGTTCGACCCGCATGTTGAACGCATTGGCGTCGGGCAGGCTCATGAACAGCAAAACGGCTGTGACACCCAAGACCAGCACGATGGCGGCAATGCCTGCCACCACGATCCGGTTGCCGATTTCGCGCGATTCAGTAGCGGAGGTAAAACTCACCGGCGCTGTCCCTTCGTTCTTCCAGCCCGGACTCGTCAAAGACCCCAAGCACGTTCAACAATTGCCACCCGTCGTGGGCCAGACTGTCACGCAGCTGTGCCTCGGCGGTCGCAACACTGCAATCGCCACGGACTTCGGTCACACCGTAATGCAGCCGCAGGGGATTGTCCTGCTTGGCTTTGTAATCGGCATAACACGCCGCCTGCGCGAAAGTTGCGGACAGACAAAAGATCAGGAAAGAGAAGGAAAAGAGTTTCATCGGTCGATCTGATCCCAAGTCACGCGGCTATTCAATAGCATCAATCGCAAGCGCCTGCACGATGTCATGGCCAGCCCTTGATATTGTCTGACAAAGTCCGATTGCCGCAATGCTGTCGCACGACACGGCGCGGTGTCTTGTCCCAGTTGCCGCACCGTTCGGGGGCAGGGTGTCAGGTCTGACGCTCTGCCCCTTTTTTCTTGCGCTCGCGGCGGTCATCGGGTCACTGGGCGCATGACATTACCTGATTTTTCTTTCGAAGACGCGGCCCGTGACCGCGGCCATCTGCGGATCGCAGGGGTGGACGAGGTCGGGCGCGGCCCGCTGGCGGGGCCGGTTGTGGCGGCCGCGGTGGTGCTGGACCCAGCGCGCTTGCCTGCAGGATTGAACGACAGCAAGAAACTGACCCTCGACCGGCGCGAGGCGTTGTTTTCGCAGATCATGGATAGCGCCGATGTCAGCATCGCACAGGCCAGCGTGGCCGAAATCGACCGCCACAATATCCTGCGCGCGTCGCATTTGGCGATGCTGCGCGCGATTGCCGGATTGGCCACGCCGCCTGATCATGCCCTGATCGACGGAAACATGGTGCCACGCGGCCTGACCCTGTCGTGCGAAACGATCGTCAAAGGTGACGCGCGGTCGCTGTCGATTGCGGCGGCGTCTATCGTGGCAAAAGTGTGGCGCGACCGCCACATGGTGGATTTGGCGCAACAGTTTCCGGGTTATGGCTGGGATGCAAACGCCGGATATCCGACGCCTGCGCATAAATCGGCGCTGGTCAGTCTTGGTGTGACCCCACACCATAGGCGTTCGTTCAAACCCGTCCACAATATCTTGTATCAAGATCAAATCATAAGTGATTGATTCAATAAAGGTTTTGACAGCGAATCATCTCTGACTCAGATTGGGCCCAACCAAAGAGCGGGCAATCCGCCGGGGCAATGAGGCGAACATGACGGTCAAGACCAAAGCAAAGGTGGCGCAAGCGCTGCCATTGAATACGATTATCGACGGCGATTGCATCGCGGTGATGAACAGCCTGCCAGCAGGGTCGGTGGATCTGATCTTTGCGGACCCGCCCTATAACTTGCAGTTGAAAGGCGATCTGCACCGCCCCAACAATTCCAAGGTTGACGCCGTTGACGACGCCTGGGACCAGTTCGACAGTTTCGCAGCCTATGACCGGTTTACCAAGGCATGGCTGGCTGCGGCCCGCCGCCTTTTGAAACCCAATGGGGCGATCTGGGTGATCGGCAGCTATCACAACGTGTTCCGCATGGGGGCCGAATTGCAGAACCAAGGGTTCTGGATTCTGAACGATGTGGTCTGGCGCAAATCCAACCCGATGCCCAATTTCCGGGGCAAACGCCTGACCAATGCGCATGAAACGCTGATCTGGGCGTCCAAGGAAGAGGCGAGCAAATATACCTTCAACTACGAGGCGCTGAAATCGCTGAACGAAGGTGTGCAGATGCGCTCCGATTGGGTGCTGCCCATTTGCACCGGCCACGAACGGCTGAAGGATGACCAAGGCGACAAGGCGCATCCGACACAAAAACCGCAATCCTTGCTGCACCGCGTGATCGTGGGCACGACCAATCCGGGCGATGTGATCCTTGATCCGTTCTTTGGCACCGGCACCACGGGGGCGGTGGCCAAGATGCTGGGCCGCGATTTTATCGGGATCGAACGCGAAGCCGCCTATCGCAAGGTCGCGGAAAAACGCATCGCCAATACCCGTAAATTCGATACCGAAGCGTTACAGGTGTCCTCATCCAAACGGACCGAACCGCGCGTTGCCTTTGGCGTTCTGGTCGAACGCGGCATGCTGCGCCCCGGCGAGGAATTGTGGTCCATGAACGGCCGCCACAAGGCCAAGGTCCGTGCCGATGGCACGCTGATCGGGGACGATATCAAAGGATCGATCCATCAGGTCGGCGCCTATCTGGAAGGCGCGCCAAGCTGCAACGGCTGGACCTATTGGCAATTCAAGCGCGACGGGCAAAAGGTGCCTATTGATCTGCTGCGCCAGCAAATCCGTTCCGAGATGGAAAAACACTAAGTTTCACCAAAGTTGATACCGCCGGTGCCTACGGTGAACCTTGTCATGGTGGCAGGGGCTGCAGGCGCTAACTTTGCCCCGTCATCGCAAGATGGCGGGGATTTTTTATCGTGGCATAGGATTTTGCGCATACTTGTATGGCTGCCAGTTCCTGATTTCTGGATAGAATGCCGCGCGCCAGTCCCTGATCCGCGGGTGCATCACCTTGCGCCACAAGGGCGGCACCAGCGCCATCATCGTCATCACCGGATAGCCATAGGGCAGTTGCGGGGCCTCATCCTCGGCATAGGTTTGCAGCAAGGGGAACCGCCGGTCGGGTTTGTAATGATGGTCGGAATGGCGTTGCAGATTGATCAGCAGCCAGTTCGACGCGCGCTGCGACGCGTTCCACGAATGGCGCGGTTTGACATGTTCGTATTTGCCGTCGCCCAAATGCTTGCGCGTCAGCCCGTAATGTTCGACGTAATTCACCAGTTCGAGCTGGAACACCGCCCAGAACGCCTGTGTCGCGAACAGGACCACACCCCACAGCCCGCCGATAAAGGCGGCAAGCCCCAGAAACATCAGTTGCAACGCCAGATACCGCCAGAACGGGTTGGACAGATGCGTTGCGCGCAATTCCTTGCGCGCCAGCATCGCCTTTTCCGCGCCAAGTGCCGAGACAAAGCATTGATACAACACGCGCGGAAAGAACCGGTAAAAGCTTTCGCCATAGCGCGCCGTGACCGGATCGCGCGGGGTCGCGACATAGCGGTGATGCACCAGCATATGTTCCGACCTGAAATGCGAATAGAACACGGATGCCAGCAGGATATCCGCCAGCCAGCGTTCGGTTTTGGGTTTCTGGTGCATCAGTTCATGCGCATAGGTAATCCCGATGGTCCCCGACAGGATGCCCAGCCCTGCAAACAGCGCCCATGCCTCGCCCCGCGTCAGATGGTCAGTGGTCACGACGTAGTGCAGCACGCCAAAGATCGTCACCAATTGCAGCGGCGTCCACAAGAGCGTGATCAGCCTGTGCCAGAATAGCGCCCTTTCTGGCGTGGCGGGATCAGGGTTCACCTTGTCCAGCCCGACAACGTAATCAAGGCCCGAAAACAGCCACCATGTCGTCAGTGGCAGCAGCAGCAATGCCCAGCCCCCTTGCGTGGCGACGAAAACCGCAAGCGGGATCAACCCGAGCGACAACCAGAACGGCAAGGCCGACGGGACAGGGCCGGTTTCGGGCGTTGCGGATGGTGTCATCGACATGTGATCCTTTCGTGTTCCGGTTGTGCTAGATTACCCGCAAAGATGCCGCCTCTCAATCATTCTGCACCAGATCGGCAACCAAATCGTAAACCTTGCGCATGGCCGTTGGCAGGGCCGCAGGGCTGAAATCCTGCCTTGCGATGAAATGCCCACGGTGGGCCTGCGCGCCCTGCGGCACATGGGCCAGCATGATCCGCAGATGCAGATGAAAATGGGTAAAGGTGTGGCGCGCCTCGGCATCAAGTACGGTCCAATCGGCATTGATCGGCGGCGCGGGTACCGGATCATCCACCCAGTCGCTGCAAGGCCAGCCCAGCATCCCGCCCAAAAGCCCGCTTTCGGGGCGCGTTTCCAGCAGCATCGCCCCATCCGCGCGCCGCGCGACATAGGCGATCCCGTATCGCGTCGGTGTCTTTTTCTTGGGCGTCTTGCGCGGCAGATCGGTGGCGGTGCCAGCGATCCGCGCGGCACAGGGCGCGCGCCACGGGCAAATCCCGCAGGCCGGATTGCGCGGGGTGCAGATCGTCGCACCAAGGTCCATCACCGCCTGCGCGTAATCGCCTGCGCGGTGCTTGGGTGTCAGCGCACGGGCGCGGCCGGTCAGTTCCGGTTTCGCGGCAGGCAAGGGCGTGTGGATGTCGAACATCCGCGCCATGACCCGTTCCACATTGCCATCGACCACGGTTTCGGGCGCATCGAACGCGATGGCCGCAATCGCCGCCGCCGTATAGGGGCCGATGCCGGGCAGGGTCAGCAAGGTCGCATGATCGCGCGGAAACGTGGCGCCATGATCTGCCACCACGACCCGCGCACATTTCAGAAGGTTGCGCGCGCGCGCATAATAGCCAAGCCCCGCCCAAGCGGCCATGACAGCGGCATCATCCGCCGCCGCCAGATCGCGCACGCCGGGCCAAAGGGCCGTGAACTTGCGGTGGTAATCGCGCACCGCGGCGACGGTGGTTTGTTGCAGCATCACCTCGGATAGCCAGATGGCATAGGGGTCGGGGGCGATACCTGCCTTGCGATCCGCTGGCGACACACGCCACGGCATGGCGCGGGCATGGCTGTCGTACCAGTCCAGCAAGGCAAAGCTCAGATCATGCAAGGCGGTTTCCCCCATTTGCGGCAGCGCAGGCTTGGCGCAGGTCCAGACATAAGGTAATGCAAAGCCATGAAACAGCCACGCCCCAATGGCACGACCTATGGTTTTTCGCGCGCCGCCGCGCTGATGCAGACCCGCATCCGCAGCGCCAGCGAAAAGCGCGGTTTTGCCGTGACCCGTCTGTTGACCCATTGGGCCGAGGTGGTGGGCGACAGCACCGCGCAGATCGCCACGCCTGTGAACGTCAGCTACGGACGCGGCGGGATGGGGGCGACCCTGACCCTGCTGACCACCGGCGCGCAGGCCCCGATGCTGGAAATGCAAAAAGACCAGATCCGCGACAAGGTAAACGCCTGTTACGGCTACCGCGCCATTGCACGGGTGCGGATCACACAGACAGCGCCCACGGGCTTTGCCGATGGGCGTGTGGCCTTTGCGCCAGCGCCCAAACGTGTAACGCAACCCAGCGCAGACGTGATTTGCAAAGCAACCGCCTTATCTGAGACTATAGATAGCGATGATTTACGGGCCGCCTTGGCCAGACTTGGCAGCCATGTCCTTGCGAAACAAAAGAACTGAACAGAGGTAGATATGAAACGCAGAATGCTTTTGGCCGCCGCTGGTGGTGCCGCCCTGATATCCGGTGCCGGTTGGCTGGCCAGCCGTCCCGATCCGGTCACTGGCCTGTTGCCCGGTGCCGCCAATGCGCAAGCCGCCAATGGCACTTTGCCGCAGGTCATCGAAATGGTGCTGGGCAACCCCGATGCTGTGGTCGAAGTGATCGAGTATGCGTCCTTCACCTGCCCGCATTGCGCGTCTTTCCATGCTGACCAGTTCAAGCAGATCAAGGAAAACTATATCGACACGGACAAGATCCGCTTTGTCTATCGCGAAGTGTATTTCGACCGTCCCGGCCTGTGGGCATCGATGATCGCACGCAGCACGAACAATCCGGATTTCTTCTTTTCCTTTGCTGGCATGTTGTATGAACAGCAGCGCTCTTGGCTGGCAGGCGGCGATCCGGTTGTGATCGTCGAAGAACTGCGCCGGCTGGCCAAGGTCGCGGGTCTGGATGATGCAGCGCTTGACGCGGCGCTGTCTGACGGAGCAAAGGCAGAGGCGCTTTTTACCTGGTATCAGGCGAATGCCGAACGTGACGGGATTAGCTCGACCCCGAGCTTCGTGATCGACGGGCGGCTTTACAGCAACATGACCTACCCTGAATTCGCGGAAATTCTGGACGCGCGGATCGGCTAAAGCCCGAGCCGGTCAAAGGCTGCATCCAGCGCGGACCAATCCGCCAGATGCAGCCGGACCGGCAGCGTCAGCACATGCATCCGAAAGGCGTCGGGCAAACGCACGGCGTCTTTTTCCGTTGTGACCAGCTGTGCGCGCTGGACCTGCGCCTCGATCTGCAAGCGTTTGATCAGCGCGGGCGTCAGGGGTTGGTGATCGGCCAAGCCTTCGGCGCGGACAACATCGGCCCCCATATCGCGCAGGGTGCGAAAGAATTTTTCAGGGTGGCCAATCCCCGCAAAGGCCAAAAGGCGCAGGTCGCGCCACGGCATGCCTGTGGGCAGCGGGGCCAGATGGCCTACCAGATGCGGCAGGGCCACGGGCCAGTCGGCGGCAAACCTGTCCTGCGCCTCGGGCGGGCCGATGGACAACAGCAGATCGGCCCGCGCCAGCCCGCGCGCCACCGGTTCGCGCAAGGGGCCAGCAGGGATCACCCGCCCGTTGCCAAAACCGCGCAAGGCATCGACAACGACGATAGACAGATCCTTGACCACATCGGGGTTCTGGAACCCGTCATCCAGCAGGATCACATCCGCCCCCGCCGCCTGTGCTGCGGCAACGCCGGCGGCACGGTCGCGCGCGACCCAGGTTGGCGCAAAAGCCGCCAGCAACAGAGGTTCATCGCCGGTCTGATCCGCCTTGTGCTGGCGTTCGTTCACCTGCACCGGCCCGGTCAGCGACCCGCCATAGCCGCGCGACACCACATGCGGATTGCGCCCGCGCGCGCGCAACCGGTCGATCAGGGCGATGGTCGTGGGCGTCTTGCCGGTGCCGCCCGCATTCAGGTTGCCGATGCAAATGACCGGCACAGCGGCGCGCAGCTTGGCGGGCCTGCGCAGACGCACCGCCGTTGCCGCGCCATAAATCCAGCCCAAAGGCGCCAACAGCCACGCGGTCAGCGCAGGGCGTTGCGGCGGCGTGAACCAGAAACCGGGCGCACGCATCAGGCGACCCTGTCTTCTAGCCGCTGGCGGATCAGCGCAACGATCTGGTTGGTCACATCGGCCCCGCGCGATGTGACATCCCATGCCGCATGGGCCATCATGGCGGCCTTGTCGGGGGCCAGCAAGGATTCCACCGTGGGGCCAAGCGTGTCGGCAGACCCGATCAACCGCGCGGCGACAGCGGCCTTCAACCGTGCGGCGTGACGCTGATAAGGCGCGACATGCGGCCCGTAAAGCACCGCAGACCCAAGGGCCGCCGGTTCAAACGGATCGCGGCACCCGCCGCCAAACAAGGTGCCGCCCAGATAGGTGACCGGCGCGATCCGGTACCACAGCCCAAGGTCAGGTTCGGTATCAACGATAAAGACCTGCGTCGGTTCGGATGGTTCAGGATTTTCCGACCGCAGCGTGACGTGAAATCCGAACTGGCGCATGTCTTCGGCCAGTTGCAGCGCGCTATCGGGCGTGTCGGGCACAATGATCAGCAGCAGGCGGTGCGCGCGGCGTCCCGCCTCCAGATGGGCGCGGCACAGCGCCTTGCAATCGTTCGCACGCGCCGCCGCGGCCAACCAGACAGGCCGCGTCCCGATGGCGCCGGACAGGTTGCGGCGGTCAGCCTCGTTGCAGGGCAGGACAGGGCTGCAATCTTCCATCAGGCCGGTGACGACGATGCGTGCCTGCGGCGTGCCCGCGCTGATCAGTTTTTCGGCCGAGGCTGAATCGACGGCAAGAACCGTGTCAAAGCCAGACAGCAAGGACCGGATCGCGCCCGGCACCCAGCCGCCCGCCACATGGTCGATCCCGTCACCGGTTGCATCGACAAGGATGCTTGGCACACGGGCAGACTGGATCGCGTCCAGCAGCACCAAATCAAGATCGCCGCGCATCCAGATCGCCAGCATCGGCCGCCAATGCGCCAGAAAGGCCCGAATCTTGTCTTTGCCCTTGGGTTCGGGCAAGGCGCGACCCGCCAGTGACGGGTTCCAATCCGAAACGGTCACGACGATCTGGATCGCGTCGGCATCATCGGCAAGCTTGCGTTGCAGGGTTTCAATCGCGGTCAACTGGTCGGGCCGGCTGCACCGCGCCCAAACAATCGCACCGTCAGGCCGGTCGGGATAGGCCGTCTGCAACGTGTCAGGACTGCTGCGCCGCAGCCCCGCCATATAGGCCGCGATTTTAAGGGATCGCGCCATGATCCTGCCCCTTGCCCTGCGTCAGTCGCCCAGTTCCTCGGTCGCAGAGGCGGGGGCTTCTTCGTCCCGCAGGCGGTGGATATGGGCGATGAAATACCGCATATGCGCATCATCAACTGTCCGGTGCGCGGCAGCTTTCCATGCATTATAGGCGGTCTGATAATTCGGGAACATCCCCACGACATCAATCGCCGCGACGTCCTTGAACGCATTCTTGGTCGGATCGACCAGTTCACCGCCAAAAACAAGGTGCAGGCGCTGTGTCATCGGGAAATCCTCGGGTTGCTGTGGTTGTACGGACCCTACTGGTTCGCGCGCGCCGGCTCAAGCCGCGCTGCGATATCGGCGTGCAAATCATCCCCTGCCGCGATGACGCCCGGCACCTGCGGATGCGCATTGTTGAACACAAGCGGCAGGCCGCGCGCATCGGTGACGGTGCCGCGCGCCTCGGCCACGATCAGCGCACCGGCGGCGATGTCCCATTCCCAGCTGGGGCGCAGGGTCAGCATCGCGTCGAACTGGCCCTGTGCCACAAGACATAGCCGATAGGCCAGCGACGACCGGAACGCCTGCTGGAACGGCGGCAAGGTCGCGCCTTTCCACAATGCGGGCGCGAAATTGGGTTTCGACGCCAGCACCCGCGCCTGATCAATCGCTGATTGGCTGACGCTGATCGGGGCGTCGTTCAGCTGCGCCCCGTCCCCTGCGGCGGCGGTGAACATCAGGTCATGCAGCGGCAGATAAACCGCGGCGGCGACAACGGCACCGTTTTCCACGATGGCCAGCGAATGGGACCAGTCCTTTGCCCCGTCGATAAAGGCGCGCGTGCCGTCAATCGGGTCGATCACGAACTGGCGCGCCGTGGACAGGCGCGCGGGGCCGTCTTGTGATTCCTCGGACAGCCAGCCGTAATCGGGGCGCTTGTCGCGCAGGAAATCTGCCAGCATCAGGTCCACGGCCAGATCCGCCTCGGTCACGGGGCCGGCACCGCCCGGTTTGTCGGTCACGATGGGTGATTGGCCGAAATATCCTGTGGCGATGGTCCCCGCCTTGCGCGCGGCGGCGACCAGCAGGGTCAGATCACTCTCCCGCAAGGGTCAGACCTTCGACCAAGAGCGATGGCACCGCGCGCGACAGATGCAGCCGCGCGTCATTGGCTGGGATCATGGTCAGCAGCATGTCGCGCAGATTGCCCGCGACGGTACATTCGTTGACTGGATAGGCAATTGCCCCGTTTTCCACCCAGAACCCCGCCGCCCCGCGCGAATAATCGCCCGTATTGGGGTTGATCGTGGACCCGATCATCGAGGTGACCAATAGCCCTGTGCCCATCTGCGCGATCAGGTCATCGCGCGTTGCGCTGCCTTGGGTCATGGCGATATTGGTCAGGCTGGGCGAAGGCGGCGCGCCGGTGGATCGTGCCGCATTGGCAGTGCTGTCCAGCCCCAGCTTGCGCCCGGTGGCAAGGTCCAGCGTCCAGCCTGTCAGCACACCGTCATCGACGATGGCACGGCGCGCCGTGGGCAGACCTTCGGCATCATAAAGCCGCGAACCTGACACCCGCGCGCGGTGCGGGTCTTCGATCACTGACAGCCCCTTGGGCAGCACCTGCGCACCCAGCGCGTCGCGCAGCCAGCTTGACCCGCGCGCGATGGCCGCACCATTGCTGGCCTGCAGCAGATGGCCGATCAGCGCGCTGGCGATGCGTTCGTCGAACAGCACCGGATAGGCCCCTGTCTTGGGGCGGCGCGCGCCACTGCGTTCGACGGCGCGTGCGGCGGCGCGGGTGCCGATGGCATCTGCATCGCGCAGATCGGCGCGGAACACGCGGTTGTCGTAATCGTAATCCCGTTCCATCGCCGTGCCGGTCCCGCTGATTGCGACACAGGACAGGCCGCTGTCGGTGCGGGTATAGCCCGCGGAAAACCCGTTCGTCGCTGCCAGATGTACGCGGCGGCGGGAATATCCTGCAGAGGCCGATTGCACCTGTGATATGCCTGCATTGCGCAGCGCCGCAGCCTCGGCGCGGGCGGCTTGGTCCTGCAACATGGCAGGATCGGGTTCCTCGGCGGGGTCATGCATTTGCAGCGCGGCATTGTCCGTCGCCTGCGCCAGTTGCGCGGGATCGGCAAGGCCCGCATGCGGGTCTTCGGGAGCTTCCTTTGCCATGGCCACGGCGCGTTCGGCCATCTGGCGCAATGTGTCGGGCTTGATGTCGGACGATGACACGCAGGCCTGCCGTTTGCCGATCAGCACCCGCAGGCCAATGTCGATGCCTTCGGACCGTTCGGCGTGTTCCAACACGCCGCCCCGCACGTCGATCGACAGGGACGTGCCGTCCACCGCGATCGCGTCGGCGGCATCGGCCCCGGCCTTGCGGGCGATGTCGATCAATTGGTGGGTCAGGTCGGACAGGGACTGTGTCATCGGGCTTCCTTTGCTTACGGCAGAGCTAGCGCGCGGGCAGGGGTGCTGCAAGGCCGCGACACGACATGCGAACGGCGCGTCGACAGGCCGACGCGCCGCAAGATTGACTGGGCCGGATCAGCGGATGCGCTGCCCGTTGGCCAGAACCTGCCCGTCGCCGGTGATTTCCAGCTGGCTTTCGAGTTGATCTGCGCCGGTGGACCGCGCGAACATGCCCATCATCATGCGGGGGGCCATCATTTCTTCGGCGGGGACCAGACCCATGGCGACCAGATTGTCCAGCAACCCGTTCAGCCCGTTGATCTGCACACGCAGCGCGCCTTCGGGGCGGGGTAGCGGCGCGAATGTCACCATATCGCTGTTGTCGAAGGTAAAGGCCCCGTCGCCCGTGACGGTGGCACCGGCAACCGCGATATCAAGATCGGTCAGCGTGACCTCGGACAATTCGAACGGCATGTCGCTGTTCATCATCGCCTGTTCCTGCGCCGGGTCCATCATGTCAAACAACGGGCGGGCCAGACCGGCAAGGCCGATCTTGATCGTTGCCGGATCGCGCGGCAGGACATTGGCCGGATCGAAAAGCGACCAGATCATGTCGCTGACCGTCAGGTCCGCCAGTTCGATACCAAAGTCAAACGGCTGTGCGGTCTCGGACGCTGCCAGGGGCATTTCGAAGTTGAACCCATAGGCGGACAGGCCGATTTCAACAGGGAAAGGGGCCGCTGCCGATATGATCGTTGCCGCGACATCGGTGGTACGGCCGGAATAGGCCAGCCGATCCGTGCTGATCTGGGTGGCCAGCATACCGGAACCGGCACTGATCGACCCCGCCATCTGATCGCCTTCGGCATTGATGTCGAACACATAGTCGCTTTTGCCGACGGTATAGCCACCTGATATCGACGTGCCGTAGGTGAAATAATTGTTATCGTTGATCATCACGCCATCCAGCGGCATCTGGATTTCGGCCTGCATGGTCAGCCCGTTGAACTTGCCGCCCAGGGTGATGTATTCGCCCGCTGCTTGGGGGATCTGCACATCCACCAGCATATCGACCGATTCGAACGCGCCGACATAGGTCAGATCGCGCATATCACCCTGACGGCTGGTGTAGCTGCCCGTCAGGCGGTTGCCGGTCACGCTGATATCACCGTCAAAGGTGAAATCACCATCGACAACACTGTCCAGCGCCACCGTGTAGCTGTCGGCACTGACGGCATAATCAATCGCGTCGCTGGTCCCGCTGACGGTCATTTCCAGACCCGACTGGGTGACCAGCACGGTGGCTGTCATGCCTTGCCGGTCGGTCAGCACGATGGGGAAACTGTTTTCCATCGTCACGCGGACGCTGCTGTCACCCTGTTCGGCAAAGGTGACATCGCCAATCGTGGCAAGGATTGTGACATCGTCGTCGGCCATGGTCAGGGCGACATTGCGCACGGTCAGCGTATCGCCCGCCATATCCTCTGCCCCGACGGACAGGCTGTTGGGGCCGTAGACGGACAGCTGCGTTTTCCAGTCGTCCCAGACTTGCTGTGCGGTTACTTCGGCCAGGGCGGCGTTGGCGGTCAACAGCGCAGTGAGACAGACAGCACCGCGCAAAGTCGTTCTACAGGTCATCAAGATCCCTTCCGTTCTGGGTTTGCCCCTCCGGTCCACGTCTTCCAACACGGGCCAAGGAAGGATAGCATCTGCAAAACTGTTACCCATCCGCAGGCCAGACCGAAAGGGATTGATGTGAAAAAGTTCGATATGATGGGCAAAACCGTGCTGATCACGGGGGCCAGCCGTGGCATCGGCGAGGCGGCTGCGCGGGAATTTGCCGCTTGTGGCGCGAATGTCGCCCTGATTGCGCGCAGCATGGATGATATCGCCCAAATTGCAGGCGAGATCGGGGAAAGGGCACTGGCGATTCCATGCGACGTGTCGCGGTATAACGAGGTCGAACAGGCTGTCGCCGCTACGGCCCAGACATTCGGCGGGCTGGATGTGTTGATCAACAATGCCGGTGTTGTTGATCCGATGGGCTATTTCGCCGATCTTGACCCCGAAGCATGGGCGCGCACGGTGGATATCAACCTCAAGGGGGTGATGTACGGGATGCGCGCGGTTGTGCCGGGCATGATCGCACAGGGGCATGGCACGATTCTGAATATATCCTCTGGGGCGGCGCATAATCCTGTGCATGGATGGACTGCCTATTGCGCGTCCAAGGCGGGGGCCTACATGCTGACCCGCACCGCCGATCTGGAATGCCGGGCCAAGGGGTTGCGGATCATGGGCCTGTCGCCCGGCACCGTTGCCACGAAAATGCAGCGCGACATCAAGGAATCAGGCATCAGCCCGATCAGCCAGCTGGATTGGTCGGTGCATATCCCGCCCGAATTGCCAGCCAAGGCGTTGGTCTGGATGTGTACCGATCAGGCCGACCCCTATCTGGGACAGGATGTCAGCCTGCGCGAGCCTGACATCCGCAAGATGGTTGGCCTGACATGATCCGCACGGACAGGGACGGTGACAGCCTGATCGTCACGATCGACCGGCCTGACAAGGCGGGTGCGCTGACGTCAGACATGCTGACCGCACTGGCCGATATTGCCGATGGGGCGCGCGATGCAAAGCTGCTGATCCTGACCGGCACGGGCCGCGTGTTCAGCGCCGGTGCCGATCTGGACGCCGCCCGCGCGGGGCTTGCGACCGATCCGGTCTGGGAACGGCTGTCAGGTGCGATTGCCGCCTGTCGTGGGCTGACCATCGCCGCGTTGAACGGCACGGCGGCGGGCGGGGCGCTGGGCATGGTGCTGGCCTGCGATCTGCGGATCGCGGTGGCGGGGGCGCGGTTTTTCTATCCGGTGATGAAACTGGGCTTTCTGCCGCAACCGTCCGATCCGATGCGGCTGGCGCGGCTGATCGGGCCTGCGCGCGCCAAAATGATCCTGATGGCGGGGCAAAAGATCGACGCGCAGACCGCGCTTGGCTGGGGCCTGATCGACCGGATCGTGCCGGATGATGCGTTGGTGCAGACCGCCCGCGATCTGGGGGTGGATGTCTGTGCCGCCGCCCCCGCCCATGTGACCGCCATCAAACGGATGATCGACCCCGCATGACCGACCTGATCGTGATCGGCGCAGGCCCGGCCGGTCTGATGGCCGCAGAAATGGCCGCTGCGCAAGGCGCGCATGTCAGCATCGCGGACGCGATGCCATCGGTCGGGCGCAAGTTCCTGATGGCGGGCAAATCCGGCCTGAACGTGACCAAGAACGAAGATATGCCCGCCTATCTGGCCGCTTTTGGCCCTTTGCCCGACAATTTACGCGCCATTCTGGCAGATTTTGGCCCGCAGGCCGTGATGCGCTGGGCCGAAGGACTGGACCAGCCCCTGTTCACCGGATCAACGGGGCGTGTGTTTCCCGTGGCGATGAAAGCCTCGCCCTTGCTGCGCGCATGGCTGGCGCGTTTGGGGAATACGGGCGTGACCGTGCAAACCCGCTGGCGCTGGCAAGGCTGGCAAGGCGATGCGCTGGCCTTTGACACGCCCGCAGGCGCACAGGTGATCCGCACCAAGGCGGTCGTGCTGGCGCTGGGTGGCGGCAGTTGGGCGCGGCTGGGGTCAGACGGTGCTTGGATGCGGCATCTGCCCGATGCCACGGCCCCCTTTGCGCCCGCGAATATGGGCTTTGTCGTCGATTGGTCGGCGCATATGACGCGCCACCTTGGCGCGCCGGTCAAGGCGGTGGCGATGACGGCGGGGGCGGTCACGACGCGGGGTGAATGCGTCATCTCTGCCCATGGGATCGAAGGTGGCGGCATCTATGCGCTGTCGCGCGCGATGCGCGAAGGTGCGCCGCTGGTCATGGACCTGCTGCCCGACTGGACATTGGCGCAGGTGCGCAGCGCCTTGGCGAAACCGCGCGGTAAGGCCAGTGTCACCAACCACCTGCGCAAGGTGCTGCGGCTGGACCCCGTGCGCCTTGCGCTGCTGGCGGAATTCGGCTTGCCCTATCCCGATGATCTGGCCCCGTTGATCAAGGCGCTGCCCATCCGGCACGCAGGCCCCCGCCCGCTGGACGAGGCGATTTCGACGGCGGGCGGTGTGCGGCTGGATGCGCTGACCGATGACCTGATGCTGCGCGACCGCCCCGGCGTGTTCTGCGCCGGTGAAATGCTGGATTGGGAAGCACCGACAGGCGGCTACCTGATCAGCGCCAGCATGGCGACAGGACGACAGGCGGGGCTGGTAGCTGCGGATTACGCCAAAAGCCGCTGAAACGCGGGGCGGTCGCGCATGCGCTGCTGATAGGCCAGCACAGGTTCTGGGGCGATGTCGAACTTGATCCCCGCCCCCCAATTCAGGCAATGGGCGCAGAGGATATCGGCAATCGTGAATTCATCCCCCATCAGGCAGTGGCCCGCGATACGCGGAGCCAGACGGTCAAGGCTGCGCGCCCATTCCCAGCGCAAACTGTCCTTGATCGCGGGCAGGCGCTGGGCCTCTGGCAGAATGAAACTGTGTTTCGCGGCCATCCACAGGATCGCGTCCATCTCATCAAGCACGGTATGCATCAGCGCGTCATGATGCGCGCGCTGGGTGGTGCCGGGGGCGGGGATCAGGGCACCGTGGCGGTCGGCCAGATAGGTCATAATCGCGGTGGAATCCGTCAGTGTCGCGCCATCCACGATCAGCACAGGCACCTTGCCGGACGGGTTCAGCGCCTTGACCGCATCCGACCCCGGCATGTCGGGTAGATGGTCATAGGGCGCGCCCAATTCCTCGAGCGCCCAAAGCACCCGCAAGGCGCGCGACTTTTTCGGACCGATAACCTGATACATGCTGGCTCCCCCTGCTTTTGCGGCATAAGGCGGCGTCACGCGCGGCTTTGCAAGGCAATTTGCCGGTCCGGTGGTATTTGTGCAGGGCCGGCAGTGCGGCGCTTTTTCGGACAAACTGTTGCAATCCGGCACCTTTTGGGCAGGAATAATCCGGTCAAATGCTGCGACCGGCGCGATAAAGTGGCCTGCTGCTGACAAAATTGCAGCATGCAATGGCGGGAACAACCAGTATTTATTGGGTTAATCCATCCCAACAGATCATCCGATGCGTGTAGGCGGTTTTCCCCGATCTGGACCGTGTTCAAGCCGTGCTTTTGCGATCCTTGCCCAGTGTCTTGGTTTTCTGAAAATGGCCTGATTTAAAGGACACATGTGGACAGCCACGCCGTGGCACACCACCCGTGCATCAATAGGAGTACCAACATGCGCCTTACAACTACACTCGCTGCATCCGCAGTCATCGCTGTTTCCGCCGTCGCCGCAAACGCAGGCAGCCTTGCGCCAACCACGATGGAAGCCCCCGTCGTCGTGATGGAAGAGCCAGCACCAGCCGGTTCGTCCGTCAACCCTGCTTTCGTCGTTGTCGGCGTTCTGGCGGCCCTGCTGATCGCAGCTGCTGCTGATTAATTTGTGACGGCGATCACGTCGCCGGATCAGAAAAGGCAGACCTTCGGGTCTGCCTTTTGCATTAGCGCCGCGCCATCATCGCAAGGCGGATCAGGGTGCGTTCCATCAGTGCCGCCTGCGGCGCGGTGCTGGCGGATCGCAGTTGCAGATCGGTATCCGTCAGCGCGGTCAGCGCCTTTTCCAGACGGTCGCGACCCCAGTGGCTGACCTGTCGCGCGATCTTGTCGCGGCGGGGGCCATAGACGGGCGGGCGCAACCGCGCGACACCGGCGCTGGCCCCGCCCGGATCGGACGCCACAACATGCAACCGCCGGAAATGCCGCATCGCCCCGATGCATAGCGTGACCGGCGTGACGCCTTGGGCGTATAAGCCGCGCAGCACAGGCCCAAGCTGGTCGACCTGCCCCGCCGTGACGACATCAAGGACATCGTCAACATCAACCTCGGCTGATTGGGGCGCATTGGCCATGACATCCGCGATGGTCAATGGCGTGGCATCGCCTCGTTTATACAGCCCGACCTTGTCCACCGTTTGCCGGAAATCGCCCGGTTCCAGCGTCCCCGCCAGTGCGAACAGCGCGTCCATCACGTCGCGGCCGGGTTGGTCCAGCCCCGCATCGGCCACGGCGCGCGCGATGTCGGACATGCTGGGCGGATCATCATAGATACCGATGGCCATGGCGTTGCGGTGGCTTTCGAACACTTTGCGCAGGGCCGATTTCGGGGTCAGCTGGCCTGCGGTCACGACCAGTTGCGCATCGCCCGGTCGCCAGTCGGCCAGTACGGCCTCGATCAGCTTGGACAGGGTGTCGGTCGCATCCTCGACAAAGGCGACGCGGTGCCCCGGAAAGAACCCCTGCGCCTTGATCGCATCATCCAGCAGGGCGGCATCCTTGCGCAGGTCGGCGGCATTGATCCGGGTCAGGCGCATTTCCTCGTCGCCTTGCGGGCCGACAAGGGCGGCAATCGCCTGCTGTCGCTTGGTCGCCACGCGCATCGGATCGGCACCAAAGATCAGCAGGCCCGCATGCGCCGGATCTGGCTTGCGCAGGTAACCGGCGGCGGCATCGCCTGCCAGTTTCATCGCGGCAGGTCCGGTGCCAGCAGCAACAGGCGGCTGACGATCATGTCGGCCAGCGCCACGGACAGGCGGGCGGTGGCATCCGTCTCGGCGGCTTGGGTGGCGGTGGTCGATCCGGTGGCAGCATAGCTGGTAAAGGTTTCGTGGCGGCCATCGGCAAGCGTTTCGCCCGTCGTGGCATGGGTCAAGACCCATGTGACGGTGCCCACCACGTTGAAACGCTGGTTTTCCCCCGATGTCGTGATCGCCAGACTGCGCCGCCGGTCGGTGATCTGCGCGCGCAGCACATAGACCGGCGCATCCGCGACACCCAGCCGTTGTTCCAGCCTTTCGCGCAGCTGGAACCCCGGCACGGTGTCGCGTGTCTCGAACGCGATCTGGCCGCGCAGGACCGTGTCATCACCATAGACCGGCGCAAACCCGCAGCCGCCAAGCGCCATAAGGCCCAGCAGGAACAGGCGGCGGGAAGGGGTCTTAGATGACAATGTTCACAATCCGTCCGGGCACCACGATCAGTTTCTTTACACTAGCGCCATCCAGCGCCTTTTGCACCAGATCCAGCGCCAGCACGGCGGTTTCCACCGTTTGCGCGCTGGCATCGGCGGCCACGACAATCTCTGTCCGGCGTTTGCCGTTGATCTGCACGGGCAGGGTCACGGTGTCGGACACCAGCATTGCAGGGTCGGCAACCGGCCAGGGTGCTGTGGCGATCAAGCCTGCGCCGCCAAGGCTGACCCAGATATCCTCGGCCAGATGTGGGGTCATGGGGGACATCAGCTGTGCCAGCACCAGTGCCGCCTGCCGCTTGGTCGCGGCCGTGGCCGTGGATTTGCTCAAAACATTGGTAAAGGCGTAAAGCTTTGCAATCGCCGCGTTGAAGCCGAAGGTTTCCAGCCCCATCGTCACATCATGGATGCAGCGGTGCATGGCGCGCAGCAAATCATCATCGCCGGTGCCGGTTGCATCAGGGGCCGCCGCGATCTCGGACGCGATCCGGTAAACGCGGGCCAAGTGTTTATAGGTCGCATCCGCCCCCGACGCCGTCCATTCGACATCACGTTCGGGCGGGCTGTCGGACAAAACGAACCAACGCGCGGTATCGGCGCCATATTGCGCCAGAATATCGTCAGGATCGACGACGTTCTTTTTGGATTTCGACATCTTGGCGGACGGGATCACCTCGACCACCGTGCCATCGGCCAGTTTGCCGTTCTTCACGTCCTGCGGAAAGTGATAGACAGGGCGGCCCGCAGTATCGCGGGTCATGTAAATCTCGTGCGTCACCATGCCTTGCGTGAACAGCGCGTTGAACGGTTCTATCGCGGTGTCGGGCAAATGACCGGTGATCTGCATCGCGCGGGCAAAGAACCGGCTGTACAGCAGGTGCAGGATCGCATGTTCGATGCCGCCGATATACTGGTCCACGTTCATCCAATAGGCCGCGTCGTCCATATTCGTGGGCGTGGGCGCATGGGGGGCGGTGAAGCGGGCGAAATACCATGACGAATCGACGAATGTATCCATCGTATCGGTTTCGCGCAGCGCAGGCTTGCCGCAAGCAGGGCAGGCGCAGTTGCGCCATGTCGGGTGGCGGTCCAAGGGGTTGCCCGGCACGTCGAAGGTGACGTCATAAGGCAATTCAATCGGCAGGTTTTCTTTCTTTTCCGGCACGGCACCGCAGGTATCGCAATGCACGATGGGAATGGGGCACCCCCAATAGCGCTGTCGCGACAGGCCCCAGTCGCGCAGGCGGAACTTGGTGACACCCTGGCCGATGGCGTTGGCTTCGCAATGGGCGATGGCGGCATCGACGGCCTGTTCGCCGGTCTGCCATGCGTCACCTGCAAAGCCTTTGGTATAGAACACCTTTTCGGTCTTGGGCGGCACATAGGCGGTGGCCAGATCGGCAGGCGCATCCGCATCGGGCAAAAACGTGGCGATGACCGGCAACCCGTATTTGGTAGCAAAATCGAAATCGCGCTGGTCATGCGCGGGGCAGCCGAAAATCGCGCCCGTGCCGTAATCCATCAGGATGAAATTGGCGATATAGACCGGCAGATCAGGCTGGCCTGCCATCGGGTGTTTCACGGTCAGGCCGGTATCCAGCCCCAGCTTTTCGGCCTTTTCGATGGCCTCGGCCGTGGTGCCACCCTTGCGGCATTCGGCGCAGAAGGCGGCGACCTTTGCGTCCTTGGCTTCCAATTCCTTGGCCAGCGGATGGTCGGGCGAGATGCCGACAAAGGACGCGCCCAGCAAAGTGTCGGGGCGGGTGGTGTAAACCTCGATCTGGCCGCCATCGGTGCGGTCAAACGCGAATTGCAGCCCGCGCGATTTGCCGATCCAATTGGCCTGCATCAGTTTCACCTTGGCAGGCCAATTATCCAGCCCGTCAATCGCCGCCAGCAATTCCTCGGAATAGTCCGAAATCTTGAAGAACCATTGCACCAGTTCGCGGCGTTCGACATCGGCACCGGACCGCCAGCCCTTGCCGTCGATCACCTGTTCGTTGGCCAGCACGGTCATATCGACAGGGTCCCAGTTCACCACGGCCTTTTTGCGGTAAATCAGGCCCTTGGACAGAAAGTCGATGAATAGGGCCTGCTGCTGGCCGTAATATTCGGGATCGCAGGTGGCAAATTCGCGGGTCCAATCAATGGACAGGCCCAGCGGCTTCATCTGCGCGCGCATGTCCGCGATGTTCTGGTAGGTCCAGTCCTTGGGGTGGCCGCCCGACGCCATCGCCGCATTTTCGGCGGGCATGCCGAACGCGTCCCAGCCCATCGGGTGCAGCACGTTATGGCCGGTCGCCAGCTTGTACCGCGCGATCACATCGCCCATCGTGTAATTGCGCACATGTCCGATATGGATGCGCCCCGACGGATAGGGGAACATTTCCAGCACATAATATTTGGGTTTGTCCGCGCTGCGGTTGGCGGTGAAGATCTGGCCCTTGGCCCAGATGTCCTGCCATTTTGGTTCGATTGCAGCGGGGGAATAGGGGGTCATTATCGGGGTCTTTCACGGGGGTAAACTTGGGGGCAAAAAGGCGTTGCCCCGTCATAATCCGGCATGGCGACGATGGCTATACCCGCAAACGCAAAGAGCGGCCCCAAAGGGCCGCTCTCGCTTAGGAAAGTCGCAGGTTCTGATTAGAACTTGAATGTAGCAACAACAGTTGTGCCGACCTGGTAGTCTGGTCCGCCAACTTCGTCGTCTGCAATCGCGCCAGCAGTTTCTGCGTCGGTGTAAGACACCAGCAGTGCTGCGCCGCCACCCAGGTCGTAGGATGCTGCGACATATGTGTCTGTGCCGTTGTTGGCAGCAGTTGTGTCGTCAGACTGGTCATACATACCTGCAAGAACGGTCAGGCCATTGCCCAAGTCGTATGTGCCGTCGATGCCGACTTTGGTCACGCCTTGGTCATCCTGATAGTCCAGAGCAACTGTCAGAGCATCCGCAGCATACTTGGCGTTGATGCCGTAGTTTGCATCGCCAACGCTTTCGTCAACATAGTAACCGGTCACGGTCACTGGGCCTACTGGCATAGAAGCTTTCACACCAGTCGAGTTGGAGTTTTCGTCTTCTGCATAAGCAACGGTGAAGTTTGCACCAGCAGCAGCAAAGCCAACCGACAGACCAAAGATCTCGTCGTTGTTGAAATCGCCTGCTTCGACAAGTGTCGTAGCTTCTTCATATGCGACAGCAACAGTTGCGCCAGCAACGTCAGCTTTCACTGCGATCGAAGTCTGGTCCAGCTCGGAAGTACCAGTGGCGTTCGACATGATGCCCGATACGGAAGCCGAAACTGTGCCGATCGTTGCGTCCAAGCGCAGAACGCCCACAGCGTCGGCTGGTCCGTCTGTCCAATCGGATGTGAAGCCGTCAGACTCCATATCACCAGCAGCAGACCAAAGCGAGTTAGCCGCAGTGCCGGTGTCGCCGTATGTCAGTGTTGCTGCATCGGTTTTCAAGAAAACCTGCCAATCGTCGGCGTTCAGGTTGGTGTTGCCACCAGTCGTACCCTGCGCGGTGCCATCTTCTTGGATGTCGATGTTGAACTTGACGCCAGCAGTGACGCCGTTGTCCAGATCTTGCGCATAGCCAACGTTCAGGGTGCTGTCCCAATAGAAACCGTCGTAGTCGCCGCCAGTGGTGTCATTGTAACCCAGCGCTGCGTCGCCGCCAAAGCTTACGCCGGTGTGTCCATCAGCAACTGCGGCGCCAGCAAAGGCTACCAGGGCAGTTGTTGTAAGAAGTATCCACTGCGCGATGCTGGTGTCTTTTTCACAGTGTGAGCGTGGATAGTGGTCGCAGCGTTGTTTGATTGACCATAGCACTGTGCGCAAAGGAGCCAGTGCTGATGATGAGCATATCTAAGCTGTTCTCAAAGCGTGAACCAAGCGCAGCCAACAGCGCAGCTTTGCCAACGCAGATGACGCTAGCAGAGTTCTTTGACCTCAAGTATCGTTCGTTCATTCAAGCCACCAAACGCCGCAGTTCGCATGACGTATACCTGTTTAACAAGCACATCCGTTCTACGCTTGGTACCAAGCTGATTGTGGACATTAGCGGTGAGGACATTGATGGTTGGATGCTGGCGCAGATTGAGCAAGGATACAAAGCCAGCACTGTTAACAAACACGCTGCACAGCTGAACCGTATGCTGAACATTGCACTGCATTGGGGCTACTGTGACAAGAACGCATTCAAAGCAGCCGCAATCCGCAAACTGCCCGTAGGCGATTATGTGCAGCGTTTCTTAACACGCAGCGAGATTTCAAAGTTGCTCAGTGCCTGCAAGCGCAGCACTCACCCCTATCTGCATCTGTTCATCAAGCTGCTGCTGTTGACTGGCGCAAGAAAGAGTGAACTGCGATTGGCGCAGTGGAAAGATATTGACGCAGATAAGAAAGAACTGTTCGTTGCTGTCAGTAAAAGTGGTCGCAGTCGTAAAGTACAGCTCAGCTCTGCAGCACTTGCTGTGTTGGATCAGGTTCGCGTACGCAGTGCGGCATTGGGTCTTGCTACAACACGCGATAGCTGGATATTCGCAAACCCACGCACACAGCTACCATATACCAGCTTTCACATTGCGTTCTTTCGTGCTCGTAACATAGCTCACTTGCCCACTGTGCGCATACACGATCTGCGCCATACATATGCCAGCTTGCTGATCAACAACGGAGCCAGCATCTACGAAGTTCAGCAGCTGCTAGGTCATCATCACATATCAATGACTGAGCGTTATGCTCAGCTGTTCCCCAACACGCTGCAAGATCGTGTCAACATCATCGCCAGTGCTATCGACTTGGATAGTATTTGATAGCTGCATCACTATGCCATTCAACCCCAAGTTCAACCAGATATTGCGATTGCAATAAACCGTCACATATCCGTCAATATCACTTGGGACCGTGCGTTGTGTTGTTGCCTAAGTAACGTGCTAGTCTAGCTCAATACGCAGGAACTTTTGGAGTTGTTCCGATACTGCTGCGTCAGGCTTGCTGTCTGTTTTATCCACGTCGTCAGCTATATCATACTCTTCTGTCCACCGATTTACTTTGCGTATGCTCACATATGGCTGTTCCATCAGTTCAGCATGATCAACTTCATAGGTGCCAAGCGTGTTGCCGTCCATCCAGCAGCTGAGCGCCATACGTTCCTGATCTGTTAGCTCACCCAAACGCTCAGATATTCTCTCACCCAACCGTTCAAGCTTGCGATCTAGTTTGCCTTGTGTGCTGGCTTTGGCATTCTGCATGCGTGCTGCAAGTGATCTGTAGGTGCTCATCAACTGGACCGCTTGCTTATACAGCGGCCCAGTGTCTAATACCTTGTGCAGTCGAACAACACGCCGTACTACTTTTTTCTGCGTCGTTCCTCTTCGTCATCCCACTGTGCATCCTTGCTGCGTTCAATCACGCTACGCATCTTTTCAACAGCAGTGCGTACGTCAGTAAGTGTGTTGCTCACGTATACAGCTGAACCATCCACTGTCTTAGAGCCAGCACGCATCACAACACGTCTTTGCCCATCAACGCTTTGTGGTGCCCACCAGTATTTGCTGCTGTTGCCATCAAGCTCTGCTTCAGTCTTGTAGTTCTTCAACTCTGCTAGCATGCGATCTGCCTGTCCAAGCAGCTTGGAGCGTAAACTCGCATTCGCACTGCTTTGTGGCTCTAGTCCTTCCTCACGCATCAAGTCTTGTAGCCAATCCATCTTCATCATCCTTTCTGTTATACGCACAGTAGGATCATGTACCGTTACAGCCGTCAGTCAATATCTAATGCTGCAAGATTACACCGGTGGGATGGGCTTTTGTGGTTGTGTTGGCGCTTTCGTCTCTGCGTCAGGCGCAGTCTGTGTTGTGCGTGTTGCGGGCACTGGTGCGTTACCTGCTGTGGGCTTGGCTTGGCGTGGGACTGGAGCAGCTATCCGCTGAATACGCTTTGGCTTGGGCTCGCGTCGTTTCTCAATGTCTCTTGCTTCATCTCCAATCACACCAGCCATCAGTGCAAGTGCTTCAAGCCGCACTGCCTCTGCCTCTTGTTGTGTGATAGCCCTTATTGTGTTGAGTGCCTGCTGTATGTCTGTGAGTGCTGTCATGTGCTGTGCCCAACACATGGGAGTGCAAAATCACCAACCCAAAAGCGTAAGTACTTCACCACTAGAAACTGCGCTGCAGATTTTATTGGACGCACCACCCTCTTCAAAGTGCAGCCATCCAGTGTTGCTGGCTTTGCCTGTTGATTTGTCGATGACACGCATTGCTCAAACCAACAAAGCGTTCTCCAAGCTGTTTGTGCTCTGCTGTGTTCAGCATCCTGTGCCCATAGTGCTGCAGCTTGCTGGCACATATCGCTACAGCACCCACGCTTGCATGCATGCCCTTAAAGCGCAGTGTACGCATGTAGCACTCGCTGCGCCCAAGCCAGTCTTTGCTGAACTCGCTTTCGCTGCGCACTACATTGATGCTGTGCAGCAGCGTGTACACGTCATCCAAAACCGTTTTTGCCATGTTTTTTTCCTTTGTTGATAAATAACTGTAGATGCAACACAGCTACCCACCGTGTTGTATTTATCTGCAGCATAGTGCTCTACAAACGGCATTGAGTAAGCGAGTAAACATCGCGTACAGAACTTGTCAGCACAGAAGCTCTTGCAGAGGCATTCACCGAGCAAAGCTGTAACGGGCTCGTTAAATATTATGCAGTGGAACAAGAAGAGAGGCTTTGTATATCAAAGCACCTTGTATGTGTGCTGCTGGTGGCAATGTACTTGCAGCACATTGCGTTGGGAACAACTCCACGCACTTAAAGGTAACAGCCTAACCCTACCTACCAGCACAGCTGGTTGTGCGACATTGCTGACAGAGGAACTCACAGAAAGTCTCAAGTCAAAGAGAGGCGCACTGCCTCTCTATGACTTCTAAATCTACAGAAAATCCCCAACTTAATCATAGACGAAGAATGATGCTGAAGCTGTTGATACGCTGAAGCGCAGCGTAAGCGTTGAGACAGAGAAGCGATTGTGGAACTGCAGAGCAGTGACGCAACTGACAATCAAACAACACACCCAAGCAGTATAAATGAACAGCTATGACTACGGCACTGATGACAGCTGTGACCAATGTCATAGAATACATATTGTATGAGGTCACTGCATAAGTCTTTGATCTTCAACGCTGGTCCGTGCCTACATTTTCTGGTCGTCCAAATGCCATATCAGACCGTAGCTTTGTACGCATATGAAGCTGATATTTGGAGCGCACAATGGCACAAGCAGCAACACTTAACGAAGCGGAGATCAAGCGTGCTGTGCGCTGGTGTCAATCACGCAAGCACACAGTTCGCGATGTCACCATACTGAAGTTCAGCATCTACACTGGACTGCGTGCCAAAGAACTGGCTGCGCTGCGCATTGGCGATGTATTCAACGCTGATCACTCACCGCGTTCACAGTTTACGCTGAGCAAGACACAGACCAAAGGCGCACGCACACGCACAGTGTTTGTTAATCGCGCTCTGTCACAGCAGCTGGTACTGTATGCATCATTTCGCAACCTATCACGCTGTGACCCCGCAGCAGCACTGTTTCCCAGTCAAAAAGGCGGGCATTTCTCAGCCAACACCATGTGTCAGCTGTTCCTCAACATATTCCATGCTTGTGGACTGCAAGGTGCCAGCAGTCATAGCCCACGCAGAACATTCATCACACGACTTGCTAACAAAGGCATTGGCGTGCGTGTGCTGGCAGCATTGGCTGGGCACAGCAGCATAGCAGTCACGCAACGCTATATTGACGTCAACGATGCGCAGTTGGCCAATGCTGTGGAACTGCTGTGATGGCCAAAGCAACTCCTGTCGCACTCACCAAGCAGCTGCAGCGTGAACTTCGGCATAAACAGTGGCTGCGCAAGAACCTGCCACCCAAACTGCAGCTGCAGTCACAGCGACGTATATTCGTCACTCGCACCAAGCTTGCTCTGCAGTTGGGTCGCAGTGTTGAACAGTAGTACAGCTTCATCTGTCCAGCACAGAACCTACGCTGCGCAGATCCGTTGCCACACCTTCCAGCACTGTACCACCGCCGTTCAAAACACCACGTGCTGTGCCACAGCTGCTGATCACCAAAACAGTGCAGATCATCATCACAGTCTTCATCTGGTTTCCCCTGCAGATTGGTATTGTTCTGTTAACATAAGTCCTCAAAACGCAGAGAGCAGCACCGAAGTGCTGCTCTCTGTTAGACTAAGTATAGTTCTGATTAGAACTTGAAGGACACGGCAACAGTTGTGCCGACCTGGTAGTCTTGCGCACCGATGTCGTTGTCTGCACCTTCTTCGTCAGCGTCGCTGTCGTCAGCATAGGAAACCAGCAGCGATGCACCACCACCCAGATCGTATGTACCACCAACGTACATATCGTCACCAGCGTCAGCCAAACCGGCAGCAACAGTCAAACCGTTGCCCATATCGTATGTGCCTTCAATCGCCCAATCTTCCGACTCGTCTGTTTTGACTGTCGCAGTGATCGCGCCTTCCGCATACTTTGCAGACACATCCCAGTTGTTTTTTGCGGTATCAGCAGCATTGGTCTCGTTCACGTAGGACGCTGTGACAGTGACTGCACCAACTGGCATCGAAGCTGAAACGCCAAGTGACTGCAGGTCAGCTGTTGCATCGTTGAAGTAACCAACTGCAACGTCAGCGCCAGCAACTG
>Ga0222690_1000034_pt1 | contig 102983 bp, 110 predicted proteins | sample AntAcemetage1234_FD_179802 | JGI IMG/M metagenome (GOLD analysis project Ga0222690, IMG submission 179802) | Saline water microbial communities from Ace Lake, Antarctica - #1234 | ecosystem: Environmental > Aquatic > Non-marine Saline and Alkaline > Saline | place: Antarctica: Ace Lake... | reverse complement strand
AACTGGGGCAGCGACAGGCTGGCCTGGAACTGGATCCGATTCATAGCCATGGCAGTGACGACTGGTATATGCGTACCAGCCTAGGTCCCAAAAGGGCTGCCTGCGGAGCTTGCTGCCTAATCAAGTCCGCCTTTGAGCACCAGGCGGTTGCTGGGCGTCTCAAGACGCCAGCGGCCGATGTCATCGAAGCTGTTCGGCGCTGGGCGATCCAGATAGGTCTGACGCAGCTGATAGCTGCTGTCGGTGAGCAGGTCCAGCTGCCAGCGGCTGCTGCCGCTGGCGGCGGGCAGATCCCCCCGCCAGCTGGCCGGCAAGCGGCCCAAGGGACCCTGCGGCGAGGGCTCACGGCCCGCACCCACCCGCACCATCTGCAGGCTCAGTGGTTGGCTGGCGCCGCCCTTGAGCACTGGGCTGATCGTATCGGTGGTGAACAGCAGCCGGCCGCCCTGGCGCACGCTTGCGCGTACTGAATAGCGCCCGCCAGGGGTCAGGTCGGCTTCGCGGTAGGGGATCGAGAAGCGAAACGGCGACTGTCCCGCCGGCTCCAGGCGCACACGGCCGATCACCCGGGCCGGTGCGTCGGCTACGGCCACGTCTTCAAGCACCGCCTCGAACACCGCATCAGGCGGTAGGGCGATGCGTTCCCGGTAGCTCGCCGTGCCCGAGAGGGTTCCGGCCTGGGCTGGGGCCTGCAGCAGCACCGCCGCAGCCAGGATTCCTCCAGCCAGCCAGGGACGTGTCAGTTCTTTCATGGGGAGTCCGTTGTGTCGATGATTTCAGCCTGCACCCCCGCCTGGGCCCTCTCGCCCGTGTTGGCCGTAAACCGGAGAAAGAGGGATCGAGGGGGGATCGGAACTCACCAGCAGAGGCCAGCCCAACGCAGCTCGTTACGATCTGTTACAGTGATTGCAGCATTTCGAAACCTTCATGGCTGATTCCACTTCCCGCTTCGGTTTTGTTGCCTTCGCTGAAACCTGGAATGGCCGGCTGGCCATGCTTGGTTTCGTCATCGGCCTCGGCACCGAACTGCTCACTGGACAAGGCATCCTCACCCAAATCGGCTTGGGTTGATCAGCATGAATGGTGATTACAGCGCAGCCATCGCCAGCATGATCGGCCTTGTGGTGGTCCTCACCGTCATGGTGGGCTACATCTTTTCCCGACCAACTGATCTCTCGCGTGACCCTCGCTGAAGGTCAAAACAATGGGTGATTCCATTCCAATCACTCTCCCAGTCGCCCGAGAGTCGTCCGACTGCTCGTAAAGATCGGTTGACTCTTCCGGTCTTTGCTCATTTCATGCCAGATCAGCTCTGACTAGTTCAGATCCGCTCCGATCAGGTCGGATCAATTCAAATTCTTTTTTCTCAACTAAAATTGATGACAACATCTAATCCCGGCAATCGCAACTTCAACGACTACTCCACCGAGCAGATCCATCTGGACCAACTCAAAAGAGCTGAACTCTTTAATGGCCGTGCCGCCATGGTTGGACTCTTGATCGGTGTTGTCGTGGAAGGACTTACCGGAGCGGGCATCGTCCACCAAATTGGTCTTGGTCCCCTTGTCGATGGCTACGCCGCCTGTCACACCAAATTCTTGCCTTTCTGTTTCTGAGGATTTCGGTGCGTCGGCTAGCGGATCCGACGCTCTGCCTTGAAAGTTCAGTCCGTCACCATCAAAATGTCCCCCGCTCCATCGAGCTGCCATGAATCGGGTCCCGATGCCGCCGCTCACTGAAGAGTCGCTCCGTGCCCTGTTCACCAAGCCCTATGGCGTTGCCGGACCTGCTGCCGAGCAATGGCGAGCCGTTTATGACGAGTCGGTCTATTTTCAGGATCCAACCCAGGAGAAACGAGGCATTGACGCCTACATCCAGGCTCAGGAGGGGCTGATGCGTCGCTGCGACGACGTCTTCCTTGAGCCCGTTGCAGTGGCGCTCAGTGGCGACACCGCCTTTGTGGAGTGGACGATGGGCCTGAAGATCAAGGGGTTGGAGTTTGTTTATCCCGGCACCACCAGCCTTTGCATCGGTGCCAACGGAAAAATCGTTGAGCATCGCGACTACTTCGATTTCGTTGGACCCACCTTTGCACCGGTGCCTGTGCTGGGTGGTTTTGTGCGCTGGCTCTACCGACGATTCGTGTCCTGAGGGCGGCCAAGGGCGTTGGTACCATCAGCAACACAACTTCATCTACGAATGTGTTTGTCGTTCTCCGCACTGGCCTTGCATTGGGGCGAATGACCAGCCAGCCTTAGGGGGACAGAAGAGGCAGGAGGATTCGATTGTGTTACAGACCATCTCGTTACTTGCCGCCACCTGTCTAGTGGGATTCGCGGCGTTGCAACTTCTATTCACGATCGGTACGTAGGAGCATCTTATCGGAAAAGCCAGGCTCCTTGGGCCCAGTTGCCTTTCCGTCATTTCAACCTGAAACTTCATTTTGCAAGCTAATTCCGGAGCGTAATGATCTAACGTGGTTTCGGGTTTTCCGTAAGCCGAAGGCCGCTACGTAGCATGATCTCAACTCCCTTCAACGTTGATTTCCTGTGCTGCACGGCTGGTCACTGATCCCCAATCGCCAAGCGTTACCCAAGGAATTACTCGCTGGCCTCGTGGTCGCCCTGGGCATCATCCCCGAGGCCATCGCCTTCTCGATCGTGGCCGGGGTGGATCCGCAGGTGGGTCTGTTTGGCTCGATCTGCATTCTGATCGTGGTAGCCCTGCTGGGCGGAAGGCCAGGCATGGTGTCGGCCTGCACGGCCGGTGTGGCTCTGTTGATGGGCGGGTTAGTGCAATCCCATGGCCTCAGCTATCTGCTCGCCGCCTGTATTTTGGCGGGCCTGTTTCAGATCGCCTGGGGTTACTTGCGCCTTTCCCAGCAGATGCGTTTCGTGCCCCGTTCGGTCACGTTGGGCTTCGTGAATTCAATCGGGGTGCTGATCTTTCTGGCCCAGTTGCCTCAGCTCGGTTTTGGCCGCCTGGGTGTGGACACCCCTTCACCGCTGGTGGGGGTGGAGGCTGTGAGCTGGCCGATCGTGTGGGCTCTGGTTGCTCTTGGGCTGGTGATCATCTACGGCCTTCCCCGCCTCACCAAACGGGTGCCCTCCACCTTGGTGGCGATTGTGGTGATCGGCGTGATCGCCGAGGTGTGGCAGTTGCCGGTGCCGCGGGTGGGAGATCTGGGCCAACTTCCTTCGAACCTGCCAGTCTTTGCTATTCCGACGATCACCGCTTCTTTCGACAGCCTCGCCATCATCCTGCCCACAGCGTTGGCGATCTCGTTTGTTGGGCTGCTGCAGTCGTTTCTCACAGCCAATGTGGTGGAAGGCCTGGTGGATGAAGACTCGGATTATGAAGCCGAAGCCAGGGCTCAGGGCATCGCCAACATCGTTGCCGGCCTGTTTGGCGGCATGGCAGGTGCCGGCATGATTGGCCAGAGTGTGATCAACATCGAATCCGGCGGTCGCTACCGCCTCTCCACCCTCACAGCAGGGGTGTCTCTGTTGATCCTTGTGATCTCACTGAGCGGCTGGCTGGCGCGCATTCCGATGGCGGCCCTGGTCGCGGTGATGCTGATGGTGTCGTTCAGCACGGTGAACTGGCAGTCGTTCCTGAAGATGGGAAAGCTGCCCAAGAGCGATAGTTCGATCATGGTCACCACCTTGGTGCTGGCTCTGCTGACGCGCAATCTGGCGATCGCTGTTGTGGTTGGCGTGGCCCAGGCGGGGATTCTGTTCAGCCGCAAGGTGGCGAAAGTGATTTCTGTGGAATCCACCTGGTTGACGGATGAACACATTCACTACACCGTGCGTGGTCAGTTGTTCTTTGTCAGCGCCGTTTATTTTCTGGCTGGCTTCAGTCAGCATCGGTTCCCACCCTGCATCACCATTGATATGGCTGAGGCACGGATCTGGGATCAGACTGGCACACGCGCCCTCGATCAGGTGATCCGCAAACGTCGCCAGGCCGGCTCCAGCGTGAAAGTGTTGAATCTCAACCGAGAGAGCCTTGATCTGTTTGAGCGCATCAGCGAAAGCCCCGCTGTAGTGATCGGCGCGAGCTGTGATCTCTCTTGAGCTTCAACTCCCAATGCTCTCGTTCTTTGCTTGAATGAAGCCTTGACTATTGCGTTTGGGGGCTGCATCCCAGGGCAATCACGATGGCTGCTGTGGAATTGAGCTGGAGTTAGACCATAAACCAGCCTACCCCTGTGATGAGATAGTACAGTCCTGCCAGGATCAAGGCGATACTGCCGAACTTGGTGATTTCTTCGGAATATTCCAGTAATAGCTTGGCTTGTTTGGCAAACCCAGCCAACAAACTTGCTAAAAATATAATAATTGTGTAGCCCAGGGCATAGCTTGTCATCGTTAGCACAGCGAGTGGCTGAGAGCCGCTTGCAGCGGCAGCGGCAAGCACTGCGAACAACACCGGACTGGAGCAAGGAGAGCTGACCAAGGCAAAAGTCAAACCCACGCCAAAAGGACCAACCGTTGAACTACCAACATTGACTTGAGGAAGCGGCACCTTGATCACTCCCAATAAGCTACATCCCATCAACAAGATGATCGCTCCAACGGCAATATTGATAAAACCGCGATATTCGATCATCACTAGGCCCGCGAAGGAGGAGGCCAGGCCGAATAGGCTTAAGATTACTACATTGCCAAGAACGAATAATCCCGCTTTGTTGAAGGCGTCTTGCCGTGAGGTGATATTGCGTGTGCCGATATAGCTCAGGTTGATTGGCAGCATCGCCAGTATGCAGGGGGAAACACTGGCAATCAATCCTCCGGTAAAGGCAAGAGGAAGCAGTACGAATGGATTGGCCGCATCCTGCTGGGAGAACCATTCTTGATAGTGATTCTCAACGATTGAAATCAGGCGGTAGACAGCTAGCGATAGGGGGCCAGTGGCCAGCAGGGCGATCAGTAAGCCGGTTAGGACCAGGGCGCCAAACAGTTTCCATTGTCTTGGCATCTGAAAGGGGCTCCTTCTGCGTCTGTGCGCGCGCGTCATGGTGTCTGGCTCTGGGTTTGGATTTCTAGAAGATTCATAGTGATCACGGGGTGGAGTTGACCTTCTGGAGTTAGCGCTTCAGTGCTGCTGGCTGATAGTTTCTTATGGCGAAATCACAGCCAGGCATGGCTGTGATTGCAGCAAGCCCATGCGTCAATGCGTTGGCGATGGTGCTGGGAGCTGAGCGTGGCGTCAGTGGGCTTGCGCGAACAGAAGTGGCTTCCAATGAGCTCAACCAACGAAGATAAAGGCCAGTGACTGTTGGTCACTGGCGGTTCAACACGCTGGGATGGCTGGATGAAGGGCTTAAGCATGAACCCTATGGCAGAAGAATCTGCTTTGGATTGATGCTTAGGAGGTTGATGACTTTATTTCCTTGAGATTGCAGCGTCAAGAACTTTTGTGTAGGCTGATTTGTTTGGGTTGTTGCGATGTTGCGCCAGGATCTTGCCTGTTGCAGGATCAATGATGGTGAGGGAACCTGTCTGGGTTTTGTTGGCAGCAAAGAAATTGCTGAGCCCAAGCTTGCGGGCGGTTGCTTCGGATTTGGCTGTAGAGGCCCTATCTGAGACATCTAAAACAACGAAGTTCACGGCTCCTGCATATTTCTGCTTGAGCTGGGAGAGGGTTGGAGCGATGTTTTTACAGGCAGAGCACCAGCTTGCATAGACGTCGACAACAACTGGCTTGCCTTGCAGTTGTTGCGCCAGCTTCCCCGTGGTTTGGGCCTGGGCGGGATGGGAGATCGCCTCGGAGACGAACTTTTGAACGCCTTGCGGGTTGCTGAAAGCCGTGGTGATGCCAACGCCGAGGATTGCGATGGCCGCGAACTTCGGAATCGACTGGGTGACGATGGGAGCCATGATGAATTTGTATGGTGGAAGAAGGGTTAAAGCCTTGGGCCAAGGCAACGGAGATCCCTCGCCCCCTACTACCGATGAACAGTCCGATCGGATTGCGCCCCTCCAGATCCCGACCCACCGCTGAGATGCCGCCGCATCTTGCGCTGTTGTCTGGTGGGCTGGAAACCACGGCCAGCAAAGGGCGGTAGCTTGCCGGGGACAACCCTTGATTGCCGATGTCCCTGATTCCCCGTTGGAGCTTCATGACCGATGAGGCAAAGGCGCTGACCAAGCGGACTGTGGTTTCCGCTGGGCTGCTCGTGCTGGTATTGCTGGTGTTCAGGGCCTTGCTTCCCTGGGTGCTTCTCGGCCTGGTGGCTTGGTGGATCTGGAAGGCGATCGCCAAATAGGCAACAACCCGATGCCCCATCACGCCAATCGCCCCACCAAAATCTGCCCGGTTTGCGGGCGCCCCTTCCAGTGTCGAAAAAAGTGGAAGAACGTTTGGGACGAGGTGCTTTATTGCTCCGATCGCTGCCGCAACAATCGCAAGCGGCTGAATGCGACGGGGGGTTCGACTCTGCCTTGACCTGTGTACGCGATCCCAGCCTGACTCCAGGATTCCCATAGCCGAAATCATCAGTGATTTGGCCGAACGGATTGTTGTCCAGACTTGACCCAGACAATGTGGCCATCCCGATGCGAATGTCAAACTGCGTTTCTATAGAACGTTCGCGCCCCAATCTTTTTCCGCAATCTGCCCCTGATGGCCGCCCGCACCGATCTCACCGACGCCCTGCTCGCCTTGATCCCAGAAGATGGCAGCAGGCTCAGCAATGCGGAGTTGCGCGCTGATCTGTTGGATCTGGCCGATGAACCCTTCAGCGATGAGGAATTCGAAGCTGCCAAGGATCATGTGGTGGCCATGGGCGCCGCCGAGAAAGCCCGTGGCCCTGGTGGCGGCTTGAAGGCCGCCGGGATCAGCCCACCGCCCAGGCAGGCCTCTGCATCCGGGAATGGCCGCAGCCGCCGCAATGGCAACGGTGCGGCCGCCACCGCCGCGCCCACCATCGCCGCCGGAACCACCGCCGCCTCGGCGCTCACCGGCGAGCTGCGCAACCAGATCGATGGCATCTGGAATGCCTTCTGGAGTGGCGGCATCGCCAACCCCCTGGAGGTGCTGGAGCAGCTCACCTACCTGCTGTTCATCCGCCGCCTCGATGAGCTGGAAACCCTGTAGGAGCGCAAGGCCCTGCGCACCGGGCAGCCGATGGTGCGGCGGCTTTATCCCGAAGGCAATGACCCGCAGGAGCGCCCTTACGAGCGGCTGCGCTGGAGCCGCTTCAAACAGCTGGCCGCCACCGAGATGTTCGAGCTGGTGGGCGAGCGCGTGTTCCCCTTCCTGCGCACCCTTGGCGGCGATGGCTCGGCTTTTGCCAGCCACATGAAGGACGCGCGTTTCACGATCCCCACTGCCGCCCTCCTGGCCAAGGTGGTCGATCTCCTGGATGCGGTGCCGATGGCGGATCGCGACACCAAGGGCGACATCTACGAGTACATGCTGGGCAAGCTGGCCACCGCCGGCACCAACGGCCAGTTCCGCACACCGCGCCACATCATCGAGCTGATGGTGGCGATGACGGAGCCCAAGCCCACCGACGTGATGGCCGATCCGGCCTGCGGCACCTGCGGCTTTCCGGTGGCGGTGGGCGAATACCTGCGCGAGCACCACCCGGAGCTATTCAGCGACACCCAGCAGCGCGAGCACTTCAACCATGGCCTGTTCCATGGTTTTGATTTCGACAGCACGATGCTGCGCATCGGCTCGATGAACATGCTCTTGCACGGGGTGGAGAACCCCGATGTGAGCTATCGCGATTCCCTCTCTGAAGACGGTGCGCTCGAGGAGAATCGCTACTCCCTGATTCTTGCCAATCCGCCTTTTGCTGGCTCGCTGGATTTCGAAAGCACCAGCGGCAAGCTGCAACGGGTGGTGAAAACCAAGAAAACCGAGTTGCTGTTCATGGCCTTGTTCCTGCAGCTGCTCAAACCCGGTGGCCGGGCAGCGGTGATCGTGCCCGATGGGGTGCTGTTCGGCTCCAGCAAGGCCCACAAGAACTGCGCCGCACTCTGGTGGACGATCACTTTCTCGAAGGCGTGGTGTCGCTGCCGAGCGGGGTGTTCCGCCCCTATGCAGGCGTGAGCACGGCGATCCTGCTGTTCACCAAAACCGGCCGTGGCGGTACCGATCAGGTGTGGTTCTACGACATGAGCGCCGATGGCTGGAGCCTCGACGACAAGCGCAATCCTCTGCTGCCGCTCGAGAAGCTGGGGCCTGCGCCGAAAGAGCCTTTACAAGAAGGCGAGCACGCCAAGAACAACCTGCCCGATGCCCTGGCCCGCTGGAAGGAACGCACAAGCTCAGAGCGCGAACGGGCGCGCACGGAGCAGAGCTTCTGCGTGCCCAAGGCGGAAATCGTGGCCCAGGGCTATGACCTCAGCCTCAACCGCTACAAGGAGCTGATCTACGAAGAGGTGGAGCACCGGCCTCCGATGGAAATCCTGGCAGAACTGCGGGCGATCGAGCAGGAGATCCTGCAGGGGATCGAGGAGCTGGAGGGGATGCTCCGATGAGCCCATCCCATCTCCACTCAGCGGGCCAGGCCAAGAAACACCAGCAACGATCGGTTGAGGCGGATCACGTCGTCATCGTTCAGGCGGCCGATCTTCTGGCCGAGGCGGTTCCTGGCCACGGTGGTGACTTTGTCAACCATCAGGCGACTCGTTGCTTTCAGGCCGTTCTCTGCTGTGGGTTCCACCCACACCCGAAACACAGGGAGATCGGTGTTGTCGGTGGTGATCAGACAGACCACGATCGAGTCGCGGGCCGCGAAGGCGTCGTCCTGAACGATCACCACAGGCCTGGGCTTGCTGGCATAGCCGGATCCTCCGGCCATGGTCCAAAGCTCACCACGCTTCACTGGCTGGTCTCGTCATCGGGCCACTCGACCACCGAATCGATGAAGGCCTGGATCTCGGCCTCTTCCGGGCTTTCGTTGGCCAATCGCGACTGCCGCCGCGCCTCGGCTGCAAACCCAGGCGCATGCACATCCGGTACCCAGATCTGGATCGGCCGCATCCCCTGGGCCCGCAGCCGCTGGCGGTGCTCCCGCACCTTGCGGCGGTTGGCGGCGCGGCGCGCTTCCTGGGCGCTGTCCTCCGATCGGGGAGCCTCCGGGTTGGCTTCGGCTTCCATGACAGCGTCAGCGCTGGTTACATGTCATGGTAACGGGGGTCGCGGACGAGCTGCTTCAGCCGAGATCAGGCTCCAGGCCGAGATAAAGGCGCAGGCCCGCATCGATGCTGGCCAGCTCCACCTCGCTCACCTGGCCGTAGCGGCGGCGGATGCGCTGCTTATCGATCGAGCGCAGCTGATCCACCAGGGCATAGGAGGGCTTGGTAAGACCGCTCGCACCTGGGGGCCAGGGGCGGATAAAGGGCGCCGGGGGCCGGCGTTCCGGTGATCGGAACCACAGCCAGCAGCGGAAACCTCTGGCTGGAATTCACCGCCGGATCACTTACCACCAGGCAGGGTCGGGTGCCGCGCTGTTCATGGCCGAGGGTCGGCTCCAGATCCACCAGCACCAGGCTGCCCCGGGGCAGGTTCATGGCTGGACATCTGGTGAGCCGGCAACCTGCCAACCGGATTCCGGCCGCCAATGCAGCGGCACTCCGGCGCTGGGATCAAGCAGGTCACTGTCCCCTTCGGGCAGGGCCTCGGCCCAATCCGCCAGCCCAAGGGCTGCGGTGGCGACGCTGTCGGGGTGGGGAGCCTCCAGGGAACGCAGCAGTCCAAGCCTTTGGCGCCGCTGCAGTTCGTGGCGCACGGCCTCGGCGACGAAGCGGCTGCGGTTGCCCTCGATGCGGTCGATTCCGGCGACCAGTTCTGACGACATGGTCACGGTCACCCGTTCGGCGGGGGGGCTGGAGCGCGCCATGGACGGGAAAAGGTATGCAGGCCAGTATGATCATATCGACTTTCCAATGGCCAGCCCTGTCCAGGTGCGACAGCAGCGAACAGGGATGGTGCGGGAGCTCAACCTCAGGCTTGATCAAACCAACGAGCTGGTGCATGAAGAGGTGGAGCACCGCCCGCCGTTGGAGAACTTGCCGGAACCACGCGTGATCGAGCTGGGGATCCTGCAGAAGGTCGAGGAGCTGGAGGGGATGCTTCGATGAGCTGGCCCAGTGCTTATCTCGGGGAAGTATGCAGTTTTCTCTCAGGGTTCGCCTTCAAATCAGACTACTTTTCCGACGAGCCTGTTGGCCTGCCAATAATACGAATCAGAGATGTCCTGCCTGGGACCAGCAAGACTTACTACAGCGGCCCTTATCACGCAGACTATTTGATCAACAATGGAGACATTCTGATTGGCATGGATGGAGAATTTAATCGAGAGCGCTGGAAAAGTTCTGCTGCCCTGCTTAATCAACGAGTCTGCAGGACAATTGCGAAGGAAGATGTCCTAAATAATGACTACCTGTATCACGCTCTTCCGACCATTCTGAAGCGGATCGAAGAGGAAACACCCTTTGTTACCGTTAAGCATCTTTCGGTGGCAAAACTCAGATCCGCCGAAATCCCCCTCCCCCTGCTGGAGGAGCAGCGGCGCGTCGCGGCGATTTTGGATAAGGCCGACGAACTGCGCCGCAAGCGTCAGCGTGCCCTGGTCTGCCTAAACCAGCTAGGCCAGGCCATCTTCATCGAGATGTTTGGCGATCTACTTGTATCCAAAGAGGAGGCAGTTGCCTTGGGCGAGGTCTGTGACGTTCGGGATGGCACACACGACTCTCCAATGTATGTCGATGTCGGCTTTTCCCTTATGACTTCGAAGAATTTTTCCCGCGGCAGAATCGACTACTCAGGTGCCAAACTAATTTCTGAAGCAGACTTCATTGACATTAACAAAAGGTCGAAGGTTGACAGGGGGGATATAATTATGCCGATGATTGGGACAATCGGCGGCCCGGTTGTTGTTGATTTTGATCCGGACTTTGCAATCAAAAACGTTGCTCTGATTAAATTCAAAAATAGTCGAATGAACCCTGAGTACGTTCGTCAAGTCCTAGATGGCAAGCTGTTCAAATCACATGTCGCAAGTGCCGGACGCGGGGGAACTCAGAAATTCATTTCTCTTGGCGATATTCGCGGCTTCAAGATTCCCTTTCCTAGGATTAGTCAGCAAAATCTCTTTGCAAGGAGGGTGCGCAGACTTCGCACTGAACTACTCCGGCATGTCGAGGCCATGAAAGCTGGTGAGACTTTTTTCGCCTCCCTCAATCTCCGCGCATTCCGTGGGGAGCTCACAGCCTCATGCCAAAAAGAGGCCACCGAATGAAAGCCACCGAAGCCAAACTTCTCCAGATCCTGCACGCAGTCCAGCAATTCATCATCCCGATCTACCAGCGCACCTACTCCTGGACCCGTCAGGAATGTGAGCAGCTCTGAGCCGACATCCTCCGGACTGGTGCTTCTGAGGAGATTGGCGTCCACTTCATCGGCTCGGTGGTGCACATCGATGAAGGCCTCGGCAACCTCGCCGTGCGGGCGCCCAAGTTGGTGATCGATGGCCAGCAGCGGCTGACCACCGTCACCCTGCTGCTCACCGCCCTCGCCGAAGTGCTCGCGAAGTTGCCAGAAGAGCAGCAGGAGCCCATTGAAGGCTTTGCGCCGGACATGGTCCGCGAGTACTACCTGATCAACCGGCTCCAAAAGGGCGACAAGCGTTTCAAGCTGCTGCTCTCCGATACCGATCGCACCACCTTGAACGCTCTGGTGGAAGGACGCGGGGCGCCACTACCGCCGAAGCCCTCGATTCGCATCACCGATAACCACGCCTTCTTCCTCGAGCAGCTGCGCAAGCCCGCCACAGATCTGTCGGTGGTGTGCCGCGGGATCAGCAAGTTGCTGGTGGTGGATGTGGCCCTCTCCAGGGATCAGGACAACCCCCAGCTGATCTTCGAGAGCATGAACTCAACCGGCCGGGAGCTCTCCCAGGCCGATCTGATCCGCAACTTCGTGCTCATGGGCCAACCTCCTGAACACCAGGAGCAGCTGTACAGCCACCACTGGCGGCCTACGGCTGCAATCAGGGCTGATTGAAAGTCTGATCAAGTCGCCCATCCTGGCCTGATCCCAGCCATTGTGAGCAGCTTGGCGATGTCGTGGGCCACCTCAGCCAGCCCAGCTCTCACCGAGTAGTGGCCGTGCAGCCCGAGCAGGTTGAGGGCCAGGGTCCTCAGCGTGGCCAGCACGGCAGCGCCGGGGCCGCCATAACGGTGTTCATCTTCATGGAGCTGGGTATCGCGGATCCAGTGCCAGCTTTCAATGCACCAGCGGTCCCTCACCAGTTGCAGCAGGGCTTTTGGCGTGGTGCGCAGGCTGGTGAGAAAAAGGTGCCGCTGGAGGGAGGGCTTGCCATGACGCTTGCCACTGACGACAAGTTCAACAATCCAGCTACTGCCGGGCCAGGCCTCGTTGATGAAGTCAGGAGCCTGTTTGGCCCTGAGTATCCAGGTGGTGTCGCGTCCATGGCTGCGTTCAGAAACCATTGCTGTGAGAGGGATCTTGCGGGAGTAGAGGAACTGCTCGCCGATCTGGCGATGCAGGGTCCTTTGGTTTGCTTTCACTGTGAGGAGGAAGTCGGCCCCCTGCTCCGTGAGCTGCCGAAAAACGGTTTCTGGGTATGAAGCGCGTCGGCCTGGATCAAGACGCCGTCGAGATCCATCGTGGCCAACAGCTCCCGCAGTACGGCACGCTCGTGAGATTCACGGGTGTCGTAGGTGGCCTGGGCAATGGCCACACCCAGGGTCTTGGAGTAGAGCGTCACCTGAGAAATGAACGCACCGCCGCCACCGTCGGTCTGGACAATCGAGCCGCGGAGTGTCTTGCCGTCGCACACGAGCTGATCAAGACCCATCGCACCACCTGGGATCTGGGCGAGCATCCACCCCTGCAGCTGCCGGCAGATCTCGGCCACATCAACCTGCAGGAACAGATAGCGGAAGGTGGAATCAGTGGGTGGCCGCCTGAGCTCAAGACCCAACGCCTGGTTCAGCGCAGCGTGATGGCGGAGGGCAAAGCGCTCCAGATCCCGCAGGCTCTGGCAGCCACTCAAGATCCCGAGGACCGCCACCAGGAGCAGAAACCACTGGGGGAAGCGCACCCCACGACGCATCCGTCCCTCTGGGATCGCCTGCAGAAAGCTGATCAGGTCGGCAGAGGCATTAGCAGGAGAGGGTTCTGGCAAAGAAGGGATCCATTCCCGCCGACCAAACCCAATGCTCGCAGCAACGCCAAGCTCGCTTGTGACAGACTTTCAATCAGCCCTGTGTTTCGGGGAAGCACCTGCATTGTGCGCGAGTGCCTTGGTTTTGTTTTTCAGGAATCCCGCTGTATCTCTTCATTGGACCGCTTCAACTGCAGCATTCTGCCGTTCGAGTTGTTTGGCTTCCAGTTCTTTGGCGGCTTCCCTGGCCTGATCGAGAGGCACAAGCAGTGGAGATTTCTGCTCGGCTGCAGACGGCGTGGTGTTGCTCGGAGACGATCCAGCACAGGCCACCAATGCGCTGCTTAAAAGCAGCAGGGCAATTCCACTAAGGAATGGTTCTTTTGATTTTATGCCCATTGCTTGGACTCTGCTGGGTAAAGGTTAGAGATCAGCACGCCCCTGCCTGCTTGCCGATGCGGGAAATTCTTCTTCGTTCAGGTCAATGTCTAGTTCGGCGATGTGATTTCTGATTCTGCCCAGAACGTCTGACACGGCTTTGTTATAGATGCTCGGGGCGATTTCAGTCAAGAACAGCTCCAGCAGCCCCCCGGCAGCAATGGTTCCGATCTCTTCTTCCCTGGAGTCGTGGAAGTAATTGATAATCGAAGCCACGGCCTCCTTGCGTGCCTGCTTGGGGAGTTGGATGGCCATGGATCGGTCGGCAGCCGCGTGGGTTGTTTGTGGCGGTGAGAATAGCCAGTTGTGCCGCAGATTTACAGCCGATCTCCCGCCTTGGCCCCCAGCTGTTGGAGTAGGGCCTGGCCTCGGGCGGGGGCCTTTCCTTCTAGCTGGGCTTCGCGAATCAACAGCGGGCAGCCGCCGGTGGAGACCACCAGTCCCAGGGATGGCACCACCTCCAGCACCGTGCCGGGTTGCTCAGTCGGGCGCGAGCTGGAGTCCCGGTTGTTCCAGGCCTGAGCCAGCTGGGCGGCCTGGCTGCTGAGTTGGTCCACCAGCCTGGCCACCAGGGGCTCGCTGACCAGCAGCTTCAGCCGCTTCTCCCCCCAGATGCTGTGCGCTCCGGGATACAGCCCCATCACCTGGCGATGGAGTGTCAGGGCTGAGGCGCTCCAGTTGATGCGGAAATCCTTCTTGGCCAGCAGGCGGGCATAGCACTCGTTGGCGCTGGGCTGGGGCCGCACCTCAAGCCGCGCCAGCCGTTCGGCTTCCGGGCCAGCTCCTGCCTTCTCGATCAAGGGCATGGCCGCAACCAGCAGCTCGGCGGTGAGCTTGCTGAGGCGAAGTGCCAGTTGCTGGGCGTTCTCGAGCAGGCCGATCGTCAGCCGCTTCTCCAGTAACACCGGCCCGGTGTCTAAGCCCTCTTCCATGGCCATGATGCCAACGCCTGTTTCGGCGTCGCCTTCCAGCAGGCTCCACTGAATCGGCGCGGCCCCGCGCCAGCGCGGCAGCAGCGAGCCGTGGCCGTTCCAGCAGCCCAGGGGCGGCTCGTTGAGCACGGCTGGAGGCAGAATCTGGCCGAAGGCCACCACCACGGAGATATCGGCGCCAAGGGCAGCCAGTTGAACCTGCAGCTCTGCCTCCCTGCGGATGCGCTGGGGGGTGAACACCGGCAGGCCGAGCTCCAGGGCGCGTGCTTTGACAGCTGATGGAAGAAAGGCGGAGCCTCGCCCCCGGCGGCGGTCGGGCTGGCTCACTACAGCCACCAGTTCGTGGCCGGCGGCCACCAGGGCATCGAGGCTGGGCACCGCGTAAGCGGGGGTGCCCCAGAACAAGATCCTCAAGACGCTTTCTTCTTCCCCGCAGCCGAGAGGCTGGCGACCAGGCGCATCGGATCAGGCGTCGCCGGTGATCGACAAGCCTTCCACCCACACGTGAGGGCAGAGGCCATCGGGGGTGACCTTGGCCTCTCCTTCAAAGCCCACCAAAGCCTTGAGCACCTGGCGGATGTCGCCGGCCACGGTGGCCGCCTCGATCGAGCGGGTTTCACCGCCCTGGATCAACCAGCCATCAAAGGGCAGCGAAAACGAACCCTGGCTGGCTTTGACGCCGGCATGCAGCGCTGAGAGGGAATCAATCCAGACCACGCCGTCGGCGCTGTGACGATCCAGCCCCTGGGCGCCGCCAGCGCTGCTGCCGGAGCCGACTTCAAACCAGTTCGCACCCACCGACACCTTGGCCCCCAGGCCGGCATGGCCGGTGGGGGCGACGCCGAAGGCACGGGCGGTGGCCTCCGAGTGCATGAAGTGGCTGAGAACGCCATCTTCGATCAGACCCAGGCGGCTCACCGGCGTGCCTTCGCCATCAAAGCTGGAGGCACCGATGTTGCCCGGGTGCAGGCCGTTGTCATGGATGGAGAGGAAGGGAACGGCCAAGCTGTCGCCCAGCGACTCCCGATGGCTGAGGCTGACGCCATCCAGCACGGCCCGGGCGTTGAACAGATTGCTGAAGGCACCGACCAGGTCGAGAAACGCTTCGGGGCTGAACACACAGGTGTAGTAACCCGTGGCAATCGGGGCGTAGTCGAGGTGGGAGATGGTGAGCTCTGCGGCTTCATCAATGCAGCCGGCGATGTCGAGTTCGCTGGCGCCATAGGCCAGGCGCACGGCACCGCTGCTGCGTGGCTTGCGGCCGGCTTCCTCGGCCCTGGCGTAGAGGTAGAGGCTGGCGGTGCTGAGTTGCTGTTGGCGGCAGGCGCCGGCGCTGTTGAGGTAGATCCGCTCGCTGGCGCGCTGGGCCAGGCCGTTGTACGGAACTGTCGTGATCGCTGCGTGGCGACCAAGCAGGTCGCGCTCGGCCTCTTTGAGCGTGGTCAGCAGGCTGAGAATGGCCTGGGGGTCTTGGATCGGTTGATCGAGGGGCTCCAGGGGAGCGCCCGCCAGGGGTGAAAAGGCCGGTGTGTCGTTGGCGTTGCCATAGGCGCTGGCTTCCTTGGCGCCGGCGAGGGCGCGCGCCAGGCCCGCCTTGGAGAGATCGGAGGTGCTGGTGATGCCCACCAGGCCATCGCCGTTCCAGACCCGCACGGTGATCGAGCTGCGTTGGGCGCCCTTGAGCTGCTTGGCTTCACCCCGGTCGACCTGCACGGACGTGTCGGTGCTGCAGGCGGCCCCGAGATCCCATCGCTCGATGCCCAGATCGCCGGCGAGGCGTTCCAGTTGTTGGCCCAGTTGGACGGCATCGAGGCCAGGAGCCTTGGCAGCGGCTGGGGTCGTGGCGCTCAGTGAGGTGCCCATGCTCATCGCCCCCCCACCGTGATGCTGTCGACCTTGATGTGGGGCTGGCCGACCGTCACGAAGATGCTGCCGCTCACCGAGCCACAAAAGCCAGCGGCCAGTTCCAGATCGTTGGCACACATCGAGATGCGTGGCATCACCTCCTTGGCTTCACCGATCAGGGTGGCTCCCTTCACCGGCTTTCCCAGTTCTCCGTTCTCGATCAGGTAGCCCTCCTCGACGGCAAAATTGAACTGGCCGGTGGGGCCGACGCTGCCGCCACCCATCGACTTGCAATACAGCCCGGTCTCGATCGAGGCGATCAGGTCAGCGGGGCTGTGGGGGCCAGCGGCGATGAAGGTGTTGCGCATGCGGCTGGCGGCGGCGAAGGAATGGCTCTGGCGTCGGCCGCTGCCGGTGCGGGCGTGCCCAGTGCGCAGTTCGCCGGCCCGGTCGGAGAGAAAGCGCTTGAGCACGCCGTTCTCGATCAGCACGGTGCGCTCAGGCTCCATGCCTTCGTCGTCCATCGAAAGGCTGCCGAAGGCGCCGCTGCTGAGGCCCTCATCGATCGCCGTGACCGCCGCATGGGCGATCGGGCTGCCCACCTGCTCAGCGAAGGGGGTGGTGCCCCGCTCCACCTGGGTGGTTTCGAGCAGGTGGCCGCAGGCTTCGTGGAAGATCACACCGCCGAAGCGGTTGGCCAGCACCACCGGGTAGCTGCCGGCTTCGACGTAATCGGCGCGGAGCATGGCCTGGGCGCTGGCGCAGATCTCTGCGGCCGAAGCGTCTGGGTCCCACTGGCGCAGGTCATCGGGGCGATCGCTGCTGCCATAGCGCCGCCCCTGGCTGGCCCGGTGCTCCCCATCGGCGGCCAGGGCATTGAGCCCCACCGACTGGTGCAGCCGGATGTCGCGGGCGAAGGTGCCATCACTGGCGGCCACCATCACCTCCTGCCAGTCGCGGGCATAGCTGCCGCGGCGGGCCTGCAGGTGCTGGCCGTGGCGCTCGAGCAGGGCGGTGCCCTCCAGAAGCCGGCTGGTGGCCTCGCCCAAGCCGGGGCAATGATCCAACCAGGCCTGTTTGCTCTGGCCGTAATCGCGCAGGCCTGAGAGGCCGTCGAAGCGGCTGGAGTCGCTGCTGCCGCGCTCCAGGCCAAGCATGCCGAGGGCCTGCTCCAGGGCCGCCATCAGCCCGCGCTCGCTGAGGTCGTTGGTGGAGACGAAGCCATCGCGCTCCTCGCGGAACACCCGGATGCCAGCGCCCTTGCCAAACGCCGGGCTGACATTGGTGATGCTGTCCTGCTCGGCCAGCAGACCGATGTGGTCGGTGCTCTCGAGAAACACTTCCACCAGGCTGGCTCCGGCGGCGCGGCCTGAGGCCAGCACCAGCTCCAGCCTCGATCGCCAGCTCAGGTCGAAGGGATCGAGCTGAACCAGGGCCAGGGGAGGGGAAGCAACCAAGAGGTTTGGGTGGGGTGGTGGAACGTGTTGTGGGGCCTTTGATGCGAAACCTTTGACGCGAAACCTTGGGTTCAGCGCACCGCAGGTTGGAAGTCTTCGCTGCGGATCGGAGCCATCAAGAAGAGCTTGGCCATCTCCAGGCCATTGGCCGCCCAGAAGGGCAGTTTGCGCAGGATGCGGATCGGGGCGAAGCCACCGGACTGATCAGCAGCGCTCAGGGCGCTGTTGTTGGTGACGATCCGCTCAAGCCGCTCGTAGAACTTGGGGTGGGCGACATTGAGCACCACGGGAAACACCTTGGCGGAGGTTTCGTTGGTTTTCTCGATCACCATCTTGTCGTAGCTGCGGGCATCTAGGCCGAGGGCCTCGTAGAACTCCTTGCGGGCCACGTCGCGCACATACATGGTGGCGAACACGGCCAGTAGGAAGAAGCGGCACCACAAACGGGCCTGAAGACCGCGCACGGTGTCTGGCTGGGCTTTCATCAGGGCATCGAAGAAGTCGCCGTGGCGATTTTCGTCCTGGCACCAGTTCTCGAAGAAGTTGAAGATCGGGAAAATCTTGCTCTCTGGATGCTGCTGCAGGTGGCGATAGATGGCGATGTAGCGCCAGTAGCCGATCTTCTCAGAGAGGTAGGTGGCGTAGAAGATGAACTTCGGCTGGAAGAAGGTGTACGCCTTATTGGCGGTCAGGAAGCCCAGGTCGAGCTGCAGACCGAAATCACCCATCGACTTGTTGAGGAAGCCGGCGTGGCGCGCTTCATCGCGGGCCATGTGCGCAAAGCATTCCGCCAACAAGGGGTTTTTCTCTTTGATGCGGCGGCTGAGTTCCTTGTAGAGCAGGAAACCGGAGAATTCCGACGTGCAGCTCTGCTCCAGGAACTCCACAAACACCTTGCGGGTTGCGGGATCGAGCTTGTCGGCGGCGCCATCGAATTCGGCGTTGCGAACGAAGTGATGGCGGTTGTAATCCTTGCGGAACTCTTCGCAGATGGCTTCGAGCTCCACCTCGTTGGGCCGCAGATCCATCGCCGCCATGGCGTCGAAATCGGTGGTGTAGAACCGCGGCGTCAGGATTGTGTCCTTGACGGGTTCTTTGAACGCCTGGGCCTGCGAGCCGGCAGGGGCGCTGGGGGCGGCGATCGGAGGCACCATGCGTGCGCTTCAGCAAAATGGTGCCCCCATCGTAGGAGGCTTCAGCGCCTGGATGCCGCGATGTGAAGAGCGGCAGCGATCTGCGTGGTTGCTCAGTTCGGGCCGAGCCATTTCTGGCCATTGAGCCGGGAGACCACCCGGGAGAGCAGCAGGGCCAGGGTGGTCTTGCGCTCATCAATCAAGAAGGGCTCCAGCAGGCTGGGTTCACTGCCTGATTCGGCCAGGGCGATGGTCTTGGCGGAGCCGATCTGGGCGGCGGTGAAGCACAGCCAGAAGCGCCGGCCACCCGGGAGAACGCCGAGCACCTGCCAACAGGAAAAGCCCACCACCGGCATGGGGGCTTCCAGGAAGCTCAGCTCCACATCCGGACCTCCATAGGACTTGATCTCCTTGGTCAGGGCCGGCAGGAAGAGCTGGGGGATGAACTCCGCAAATGGCTTGTCTTCCGGAGCGGGCGGCTTGGCTTTGACTGCCGCCGCTGCCGGCTTGGCTTTGGCTTCAGTCTTGGGGGCGGGGCTGGCTGAATCGCTCACGGGCACAGACCTCGATAGGGAACCTTCGCGCAACTTTAGGGGCGTCTCACCAATCCTCCGCCAAGGGAGCGTCCCAGCCCTCTTCAGGCGTCATGGCGGTGGCCCGCGCCTGCTCCACTGGCCCAGCAACTGTCGCTGGGCCCCGCCGAATCACCCGAAAGGGGACAGAGACGGTGGGCAGCGGATCCTGGGGGGCCCGCTCGGGGCCAGACCAGGCCGGCGGCGTGAACGGCTGGCTGCGGCTGGCTCTCTCCGGTTTCTGGCGACCTGGATCCTCGTCGTTGCGACGGCTGCTTCGCCGTTGCGCCTGTGCTGGCTCTTGCCTGGGGTTCGCTGGCGCTGGAATCGCGCCCTGCTTCAGGGCCAGGGCGGTGAAGCCGGCACTGAGGGCTGCACCGCCAGCGCCAGCCAGACCGATCCAGGCACCCAGCGGCAAGGCCGGCAAGCTCCAGATCAACAGCCGCAGCGAAGTCGTCGGCCGGGGGTTGATCGCCGCGACCAGCAGGACCGCCAGCAGGGGAGCGAGCAGGGGCAGAAGCAGAAGACGGGAGAGCACGGGGTCCGGCGCCAGCAAACGGGCAGGTGATTGAGCGGTTCAGCAGTGATTCAGGAAGAGTTTCCGCCGTGATTCAGGCCGTGGTTCTGGCGGTGGGCGCGAGGTCGACCGGTCCTTCCCAGCGCTTCAGCGCCCCAAGCTCATAACCCAAAGAATCGAACACCCGGATGACCAGAAAATCCACCATCTCTTCAAGGGTGGTGGGGCGGTGATACCAGGCGGGAATCGGTGGGGCGATCCGGGCCCCCGCTTCAGCCAGGGCGGTCAGATTGCGCAGATGAATCAGGTTCCACGGCATCTCTCGCGGCGCAATCACCAGCGGCCGGCCTTCCTTGAGGTGGACATCGGCCACCCTCTCGACTAAGTCGGTGGCCACACCGCTGGCAATCCGACCGACTGTTCCCATGCTCGCCGGCAAGATCACCATGCCCCGGGTGGGAAAGCTGCCGCTGGCGATCGCAGCGGCCTGATCATTCCAGCGGTGGCAGCGCAACTGACCGGAGCTCACACCGGTGCGCTCGCGCCAGAACAGCGTCTGCAGCTCAGGTTCAGAGGGAATGCGCACACCCTGTTCGGCCAGCCAGACGCCGATGGCGCCACGGCTGGCGATCAGTTCAACCTCCTCGCCAGCTTCAAGCAAGAGCTGAAGGCTCCGTTCCGCCAGGGGCATGGCCGAAGCGCCCGAGACGGCCAACACCACCGGCGCCACGGCTCAGTCCTCCCCGGTGGCTGCTTCCTGATCGTTCGCCTGGCTGACGGCTTCGCCGTCTGGGTCTCCCTCGGTTTCGACGACGATCAGATCGATCTGATGGCGCAGCACATCCACCTTCTGAATCTCCACGTCCACCACATCTCCGAGCCTGTAGGTGCGGCGGTTCTTGCGACCGACCAGCCGGTTTTGGCGGGAGCGGTACTCGTACCAGTCGTCCTTGAGCGAGCTGACATGCACCAAGCCCTCCACCCGTGATGGCGGAATTTCGACGAAGAAGCCGTAACTCTGAACACCGCTGATCACACCGGAAATGGTCTGACCGACCATTGGTTCGGCGGCGCGGGCCTGCGCCATCACTACCAGATCGGTCTTGAGCTCAAGTACGAAGCGGGCGCGATTGTTGAGGCGCTGGATCAAGGAGGTGCTGCGGGATTGCTCCAGTTCGGTGCGCTGACTGGGGGGCAGCAGGGGCCAGTCGATGGTGCCGTGGCAAACATCAGAAGCCAGGTCGACCCTGACCTTGTGGCGCACGCTGGGCCGATCCTTGCCCTCGGTGAGCAGCAGCACCAGCACATGCTGATTCCAGAGATCGGCGTAGTGCAGCGATGGCAGGCACCAAGGAGCAAAGGCTTCTGTCTCGCCCGCCAGGCTGTGGGATCCAGGGCTCGGGCTGAACTGCACTTCGGGCAGCACCTCACTGAGTTGGCGCTGCAGCACCCGGCTGCGGTCGGTGGCGGCGAAGGCGGCAGCCAGCTCAGAAGCCACCGGGGCGTTGCCGTCATCGGCCAGCTCCAGGGGAATCTCCAAGGCAAGGGCGGCCTTGGCCACCTCGTTGACCTGGGCCGGATCCGCCCCCGGATTGACGGCAAAGATTCCAGGCAGATCAAGGGCTGCCAGGTGCTTGCCCAGGGCCTGACCGGCCGGTAGCACCAGTTCCCTCAGCAGGGCGAAGGGATGCTGTGGCGGTAACGCCACAAGCCAGCCCTGGCGGCTTTCGCCCGGCTCTGGCAGAGGCAGGTCACCGAGGGATTCGAGGTCAGGCAGGGGAAGATCGAGATCGATCGATCCATTGGCCAGCCGGCGCTGGCGCAGCACAGCCGCCAGTTCCAGCAATTTTTCAAGCACCGGCAGCAGATCCTTGAGGGATTTCAGCGCTGCCGGTACGGTGCGTGCCTTGGGTTTCCGCTCGGCGAGGGCCTGCAGGCAGGCGGCATCGATGCTGGCGTCGGTCTTGATCGTGGTGAGGGCAAAGCGATAGTGCTCCAGCTGCCCCTCAGCATTGAATTGCAGGCCGACTGAAACGGCGGCAGCCTCCTGGCCTGTGACAAAGCCGGCCGCCTTGCTCAGGGCAGGGTTGAGCAGCGGAATCCAGCGCCTGCCCAGGCAGAGGGCCTCGGCCCGCTCACGCAACCAGAGGTCAAGACTGCCGCCAGCGGTCAGCCGCTCAGCCACGGCCGGGGAGTGGACCCAGAGGGTGACGCCCGTTTCCCCTTCTTCGAGTGACACCTCTTCGAGTGACACCGCCGGCAAGATTGGCGCCTCGCCACCGCTCCAGCCGTTCAGCAAAAAGGTGGGAAGTGCGGTGAGGTCGAGGCGGCCCTTGGGGTTCGGGTTGCGCAGGGTGCTGCGCGGTGGAGCGACAGGGTTGCGCAGACCGTGTTTGGTGAGCAGCAGATCGAGGTCGGCCTCCTCACCGCCATTGATCGGCAGCAGCCGGGCGACGTGACCCTGGGCGGGAAACTGGGCCACGGGGTAACGGTCCAGCAGCACCTCCACCACCGACTGCTTGTCAGGATCGAGGTAGGTGTCATCGCTGGCTGGAAGCGCCACGCTGGTGAGCAGTCGGTCGTCGAGCGGCACGGCGACGAGGCGATCCTCATGCCGTTCCACCTGGGCCAGCAGGTTGGTGGTGGCGCGTTCAAGGATGCATTGCACCCCACCCTCTGGGGATCGGCGGCGGCCGCCTTCACGGGTGATGCGCACCAGCACCCGGTCACCGTTCCAGGCGTGGTTGAGCTGGTGGTCGCGGATATAGATGTCTTCGTTGCCGTCTTCGCGCAGGGCGAAACAGAAGCCCTTGCTGGAGCAGCGCAGGCGCGCCTCGATCAGGCTCTCGTCGTGGCAACGCTGCACGCCGGCTTCGCCTTCCTCAAGAAGCCCAACGCGGCCCAAGCCCTCAAGCGCGATCCGCAGCATCGCCTTGTCGGTCTTCTGGCTCAGACCGAGAGCCTTCTCCAACTTGGCGAGTGGCAGGGCGTCGGAGGCAGGGAGCTGGTCGAGCAGACCGGCGACCGTGAACTTCATCGGGGGGAGAGTCAAAGGAAAGCAGGCAAGGCTTGGAAGCCCTGGGCGCGCAGCGATGCCCAGGAAAGCGGTTGTTATGAAGCCACACTCTACGAATCTTCTGTTCCGGCTCGAATGATCAGCCGGGTGCCGATCAAAAGGAAGCCGAGCGAAGCGGCGAGTTGGAGGGCATCGGCAGGAATCAAAGTGGAAAGGGAACCCCCGGCGTAGGCACCCAGCAAGCTGGCGAGCACCAAGGCCCCCGAGCTGCCGACAAACACCGCGATCGGATTGCTGGTGGTGCCGCTGATCGTCACGATCGTCAGCTGGGTCTTGTCACCCAGCTCGGCGAGAAACACAGTCAGAAAGGTGGAGGCCAGGAGCGGAAGTTGCATCGAATCAAGGTTTCGGAGTTACGGGCTGAGCAGTCCGAGGCTGGCCTGGGAGCCCAGCCAGAGGCCGAGGGACACCATCAGCAGTCCGGAAATCCGCTCCAGCCGCTGGGGCGGCAGCACGGAGGCCAACCAGCGCCCCAACAGCACGCCCACCAGGCTGGAGCAGATCAAGGCGAGGGCAGCCCCGGCGAAAACCAGCAGGGGCCGGCCGGATTCAGCGGCCAGCAACAGGGCGGCCAGTTGGGTCTTGTCGCCCAGCTCGGCGAGGAACACCGTGGTGAAGGTGGTGAAGATAAGCGCCCACACGGTTGTGTCCGCTGGCTTCGCCTCAGCCGGTGTGTCATCGGGCTCAGGGCTGTTGCTCATGGCTGACGCGTGCCCCGCTCAAAGCGCCGCAGCACCGAGCTGCGTCCGCCGTACTCCTCGCGGATCTGCTGGCGGCAACAGGCAATCGCGAAGGCGTCGCTCTGCTCGCTCGGCACCCCGAACAGGGCAGGAAGGTTGCTAACCCGGCAAAAATCAGGACGGTCTGCGTAGATGCGGCAAGCGCGTCCACCGGTGTCGTAGTGGCGGCACCAACCATCGGCGCCCACCATGTCCAGGTACTGGCTGCGCTGCATCGGGCTCAGGGCTTCGAGGGCCTCGCTCCGCCGCTCCGGATCCAGCCGGCAGCAGGCGCCACACCCGCCGATGCAGCTCCAGTGGCTTCCGCAGCCCATCAACTCCACCCCGGTTGCTGTGACAAGCGGTCACAGTGGCACGGTCCGATCCGTTTGCAGGGCTCCGTTCTCCCGTAACCTGAGCCACAGAACGTCTTCGTAGCGGGCCAGGGATTCATGGGTATCGACATCCATCTCATTGCCAACTTCATGGCCCTGGCGTTGATCACCCTGGCAGGGCCAGCCGTGATCTTCATTCTCTTCTATCGGCGCGGCGCGCTCTGAGCGTCAGGCTGCCAAGCCGAGTGCCAGAGCCGCCTCGTTGAACAGTCCCTGCAAATAGGGGTGGGTCTTGCTGCTGGCTGCTGCTGAAGCTGGCGAGCGCAATTCCTCCCCGGCCTCATTGCGGATCAACAGGTCGTCCCCATCGCGGCGGCACCAGTAGGTGCGTTCGCGCCGTTGCAACACCACTTCTCCGCCGCCACTGGGGCGCAGGCCCACCAGTTCGAGTTGCAGGCGTTCCTCGCCCTGCCAGCGATTGATGCGCAAGCGGAAGGCCACATCCACCTGGATGGGAACGGGACCTTCACCCTGCCAACGCCAGGCAATCGCCCGCTGACGGCACTCCCCTTGCTCAAGGTTGAGTTGCAGATGGCCGCCACGCAGCAGGCGCTGTTCGATGACCTTGCAACCGGCAGACCAGAACACCGGCACCGCCAGGCCGGCACCGAGCGGTTCGAGCCGCTGCAGGTTCCGCCAGAAATTGGGAGTGACCCGATCCAGGGAGAGCCTGGCTTCTGGCTCCACCGGGGCACCGCTGCTGCGTCCCTTCAACCAATCACCTGCCAGCCCATTGAGGGCCTGATGCAACGCCGCCACGTTCTCGGCCCGCACGGTGAAGCCACCGGCCGCCGGGTGACCGCCATGGCGCTCCAGCAGCGCCTGGCAATGGCTCAGGGCCTGATCCACAGCAAAGCCCCGCGGCGCCCGCACCGAGGAGCGCAAGCGTCCGTTGCCCTCGCCTGCCAGCAGAGCCACCGGCAGGCCGAACCGTTCCACCAGCCGGGCGGCCACCACCCCGATCACGCCATGGTGCCAATGGCTCTGGGCCAGCAGCAGAAACGGGGTCCGCTCCGGGCCGTCCGCTTCCACCAAGGCCACCGCTTCGGCCTCGATCGCATCACAGAGCTCGCGGCGTTGCCGGTTGAGCGCTTCGCACTCCTGGGCCAGCTCCATGGCCCGTTCGTCGTCTGCGGTGGTGAGCAACTCCACCACCAGCTGGGGGTCCCCCAGCCGGCCCACCGCATTGATCCGAGGCGCCAGTTGAAAAGCCACAGCCGTTGCATCGAGGGGGGTGTCCCCCACGCCAGCCAGGCGTTGCAGCGCCTGCAGGCCCGCCAGGCCGGAGCAATGCAGGCGCGGCAGCCCGTCGCGCAGCCAGCGACGGTTCACCCCCAACAAGGGAGCCATGTCGGCGATCGTGCCGATACAGAACAGATCGAGCGCCATGGCGGTGGCGTCGCTCCGGCCCAGGCTGCCGGCGAGGGCAACGGCCAGCACGTAGGCCAGCCCGACGCCGGCCAGACCTCGGTAGGGCGAACCCTCAGGAGTGCAGGCCGGATGCAGCAGGGCCAGGTAGGGGGGATGCTGCGGTGGCAGGGTGTGGTGGTCGGTGAGGATCACCTCCACCTGCAGGGCCTGGGCCCGCTCAAGGGCCTCAACGGCGGCAATGCCGTTGTCGACGGTGACCAGCAGGGCGATGCCCTCCTCGGCCAGCCGTTCGACCATGGCGGCATTGAGGCCGTAGCCATCGTCGAGCCGGCTGGGGATCGCCGCCACCGGCCTGGCCCCGAGCCGCTGCAGCACTCCCACCAGCAGGGCGGTGCTGGTCATGCCATCGGCGTCGTAGTCACCGCAGATCGCTACGGCTTCGGCCTTGGCGCAGGCCTGAGACAGCCGCTGGACGGCCCGGCTCAGATCGCTGAAGTGCTGATGGGGATCCGGGGCCGGCGCCGGTTCGAGCACATGGCCGATCGCCTCTGCCGTGCCGTAGCCCCGCCGGCGCAGAACAGCCAGAATCTCGGGCTCAAGGCCCAGCGCGACGATGGCCTCGGCTCCATCATCTATCTCCGGGAGGGGAGCTGGCAGCTGCCAGCGCTGCTGGGGCAGGCGGGTGAGCAAGGGGTCCCCACGGAGATGGCCGCATTCTGCGCTGTTGCTTCCCATCGATGCCCCCCTAACCTGCGTCCATGCAGGCACGTTCTCCCCAGAGTTCCCAGCAGCCAGCGGCCTCGATACAGCGATGACCCGCCAGCCATTCCAGGCCACCCGCTTCCAGCGCCTCCAAGCCGAAGTCAGCAGACTCCTGCTCGATTGGCTCAGGGGGAGCTGGCGCAGAGGCAGCGCGGCCCTACTGGCGCTGTTGATCGGTCTCTATGCCGGTAACAATCTCACGTCTTTCTTCCTATTCCGCATCGGCCAGCGCCCCCTGGCGGTGCTGGGGATGGTGGTGCTCGTGGAGCTGGTGATCAGGCTACGCAGCCGCTTTCTCAAAGGAGAGCCAGGGCTGGGCTGGGTGATCTGTGACAACTTCCGGATCGGAATTGTCTACGCCGTGGTGCTTGAGGGCTTCAAGCTCGGCTCCTGATTCCCTGGTCAGGCCAACCCGTTGTCTTGTGCGGCCCGATCTCAGCTGGCTTCGTCTTCGGCGGTTTCATCGACGGGATAGACAAAGCCCTGGGCCCGTCCGCTCAAGACCGCCTTGCCGAGCGACAACGCCTTCCTGGCTGCGACGGTGGCCTGGGCTTTCCAATGGGCATGACGCTGATTGCGCTTCCCTTTCGATGTTTTCTTCTTGGGAGCAGCCATCCCTATTGATCAACCAAACAATGATCATCCGCTCTGGTCTTGCCTTTCGTCAAATCGCTAAACTGACAGGCCATGCAGAACCCTGTGAGCACTCCACCTCCAGTGTTCCCGCTCTGGTCCGTCGCACCTGGCACTCTTCTGGCAGGCACTGTCCCGGCTGGCTCCTTCCTGGCCCAGGCCGCGCCCACTCCGGCTCCTGAGCCAGCGCGCACCAATCCCTTCCGGGCTCTGGGCCTGCAGACCACGCCGCCGCCCTCCTACAGCGAGCTGTTGCAGCTCATCCGCGACGGCAAGGTCAAGGAGCTGGACCTATCCCCCCACCAACGGGAGGTGGCGGTGGTGCTGAACGACGGCACCCGCACGGATGTGCCGGTGTTCGCCAACGATTCACTGTTGCTGCAAACAGCCCAGCAGGCCAGGGTTCCCCTCAGCGTCAGCGATAACCGCGACCAGGAGGCCTCCGCAGGTCTGGTGATCAACATCCTGCTGGTGGTGCTGTTGGTTGGCGGGCTCACCTTGCTGATCCGCCGCTCCTCCCAGGTGGCGAACAAAGCGATCGGTTTTGGTCGCAGTCAGCCCCGTGTTCAGGAGGAGGGCACCGCCAGCGTGCGCTTCGAGGATGTGGCGGGCATCAACGAGGCCAAGGAGGAACTGCAGGAGGTGGTCACCTTTTTGAGGCAACCGGAGCGATTCACCGCCATCGGCGCCAAGATCCCCAAAGGCGTGCTGCTGGTAGGCCCGCCAGGTACCGGCAAAACGCTGCTGGCCAAGGCGATTGCTGGCGAGGCGGGGGTGCCCTTCTTCTCGATGGCGGCTTCGGAGTTCGTCGAGATGTTCGTGGGTGTGGGCGCCAGCCGCGTGCGCGATCTGTTCAAGCGCGCCAAGGAAAAAGCCCCTTGCATCATTTTCATTGATGAGGTCGATGCGGTTGGCCGTCAGCGCGGCGCCGGGATCGGCGGCGGCAACGATGAGCGTGAGCAGACCCTCAACCAGCTGCTCACGGAGATGGATGGCTTTGAGGAGAACTCCGGGGTGATTCTGCTGGCGGCCACCAACCGTCCAGACGTGCTCGATGTCGCCCTGACCCGGCCGGGCCGTTTTGATCGCCAGATCACCGTTGATCTCCCCGATCGCCGCGGGCGCGAAGCGATCCTTGCCGTCCATGCCCGCAGCCGGCCTCTGTCTGAGGCCGTGTCGCTAGCGGCCTGGGCTGCCCGCACGCCAGGTTTTTCAGGAGCTGATCTCTCCAACCTGCTCAACGAAGCGGCAATCCTCACGGCCCGCCGGCATGAAACCAGCATCGATGATCTCGCCCTCAATGATGCTCTGGAGCGCATCACGATGGGGCTGACGGTGGCCCCCCTTCAAGACAGCGCCAAAAAGCGGCTGATCGCTTACCACGAAGTGGGCCACGCCCTGATCACCACCCTGCTGCCCAAGGCCGACGCTCTGGACAAGGTGACCCTGCTGCCCCGTTCCGGAGGGGTCGGCGGCTTTGCCCGCACCACTCCCGACGAGGACATCCTCGATTCCGGCCTGATCAGCCGCGCCTATCTGCGCGACCGCCTGGTGGTGGTGATGGGGGGACGGGCGGCGGAACTGGTGGTGTTCGGCCCCAGCGAGATCACCCAGGGGGCTTCCGGCGATTTCCAGATGGCCACCCGGATCTGCAGGGAGATGGTCACCCGCTATGGCTTCTCCAGCCTTGGGCCAGTGGCCCTGGAGGGCGATGCCTCCGAGGTGTTCCTCGGCCGCGACCTGATCCACACCCGGCCCAGCTATGCCGAGTCAACCGGCCGGCAGATTGATTCGCAGGTGCGTCAGTTGGCCCAGCAAGCCCTGGATCAGGCGGTGAACCTGCTGCGTCCCCGCCGTGACCTGCTCGACCAGTTGGTGGAGGAGTTGATCGAACAGGAAACCCTCGATGGCGAGACCTTCCGCCACTTGGTGGAGCGCTTTGAAGCCTCCCAGCCGGCGGCAGCGAATCGGCGGTCCGAGGCCGCCGGCGGGGTTCTGGCTCACTCCTGAGGCATGCCGCTGCTGAAGCGGATATCCAGGCTGCGCAGATAGGTGTGCAGCCCGGCATCTTGAATCGGTAGCAGCATGGCCGGGTGGCCGCTCTGGTTCACGTGGGAATGCCAGTGTCCCGGTGGGGTCACAAACGCCGCACCGGGCTCCCAGGCCATGCTCAGCGGATCACGGATCGTGCCATCGGCATTGAGCTCAGGGCCGGAGATCGTGACGCAGCCGGGCTGGCAGTCGATCACCAGATCGAGGGCCACCGATTGGTGGCGATGGGGCGGCTGGATCGCGCCGGCCGGCACCAGGCCGAGCATGGCCCAGAGCGTGTGGGTCACCGTGCGACTGCGGGGCAGATCCGCGTTGGCCATCAGCAGGCTGAGCCTGTTGCTGCGGGCACTGCTGGGATCGGCGGCCAAGGCTGCCAGTTCCTGGCGCATCCAGGGGCCCGGGTAGTGGGTGGCCTCGAAGCGGGGCTCCTCGGGGCTGACGCCAAGGAAGGAGAGCAAGGGGGCGTCATGCACCCAGTAGAGAACGCTTTCCTGCTCCGCTTCGAGCTGGGGAGCCGGACCGCTGGGCAGCACGAACAGGTCTCCTGTGCTCCAGGCCTGGTCATGGGCGGCGCCGTGGCGGCTGGCCTCGCGCCGGCAATGCCCCTGACCCCTGAACACATAAAACAGTGCACTGGTGGCCTTGGCGGCCACCTCAATGGTGTCCCCAGCCAGGATGCGCACGAAGTTGGCCGACAGGGCCGGGCTGGTGGCAGGGCCCTGGCAGCCCAGTTTGTCGCTGAGGTCGAGCGGCAGGATGGCTGAGGGCCCTGTGGCATGCAGTTCAGGGCCCCAGCGCCCTTCAGGGATCGGCTCGGTCAGCCCGTGGCGAACCGGATTGGCGGCCTGGCGGTAATCGAACAGAACGGCTTTGGCCCCTGGCTCCACATCCGTGAAGCCTGGAGTGGCTGTATTGGTAGGGGGGCTGGCTGTCTGGGTCATGCGTCCGGCCACAATGGCAATCAAGCCTATGGACGGAAGGGCACCGTTGGCGTTACCAGTTCAGGTCCACTGACCCTGGGAGATTCGATTCGCCACTGAACCTGCAGGATTCAGCCTCCGGCCACCGCCGGCACAATGCTCACTTCATCACCATCACTCAGGGCCGTGGCCTGGTGATCGAGAAAGCGAATGTCCTCGCTGTTGACATAGACGTTGAGGAAGCGGCGCAGCTTGCCGTTCTCGTCGGTGAGGCGGGCCAGGATGCCGGGAAAGTGGCTTTCGAGGGCGGTGAGCAGCTCATCCACCGTGCTGGCGTCCACGTCGACACTGGCTTGATCGGCGGTGAATTTCTGCAGGGGGGTGGGGATCAGAACCTGGATGGTCATGGGAGGTGGGGGGAGGAACAACGGCCCAATGGAGGGGCGCTTGGGGGTTGGGACATGGCTTGAAAAGGGCTGGGTTGGTGCCGGCTGAAACGCCCTTTCGGCTTTGGCTCAGACGCCCATGGGCTCCCAGCTGGCTCGCTGCAACGACTGGGCCCGCTCCCAGGCCGCGTTGAAGCTGGCCAGCTGGGGCTCGATGGTGTACGGCTCTCCCACCACCGGGCTGATCGCTTCGAGGGTCTTGAGGCCGTTGCCGGTGATGTAGGCGACGGTGGTTTCGCTGGGATCGATCTTGCCCTGCTCCACCAGCTTCTTGAGCACCGCGATTGTGGTGCCGCCGGCGGTTTCGGTGAACACCCCTTCGGTTTCAGCCAGCAGCTGGATGCCGGCCACGATCTCGTCATCGCTGACCGCGGCGATCGAGCCGTTGCTGCGGCGGGCGATATCAAGGGCATAGGGGCCATCGGCGGGATTGCCGATCGCAATCGACTTGGCGATCGTGTTCGGTTTCACAGGAGTGATGTAGTCACGGCCCTCGGCAAACGCCTGGGCGATCGGTGAGCAGCCTTCAGCCTGGGCACCGCTGAAGCGCACCGGCTTTTCGTCGACCAGCCCCACTTTGATGAATTCATCGAATCCCTTGCGGATCTTGCCGAACAGGGAACCGGAGGCCAGGGGAGCCACGATGTGATCGGGCAGTTGCCAGCCGAGTTGCTCGATCACTTCGTAGCCGAGAGTTTTCGAGCCTTCGGAGTAGTAGGGGCGCAGGTTGATGTTCACGAAGCCCCAGCCGTAGGTGTTCGCCACCTCCGAGCAGAGCCGGTTGACCTGGTCATAGTTGCCCTTCACCGCCATCAAGGTGGGGTTGTAGATCAAGGTGCCGAGCACCTTGCCCAGCTCCAGATCGCTGGGAATGAACACGCAGCATTCCAGGCCGGCGTGGGCGGCGATGGCGGCGGTGGAGTTGGCCAGGTTGCCGGTGGACGCGCAGCTCACCGTGGTGAACCCCAGCTCGCGGGCGCGGGTGAGGGCGACTGACACCACCCGATCCTTGAAGGAAAGGGTGGGCATGTTCACCCCATCGTTCTTGATGTAAAGATTTTTCAGGCCCAGACGCCGGGCCAGGCGGTTGGCTTTCACCAGCGGCGTGAAGCCGGTGCCCACATCGATCGGGTCGCCGGCGATCGGCAGGAACTCGCGATAGCGCCAGATCGACGCCGGACCGGCCTCGATCGAAGCCCGACTCACCCGGGCGCGAATGGCGTCGTAGTCGTAGACGACCTCAAGGGGGCCAAAGCAGACGTCTTCACAGACGTGGCGGGCCGTGGCCTCGTAGGGGTGTCCGCATTCCTTGCAGCGCAGGCCCGTGAACGTGGCGCGGGAAAGGGTGGCTGTCACGGCCTTGCAGCAACAACTAAGAAAACTAGCAGCGCGCTTCTAGTCTCCCGCTGAATCCCGACACTCGAGGTCGGGATTCAGCGGGAGGCTGTTGGTGGTCGGGAAGCGGCGGATCATGATTCTCTTTTCCGCACCTCTCTCTAACCTCAAGCTGTGCCTACCCCCTCCCACCGGCTGCTGTCGCTGGCCGCAAGAGCGCTTCTGGCTGCGTTCGCGGCCATGGTGCTGGTGGTCACGGTGTCCCGTCTGGGGATCGAGTGGGAGTGGTTCGCGCAATTTGGCTTCCAGTCCGTGCTGCTGCGCCGCTGGCTGTTGCAGCTGACGACCTTTGCGGTGGTGATGGGTCTGGGGATCGCCCTCCAGCTCAAGCAGCTCCAGCGTTGTTGGAGCCTCCGTCATCAAGGTGGGGTCAAATCCCTGTCGCGTTCTTATCAGCTTCAACTGGGGCCAGCCTCTCTGGTTGCCGTTTTGGCTGCTCTGCTGCTGCTGCTGGCCGGCGGACTCACCTACCTGGCCGTTCAGGCCCGGGGGCTGATTGCTTCGCCATTCAGCGGTGAGGTGATCAGCGGTTTTCCCGTGTTCGCCGATCTGCCCCCGTTGCTGTTCATCGGCCTGGGTCTTGGCCTGCTCTGCCCCTTACTGCTCTGGCCCCTGACCACCTTGCGGGTGGTGATGACGGCGGCCCTGGCGGGATCGGCCACCGCCCTGGCCCGGGGCTGGAGCCTGTGGCTGCCGGCCCTGCTGGCGGTGCCGTTCGGGGAGGGGGACCCGCTGACCGGCTTTGATCTCCGCTTCACGGTCTTGCAGCTGCCGGCCCTGAGGCTGTTGCTCAGTGTGCTCTTCGCCCAGGTGACGGTCGGTCTGGCAGGCTGCCTTTGGCTCACCTTCAGCGAAGGCAGCGCCCTGAGTGATCTGCGCTTCGCCGGCCTCAGCCAGGCTCAGAAGCGGGTGCTCAAGCCTCAGATCGCTGTGCTGGCGGTGGTGGCCTCCTGCAGCGCGGCGCTCTCCCCCTTCGCTCTGATGGTGGACGGCAGCGGGGTCGCCTCCGGCGCCGGCTTTGTCGACCTGCATGTGCGCCTGCCGATTCGGCTGTTGCTCTCCGCGCTGCTGCTGATCACCGCTCTGCAGCTGGTGTTGCCGATCCGGCGCAACTGGCTGCGGCGCTTCACCCTGTTGCCCTTGGTGGCCACCGTGCTGGTGCTGCCGATCGCCGAGTTCCTGGTGGCACCGCAGGTCCAGAACCTCTGGGTGGAACCGCGGGAGCTGGTGGTTGAAACCCCCTATCTGGAGCGCAGCATTCGCGCCACCCGCAATGCCTTCGGCCTTGAGAGTGTCCAGGATCTCGTCCTCGAGCCCCGCCAGCTCCTGACCCCCGCCGACATCAAGGCGGCACCGGGCACCCTGGCCAACATCCGTCTCTGGGACAGCAAACCGCTGCTGGCCGCCAACCGCCAGCTGCAGCAGCTGCGGCTGTATTACACCTTCCCGTCGGTGGCGGTCGATCGCTACGCGCTCGGCGATGAATCGCGCACGGGGGGATCCCAGCAGGTGCTGATCGCGGCCCGGGAAATCGATAGCGGCGCCCTGCCGGAGGGCTCACGCACCTGGTTGAACCGCCATCTGGTCTTCACCCATGGCTATGGCTTCACCGTCTCGCCGGTCAACACGTTCGGCCCCGACGGCTTGCCGTCGTTTTTTGTCAAGGATCTGGGCCGCAGCGGGCGTGTGCAGGGAAATGAGGCCCTTGGAATCAGTGATGCCAGCGCCCTCGGAGCTTTCCCTGTGGGCCGGCCCCGCCTCTATTACGGCTCCGAGTCTGCTCCCTACGTGATCGCTCCAACCACTGTGGAGGAGTTCGACTTCCCCGACGGGGAGCTGAATTTCTGGACCCACTTCGATGGCCAACTGGGCATCTCGCTCGGCAATGGCTGGCAACGGTTCAAGGCGGCGGTGTACCTGAAGGAGCCGCGGGTGTTGTTCAGCGGCTCCTTCACCCCCCGCTCGCTGTTGCTGCTGCGTCGCCCGGTGAAGGACCGGCTTGAGGCGCTCGCTCCTTTCCTGGGTTTTGAGAGTGAGCCCTACCTAGTCACCGTTGCGGTGGGGGACAGTCCAGGCTTTCGCTCCGAGCAACATCAATACTGGATGTTGGATGGGTTCACAACGAGCCGCAGCTATCCCTACAGCGAAGCCAATGCCAATGGCATCCGCTATTTCCGCAACCCCGTCAAGGCCGTGGTCGATGCCCACGACGGCCGGCTCTGGCTCTATGTGAGTGATCCGAGCGACCCAATCCTGCGCACATGGCAACGGGCTTTTCCTGAGTTGTTCCAACCGCTGGCGGCGATGCCGAAGCCCCTGCTTGAGCACATCCGGGTACCGATCAGTCAGTTCAAGATCCAATCGGAGCGATTGCTGAAGTACCACGTCACCGACGTGCGCACGTTTTACAACGGGGAGGATGAATGGTCGGTGCCACTGGAGATCTACGGCTCGCGCATCTCTCCTGTCGAGCCGTATTACGCCAATGTGCAGCTCCCCGGAAAAGACACTGACAGGCCCGAATTCGTTTTGCTGCTGCCGTTCTCGCCGGTACGGCGCTCCAACATGGTGGGTTGGCTGGCAGCCCGCAACGACGTTCCCAATTACGGCGAACTTCAGCTGGTGCGCTTTCCGCAGCAGCGCTTGCTGCTGGGCCCCCAGCAGATCACGGCCCTGATCGAGCAGGACCCTCAGATCAGTTTCCAGTTCGGACTCTGGAACCGCACGGGCTCCCAGCTGTTGCGCGGCAACCTGTTGGTGCTGCCGGTGGGGAATGGCTTGCTCTACGTCGAGCCGATCTATCTGCAGTCGAAGAACAATGCCTTGCCCACCCTGGTGCGGGTCGTGGTCACCGATGGCACCAGGTTCGTGATGGAGCGCGATCTCGACACGGCCCTCGCGAAGCTGGTTTCCGGGACGGCCCCTGCCTCCGTTTCCCCGACGAACCCCAACGGGTTCCTCCCGCAGATTCTCGATCCGGCATCCCCGGCTGAACCACCAGCCCCCAACTTGACCCCCAACCTGCTGCCCACCCCCTGACCCGGTCCCTGTCTCCAGTCAGAGAGGCCTACCCAGGCATCTGCACTTGAGCGTGTTCATTCAGGCCGTACCTGGCCGACAAAAAAGGGAGCCGAAGCTCCCTGATGGAATGGTGGTCTTGGTCTGGAAGCGGAAGGTTGAGTCGGGGGCTGGAGTCGTAAGCCGTTGAGCTCACGCCGTTTTACCAAAAGCCGGCTAACTCAGACCTGTTTCACTCAGACCGCAACGGCGGTCTTGGGTTCAAGCACGCCCTTGGCGTAGAGCTCGGCGTAGTAGTTGATGTTCTGCTGCTTGATCTTGCTGGCTTGGCCGGCGCACCAGAACTGCTGGTAACGATCAAGGCAGACCTTCTTCATGTAGGCCCGGGCCGGCTTGTTGAAGTGGCGGGGGTCGAAGTTGGCCGGATCCTTGGCGGCAGCCTCACGGACGGCGGCGGTGAAGGCCAGGCGGTTGTCGGTGTCGATGTTGATCTTGCGCACACCGTTGCGGATGCCGTTCTGGATTTCCTCCACGGGCACGCCATAGGTTTCGGGGATGGCGCCACCGAACTGGTTGATCATGTCCAGCCATTCCTTGGGAACCGAGCTGGAGCCGTGCATCACCAGGTGGGTGTTGGGGATGGCCTTGTGAATCTCGGCGATCCGGGAGATGGCCAGCACTTCGCCGGTGGGCTTGCGGGTGAATTTGTAGGCGCCGTGGCTGGTGCCGATCGCGATCGCCAGGGCGTCGACCTTGGTTTTGGCAACGAAATCGGCGGCTTCGGCGGGATCGGTGAGCAGCTGGTCGCGGGAGAGGGCGCCATCAAAGCCGTGGCCGTCTTCAGCCTCGCCCTTGCCGGTTTCAAGAGAGCCAAGGCAACCCAGTTCGCCTTCCACGCTCACGCCGATGGCATGGGCCACATCCACCACTTCCTTGGTGACGGCCACGTTGTAGTCGTAGCTGGCCGGAGTTTTGGCGTCGGCTTCCAGCGAGCCGTCCATCATCACCGAGGTGAAGCCGTTGGCGGCAGCACCGAAGCAGGTGGCGGGGCTGTTGCCGTGGTCCTGGTGCATCACCACCGGGATGCCGGGATAGGTTTCCACGGCTGCCAGAATCAGGTGGCGAAGAAAGTTCTCGCCGGCGTACTGACGGGCGCCGCGGGAGGCCTGCAGGATGACGGGGCTGTCGGTTTCGTAGGCCGCCTCCATGATCGACTGCACCTGTTCCAGATTGTTGACGTTGAAGGCCGGAATGCCATAGCCGTTCTCAGCAGCGTGGTCGAGCAGCAGCCGAAGCGGAACGAGGGCCATGGTGAAAACCTCTGATGGAAGTGGTGAAGGAACCGTATTGGGGCCTGGAAACCGGAACGCCGGTGATCAAAGGCCAAGACGGAATTAGGCTCACCTTAGGTGATGTTCTGTCGTTCTCCTGTTTCAGCAGCCAGCAGGGCGCGATCACAACAGCGTTGGCTGCGGTAGCCCTCGGCCAGGCCCGGCAGCATCGGCCGTCCCTCCCGCACACTGTCGCTCCAGGCCTGGTGGAGGCGAGCCACCGGCGCAATCCGGCCATCCACCCAGGTTTGGGCGAAGGCGAGGTTTGGATCCGGAGCCAGCAGCTGCAACGGGCCGCTGCCACTGGCCTGCCACAACTGGAAACCGTGGACGTAATCCGAACGGTTGTCGCTGCCCAGCACCAGGGCCCCCTCGCTGCCATGCAGCTCCAGCCAGCAGCCCCGGCCCTGGCGCGTCACCGAGGAAAGGGCGAGCTGGGCGGGGATCCGTTGGCCGCGCTCCCCTTCCAGCTCCAGGCCGAGCAGGGCGCTGTCGTCGGCATCCACCCGGCCTTGCCGGCCGCTGCCATCGGGCAGGGGGCGCTCGGGAATCGCCGTGGCGAGCGAAGCGCTCAGGGCGGTGCACGGACCCACCAACCACTGCAGGATGTCGAAGGCGTGGGTGCCGAGGGCCCCCAGCACGCCGCCACCTTCGCTGCGCTGTGAATACCAGCTCCAGGGTCTGGAGGCATCGGCGCGGCTGCCCATCAGCCAGTCCATGGTCACCAGCCAGGGATCGCCGATGGCCCCGGCTCTGAGCAGGGCTTCGAGCTGCTGGAACAGCGGTACGGCCCGATATTCGAAGTCGACCGCCACGCTCAGTCCGGCGCTGATGGCCAGCCGTTGCAGTTCAAGCACCTGCTCGGCCTCCAGGCAGACCGGTTTTTCCAGCAGCAGGTGCTTGCCCGCCTTCAAGGCGGCGCAGGCCAGCTCAAAGCGCGGCGCCGGTGGGGTCGCGATCACCACAGCCTCGATGCCGGGATCGGCGAGCAGGGCTTCGAAATCACTGAATCCGGGTAACTCGGCGCTGCGGCAGGCGGCTTCAAGGCGAGCGGTGCGCGGATGCCAGAGGGCCACCGGTTCGGTGCCCGGGCAGGCCCGCAGGGCAGGCAGGTGAACCTTTTCGCCAAAACCCAGGCCGGCCACCGCGACCTTGAGCGGCGACGCAGTTGTAGTCATGCGGCGGCGAGCAAGGGAGCACCGGCCGCGCAGGCCTCCTCGATCACCTCGCTGATCAAGGTGTCGCCTGCGGCGCTTTGCCAGGGGGCCTTGAAGCGCGGCAGGCCATTCACCGAAACGTCACGGAAGCGTTGCTCGCTGCAGTTGATCTCCATCACGTAGAGGCTGCCCTGCTGGCTGCTGTCTTCTGGCTTGAAGCGGCTCAACACCGAGAGGTAGCCCTCGCGGCTGCGCCGCAGGCTGCCTTCGTCCCACCACTGCTGCCCCTCCTCACTGGCGCTCACTTCCTTCCAGCTCACCGGCGCGGCAATGGCGGCCGGCGCCCAGGCCAAGCCAAGTGGCAGGCCAAGCCCAAGAACCAGGACAAGACTCACCAGGACTTTGTTCAAAAGGACCTTGCTCAAAAGGACCTTGCTCAGCAGGTTGGTGCGCCAGCGTGACCGGGGGAGTGATCTCATGCTCCTGCTGCCACGGCGGTGCGGCAACCATGCAGCCTGAGCAGGCTGGAGAGGGTGCTTTTCAGCTGGGTGCGCGGAACAATCTGGTCGACGAAGCCGTGCTCGAGCAGATATTCGGCGGTCTGGAAACCCTCCGGGAGTTTTTCACGCAGGGTCTGCTCGATCACCCGGCGGCCGGCGAAGCCAATCAGGGCCTTGGGTTCGGCCAGGATCAGGTCGCCGAGCATGGCGAAGCTGGCGGTTACGCCGCCGGTGGTGGGGTGGGTGAGCAGGGGGATGTAGAGCAGTTCGGCCTGGCGGTGCCGCTGCAGCGCACCAGAAATCTTCGCCATTTGCATCAGGCTCAGCATTCCCTCCTGCATGCGGGCACCGCCGGAGGCGCAGACAATCACCACCGGCAGGCCGCGATCTGTGGCCGTCTCAATCAGCCGGGTCAGCTTCTCGCCCACCACCGATCCCATCGAGCCGCCCATGAAGCGGAAATCCATCACCCCCAGTGCCAGGGGCCTGTCATCCAGCCGGCAAAATCCACAGACAACCGCATCTCTCAGGCCGGTGCTGCCCTGGCTGTCGAGGATCCGATCGGCATAGCTGCGTCGGTCTTTGAAGGCCAGCGGGTCCGTCGGTGCCAGATCACGGTCCACCGGCATGAAGCTCCCCTCATCGGCCATCAGCCGAATCCGGGCGCCGCTGTCGATGTTGTGGTGGTGGCCGCAGCCGATGCAGACGCTGGCGTTGGTGATCAGGTCTTTGCGGTAGACGACCAGGCCACATTCCGGGCACTTGCTCCAGAGGCCATCCCCTTCTTCCACCTCCTGGGCGGCACGGACGACCGGAGTGGTCTTGCGTCGATCGGCGAACCAGTCGAACAGCGACATGGGCTATCAGCAAGCTCGAAGCGAGGAGTCCATTAAAGGCTGGCGCCGCCGCTGAGGATCTGGAGCTGGCTCAGCCACCAGCTTTCGCCGGCCACCCAGGTGGCGATGCCGCCGAAGGCCAGGAATGGACCGAATGGAAAGGGCTCCCTGGGCCCGAGCAAGCCGCCCAGCCTGGCGGCGCCACCGAGCAGGGCTCCGGTAAGGACGGCCAGCATCACCGCCACCCAAAGGCCTTGCCAGCCCAGCCAGGCGCCGAGCAGGGCAGCGAGCTTGGCGTCGCCCAGCCCCAAGGCCGGCCGGCCGATCAACCGTTCGGCCAGGGCGCTGAGCCCTTCAAAGGCCAGCAGGCCAGCGGTGGCAGCCAGGAGATGGTCGGCCAGCAGCTCGCGGGCCGTCGCGGCCGACTGGCTCAGCCCGAGCAGGGCGGTGACGGCCAGACCCAGCACCAGGCCCCAGCGGCAGAGGGGTTCGGGCAGCCAGAGATGGTCGCAGTCGATCAGGGCCAGGGGCAGCAACCAGCTGACCAGCAGCCAGCCGGCGGACAGCAGCATCCAGGTCGGCGGCGTTGCCATCGCGCCTGGCCTGGCGAACAGCATGGCGATCCAAAGGCCGGCGCTGAGCAGCTCGATCAGTGGATAGCGAATGGCGATCGGCCGCTGGCAATCGGCGCAGCAACCGCGCAGCAGCAGCCAGCTGATCAGCGGCAGGTTGTGCTGCCAGCGCAAGCTGGTGCCGCAACGTGGGCAATGGCTGGGGGGGTACAGGATCGATTCGCGCCGCGGAACCCTGTGGATCACCACGTTGAGAAAACTGCCGACACAGGCGCCAAGCAGGGCGACAAGAATGGCCAGGCCAGGGGTGATCGACAAGGCGGGGGCAGCTGTCTGGAGGGTCATAGCCCGCGAAAGCCGCGGGGACGGCCACCGCGACTGCGGATCAGATCCAGGGGCACGAACTGTTCGTCGGGGAGCAGCACCGGCACTTCAAATACCACGCGCCCCTGGCCGTTGCGGCTGTGCAGGACGATGCCGATCGGGGCGGTTCCCCCCGGGCAATGTTCGAAATAGTGGAAATAAATCTGGCGCGCCCTGCGCAGCACCTCACCACTGTTGATCTGATCCCAGCGCAGGGGAGCCGTTCCCGGGGCGCCGGCCCCTCGGATCACGAAGGACGGCAGCGGGGACGACGGATCGGAACCTGGAGGTGTGGCGAAGGAAATCGGCCTCACCAATGCTGAACGTAATGGCGCCAGCCTAATCGCTCAGGCGTGGTTGGATTTGTCCTTGATCATCCGGCCGATGATCGGCGTCAGGATGATCTCCATCGCGAAGCCCATTTTGCCGCCATTGACCACAATGCTGGTCGGGCTCGACATGAAGGAGTCGTGGATCATGCGCAGCAGATAGGAAAAATCGATCCCCCACTTCTCGCGGGCTCCCTTGCGGAAGTGAATGATCACGAAGCTTTCATCCGGGGAGGGGATGTTGCGGCAGATGAACGGGTTGGAGGTGTCCACCGTGGGCACCCGCTGGAAGTTGATATCGGTGCGGCTGAATTGGGGACAGATGTGATTGATGTAGTCAGGCATGCGGCGCAGGATCGTATCGACGATCGCCTCGGCCGAATAGCCACGCTCGGCGTTGTCACGGCTGATCTTCTGGATCCACTCCAGATTGGCGATCGGCACCACGCCGATCAGCAGATCGACCAGCGCGGCCACGTCATAGCCCTCGCCCACCACGCCACCGTGCAGGCCTTCGTAGAACAGCACATCGGTGTCTGGGGAGATCGGCTCCCAGGGGGTGAACTGACCGGGATCCAGGCTGGTGCCAAGCCGGCCGTTGTGCTCGGCGGCTTCCTCGGGGCTGTGCAGGTAGTAGCGCTTCTCGCCGTTGCCGGTTTTGCCGTAGGTGCGGAACAACTCTTCGAGCTTGTCGAAGACGTTGGCCTCCGGTCCGAAGTGCGAGAAATTCACGCCCGCTTCTTGGGCCTTGGCCATCTCCGCCTTCATCGGAGCCCGCTCGAAACGGTGATAGCTGTCACCTTCCACCACGGCCGGCACGATTCCTTCGCGATCGAAGATGTGCTCGAAGGCGCGTTTGACAGTGCTGGTCCCGGCGCCGGAAGAACCGGTGACAGCCACGATCGGGTGACGCTTGGACATCGGCGAGCGCGAGGAAGGGGGATCTGAGTTTCGCAGGTCGCCGGTTAGAGGGCCGCCAGCACCAGCTCACCCATGCGCTGACAGCCCACGGCGGCCTCGCCGCTGCCGGCCAGATCGCCGGTGCGATGGCCAGCGGCCAACACGGCGTCGACAGCCCGCTCCAGCTGGTCGGCGGCTTCGCCTTGCTTCAGGCCGACGCGCAGCAACATGGCGGCTGAGAGTGCCATGGCCAGGGGGTTGGCCCGATCGAGGCCGGCGATGTCCGGGGCTGAACCATGCACCGGCTCAAAAACTCCCGGCCCGCTGGCGCCGAGCGACGCTGACGGCAGCATGCCGATGCTGCCGGTGAGCATGGCGGCTTCATCGCTGAGGATGTCGCCGAACAGGTTGCCGGTGAGCAGCACATCGAATTGCTTCGGGGCCCGCACCAGTTGCATCGCGGCGTTATCCACATAGAGGTGGCTGAGCTCCACTGATGGGAATTCGAGCGCGATCTGCTCGACCCGGTCACGCCAGAGCTGGCTGACATCGAGCACGTTGGCCTTGTCAACACTGCAGAGCCTGCCGCCGCGCTCGCTCGCCAACTGGAAACCAACCCTGGCGATCCGGTCGATTTCGAAATCGCTGTAGGCCATCGTGTTGAAGGCCCTCACCTGGCCATCGGCCTCGATTCGGCCCTTGGGTGTGCCGAAGTAGATGCCACCGGTGAGCTCACGCACCACCAGCAGATCCACCCCCTCGATCACTTCGGCCTTGAGGCTGCTGGCGCCGGCCAGAGCCGGGATGATCTTCACCGGCCGCAGATTGGCGAACAGCTCCAGGCCAGCGCGCAGGCCGAGAAGGCCGCTTTCGGGGCGCTGCGCCCTGGGCAGGCTGTCGTAGCGAGGGCCGCCGATCGCCGCGAGCAGCACGGCGTCGCTCTGGCGGCAGGCCTCAAGTGTGCTGGCCGGCAATGGCTCCCCGCAGGCGTCGATCGCGGCGCCACCGATCGGCTGGCTGTCGTATTCCAGGGCAAAACCGTGCCTGGCGCTCAGCGCATCCAGCAGCCCCCGGGCCACCGCCGTGATCTCCGGGCCGATGCCATCGCCGGGCAGAAGGGTGATCCGGTAACTGGTCATGCAGGTGGCCGGTCTTGATCAATCAGCGAGATTACCGGCCGGGTTGCCCTGCCCCCCTTGTGCCGTCAGGGTTCCTCCGGAGCTGGCCCGGAGCTGGCCCTCAGCTGGCGCACGCTGCGGGCCAGCTCCGGAAGTTTGTTGAAGACGGCGGAGCAACGCAACCACAGCCGGTTCGGGATCGCCGGGTAGCCACTGACCACCTCGCCGGCGGCGATTTCACCATGGATTCCGGATTTGGAGGAGGCAATGGCCCGATCGCCGATCACGGCACGGTTGGCCACGCCCACCTGGCCCGCCAGGATCACACCGTTGCCAAGCACGGCGCCACCGGCGATCCCCACCTGGGCCGCCAGGGCACAGCCCCGGCCGGTGATCACGCCATGGCCCACATGCACCAGGTTGTCAATTTTGGTGCCGGCACCGATGCGGGTCTCGCCCACCGTGGGGCGATCGATGGTGGAGCCGCAGCCCACTTCCACCCCCTCCTCCAGCACCACCCGGCCGGTCTGGGGCATCTTCACCCAGCCGGAGGCGGTGGGTACGAAACCAAAGCCCTCGGCACCGATCACCGCGTTCGACTGGATGACACAGCCAGCCCCGAGCTGGCTGCCGGGATGGAGCACCGCATTGGCATGGATCTCGCAGCCTTCAGCCAGCTGCACGTTGTCGTAGAGCACTACGCCGGGATGGAGGGTGCAACCGCGGCTTACCGCGCAGCCGGCACCGATCACGGCGCGGGCACCCACGTGCACCTCGGCGGCCAGGCTGGCGGCTGGATCCACCACGGCGCTGGGGTGAATCCCCGCTGGCTTGGTGGCCTGGGGGTGGAGGGCGGCAAGGGCCTCGGCGAAGCCCAGGCGCGGATCCTTGAGTGCCACCCAGGCCAGCCCCCGCTCGGTGGCCAGGCGCTGCAGGTCGGCGTCGAGGGGCAGCAGCAGGGCGGCGGCGGCGCTGGCTGAAAGGGCGGCCGCCAGGGCGTTGCCGGATTCGAGGAAGGCCAGCTGGCCGGCCCCGGCGCGATCGAGGGCTTCAGCGCCGCTGAGCTCAGGATCGGCCGCCAGGTGCCTGGGGCTGCTCTCCTCAACGGCGCTGATCCGATCGAGCAGGCTGCTGAAGCGCATTTCCCTTCGGGCGGACGGCCCGGATCGTAGGCCCCACCTCCGCGAGCAGCTCGTGCAGCGGTACAAACCGGTAGCCCCGGCGGCGGAGGTCGGGAACGATCCGGCGAAGGATCAAGGCGGTGCGGGCGCTGAGCTCTGGGGTGTCGTGCAGCACCAGGATTCCACCGGGGTGGGCATTGATCCAGATGAACAGGCGCATGAACCACAGGGGTGGCCGCAGGGTGTCCCAGGGGAAGATCGAGCCGAGCACCAGGCGATAGGGGCCGCCGGCGAGCCAGTCATCCATCTCCCTGTGAAACCAGCCGCCGCCGGGGCGGAACCAGCGCCAGCTGGGCTGGGCTGGGGCAACGGCACGCTCGATGGCCTGCTCGGTCCGGCGCAGCTGGTCTTCGAAGGCTGGCCTGGACAGGGCGATCGCCCGTTCGTCACGCCAGAGATGGTTGCCGAGTTCGTGGCCCTGCGCCAGCGCCCGGCGGGGGAAGGGCTCGTCGCGCTGCAGATGGGAGCCGATCAGGAAGAAGGTGGCCGGCACCCCTAACTCCTGAAGCAGTTCGAGAATGGCGCCTGAGCCGGCGCCGCTCGGTCCGTCATCGATGGTGAGGGCCAGCCGCTTCTCTCGGTCCGGCCCCACAAAGATCATCCAGGGGTTCAGGGCAACCAGCAGGACACGGATCACCAGAGAAGGAAACAGCAGGACCAGCAGCGCCAGCCCCAGCAACAGCAAACTCAGGATTAGGACAGCCATGGGCGGGCTCATCGGAAGCGCCTGTTAATGGCAAGTGTGCGGCGTGAGCATTTTGGTGTGGGCGGTTTGGTGTGGCGTGAGCGGAGTCTGGATCTGAGCGAAAACAACTTGAGCTGAAGTTGACTTCGTTGGAAGCCAACGTGAGTGGAAGCAGGCTTGTGTTGAAGGCGGCCACCAAGTATGTGCCTTTTGAACTCCAGTCTTCCCAGGGTCATCAGCACTTAAGGGAACCTTATTCGAAAGGTGTGCCCTGATGAGCTGACGCTGGCCCCGCATGAGTGTCTTCAAGACTGCTTATGTTGCCTTTGGGTTGTCAAGACAATCGAAAGGACAGCAGCCTTCAATCTTTCGCTGACTTGGCCTGAATGGCTTGCGCTCACTGCCGTTGATCCGTCAGCTTCTTTTGGGACAGCATCGGCACTTGGGTGAGCGATACAGTTGTCAATCATGCGATCAAGGGTCCCTGTTGATGTTGGCAAAAGAGAAGGCAGTCAAGAAGCAGTGGCCTTTGTTTCTGCTGGCTGGCATCCTGGCGATTGTCCTGGCTTCCTTCTCTCATGCCCATGCGCAACTACCGCTCTCCGGTGGGGAGAGTTCTGTTACAACAACGTCTGCCAAGCAATGGTGGGATCCACGCCAGGCCCAACGCTGTGGGCGCAGGTGGTGTAGTCGAGTGGTCATTCCGTATATTTCAAGCGAAAGAACTGATGCACGATTGATCGTCGCTGTTCAGCTGGAGCCTAATACAACAGAGGATGAAGTCATTGAGACCGTGGAGCGACGGTCGGACACGATTGAACAAAGTTTCAGCGCTGTCGTGGCGCAGCTGAGGCGTTCAACAAAACAATGGGCAGAACCCGGGGATCGACATGGCGTTGATCAGAGCCCGGTGGAAGGCAAGGCGCCCGTTTTCTGGTTGGTAACGACGCCTAAGCCGGTCAACAAAGCCACCCCAAGCATAGAAATTGGCAAACAGAACAATGCCACGGTTGTCTTTGCGGTGGCTGATCGAGACATTGATCTATCTCAGCAAATTATTGCCACAATCACTGATGTTGATGCTGACAATGCCGGCACAACAACGCAAGAATTGGCTGAGAAATGGAAGGAGGATCTTCGGGCCTCTCTCAACGGTGCGGTTTGGGGAGTCGCCTTTGATGCCCGGTATCCCCTGGGTCGCCCAATCCTTGCCGCTGGATTCACGGCTGTTGCCTTTACTGCCTTTGTGCTCCTCTCGAGCCTGAGCAGGCTGCTCCGAGACCGGATTCGTGCCATTCAATCCAGTCTGAATCAACTGGAATCAGCGGCAAAACAAGCGGCCATGAATCCTGATGGACCTCCCCAAGGAGGCGCCGATCCGCTCGCGAAGACCGAGCACTCCTCAATGGCGTCGAATGTTTCGAGGCGCTTCAAACTTTCAGTTCCGCTGCGTCACAAACGGAATGTCTTTGCCAGAGCCCTGCGACGGTTCGGCAGGACAGTCCAGCAGATGGGTCACAAGCCACCTCAGAAGGCCTCTGGGATCGGGTCTGAGGACTACAGGTCCCTTCAGCGGATCAAAAGTCTCTGGAATATTGCACTTCAGCTCGTCGATCTTCTGCTGCTGAGTACGATTGTGGCTGGGGTTATTTCTGTTTTATTGATCTGGCCAAGTAGCCGTACGACCACGTTGGCCCTTGCCCAGCAAGCTATTCTTGTTCCATTGATCTGGTTGTTGGCTTCCCTTGCTCAGCTGGTGATTGTTTTGATGATTGATCACACGATCAATAATTGGGTTCGTGATTCAATCCTCCAGCATCCAGGTTCTAATCGCTATCAGATGCGTGCAACCACCTATGCAAAAGTGCTTAAAGGGATCGGTAGGTTGACATGCATTCTTTTTGGAATCTATGCCACGATGTTAATCGTTGGAATTGACCCAGCCGTCCTCGCGGGAGCGGGGGTGGTGGCCATTGCCATTGGCTTTCTCTCCAGGAGTTTGCTGGAAGACATCGTGAATGGAATTATGATCCTCTCAACGGATCGATTCGCGATCGGCGATATCATCAATGTGGACGCCTCTGGTGGATTCGTTGAAAATATGAATCTGGCCACCACCCAACTACGATCCGCTGGGGGTGAGCTGATCACCATTCCCAACAGTGAAATACGCACGGTTTCAAATCTTTCCAAAGATTGGTCACGGGTGGACTTTGAAGTGGAGGTGTCTGCCGATGCCGATCTGCGCCAAGCCCTTGCAGTGATCAGGCAGGTTGCTGATGATATGGAAGCCGATCCAGAGTGGCAGGCACTGATCCTTCATCCCGTGGAGATCTTGGGAGTCGACGCAATCAAGCACTCTGGTCATTTGCTACGGGCTTGGATCACCACATCACCGCTGAAACAGTGGGTCGTCGGCAGAGAGTTCAGGCTGCGGATCAATGAGGCGTTCCACCTGCATGGCATCAGCCTCGGTGTCCCCCACAGGCAGATTGAAATGCATCAGAATCGAACGAGTGAGACAAGCTCTGGGTCCAACTGAGCGCGTTGATTGGCGCCCATGTTGTTTAACCGGCTAGGCAGGTGAGCACCAGCTGATCGCGGTGCACCACCGCATCACCTACAGCCCCCAGTTGGCGGCGCACCTCATCGCTGCTGAGGCCCATGATCTGGCGCAATTCCTCGCTGCTCAGGGTGCACAGGCCCTGGCCCAGTTCCCGCCCGTCGCTGGCCAGTAGGCGCACAGCCTCGCGCCGCGAAAATTCACCCTCAACGGCGCGGATGCCCACCGCCAATAGGGAGGCGCCCTGGCGCAGCAGGGCGCGCTCAGCGCCCGCATCAATGCGCAGGCTGCCCTTCACCAAGAGGGCATGGGCCAGCCAGCTCTTGCGATCGGTCAGGGGTGTGGTGCTGGGCTGGAACACCGTGCCCAGCTTTTCGCCGGCGAAGAGGGCGTCGAGCACCGCCGGATCACGGCCATCGGCCAGGCGCACCCGGATTCCGCTGGAGGTGGCGATTCGGGCCGCCGTCAGCTTGGTGGTCATGCCGCCGGTGCCCCACTGGCCGCCGCCTTCAGCCACATGGCTGAGGCGTGCCAGTTCGGCCAGATCCTGCACCTCCTCGATTGGCCGGGCCTGGGCATCGGTGCGGGGATTGCCGGAATACAGCCGGTCCACATCGGTGAGCAGCACCAGCTCATCGGCGCCGATCGCCACGGCTACCAGCGCCGAGAGTGTGTCGTTGTCGCCGAAGCGCAACTCATCGGTGGCCAGGGTGTCGTTTTCGTTGACGATTGGCACCACCCCCCAGCTCAGCAGCTGCTCCAGGGTGCGGCAGGCGTTCTGATAGCGGCGCCGGGAGGCCAGATCACCGCGGGTCAGCAGCACCTGGGCCACCAAGGCCCCGTGGCGTGCGAAAGCAGCCTCGTAGAGCCCCATCAGCCGGCCCTGGCCAATGGCTGCGGCGGCCTGTAGAGCCACCACCTCGCCAGGCCTCTGGGCCAGCTCCAGGGCGCGGCAGCCCAGCCCGACGGCCCCACTGGTTACCAGCGTGATGGCATCACCCTGGCGCTGTTGCTGGCTGAGGCTGGAGGCCAGAGCGGCGATCACGGCATCGGTGCTGCGTGACGCCGAGCCCCGCAGCAGGCTCGTTCCCACCTTGACAACGCGCCGCATGCTCATCGGTCCAGGCGGGTGCTGATCCAGCGGGCCAGGCGCAACTCCGCCCGTTGCAGGTGGTCGCGCTGGCAGGGTTGGCCCTGGGGGTCAACGGGCTTCACCAGCACGGTGAACAGGCCGAGTCGGTTGCCGGCCAGCACGTCGGTGAACAACCGGTCGCCCACCATGGCCACTTGGTTGGGAGGAAGGCCCAGCTCGGCCAGCACCTTGCGCAGGGCGCGGCGACGCGGCTTGCCAGCTGATGTGGTGAAGGGCAGATCAAGACGTTCAGCCACCGCACCGATGCGGCGCTTTGAGGGGTTGTTGCTGAACAGGTGCAGACGCATGGTCTGCTGGGCCCGGCGCAGCCACTGCTCCATCAGCGGCGGCAGTTCAGCTTTGTGGCGGGGCAGCAGGGTGCGGTCAACATCCAGGATCAGCGCCTTGATCCTCCCCTGGAACAGGCGCTCCAGTGGCAGTTCTGCCAGGCTGGTATCGAGCATCCAGCTGGGTTGGAGCAGGCGCTGGAGTCTCACCCCGCCAGCTCCCGTTCATCGAGCTCGTTCTCGATGCGCGGCTGAATTCGCTCGAATTCTTCACCTTCAACCACGATTCCTTCGCCACTGCCCTGCATCTTGGCGACCACGAAGAACGGATCAAGGGGAATGTAGAGGCCGTATTCACCGTTATCGACCATGAAACTCACCAGGAGTTCGTAGGTGTCGGTGTCGTCTTCGCTTTCCCCATCCTCGTCGTCGAGATCATCGGGGTCGGGCTCTTCCAGTTCGCCACTGACGGTGAGGGTGACGGCGGAGCGCACCAGGACCAGGTCATGTTCCTGCAGCACCACATCGGCCACCGACAGGATCGGCTCGCTGGCATCGATCGTGTCGATCAGCTCGGGCTCCTCATCCCCCTGCATCCTGAACAGGCAGACCGGGGTGTCCACCGGGGTGAGCAGGGCGTAATCCTGACCGTCCAGGGGGATCAGCTGCTCCAGAAAGCAGAGCAGTTGGCGGTCATGGCTGTCGCGGACGTTCACGGTGGGGACGTCCCCGGATTCTGTGATCGTCGGTCCTTCGGCAGTCATGGTGGATGGGGCAGACCCCTTAAGGATGTCTCAGCATCGGCCGGCTGGCTCTTGAGCCCGGTGGAGAGGCCTTGTGTCTGGGGTTCAGGACCTTCCAGTAGCCACTGCTCAAGCAGCAAAGCCGCTACGGCTGAATCTAAACGTCCACTGCGATCGCCATGCAGGCCGTGGCGCTCGCCGGCTGCCCAGCTGCTGCTGTGTTCGTTCACCCAGGCCAGGGGCAGGCTCAGTGCCTGGGCTAACGCCAGGCCATAGCGGCGGCAGTGCACGGCCTGGGCTGTTGTCTGCTGGCGCTCATCGAGGGGGAGTCCCACAACCAGGGCGCTGACCTGGCGTTGCTGAATCAGGGGCCGCAGCACCAGCAGGTCGCGGTTGAAGGGGCCCCGCAGCAGGGGGGGCAAACGGCTGACACACAGCCCCAGGGGATCACAGCCGGCCAGACCGATGCGCCGGCGCCCTACATCAAAGGCGAGCATGGAACGGGGCCGGGGGGGCTGAGCAGGGCTCAACGGCTGGAGCTGAGCACGGCGGATTCACGGCGAAGTCCATGGTTGGGCAACAACGGCGTCGGGACTGGCCTGCGGCGGGGCTTGAACGGTTCGAGCACGGTGTCGAACCGCCAGCGGGAGGCGGCGGTTCGCTCCAGATGCTCCTGGCGCCGCCAGACGCTGCGGCCCATCAACAATTCCTCACCCTCGGCAACGGCGCCGAGGTCCTGCAGCCAGCGGCCCCGGTCGCTGTCGTTGGTGTCACTGCGCAGCCGCACCTGATGGGCCCCTGCTGCCACCTGGGCCAGCATGCGAGCCAGGGGCGCTCCCAGCAGATGGGACCAGCCGGGATGGAGGGTCACTTCCAGCTCGTGCGGGGCCTGACCATGCCGGCGGAGACGGCGAACGCCAGCCACTGCCTGTTGACGTGTGGGGTCGACCCAGAGCAGGCCAGTGCCCTGGGTCTGATCCAGCAGGTCTTCGCAGCGACGATCCAGAAGTTGGCGCAGCTGGGCCGGGCAGGCCGCCTGCTCCAGATGCCAGAGCAGGGGAGCGGTGCGCCTGTTCAAGGAGCTGAGCTGGAGGTCGGCGGGAAGGCCATCGGCCCCTGCCTGCAGCCGAGCCGCTCGCCACGTCCAGATGGTCTGTTGGCGCAGCGGTTGAAACCCCTGTTCCCGCAGCAGGGCGAGGCGATCGAGCTGGCAGGTGCCGGCGGAAGCCATCCAGCTGGTCGCTCCCAAACGACCATGCAGGGCTTCCTTGAGCATGGCGGCTTCCACCTGCCGCTCGCTGGGATTGCCTGGCTCCTCGAGGGCCTGCTCGCAGACCCTCAACTGCTCGATCCCCCAGCAGCTGCCGCTGCGATTGAGGCGGCGCACGACGACGAGACCCAGAATCTTCTGGGGGTTCAGGAAGGCCAGGAGAATCTCAGGGGCCAGCGGAGGCCGGCTGACCAGGGCACTGAGCAGGCGCTCCGGTTGCTTCAGCAGCAGCGACCGCTGCAGCAGCGGCTGCAGATCGACAAATGCGGCGGACTGGAGCAGGGGCAGAGTCCAGCCCTGCAACGGCTCAATCCTGAGATCCGAAGACTGGGCGGGTGAATCACCTCCCGAAGTTCCATGGGGGGATGGGTGATGCACAAAATACGTCCACTACTTGAACTGTATCGGCAGCCCCCTGCTTGCCGCAGCTCAGGCCGGCCGCACCACCACCAGCGGCGTGCGCTCGTTGGCGTTGCCGGCCGGATTGGGCCGAAGGGCTCGCAGCAGCAGCCCTTCATCGCAGCCCTCACTGGAGGCGAGCACCTTGACCCGGCCGAGGTCGTTGACATCAACCACCGCCACCGGCACCCCGAGGGCGGCGGCGAGTTCGCGGCAGGTTTGTTCGGGCTGGCTGGGGCCCAGCACGATCGTCTGGTCGTAGGGGGGCGTGGTGCCCGTGATGTCATCGATCAGCCGGGCCTGCTCCCCGGCCAGGCGGTAGAACCAGCCTTTGCTACCCAGAATCTTCAGCACCAGCCCGGCCAGCCAGGCCACGAGCACCTGGGCTGGACCGACGTCGTCGATCAGGGTCTGCAGTCCGCAGGCTGTAGCCAGGCTGCTGGTGGGATGGAAGGCGCGGCAGAGCAGCCGGGCCAGGCCGGAGGGCTCGACCATGGCGGGATGGTTGTAACGGCCCTGCATCACCGCCAGGGGCGTTTCACCGATGGTGAGGATGTCCCCGGCCCGGAGCACTCCGCCGGCATAACGGCGCAAGACCTCGGCTGGATCGTCGAGCACCCCGAGCAAGTGGGTGGGCACCGGCAACACCGAGCAGCCTTCCCCCTGCCGCCAGGGGGCGGTGCCGGGATCGAGCGGTTCGGGCTTGCGCAGCGGGACCAGCACACCATCGCGGCGTTGCAGGCGGCCGAAGGGGCCGTAGTTGATCCAGAGGATCTCCAGCCAGAGGGTGTCGAGCAGGGCCGCGAGATTGGTTCCGGCTGCATTGGCTCCGGCTGGCGCCTTGATGTGGAGGCGCAGCCTGGCCTGGGTGGTTTTTTTTCCTTTGACGATGTAGGCGGCCCAATAGCCGTCCGGGCGGGCCTTTTCATCGGGATGCTCGGCCAGAACCTCGGTGGAGAGCTGCAGCCCGGCGAGGTTGGCGCGTCCCAGCAGGGTGGGCTTGAGCAGCAGCTCCGGCACCATCACTTCCATGCGGGCATGGGGGTTATGGATCCTCACCAGCCCCTCCACCAGCGCTTCGCTGGCGCCCGTGGTCACGGACCAGTCGGCGACGGAGAGACGCAAGGGAGAGGCGGGCCGCAACCGGTGTCGCAACTCCAGCCAGAGGAGGGCAAGGCCGAAGAAGCCGGCGCTGATCAAGGCGACCGAGAACAGTGAAGACAGGAAGGGCAAAGCGGAACTGGCGCAACCGGAATCAGCGGGAGCGTAAGCGTTGGCCCGATCCAGGGCAGAGCCTCTGGCCCCGGATCAGGATTTCAATCAGGCCGAGCCGAAGGCCACCTGACAGGCGGCATTGAGCAGTTCGGCTTCATCGGCACTCTGCGGCTCCTGGCCGTCGATCAATCCGGCATTGCAATCGGCTGAGAGTTGGTAGGTCTCACCGTTTTCATTTACCGCGAAGCTGACCACATCGGTGCCGGAGGGCTGCACGCTGCCATAAAGCAACTGGTAATCGCTGTTGGGCACAACGATGTAGGTCTGGTTGCTGGAGACGGCGTTATCGACGGCATTGTTGATGATCGCTGCGGTGGCCAGGGTCCCGACCCCCCACGTAGCCGCCCTTGCACCCCACCAGCCCCAAGACGGGGTGGACCAGCCGCCATACCAGCCGTGGTTCCAGGGCCGGGCAACGCCCCAACCCGGCCTGGCCCAGCCTGGCCGCACGTTGACGTTGTTGACGTTCACCCGTCGACCGTTCCAGTTGTTGTTGCGGTTGACGTTGCGGTTGACGTTCCGACTCACATTCCGGTTGACATTCCGGTTCAAGTTGGCGTTCTGCCCGCGATTGCCCTGACGGTTGGAGTTGCGGCTACCGGTGCTGGGGCGGTTGTTGCCACTGGGGCGATTGAGGCTGGGCCGGTTGCCACTGCTGCCGCGATTGCCGCTGCTCACTTTGTTGTTCCAGCCGCCGCTGGGCCTGGAGGATCCGCGGTTGAGCGATCCGCTGGCCTGGTGGAATCCCGTGCGGGAGCCACTCCCGGATCCCCTGGACCGGCCGCCGCTTCCGCCCCGGCTACCTCGGCTGCCGCCCCGTCCACCGCCTCCCCGGCCGCCACCGCCCCTGGCGATCAGGTGGTGCTGGAGCTGCTGGATTCAGCCGTTTCAGGCCTGTCACTGGCCACCCCTGGCAGGCTCAGGTGGGACGATCGATCAACGGCCAGGCCTGCCCCGGCCGGGACGAGCAGAAGACCGCTGAGCATCACGCTGCCCAGTCCATTGAATAGCTTCATTTCTTGATCCGCTCGCAGCCTTCGTCGTAGCAGGTGGTGTTGATGCGCCCATCCTCAGCGAAGAAGACCCGCACCAGATCCCTGCCGTCCATGGCGGTGGGATTGTCTTCGGTGATGCTGTTGAGGTAGTTGGGGTTCACCACACAGAGATCGAGGCCGTTGAAGCAGATCGTGTTGGTGGAGAGTCGGGCACCGGCCTGCTCGAGCGAAACCCACTGCTTGCCAGCGGGCATCCAGCGGGACATCCGGATCGGTTCTTCGCTGATGCGGATCGTTTCCGAGCGCGAGCCGATCTGATGGCGATACACCGTGGCGTCTCCAGTGTCGATCGCATCGACGGTGCAGTCGACCGGCTCGGCACCTTTGAGGCTGCAGGTGGTCTCGAGCTTGTAAATGAGCGTTTCTGCGGTCTTCTCAGCCGGTGCCTGCATTGTCGGGGTCTGGGCGACCCCGTCCGCTGGCAAGGCAACGGCGATCAGGGCTGCCCCTGCGAGCAGGCCCATGCGAAGGCGAGGCACCGGGCAAATCGACATGAAAGGGTGAAGACGAATCGACCGAACGGATTCTGTCATGGGTGATGGAACCACCAGCCCCAACTCCTGTCCCTGTCAGGCCGCTGCCAGGGGCCTGGCTTTGGGTCAGTGGCCCTCCTGGCTTGTGAGCCGGGTGGGTGCGCTGATCACCATCTGCTTGGGCTGCACCCAGTGGTCGAACTGCTCGGCGCTGATCTGGCCGATCAACAGGGCGGACTCCCGCAGGCTGAGCCCGTTCTGGTGGGCATGGTTGGCGATCTGGCAGGCCCGGTCGTAGCCGATCGCCGGTGTCAGGGCCGTGACCAGCATCAGGCTCTGATCAAGAAGCGTCTCGATGCGGGCGGTGTTGGCCACAAGCCCCTCAATGCAGAAGCGGCGGAAGCCGTTGCAGGCCCCGCAGAGCAGGGCGCAGCTCTCCAGCAGGTTGTGGGCCAGCAGGGGCTTGAAAACGTTGAGTTCGAAGTTTCCCTGGCTGGCGGCGAATTGCACCGCTGTGTTGTTGCCCATCACCTGAATGGCCACCATGGTGAGGCTTTCGCACTGGGTGGGATTGACCTTGCCCGGCATGATGCTGGAGCCCGGTTCGTTCTCCGGCAACACCAGTTCGCCGAGGCCGCAGCGCGGGCCGCTGCCCAGCCAACGGATGTCGTTGGCGATCTTCAGGAGCGAGCCGGCCAGCACCGTGAAGGCGCCGTGGGTGACGGCCAGCGGTTCGTGGCCGGCGAGGGCCTGGAATTTGTTCGGAGCACTGCCAAAAGGGAGCCCCAGCCGCTGGCTCAGCCGCTCCGCCACCGCCTCACCGAAGCCGGCGGGGGCGTTGAGGCCCGTGCCCACCGCCGTGCCGCCGATCGCCAGCTCCCGCAGCCTGGGCAGGGACAGCTGAACGGCCTCCAGGCCTTGCTCCAGCTGGGCCCGGTAGCCGGAGAATTCCTGGCCGAGGCTGAGGGGAACCGCGTCCTGGAGATGGGTGCGGCCCACCTTGATCACCTCGGCAAAGGCCCTTTCCTTCTGCCGCAGCGCCTCGATCAGGGCGCCGATCGCGGGGATCAGGCCTTGGTCGATCTCGACGGCCACGGCCATATGAAGGGCGGTGGGAAAGGTGTCGTTGCTCGACTGGCTGAGGTTGACGTGGTCGTTGGGGTGCACCGGGGTCTTGCTGCCCAGAACGCCGCCCATCGCCTCGATCGCCCGGTTGGCGATCACCTCATTCACGTTCATGTTGGTCTGGGTGCCGGAGCCGGTCTGCCAGACGCGCAAGGGGAATTCGCCATCGAGGGCGCCACTGGCCACTTCCTCGGCCGCGGCGACGATGGCTGCGGTTTGCTCAGGGGCGAGCAGACCCATGGCTGCATTCACCTCGGCGCAGGCCGCCTTGAGCTGGCCGAACGCCCGCACGATCGCCGCCGGCATCCGCTCGCCATAGCCAAAGAAATGGATGGAGCGCTGGGTCTCTGCGCCCCAGTAGTGGCTGGCTGGCACCTCGATCGCCCCGAGGCTGTCGGTTTCGATCCGCTGCTGCGGGCTGGCGCTACCCATCAGCCGGCGGGAACCACTTCGCTGTTGAGTTCGTTGAAGCTGCGGGTGGTGCTAAGGCCGGCGCCGGCCATCGGATCGAGGCCGGTGGCCTCGCGCAGGGCTGTGTTGATGGCGTCGATGTCAACCTGGCCGCTGTCATCGAAGACCACATCACCGGTGGGGTCAAACACCACCACCTGGGGGATGTCCCCTTTCCAGTAGTGGGCGGGATCGGTGCGGCCCGTCTCCTGACGGTTCTGAAGCGCATCGGTGGTGAGGGGGATCAGCTCGACGCTGCGCCCCCAGAGCCGCTGCAGCTCGTTGAGCACCGGCGAGAAGCGCTTGCTGTCCGCGCTGTCATCGAGGTAATAGACCACCACGGCGGCGCGGTGATCAGCCAGCGCCTGCTCCAGGCTGCTGCGGGGCGGCACCAGGGAGCCGTTGCCGGCATAGAGGGCGTAGATGTTGCCGTCGTAGCTGTTGGTCTCGAGTGCGGCCTCGGCCGCCTGCGGCGCAGCCGCCAGCAGGAGCAGCAGCAGCAGCAGGCCCGAGAGCCGGGCCATCAGCTGGCCAAGCCGCTGGCTGGAGAAGGAGACAAGACCAGGGGGCACGCGCAACCGGGCAACCAGAGGGGAATGGGAGCCATTGTGACGCCCGGCCGGCGCCTCTCCGCCAGAAGGCCCGGCGAAGCCCGGCCAGAAGCCAGGGCCTGGATCATTCAGGGCTTGCTGATGCCGCGGCCCATGCCCTGCAGAATGCCGCGGCCCACCAGGCCGATCGCCCGGCCCACCACCTGGGTGAGCACCACCACAAGCAGATCGCCGAGGCGGCGCAGCAGGGCCTGGAGCTGGGGGGCGAGGGCATCGCGGCTTTCGAGCGCCAGGGTGACGGCCTGCTGCAGCCAGCCCAGTTGGCGCAATTCCTGGTCGCGGGGTTCGGTCAGCAGCAAGGGCTTGATCGATCCCCCTTCCAGGCGGTAGATGAGCCGGCGGCTTTCGTAGAGCTGGATCGGTCGCTCGAACCACTCGCTCCAGCGTTGACGGGCATTGAGCTGGTTGCGCAGCCGCTCCAGGCTGCGGGTGGCCAGCAGCTCCTGCACAAGCAGGTAGCGGCGCAGTTCCGGCCAGTCGCCGCAGCAGGCCAGCACCTGGGCACTGATCAGCTCGGCGGTTCGCACCAGCCAGTTGCTCACGAGAGCTTCTAGGTGGAGCAGGGCCTGGGGCTCGTCCGGGGCAAGCAGCCGTCCCTCCACCAGCAGGGGCTGGGCGTTGAGCAGGGCCGCGAGCATCGGCAGGCAGGGGGGAAGCTCGGGATCGTTGAGCAGCAGATCGCTCTGGCCGCTGAGGGTGTCGGCGACCGGCAGCAAGGCCCCTTGCTGGGGCAGCTGCACGTAGGGCCCAGCCATCTGGCGCAGGGCGTGGCGGCGCAGCTCGGGCTGGAGTTGCAGCCAGCGACCCTGCAGCTCGTCGCCACGCAGCCGCTCCTGGCGCAGGCGCTGCAACAGGTGATCGAGTTGGCCCAGCAAGGCCATCAGCAAATCGCGGCGGCGCTCGGGGCTGAGCCCCTGCAGGGCAAACAGGGCGCCATCGGCCTGGGATGTGAGGGCACTGCCGCCCTCCTGATCACAGCCGCTGGCGCTGGCCAGCCGGCCCTGGATCGCCTGCCAGACCCCCTCGGCGGTGCGCTGGCGCAGGGTGATCGCCGTGCTGCCACTCGCAGGCGGTTGCGGCAACCCCACCTCGCCCGGCTCCGGTGCCCCCCAGGCCAGGCTGAGGGGTCCCCAGAGCCAGAGCAGGAAGGCACGGGCGGCCGCCAGTTCCCGCAGCCGGCCTTCCAGCAAGGCCGCCAGCAGCAGGTTCTCCGGTGGTGGGCTGAGCCAACGGCGGCAAAGCCGCAGCTCGGCCTCGATCTGCTGCAGGCCGCTCTGCAGCAACGACTGGCCCAGCCCCTGGCCCGCTCCGATCGCGCCCATTGCCTTGGCAGAGGTTCCAGGGGTGGCTTCGCTGTTGCCGCCGCCGCGCAGGTCGAGCACCCGGCCACCGGCCAGGAGCGTGGCCACGGCGGCGCCCACCTGGTCGGGGTCGGGTTGCTGCAACAGACCCGCCACGGGCAATTGCAGCAACCAGTCGCGGCTGCAGGCCGGCATGGCCGGCAGGAGCAGAAGCAGGGGGGCCGGATGCCAGCGCTGCTCGAGTTGTTCCAGTTCCCGCAACAGGGTGGCGGGCTCAAGCGGTGCAGCCAGGCTCCAGAGCACCAGCTGGGGAGCGCCCGCGAGCTCGGAGGGGCTGATGGCCAGACGGAACGAGCTGGCCTCGGCCCCCAGCAGACGAAGCAGGCCCTCGCGCTGGAGGGGTTCGGCGAAGAGGAGCAGCTGGGGGCCACCGCCGGGGCCTGGACTGGCGGGCTCTGGGGCTTCGATCACGCTCCTGGGCAGGCCAATGCCGTCAAGGTAACCAGCCTGGGCGGTTTTCTCCAGCCCCTCGCCAGGGCAGGGGCGCTGCGGACGGGGTGTCAAGCCCGGCGGCGGCCACTGAGCTGCAAGGTGTACGACTCGATCTCGAAGCCGGTGAGCGCTTCGATCTGGCTGACCAATTCGTTCGGGAGCACGACGTCAAGGTCGTGGATGGCGCCGGATTCCAGACAGGTGAGATGGCTGTGGGGATCGCTGCGGTAGCCGTAGAGCCGGCCACTGGCTTTGTCGAGGCATTCGATCACTCCAGCTGACTGAAGCGCTTCGAGATTCTGATAAACGGAGGTATGGCCGATGTTGCGGCCCTGGCTGTTGAGCTGCTCGAAAATATCCCGGGCGCTGAGGTGACTCTTCTCCGTCCACAACAACTCGAGCACCATGCGCCGCTGGCGACTCAGCCGCATGCCCAGATCCCGGCAACGACCAAAGGCTTCGTTCACATCGCCTGATTGGATGTTGTCCTCAAGGACAGTGGCTGGTGGCGATGCAGGCACGAATGAACAAGTCGGAGAGGAATGGATGACTACCAGATCATCATTGTATCGGCGCCCCAATCCTTTTGTCAGAACCCTTCTGGCCCCTAGGAAGGCCTCTCCTCAGCTGAGTCATGAGCCTGTCTTTGAGCCATTTTGAACCTTCAGCCCACGCTGAGCGAGAGGGGGTCCTGCCAACGGCCGGGGCCCACCGCCTGCAGCGCCTCGGCGAGATCGACGCTGCCGTCGTAGATCGCGCGGCCGACGATCACGCCGCTGACGCCCAGGGGTTCAAGCGCCAGCAGAGAAAGCAGGTCGGTGAGCGATCCCACCCCACCGGAGGCGATCACCGGGATTGAACTGGCGGCGGCCATCTGGCGCAGCGCCTCCAGGTTGGGGCCAGCCAGGGTGCCATCGGTGGCGATGTCGGTGCTGATGATCGCGGCCACACCACTGCCTTCGAGGCTGGCGGCCAAAGCGGTGGCCTCGATCGTGCTCTCCTCCAGCCAGCCGCGGGTGGCCACCTTGCCGTCTCTGGCGTCGATTCCCACCACGATCCGGCCGGGGTGGAGGGCCGCCAGGTGGCGCACCAGCTGGGGCTCCTCGATCGCCACGGTGCCGAGGATGACCCGATCGAGGCCGCAGCTCAGCAGGGCCTCGGCCCGCTCGGCCGTGCGCACGCCGCCGCCCAGCTGCACCGGGATGGCCAGGGCGTTGGTGATGGCCCCAATGATCGCGTCATTGGCCGGCACGCCCTCTCTGGCGCCATCGAGATCGACCAGATGCAGGCGCTCGGCACCCTGCTCTTGCCACTGCAGCGCCTGGGCCACCGGGTCGTCGTTGAAGCGGGTGACCTGGTCGTAGTCGCCCTGGTGGAGGCGGACGCAGTGGCCATGGAGCAGGTCGATGGCGGGAATGACTTGCATCGGGCGGGCGGCGGGGAGGCGCATGGAACGGTGACTCCATCCTCCCCGGCGCTTGAATGGCGCCCCGTTCGACTGCCACTGCCGTGAAGATCCTGGTGATGGGTGGCACCCGCTTCATCGGCAAGCCGTTGGTGGCCCAGTTGCTCGCCTTCGGCCACGAGCTCACCCTGTTCACCCGCGGCAGGAATCCCGTCCCGGCCGGGGTGGAGCATCTGGCGGGCGATCGCGGCGACGCCGAGGCCCTGGCGCCGCTGCAGGGGCGAAGCTTCGACGTGATCATCGACAGCAGCGGCCGCTCCCTTGCTGACAGCCGCGCCGTGCTCGAGAGAACCGGCGAGCCGAAGCACCGCTTTGTGTATGTGAGCTCGGCCGGTGTTTACGCCGACAGTGAGCTCTGGCCCCTCAGCGAGAACAGCCCCACCGACCCGGCCAGCCGCCATGCCGGCAAGCTCGAAACCGAGGATTGGCTGCGCAGCGAGCGGATTCCCTTCACCAGCTTCCGGCCCACCTACATCATCGGTCCGGGCAACTACAACCCGGTGGAGAGCTGGTTCTTTGATCGGATCGTGCACGGTCGCCCCGTGCCGTTGCCAGGCGATGGCAGCACGATCACCCAGCTCGGCCACGTGAGCGATCTCGCCATCGCCATGGCCCGTTGCCTGGAGGTGGAAGCGGCCACCAACCGGATCTACAACTGCACGGCCCGCCAAGGGATCAGTTTTCGCGGCCTGGTGGCCGCGGCGGCCCGCGCCTGCGGCCAGGATCCGGCGGCGGTGGAGATCCGCTCCTTCGATCCAGCCGGGCTTGACCCCAAGGCCCGCAAGGCCTTCCCCCTGCGCCTGAACCACTTCCTCGTGGATGTGCACCGGCTGGAGCGGGAGCTGGCCTGGTCGCCGGTGTTCGATGCCGAGGGCGCCCTGGCCGACAGCTACGCCAACGACTACGCCTTGCGCGCAGCTGGCACACCGGATTTCAGTGCTGACGCGGCCTTGCTGGCCTGAGGTAGCCCAGCGCCGAACTCAGCGCCAGCAGAAGCGAGGGCCAGAACAGCCACCAGCCCAGGGCCTGAAGGGCCGCGGCCAGGCCGCCGCCAGTGGGGCCCCAGCCAGTGGGCCAGAGCAGCAGCAGCAGGGCGCTGAATTGCAGCACCGTCTTGGCCTTGCCCGCGCGCGACGCGGGGCCGCCATCCCCCTGGCCGGCCCGCCAGCCGGAGACCAACAGCTCGCGCGCCAGCAACAGCCACACCGCCCAGAGCGGCAGGCCACCGCTGGCGCCTAGCCACAGCAACGGCGCACTGATCAGGATCTTGTCGGTGAGGGGATCGAGCCGGGCCCCCCAGGCCGAGCCGCCGCCGGCCCGGCGGGCCAGGGCGCCATCGGCCCAGTCGGAGAGGCCGCCGAGCAGCAGCAGGATCCAGGCCAATCCGCCCTGGCCGGCGAGAAGGGCGAGCAGCAGGGGCAGGCCGATCAGGGCACGGGCCACGGTGAGCCCGTCGGCGAGGGCGCGGCAGCGGCGGGCACCTGCCGTCATGCCGGCTGCTGGATCTGCTGGACTTGCTGCTGGTTCTGCTGGATCTGATGGGAGCGACACGCCCGATCAGCTGTTGGGGCGTCCAGTCTGGACGTATCCGAGCACCGCAGGATTTCCCGCTGGCCTAGAACCCTTGCAGCCGCGCCGCCCCGATGACTTCCGACACCCCGTCCAGCATTCAGGTGGCAGAGGCGATGACCTCCCCGGTGTTGAGCGTCAAAGCGAGCACGCCCCTGCAGGAGGCGGTGCAACTGCTCAGCGATCACCACATCAGTGGTCTGCCGGTGGTGGATGACAGTGGCGTTCTGATCGGTGAGCTCAGCGAGCAGGAGCTGATGGTGAAGGAGGGCGGCTTCGATGCCGGCCCCTACGTGATGCTGCTCGATGCGGTGATCTATCTGCGCAACCCCCTCGACTGGGACAGGCAGGTGCACCAGGTGCTGGGCAGCACGGTGGGAGAACTGATGCGGGACCATCCCCACAGCTGCGAGGCCACGCTCTCCCTCGCCGAGGCGGCCCGGCTGCTGCACGACCGCAGCACCCAGCGCCTGTTTGTGCTCGAAGCCGGCAAGCTCGCCGGGGTGCTCACCCGCGGTGATGTGGTGCGTTCGATGGCCCGCACGCTTTAAGCCGGCCAGGCCACAACGGAACCGTCGGCCACCAGCCAGCAGGGCAGGCGAGGGTCGCAGGGATGGCCGCCGGTGAGCTGGCCGAAGGAGGGCAGCAGCAGCCGTGGCGCGCTGGCATCGAAGCTGAAGCAGGGCAGCCGCAGCCGGTCGTTGCCGGAGCCCACCAGCGCCACCGGGTGGAGATGGCCGCAGAGATTGAGCCGCTCGTCGGCCCCTGCCGGTGCCTGCTCCGGGATGTGGCTCAACCAGAGCGGACCGCGTTGGAGGCTGGCTTGCTGGCTCAGGCCCGCCAACCAGCTGCCCCGTTCATGGTTGCCGCCGATCAGGCTGAGCGGGCAGCCCAGCAAGGCCGGCAGGGCCGCCAGCTTCTGGCGCAGCTCGGCGGTGAGGCCGAGGCGGCTGTGGATCAGGTCGCCGAGGACCACCACCTCCCGGGGGCGCCAGTGGTGGGCCAGATCCAGAAGGGCATTGAGGGTGCCCCGATCGCCGTCGCTGGGCAGGGGGATGCCGTGGGCCTGGAAGGTTTCGGCCTTGCCGAGATGCAGATCGGCAAGCAGCAGCAGCCGCTGGGCCGGATCCCAGACGGCCTTGGCGCCGAGCAGCTCCAGGCGGTGGCCCCGCCAGTCGAAGGGATGGTGGCTGGCCATCAGCGAATTAGCCCGTGGCCATCGCCGCCTGGTAGGCGACACGCCCCTGGGTGGCCTCGATGCTGGCCTGCACGTGTGGGTAGGCGCCTAGATCGAGCTGGGGGAAGAAGATCGGCAGGTAGGCCAGATGGGCCTGTACAGCGCAGTCCGCCACCCCCCAGGCCTCACCTAACAAGGGGGCTCCGCCCTCCAGCCGGGTGTTGAGGGCCGCCATCAGCCGTGGGAACTCCTTCTCGCGCGCGGCTTCGACGAACAGGGCGGTGGCCAGGGTGGCATTGGCAAACAGCACCCATTGCTCCGCTTCGGCCCGCTGGGCCGGGCTGCTGAACTCATGGCCGTAGCGGTCGGCCAGGTACAGCAGGATGGCGCCGCTTTCGAACAGGCGCAGGCTGCCGCTATCTGCCGAGCTGGCGCCCTCGTCGACCAGCAGGGGCACCTTGGCGAAGGGGTTGAGCGAGAGGAAGGGTTCCTGGCGGTGTTCGCCGGCGGCCATGTCGAGCTGAATCCAGGTGTAGGGGATCTGTTTCTCGGCCAGATACCAGCGGGGCATCGAGGCCCGGCTGCGGGCTCCGCCATAAAGGGTGAGGGTCATGGCCCCATCATCGGCAACAGGCTCCAGAATCGGGTGATCGCTGGAGCAAGCTCGGTCGCTATGGCGGTGCCTGCTGTTCGGGGGAGATGTTGTCCATGCCTGAAGCCGGCCAGCTGCCCGTTTCCGAGCGGTACAGCCGCCTGGCTCCCTACCTGGTGGGCCGGGCGCGGCGGGGAATCGTCGGCAGCAGCCGCTACGCCGTCAAGCTGAGGGATCGGGTCCGCCAGGCGGCTGGCGACCCTGAGCGGCGACCGGTGCTGATGGCCGGTGAGCCCGGCCTGGAGAAGGACGATGCGGCCGCCCTGATCCACTTCGGCTCCGCCACCCGCCGCCAGCTGATGGTGCAGCTCGATGGAGCCCTGCTGCGCAGTAATGGGGCGGAGCTGTTCGGCAGTGCCAGCAGCGATGGCGCCGGTGCCCTGCTCGATGACATCGGTGACGGCAGCCTGCTGATCAACCAGCTCGATCGGGTCGATCCCGCCCTGCTGCCGGCCCTGTTGACGCTGGCCCGCAGCGGCGACTGGCAGGCCCCAGGACCAGGCTCGACGCCCCGCAACTTCGCTGGCCGCCTGTTTTTCACCACCGAAACGGCCCTGCCCGGCTTCGATCGCTGCTGCACCCTGATCCGGGTGCCGCCGCTGCGGGTGCGACGCCAGGACCTGGGCGAGTGGCTGCGTTATTTGCTGCGGCTGTACAGCCGAAAGCTGGGCTGGGCGGTGTCGCCGGTGGTGGGAGAGGAGGTGATCCGCCGCCTGCAGATCCATGATTTCCCCGGCAACGTGCGCGAGCTCGAAGGGCTGGTGGACCGGGCCCTGCGCCAGATGCCGGCTTCGGCCCTGGCGTCGCTTGAGCCCGTGGCCCTGCCGGAAGAGGTGTTCTGGCTGACGCCGCGGCCCCAACGGCTGCGCTTCGATCTCTGGCGCTGGCGGCCGCCACTGCGCCAGTGGATGCGCTCGCCCCGGCTCTGGAACGGCCTGCTGTTCGGCTTGGTGAGCTGGGTGTTCGTGCTGGTGAACCTCTGGCTGTGGCTGGGTCCCCAGGACCGGGCCAGCAATGGTGGCCTCAATCTGTTCTGGGCCTGGTGGTGGCCCTTGATCCTGCTCAGTTATCCCCTGGTGGGCCGGCTGTGGTGCTCGTTCTGCCCGTTCATGGTCTGGGGCGAGATCGTTCAGCGGCTGGCGCGGCTGTTTGGCTGGCAGCCGGCCGCCTGGCCCCGGGGCAACACCGATGCCTGGGCCGCACCGGCCCTCGCGGCTGGTTTTGCGGCGATCCTGCTCTGGGAGGAACTGGCCGATCTGGAGCACACCGCCTGGCTGAGCAGTTGCCTGCTGTTGCTGATCACGGCGGGAGCTGTGATCGGCTCGCTGCGCTTCGAGAAGCGCTTCTGGTGCCGCTATCTCTGCCCGGTGGGGGGGATGAACGGCCTGTTCGCCAAGCTCTCGATCCTGGAGTTGCGCGCCGAGCAGGGCACCTGCAGCGGCAGCTGCAGCACCTATGCCTGCTTCAAAGGTGGCCCCGCCGATGGGGAGGGCCTGGCCACGGCGGGCTGCCCGCTTGGCACCCACCCGGCTCACCTCGAGGACAACCGCAACTGCGTGCTCTGCCTCACCTGCGCCCAGGCCTGCCCGCATCGCTCCGTGCAACTGAGCCTGAGGCCTCCCGCCGCCGATCTGCAGCGCGAGATGGTGCCACCGGCGGGGGAAGCCGGGCTGATCCTGGTGCTGGCGGGGGGCGTCTGCCTGAAGTTCTGGGAGCGGCTGTTGGGGGGCTGGGCGCTGGCTCCAGCTAGCCTGCAGCTCGGACCGTTGTTGCCGCGGCTGGCCTTTGGCTGCCTGGCCCTGGCCCTGCCGTCGTTGTTGTTCCTGGCGCTGCGGCTGCTGGCCTCCTCGCTGCCGGCTTCTTCGCTTTACGCCAGCCGGCTGCGGCTGGGGCTCTATGGCTTGTTGCCCCTGCTCTGGGCCCTGTTGCTGGCCCGCCATCTTCCGCTCGGCATGGCGGAGGCGGGGATGGTGTTGCCGGTGAGCCTGGCTGGGGTGTGGCCAGGCCCCTGGCCCAGCTGGAGCGCCGATCCCCACGTGATCGCCTTCTGCCAGAGCCTGGTGCTGCTGATCGGCGCAGCCGGCAGCTTGCTGCTGCTGCGGCGCCTGCTGCTGCCCAGCCCCCGGCTGGTGTGGCTGGCCTGGTTGTTGGCCCTGGCCCTGGGGGCTGGCGGTCGCTGGTTGGTGGCGGCGCCGATCTGAACGCTGGAGGTGTTGGCCCCAATGTGTTCGTCTTGCTACCCAAAGGGCCCGCTGATCGATCAGGATTCAGGCGTCAGCCGGAGTGTTTCCGATGAGCCGACGCCGAATCCAACGCCAGTTACCCAGCGAAACCCGTCAGTGGATCGAGCAGCGCCTGCTCGGCCTTGAACGCGCCGAGCGCTTCGAAGATGCCTACGCCCTGCGCATGGAGATGGCGGAGTGGTTGCTCCAGATCGACAGCGATCCTCCCTGCTTCAACCTCCCGGTCGCCCGCCTGCTGCGTGACCGCTGCCTGCATGTCCAACCACCCCTTCCCGAGCAGGGACGATCACCTCAGTGATAATGGCGTTCTGATTGACCTGAAGCCATGATCATCAATGCCTTTCTGCTTGCCGTTCTGGTTGGCTCGTTGGTGCTCATGACCGTGATCGTCAAGCGCCTGGAGAAAGCCTGAGACGGATCAGTCGTTGGTCATGGTTGAGCAGGACGTGACCCGCTTTCTGTAAGGCTTAATCGCGGTCAGCGTTCTTCAGCCCGGCGGGCTTCGGCCACCAGGCGCTCGAGTCGCTCCAGCACCGATTCGCTGCTCATCCGGTTGTTGTTCAGCCGCTCCACCAGCAGCGGAAAGGCGAGCGGGCCGGGCCGGGCTGTTTCCTCCAGCAGCAAGCTGCTGGCCCGTAACCGTTCCAGGGCCAGGTGCAGGCGACCCAGTTCCAGCTGCTCCTCGATCACCTCGCGCCTGGCCTGCTCCAGCAAACGGTTGCCCGGTTCGTGACGCTCGAACACGTCAAAGAGCAGGGCGGCGCTGATCTGCAGTTGGCCGCCGCTCTTGCTTTGGCCAGGAAAGCCGTTCACCACCAGGCCCGCCACCTGGGCGATGACGCGGAAGCGACGGCGACAGAGTTCGGAGAGATTGATCGAGGCTTCCAGATCCGCCTGCAGGCTGGCGCCATCGAGCAGCTCCTCGCTGTGGCACTCCACCAACTCCGCGAAGGGGTAGCCGCGGGGTGCCAGCAGCTCGAAGCCGTAGTCGTTCACCGACACGGTGATTGTTCCGGCCTGATGGCGCGTCAAGCGGCCAGCCCAGAGAAAGCCCAGCCCTTCGTGCACGAAGCGCCCTTCGAAGGGAAAGGCGAACAGGTGGCTGCCATCGCGGCTGCGGCAGGTTTCGACCAGGAACTGATCCTGGCGGGGAAGGCGGGAGAGGTCGGCCTGGCGGCGCAGCAGCGGTTCGAGGGCCCGTAACTCGGCGCTGTCGAGGCCTGAGTTGGCCGGATCCTCCTGTTCCATGGCCGCGGCGCAACGGTGCACCTCGCTGCGCAGGTGGCTGGCGAGCAGATCGGAGAGCGCCAGCTGCCCGCCTGCCCAGGCCGGCACCGTCTGGCTTTTTTTGCTGCTGGCCTTCACCAGCGCGGTCATCTCACGCAGGCGCACGAACTCCAGCTGGCGGCCGGCGAAGAAAAAGACATTCCCCGGCTTGAGCCGGGCCACGAACGACTCCTCCACATGGCCGAGGCTGGCGCCGCGCACCACTTTCACCGTGACCGAACGATCGGCCGTGATCGTGCCGATGTTGAGCCGGTGCAGGCGGGCGATGGCGTTGTCGCCGACCTTGTAGCGGAAGGGGGGCTCGCCTGGGGTGCTGGCCGCGGCGGTGGGAATGACGCTGGGAATAACGGCAGCAGGTGGATCGATCGGCTCGCGCTCGAGCTTGCGGTAGCGGGGATAGGCCCCGAGGCAGTCGCCGCCCTGCTCGAGGAAACGCAGGCACCACTGCCAGCTGGCGTCATCGAGGTGGCGGAAGCTCCAGGCGCTGCGCACCGCCCTCAGCTCCTGCTCGGGCTCGAACCCCGGACCACAGGCCAGGCTGGTGAGGTGCTGCAGCAACACATCGAGCGGGGCCACAGGCGGACGCCGCGTTTCCACCAGCCCTGCGTCCAGCCCCCGCCGCAGGGCGCTCAGCTCCAGCAGCTCCAGGGCGTTGGTGGGCATGAACAGCACCTGGGAGGTGCCCCCGGGGCTGTGGGCGGAGCGGCCGGCCCGCTGCAGCAGCCGCGCCAGGTTCTTGGCGGAGCCGATCTGCACCACCCGCTCCACCGGCTGGAAGTCCACCCCCAGATCCAGGGAACTGGTACAGACCACCCAGCGGATCATCCCGTTCTTGACGCCCGCTTCGATCGCTTCGCGCTCCCCGCGGTCGATGGAGCTGTGGTGCAGGGCCAGGCCGTCCTCCATCTCCGGGCAGGCGTAGCGGAGGCACTGATGCCAGCGCTCGGCCTGGTTGCGGGTGTTGGTGAACAGCAGCGTGGAGACGGCCGGATCCAGGGCTGCCACCAGCTCCTCGTACATGCGCAGGCCGAGGTGGCCGGCCCAGGGAAAGCCGTCGATGGTCTCGGGCAGCAAGCTGCGGATCTCGGTGGCACGCCGAAGCTTGGCGGTGATGATCAGGGGCTCGGTGCCTGGTTCTTGGCCTGCGGCACCCACCGCTGCGCGGGCAGCATCCTGCAGGTTGCCGATCGTGGCGCTGATCGCCCAGGTGCGCAGCTCGGGTCGGCGCTGGCGCAACCAGCTCAAGCAAAGCTCGCTCTGGCTGCCGCGCTTGCTGCCCATCAGCTCGTGCCATTCATCGAGCACCACGGCGTCAAGGGCGCCGAACAGCGCGCTGGCGGCCTTGCCGGCCAGCAGCACCGAGAGCGATTCGGGGGTGGTGATCAGGATCTGCGGCGGATTCTTGAGTTGGCGTGCCCGCTCGGCGCTGGGGGTGTCGCCGTTGCGGATGCCCACACGCAACGGCCAGCCCATAGCCTCGATAGGCAGGCGGATCGCCAGGGCCAGGTCACGGCTGAGGGCCCGCAGCGGGGTGAGATAGAGCAGGCGCAGGCCCGTGGGCGTTGCTCCGCCGTTGCGCTTCGCCTCGGCGAGCATCGCTGCGATCGGCCCCATCACGGCGGCATAGGTTTTGCCGGCGCCGGTGGGCACCTGGATCAGCCCGCTGCGGCCGCCCAGAAACTCCCGCCAGCAACGCCGCTGGAACGGCTGGGGCCGCCAGCCCTGCTGCTCGAACCAGGCTTCGATCGGGGTGAGTGAGGCTCTGGGCACAGATTGTTGAGCGGCCAGATTGCCCGTTACCGGGCGACACGCTACCGAGCTGATCCACTTCCTTCCCGCTCACTGTCCATCAACGCCAGGGCGCCTGCCAGGCAATCGGCTTCGGCCGCCGGTTTGTCGCGGCGCCAGCGGGAGATGCGCGGAAAGCGCACGGCGATGCCGCTCTTGTGGCGTTTCGAGGGCTGCAGCCCTTCGAAGGCCAGCTCGAACACCTGCAGGGGCTCCACCGCCCGCACTGGCCCGAAACGCTCGGTGGTGTGGCGGCGGATCCAGCGGTCGAGTTCGTTGATCTCGGCGTCATCAAGGCCGGAGTAAGCCTTGGCGAAGGTCATCAGCTGGGGCTCTGGTTCTCCTGGGCCAGCGTTTGCGGCATCGCCAAAGCCAGTGGTTCCAGGCGGCTGGCTCCAAAGGCCAAAGGTGTAATCGGTGAAGAGGTTGGCGCGCCGGCCACTGCCCGCCTGGGCGTAGAGCAGCACGGCATCGAGATGGAGCGGTTCGAGTTTGTGCTTCCACCAATCACCGCGTCGGCGGCCGGCCCGGTAAGGGGAGTCGAGCCGTTTGAGCATCAGCCCTTCGGCCCCAACCTCGCGGGCGCGGCCACGCTGCACTTCCAGCTCCTCCCAGCACTCCAGGGACAAGCCCGCCGAGATCCGCAGGCGTTGCCGTTCGGGATGATCACCCTGGTCAACGGCGACCTGCAGCTCCTCCAAGCGTGCCAAGCGCAGCTGCAGCGGCTCGGTGCGCTGGTCGACGCCGCCGGACTCCAACAGGTCGTAGGCGACAAAGGCCATCGGGCATTGACGGCGCAGGCTGGCGCCCACGCTCTTGCGACCCAGCCGCCGCTGCAGGCTGGCGAAGCTGGCGGGGCGCTCCTCTCCGGCATCCCAGACGATCACTTCGCCATCGAGCACGGTGCCCTCCGGCAGGGCCTCACCCAGGCTCACCAACTCTGGGAAGCTCTCGTTCACCAGCTCCTCGCCACGGCTCCAGAGAAAGCTGGTGCCGGCCCGGCGGATCAACTGGCCGCGGATGCCGTCCCACTTCCACTCCGCCCGCCAATGGGCTGGATCCCAACCCTCCAGCTGGGCCGGATCGAGGGGGCTGGCCAGAAAGAAGGGATAGGGCCGACTCGCCGGCACCGCCCCCGCCTCCGTCAGCGGGGCGAGCAGGGCGCGGAAGGCGTCGGCGCTGGGCTCCAGGCCACCCATGAGCCGCTGGGCGATCTCTGCCTCTTCGAGGCCCGCCAGCCGCGCCAGGGCCCGTGTCACCAGTCCTGTGGACACACCCACCCGCAGGCCACCGGTGAGCAGCTTGTTGAACAGGAAGGCCTGGCCCGGCGGCAGACCCGCCCAGGTGCTGAGCACGGCTTCAGCCTGGGCGTGAACCTCAAGCGCTGCGATCGCCGGCAGCCGCTCCCCCATCCACTCTGCCAGCGGCCGCTCGATCAGCTCGGCTTCGGGCAGCGCCAGCTGGGGCAGCAGCAGGGCGATGGTTTCGGCACTGTCGCCCACCTGGCCGTGGCAGTCGTCGAACAACCATTCGGGCAGAGCTGAGGCGGCCAGGGCGATTTCGCGCAGGCGCCTTCCGGTGAGCAGGCGCTTGCGTCGTTTGCCGAGCAACAGGCTGAGCGCCCAGGCCCCGTCGGCTGGATCCACTGCCGCGAAATAAGCCTGCAGCGCTTCCACCCGGGCGTTGGTGCCGGGGCTGCGGTCGAGCTGCTCATAGAGGGCGCAGAACTCGCGCATGGGCAGCCTGCTCAAGCGGAACGTGCTTCACACTGCCCCAGACAGTTCAGGCGCTGTGAGCAGCACGGCGATCAGCGAAGTGCCGCTGCCGGACCAGGTTGACGGACCAAGTTGACCTTGAAAAGGGGTCGATGGATCGCAACCCATGGATGGTAGTGATCGAGAATGAGTCGATGTTGAGAGCCAGTTGTTTGAACGGCTTCATTCCTTTACTGTTTTCCAGTTCTGGTGCTGATGCAGAGTAGTTTCTTCACCGCTATTTTACTGCCGCTGGCTTTGGCAGTTGTCATGTTGGGGATGGGGTTGAGCCTGGTTCCCAACGATTTCAAGCGCATCACGCGCTATCCCAAGGCCGTTGCCGTGGGTACGTTTTGCCAGATTGTGGTGTTGCCGCTGCTGGGTGCGTTGATTGCAACGATCCTTCCCATGCCGCCCGACCTTGCTGTTGGACTGATTGTGGTGGCGGTGTGTCCGGGCGGTCCTTCATCGAATCTGATCACCTACCTGGCCAAGGGCGATGTGGCCCTGTCGGTGACCCTCACGGCCATCAATAGCGTGATCACAGTTTTTACCATCCCGATTTTGATCAATCTGGCACTCCAAACCTTTCTTGGAGAACGGGCCGCCATCGCCCTGCCGATCGGCTCGACCATGCTGCAGATTGTCCTGATCACCCTGCTACCGATTGCGATTGGCATGGCCATTCGGCGCGCCTTTCCTCAAGCCGCACGTCGCCTCGAGAAGCCCATGAGCCGGCTTGCTTCGGGATTGCTAGCCCTGATTATTGGGCTGCTGCTGTTCCGCGAAGGCAGCAAATTGCCGGGGTTTCTCATGCAGGTGGGAATCGGAGTGCTCTTCCTGAACCTGCTGGCCATGCTGGCCGGCCTTCTGGCTGGGAGGCTATTTCAGCTGCCCCGCGCCCAACAGATCTGTTTGGCGATTGAAGTGGGCATTCAGAATGGAACCCTGGCGATTGCTATAACCGCTGGCTTGCTCAACAACCCTGAGATGGCTGTGCCTGCTGCTGTTTACAGCTTGTTGATGTATGGCACTGGATTCATGGCTATTCTCTATGGCAGACGGCTGATCAATAAGCCGAGACTCTCGGTTTGATGAGCTATTGGGTGGGTCCGCAGCCATCGGCCAATGATTATGTCTTCCAGCTGAGTTGGCTGAAATCTGGTAGAAAAAAGATCTTAAAAAGGATAGAAAGTCCTTGATCGATACGTCTAGAACGCTGCAATATCCCTTGCAAAGTCTGCTTGATCTTTGGCTACTTGATCTATGAAACTAGGGGCTGCTTCAGCGTTGCCCTTAGCTGAACGAATCCGTCGTCGATGCTCTGAGCCAGTCGGCCTACATGCAATCCCAGAGGTTCGAAATGCCATCCCTCCAGCTCAGCTATGGGCAGTGATGGAACCTCTCGCCGTGCCAGTTCTGATCTCAGGAACTCCACATCGTCAAGCGAGATGCCGTCGCTGTTGAAGCCAATCACCCCAGTCAGATTGAACAGCTCGAAGCTGGCCAGGACGAGATCCTTGGTTTGTTGCAGGTTTGGTTGGACCCCTTGTCGGGAGATCTGCCATCCGGAACGCAGCACGCGAACTGTGTTGCTGATCTCTGGAGCCAACAGGATTGAAGCCTGATCACGGACACCTTGGCCGCCATCGGCGGATGTTCTCTCCATGTGGCCCAATCGAGCCAAGATGGATTCAGCAGCGAGTACCGGCAAAGCACCGCGCAGAATTTCCTCGCGGCGATCAGGCTGGTTGCTGAGGATTTCCAGCAACAGGATGAATTTGCATCCGAGGCTGTGACCCAACCAGCAGGTGTTGGTTGGGTCGGCATAGAACGCTGCCTTGTCAGGGGGAAGCGCTTGCTGGATCTGATCGAGGACTTGCTGCTTCCTCTCCAGCAAGCCGAAAGCCACTTGCCAGTGGTTGAACTGCACTGGATTGAATGAAAAACGATGCAACACTAAGGAATAACCCTGCGCATACAGAGCCTGAAGCAGGGGCCGATAGGCACTGCCTGGAAAGGAGCCGAACAGGAAGGCACCGATGAACTGGATCACCCCACGCGGTTGTGGGTGGAGCAGTACCTGTCGACTCCGCATTAATGGTGAAAGCATCAAGAGGCCCAAGGTCATTCGCGGTGGTGCTTATGAAGCAGAATCCACATGGATAAGCGATCCACCCCCAGCCAACGGCAAGGAGTAAGCAACCTCACCGAGATTGAGGAACTCTTTGTCATCAAGCAATCCATAAAATGTGCCTCGGTGTTCTGCGGTAACAAGAACAGCAAGAGAGCGCAGGCTATTTGGCTCTAAGGCAAAAATCTCGGAGTATCCGCGCAATTCATAATCACTGGCTAGGAAAAACTTCTGATCTGTGATATTTGGCTGAAGAATCAAGAGGCAAGTATCGTTAGCATCAATCGTGATGTCGTAAGTAGTACTAGCGATACCGCTTGCAATGGTGGTGTTACCTGTCAAGGTTGTGTTCGTCCCCGCAGTATCAAGAAAGGCAAGAACCGTGGCGGGATCCAGTCCTGGTGTTTGTGTTGTAAATATGATTCTAAGGGCAATTTTAATTCCGTTAGGATTGGCAATTGACAAAAAGTACCCCTGTAAAATTGTCCGGGTCAGGGGAGCAAGATTTGGAATACTTGCCGTGACTGAAGTCGGTAGCTGCGGCTTCAGTAACAGTTCAAAGGTTGAGACGAGTGCCATGGACGGTGGAATCACTACAGGCTTGGTCAAGCTAAGTGGCATCGACTGCTTGCCTGCCGTAGGGGCGTGTATCCACACTGCTTGTTTTGTTGCTGTGCCTTTGAGATTGCAGTGGCAAAAAGCAATGTCCTGATGACATTGAGATTTGTGTAGGTATTACACGGCTTTGTGCTGCCAGTTGTTTCGACATACTGGTCAGTGTTAGCCAATGAAACAGGTCTACCCGAAACGATTTGGATTCGTTAGTTGGCTGTATTGTTGTGTGACTCTGAGATGATCATGCCCCATCAGGATCTGGATGGTTTTTAGTTCATTGCCCAATTCCAACATATGGGTCCCGAAACTATGTCGCAAAGTGTGGCAGCTTACGGGTTTATGAATCTCACATTTGTGGAGTGCCTGCTTCAGGGCTTTTTGAACAACGGTTGGATTGAGATGATGACGACTCTGCTCGCCGGTCAGTTGATTAATCATGCGTCTATGTTGAGGAAACAGCCACTGCCATTCCCAGCAGGTTGAAAGCCATCCCTTGTCAAGGCTAAGAACATCTGGCAATTGCACGCGCCCCCATCCTGCTTCCAGGTCTGTCTGATGAACCTTTCTGACAGTTAACAGATGTTGTTGCAGGGGGGTGATGAGGGGAAATGGAATGATTGTGGTCCTGAGTACCTCGCTTTGACCGTTGCGAATACGAACTTCTGTCTACGCAGCTCCAAGTCTCTGCATCTGAGCTGTAGCGCTTCCATCAGTCGTAATCCGCTGCCATAGAGCAAACTTGCCACGACAGAACTAGGATTAGACATGGTACGAAGTACTTTCTCCACGTCTTCCTGGCAAAGAATCAAAGGCAGCTTGTCCTGTCTGGGAATCCGATTTAATGAAGATGCTTTGATCTTCCCATTGCCGAGTACATGACGGCAAAGAAAGATCAATGCTGAAGAGGCCTGATGTTGGCTTGAGGGGCTAACGCCTTCCACTGTTGCCAGGTGAATCAGGAATGAATTGAGTTCCGTTTCCTTGATTTCACTTAGATGGGATGTCTGATGAAACGCAAAAAAGCGATGAATCCAAAGTTCATACGCCTCTTTTGTTCTTCGGGCATAACCAAGTGATGCCAGCTTGTCTTGAAGGAGGCTGAGCAGATCCTCAGGCATAGATAGGACTATCGAACGCCTAGGCAGGGTCTTTGAAGCAAGGCGATTATACAGCTATTTTCCCGTTCGACTGATGCTATGGTTGACTGCTGTGATTCATGATGTGTCGCCAGCGACTTTGATGTTGCCTTTGTCTTACATATATTTCGAAATTTGCAGGCAACTACACCATGCCTGGTTTGGATTTTCTGAAAAGTACCCTATAGAGAAGGTTGGCCATTAGAAACGTATGGCGACGATCCAACCCTTGTCCCCGATCCCTATAGCTTTCCCCATGGATGCTAGTTCAAGCATAATGCCCCGTTTCAATCGGTTTGATTGTGGCGCCAATCTAGTTGAGACCGTGGAGTAGTTTCTTGAGCAAGTGGAGGAAAACTCCTGATGAAATGGGCATTGATGTGGAGCTGGCTGTTATGAAAAAGTGCCAAATCTTATCACTTAAGTGGCTTCGCATTCTTTGTCGCAGGACTGCTGAATAACAAAACAACCTAAGGAGCCAAATTCAGCAGCTCTTGGGCGGAAGCGAGTAAGTCAATGGCTACAAAGTAGATTTTGTTCTCTGGATTGAGAAGGAAGCGCCAGGACACGTTCATGCCCACATCCCTACCAAACCAAGGGGTTTGAACCTTGCCGGTGACCTTGATCCGGGTGTAACCATCCTCGTCCGGTTCGGTGATGCCCCGTTCTGGCAACAAGCTCAAGTTCTGACAATCTTCCCGAAAAAAGCGAATCAGGGCTTCATGCCCCACAATTGGACGTTGGAAAGGGGGTTGCAAGGCGCCATCCAAAGCAAAGAGTTGAAGCAGGGCGTCAAAGTCATTGGCATTCAGATTTTCGATATACTCACAGATCAAAGGGTTTTCCACGCCAGGAATGTCAGCAATCGGGTTGCGCTTGGCCCTCTCTATCGGTGGGACTAACGGTTCCGCCACCGAGCTGTAACTGCCCAACTGCTCTGTGTCAAAACCCATGTCCACCACGGCATTGCGCAGAATCGTAATTTGTTGACCTGGATCAACAACATCCCGAATGGCTTGAAGGACAGCCAAGGCATTGGCTGAGAGTTGGTAGTTCTGAGGAATCGGAGTGACAATCCCCTCTTCCATCCACTGGCCCATTTGGAACCAAAAGCCAAGTTTGATATTGACTGACCAGGTGGCATAAATACGGGAGATGGGTCGATCCGTGCGACTGGCGAGGTCGCGCATTAATTGCACTTGCTCACTAAAATCCATCAACTTGATCTGGCTGAGCGTGCTGCTGGCAAACTGCATATTCACAGGGTCGGGAGTTGTCACTGAGAGTGTCTTTCCCATTTCCTGGTAGGCAAACCAGATCAACGCCAGTTTGTCTTCAACCTCCAATTTGTTGAAGCGCACAATCGTGGCTGGCACCACATCCGCTGCCAGCGTTCCAGGGAAAATATTGCGAGCAGACTCGATGGTAAAGGGCAACTTCTTTAATTCTTCGATCAGTTATCTTAGCCTCGATCTATGCTGAATTGTGATGCCAAGAGCCTGCCGTGCGACTGGCTTTGATTGGCATTGTTGATCATGGAGTTAAGTTATCGGAATGACTGAAAAGTTGTTAATTCTTTCTGGTAAACATGAATCGGTGTAGCTCGTTCTTCTTGATTTGAATTTTGCTGCCTATCGCTTTAATCTTGCTCTTCTTGTTGTTTTCAATTGAGGGGCGGCAGGGAGGGTCTGTCTCTTGCAACGGCCCATCAACGATAAGCCCGCGGGCCTTGGTCGTTCAGATCGATCGACTGTGAAGAATAGATTGTGGTACATATTCTCGATTCGCAAAATAGCTAATTCTAATTGATAGGCTATGGGATCTTCACTCGCTGCCCTGTATTGTGGGAGCCGCATTTACTCACCGACTACGTCGCTCTGTCAGAGGAAGCTCCGTGACCACTTGGATGTTTCCAACGAGGCTGAGACCGGCAACCGACGGGCCATGGCTTTGACCGGATTCACTCGACCCGCTGCAAGGCTGGCGGTTGCCAGGATCCCTTCAGGGCCGATTCTTTGGGCCAGTAGAGCCGCATGACCAAATAGATCGGGCCATTGGGGGCTGGCAGCCAGTTGGCTTCCCCTGCCTTGCCCGGTGAATCTTTCTGGATGTGGATGGTGAGTGAGCCGTCGATGTTCTTTTTCAGCTTGGGCAGCATCGGCGAGTTGATCAGATACCGGTTGATCGGGTTGTCGATCAGTAACTGCGTCTTTCCGTCGTACATGGTGACGGACCAGAACGCATTGACGGGTGGCAGCTGATCGGCCGTGAAGGTGAGTGTGTAGCGGTTGGTGCTGGTATCGGCTTTCTTTCCGTCTCCATCGGTGGCCAGCAATGGATACAACACTTCAACAGCATCATTGCCATAGATGCCCGCCATGGCGGCGGCAGCACGGAGTGAGAAGTTGCCCGCATAGGTCTTGCGATCACCGAAGCCGTTTGTGGCTACGTGCCAACCATTTTCATCCTTGCCAAGGGCGCCGGTGGTTGCCTTGATTGCCTCCAGACCACTCGTCATTCCCATGGTGAATTCAGCCTTCTGCTGGGGTGAACGTGCATCAAGGGAGAACGGCTTGCCCGCTTCTATGCCGATGTTGGCCAAGCGCTTGCGCATGGGAATTTCCACGGCGGCTGGCCCTGTGGCTGGGGCGAAGCCCAAAACGAAATTCAGGTAGGTGAAGGGATTGGTGTCAGCCAGCTCCTTGTTGATCGCGGGCCAGGCGATGGCTGGTGCGGTTGGTGGTGATGGCTTGTTCTGAAACTTGGAGAGTGTTAAGGCCCGGTAGACTGATTGGATTTTTACAACATTTTCGAGATCGGCAGAATCAATCAACTGAGTTCAGATGATGGCGATGGAGAAGTCAGTTTCACTGCGGAACAGCTTGCCGATTCCATCAGGCTTTTCTCCCGTCCAGTTCGGACCTGCAATCGTGTTACGCGCGGCACTGTTGTCTGTTGTGCGACTGTCGATGTACCCATAGTTGAACGTGTAAATGTCAACGAGTTGCACGGAGAAGTAGCGTGATTCTTCAATCCTTGGATTGCAGATAGCAAATGGTTCTGCGCGTAAATACATCCCAAAGGATGAATAGGGCGTATCGCTATTGGGTGTAGCAATCGCAGTGTCTTTCGGGGTGTAGGCGCGAGCTGTGTTGTAGAGATGGTTTAAAGGTGCTTTGTATTCGGCTCCAGATCTGTTGATGAAATACTCGTAGAATATGGTATAGTTCATCACCATCGGAAAGCCATCGATAAAAGCCTCCTTTGCGATCTGCTTGACGTTGACAGCGGCCGGTTTGGCTTGAGCCCGGGCTGGCAAGGCGGTAAGGCTTTAAAATGCAACAAAGGCGAATGAAAGCCGCTTTGAATTATTTCTGAGCATTGAATACTTTCCCGCTGGACCAGCTGTTTTGGAGAGTGTGTCGTGTCGCTATAAATAGCTGTGATTCTATATTAGATCGTCTTTGGATCACGTTTTGGTTTTTTGTTTCTCCGCTCTGATATCGCGAGCTGGTCCGTTGCTATAGCGAATGCGCGCTTCTCGGATTGGAGCGGAGAGTGCGGACAACCGTGCAGGCCTCATCTTTGCCCCTTTGGCAACTCCAGCCTTTGAGAGCCGGCAGGGCTGTTCGTCTTAGGAACCAGTGATTTTGAAAATGATTTGGATTCAGCCCAATGGTTCGACGCCAGCGGCAACCCTGTCTTCGTCTGAGCGCTCCGCTTCAAAGCCCCCCTGCAGGGGTTCCGCATCGATCCCTTCCTGTTCGCGCAGATAGCGGGCCAGGCCGTCGCTGTTGCCGTGGGTCACATACACCTGGCGGGCGCCTGAATCGCGCACGCTGCGCAGCAGGCCGTTCCAGTCGGCGTGATCGCTGAGGGTGAAGCCGCGCTCGTAGCCGCGCCGCCGCCGGGCGCCACGTACGGCCATCCAGCCGCTCACGAAGGCCGTCTGGGGCGCCTTGAAGCGTTTCATCCACACCGAGCGGTGGGCTGAGGGCGGCGCAATCACCAGCCGGCCTGCCAGTGATTCACTTCTTGGCAGCTCACTAACGGGTCGCGTCGGTTGCAGCACGATGCCCTGGGATCGGTAGGGGGCCATCAGGGTCTGCACGGCGCCATGCAGCAGCACCTCCTCTTGCACTCCCAGCGCCGCCAGTTCCGCCAGCAGCCGCTGCGCCTTGCCAAAGGCATAGGCGAACAGCAGCGATGGCCGCTCCGGGGCGGCCCGCCACCAGCTCAGGATCTCGGCGGCCACCTCTCGGCCCGGCTGCCAGCGGTAGATCGGTAGGCCAAAGGTGGCCTCGGTGATCAACACATCGGCGCGCACCGGCTCGAACGGCGCGCAGCTGGGGTCGTCATCCCGTTTGTAGTCGCCGCTGATCAGCCAGGTTTCTGAACCGGCGCTGAGGCGGATCTGGGCGGAGCCCAGCACATGGCCGGCGCTGTGGAACGACAGGGTGGCGTCACCCAGCTTCAGCTCCTGGCCGTAGTCCATGGCTGTGAGCGCGATCGCCTGGCCCAGCCGCTGGCGCAGCACGCCTTCGCCGCTGGCCACGGCCCAATAGGCGCCACTGCCGGGGCGTGCATGGTCGGCGTGGCCGTGGGTGATCAGGGCCCGGGGCACCGGCCGCCAGGGGTCGATCCAGGCGTCTGCCGCCGGGCAATACAGCCCCTGCGGGCTGAGCTGGATCAGGCCGTCGCGGGGCAGGGCCATGGCGTTGACGGTGACGACCCTTCCCAGTTAGCCATGGATCCCGCATCGCCGCTGGCCCCATGGCACTCGACACCTATCGCGAGGAGCTGGAGGCCACGGCCGCCGCCCTCTCCCGGCCTGGCAGTGGTCTGCTGGCGGCCGATGAATCCACCGGCACGATCGGCAAGCGCTTTGCGGCGATTGGACTGGAGAACAGTGAGGAGCACCGCCGCGCTTATCGCACTCTGCTGGCCACCGCCCCTGGCCTCGGCGAATGGATCAGTGGCGTGATCCTCTACGAGGAAACCCTGTTCCAGCAGGCTGCCGCCAGCTCCAGCCAAGCGGGCGCCTCGATCCTCGATTGTTTCAAGCAGCAGGGCCTGATCGCCGGCATCAAGCTGGATCTGGGCGTGGAGCCCCTGGCCGGTGGCCTGCCCGGCGAAAGCTGGTGCACCGGGCTTAAGGGTCTGCGGGAGCGGGCCGCGAGCGCCTATGCCCGCGGCGCCCGCTTTGCCAAATGGCGGGCGGTGCTGCGCATCTCAGCCGATGGCTGCCCGTCGGAGCTGTGCGTGCGTGAGAACGCCTGGGGGCTCGCTCGCTATGCCCGCACCGTCCAGGACGAGGGCCTGGTGCCGATCGTGGAGCCGGAGATCCTGATGGATGGCGACCACGACATCCTCACCACCGCCGCCCTGCAGGAATGGGTACTGCGCACGGTTTATGAAGCCCTCGGGCTCAACGGAGTGTTCCTGGAGGGCACCCTGCTCAAGCCCTCGATGACCCTCCCCGGCGCCGACTGCACCGAGCGCCCCAGCTCCGAGCAGGTGGCCGATTTCAGCCTGCGCACCCTCAAGCGCAGCGTGCCCCCCGCCGTGCCGGCGATCCTGTTTCTCTCGGGCGGACTGGGCGAGGAGGAGGCCAGTGTGTACCTCTCCGCCATCAATGCGGCCGCTGCTGGCGCCCCCTGGCACCTGGGGTTCTCCTACGGCCGTGCCCTGCAGCATTCATGCCTCAGCCAGTGGAAGGGCCACGATCTGGCGGCGGGTCAGGCGGCCCTGCTGGCCCGCGCCAGGGCCAACGGCGCCGCTGCCCGCGGCGTTTATGTGCCGGGCTCGGAACCCACAGATGATGCAGGCTCGCTGTTTGTGGCGAACTACAGCTACTGAGGCGGACCTGCGCTGAGGAACGCGATCCAGCTCAGACGCTCAGTTCCAGCATCCGCTGGATCGGCGCCAGGGCCTTCAGCCGCATGGCTTCGTCGAGCTCGATCGCCGGGGCCATCGTCTCGAGGCAATGCCAGAGCTTCTCCAGCGTGTTCAGCCGCATGTAGGGGCAGGCGTTGCAACTGCAGCCGTCGAGACCCGGCACCTCATAAAAACTCTTGGCCGGCACCTGGCGCCGCATCTGGTGCAGGATGCCGGGCTCGGTGAGCACGATGAAACCGGGGGCCGGGCTGGCGGCCGCGCGGGCCAGCAGCTTGCTGGTGGAGCCGATGAAGTCGGCGAGATCGAGCAGGTTGGGCTGGCATTCCGGATGGGCGATCACTTCGGCCTGTGGGTGCTCCAGCTTCAGCCGCAGCACGGCCTCCTCGCTGAAGGTTTCGTGCACGATGCAGCTGCCGGGCCAGAGGGTGAGTTCACGCCCACTCTGTTGGGCCACCCAGCGACCCAGGTTCTGGTCGGGGGCGAACAGGATCGGCCGCTCGGCTGGCAGCTGCTGCACTAGGCGCACGGCGTTGCTGCTGGTGCAGATCAGGTCGCTCTGGGCTTTCACCGCCGCCGAGCAGTTGATGTAGCTCACCACCAGGTGGTCTGGGTGCTCGGCGCGGAAGGCGGCGAAGGCGTCGGCGGGGCAGGCGTCAGCCAGGGAACAGCCCGCCTCCAGATCCGGCAGCAGCACCATTTTGGCGGGGCTGAGGATCTTGGCGGTTTCGGCCATGAAGTGAACGCCACAGAAGACGATCACCTCGGCGTCCGTTGCAGCCGCCTGTCGGGAGAGCTCCAGGGAATCGCCGATGAAATCGGCCACGTCCTGGATTTCGGGGCTCTGGTAGTAGTGCGCCAGGATCACGGCGTTCCGCCGGCGCTTCAGGGCGTCGATGGCCCCCGGCAGGGCCGCGTGGCTTGGAGCGGAGCCTGAGCCGGCAGCGGTGGTGGTGGGAGAAGGGAAGCGAGTCTCAGAGGCCGCGAAAACCAACCGGAGCCTCATTTGCGGCAGGATGCTCCCAGCCTAGGGAGTCGACACGGCGCAGATACGCATCGCCATTGCCGGGGATCTGCACGGGCAGTGGGATCGCAGCGACGTGGCCCTGCTGCGCATCCTGGCGCCCGATGCCTTTCTGGTGGTCGGCGATCTCAGTGATGGCCAGGAGCGGATCGCCACCAGCCTCGCCTCGCTCGATCAGCCACTCGCCTGCATTCTCGGCAACCACGACACCGGCAAAGACGACAGCGGCCGCAAGCTCCAGCGCCAGATCGACCTACTCGGTGAGCGCCATTGCGGCTGGCGCCGCTGCGACCTTGAGCCAGCTGGACTCTCGGTGGTGGGCGGGCGCCCAGCCAGCGCCGGCGGCGGCTATCACCTTTCCATGGGGGTGAAGGCGCTGTGGGGGCCGGTCTCCTCGCGGGAATCGGCCGATCGGATCACGGCGGCCGCCCTGGCTGCCGATCCAGAGCGCCCCCTCGTGCTGCTGGCCCATTCAGGCCCCACGGGCCTGGGCAGCGAGGCCCGCGACCCCTGCGGCCGGGATTGGAAACCTCCCGCCTGCGACTGGGGCGACATGGACCTGGCGATGGCGATCGAGCGCATCCAGCGCCAGCGCCCCCTGCCGCTGGTGGTTTTCGGTCATATGCACCACCGCCTGATGCGTGGCAGCGGCGAACGCCGCAGCTTTCTGGTTGATCGCCGCGGCACCGCCTATCTCAATGCGGCCTGTGTGCCGCGCCACGGCATCGACGGTGAGGGGCGGGAACTGCGCCATTTCTCCTGGGCCGAACTTGACGGCCACCGGCTGGTTCACGCCAGCCACCGCTGGTACAGCCCGGAAGGTCGCCTGCTCTATGAACAGACGTTGGTGGAGCAACCCCTTGCCGTGACGTGCTGATCTATGCCTGCGTCAGCGGCCACGGCTTTGGCCATGGGTCGCGGGTGGCTTCGGTGCTGCTGGCCCTGGCGGCACGCCAACCCTCCTGGCGGCTGGTGATCTCCAGCTCCCTGCCCACCTCCTTTCTCGCCGGCGCCTTCGGGGCCACTCCCTTTGAGCACCGCCCCTGTGGCTGGGATGTGGGCGCTGTGCAGGCTGATGCTCTCGGAGTGGACGGGCCGGCCACACTCGCGGCCCTTGCGGCCCTGGAGCAGCGCCTGCCTGGGCAGATCAGCACCGAGGCGGCCTGGTTGGCGGCCCAGGGCGGCCCTGCGCTGCTGCTGGGCGATGTTCCCCCTGCCGCAGCCCGGCTGGCGGAAGCCACCGGGCTGCCGTTGCTCTGGATGGGCAACTTCGGCTGGGACGACATCTACGCCCCGATGGGCGGTGCGTTCCTGGCCTGGGCGGAGCGTTGCCGGGATCTGTACCGCCGGGGTGATGGTCTGATCCGCTGCCCGTTTTCGCTGGCCATGGACTGGCGGCTGCCGGAGACGCGGGTGGGACTCACCGCCGGGAAGCCACGGCTGAATCCGCAGATCCTGCGCCGCCAACTGGATCTGCCCCAGCAGCGACAGCGCTGCGTGCTGCTGGCCTTCGGTGGCTTCGGCTATCGGCTCGATCCCGAACTGTTTGGACGCTGGCCCGATTGGTGGTTCATCAGCTCCGATCCAGCGGCTGCAGCCGCACCGAATGGCCGGGTTCTGCCCGCAGACGTGCGGCCGCTGGAGGTGATGCCCCTGTGCGAGCGGCTGATCGGCAAGGCGGGCTACAGCAGTTTCTGTGAGGCCCTCTCCAATCAGATGGGAGTCCATCTGGTGGCGCGGCAGGGCTTCGCCGAGGCGGCGGTCATGGAGCGGGAGCTGCAGCGCTGCGGGCCGCACCGGTTGCTGAGCCAGGCCCAACTGCTGGGCGGTGACTGGCAACTCGACCAGCCGTTGCTGGCCGCCCGGGGGGCGCCACTGGTGAGCGATGGGGCGGAGCAGGCGGCTGAGGCGATCGAAGCCTTTGCGGCTGCAAGAGCGGCTTCGGCACTAGCCTGAATGGCCGAGAAGCGCTGCACTGGAAGGCTTTTACTGGAAATGCCTATCGATGCTCATGGCTTCAATCAGGAGAGCTGATCATCGCGAAAGATGGGGCCCTGATCAACAAGAATCCTTGCCTGAGTCAGTGATGCGAACGCCCACACCACATCTGATAACCGGTAGACACTTATGCGACTGTCACTTATGCGAACACCTGTGGGCCCGGTATTTGTCAAGTTATCCAACGACATAGCCCGCCGCGATGTATCCATCCATCTCTCCGACGGTTCCTGATCCAAATCTTTCACGATTCATCTGCTGAAGCACAAAGTTTTCTCGCTCAGCTGTTCTGCAGTCGTTCCAACTAATTCCCGCCGCAATTTGGTTGCGATCGCAACCTTCTTCGTTTTCTTGTTGCGTCAAAGTCCGCCAAATTCCCATGGCGGTCACTGCTTTCTGAGGTGGCTAATGCCTTGCGTTGTTCTTCCCCACTCACGACATCCCCGGTTTGCCTAACTTCTTCCCGCCCGCTCGCCTCCTCCTCTCCGCTCTGTTGATCGGGGCAGCAGCCCCGGCTCAGGCCACCATCTGGCAGGAGATTCGTCGTCCCAGCATGAGCGCTCCCATGGCCTCCCCACTGGAACCCCGTTCCGTGGCCGCGGTGGATGTGCGCGAAGCCGCCGACACGGCCCGCTCCTTCGCGATCACGCCGGAACGACGGGCCCTGCTCAACACGATTCGCTTCGCTGAGGGCACCTGGGCCAACGGCCAGGACCAGGGTTACTGGATCCTGTTCGGCGGCTCGTTGATGTCCTCCTTGGACCGTCACCCCAACCGGGTGATGCGCACGGCCCGGTATGCCAGTGCAGCTGCCGGTGCTTACCAGTTCATGCCACCCACCTGGGACATGGTGACCCGTCGGATGGGTCTGGGTGGCTTCGGCCCTGAGGTGCAGGATCAAGCAGCGATTTTTCTGATCCGCCACCGTGGAGCCCTTGAGCTGGCAGACCGCGGCGTGATGACCCCGCAACTGGCTGCCAAGCTGGCACCTGAGTGGGCCTCCTTCCCCACCCTCGCTGGCCGCAGTTTCTATGGCCAGCCGGTCAAGCGCTTCACCGAGCTCAAGCAGTTCTATGAGGCCAATCTCTCAATGCTGCGGGCCAGCATCATCCGCCGCAATGACATTGCCCAGGCTCAGACCGTGGAGCCGCCGATTGCTCAGTGCACCTACGGCAGCCTGGCTTGTGCCCTGCGGGATGTCGGCAGCACCCCCAACTAAATCAGTTCAGGCCTGATCGCCGCTGAGCGGGGGCTTGCCCACCGTGCGCTGGGCGATCAGGTAGGCCAGCACCGTTGAGCCCAGGAAGCCGAGGCTGTTGCGCAGGATGGGCAGCAGATCTGAGGTGCGCGTGATCACCGGCCCAAGTCCAAAGATCAGGAACAGCATTCCCCACAGCGGTGAGAGCAGCAGCACCCAACTCCAGGCGACCCGATCCCCCTCCTTGCGTGGGTAGCCGGCAAAGCCGACGATCAAGCCGCCCAGCACTGAGGTGCAGAAGGTGAGCAACCACTGCTCCTGGGGAAGGCCGGGCACCACCTGACAGCCGCCCCGCTCCAGGCAGGTTTCCACGGCAGCGAGGGAATCAACGATGGCGCCGTCTTCGCCGTGGTCGCGCACGTAGTACTGGTTGCCGTAGCGCGTCTGCAGCTCCACCCAGAAGGTGCGGGGCATCAGGGCGAACAGGGCGTCGCCGACGTTGAAGTTGAGCAGGTTGCCGCCGCGCGGATCGGCCACAAGCACGAGGCTGCGCTCATCGAGCCCCCAGAACTCCTTCACCGCCAGGCCGGGGGTGCGCTCGTACTGGGTGAGGACCCGCAGCTTCCAGCCGCTGCTTGTTTCAAAATCGGCCAGTTCGGCTTCCAGGCTGTCGCGCTGGCCGTCGGTGAGGGCCCGGGCCAGATCGATCACCGGGGTGGGGTGATCGGGAAGCAACTCAGGGTTGTCCGCCGCCATCGCCCCCCCGGCCAGGCCGCCCAGGGCCGTCAGCAGCACCAGCAGGGCCGCCGCGATCCCGAGCAGGCCAGGCGGAGGAGTGGGACGGGATCGGTCGGCTTGACCCATGCGGCTGCTTCAGTGACGCTTCATTCTCTTCCAGCCAGGCTCCTGCCGTGCCCGTTCCTGCCTGGCTGCAACAGCGCCTCGAAGCGGCAGGCGGCAGCGTGCCCTTCGCCCGCTACATGGACTGGGCGTTGCATGACCCTGAGCACGGTGCCTACGGAGCTGGCCGCCTGCGCATCGGCCGCCATGGCGATTTCGCCACGGCCCCGTCGCTGGGGGCTGACTTTGCCGGCCTGCTCGCGGCCCAGGTTGCCCAGTGGCTCAAGGAGCTTGCACTGGATCCACCGACGCAAGACACCTCTTCGCAGGAGATCGGCAGCTCCCGCCTCTCCCTGATCGAGACCGGCCCTGGCGAGGGCGACCTGGCCGGGCAGCTGGCCGCTGCGCTGGTGGACGGTTGGCCGTTGCTGGCGGCCTGCACCGAGCTGGTGCTGGTGGAGCCCAACGCCGGCATGGCCGCCCGCCAGCGGCAGCGGCTTGAGGATTGCCCGCTGCCGGTGCGCTGGAGCAGCTTCGAGGAGCTGGCGGCGCGGCCGCTGCGGGGCGTGGTGCTGGCCCACGAGGTGCTCGATGCCCTGGCGGTGGAGCGGATCGTGAGCAGCGGGGCGGGCTGGCGCCAGCAGCTGGTGACGCTCCAGCAGGGAACGTTGCGGCTGGAGCCCGGCGGACCCCTGGAGCCGGCGGCAGCGGCACGGCTGCAGCCCCTGGGCCTGCAACCGCCTGGGGAGCAGCGGCCTCCAGGCTGGTGCACGGAGCTGCATCCGGGGCTCGAGCCCTGGCTGGCGGCCTGTGGTGCGGCGCTGCGCTGCGGCCGCCTGCTGGTGGTCGACTACGCCCTGGAGGCCTGGCGCTACTACGCGCCGCAGCGCTCCAACGGCACCTTGATGGCCTACCGGGGCCAGCAGGCCAGCAGCGATCCCCTGGCCGATCCCGGCCACTGGGATCTCACCGCCCACCTCTGCATCGACAGCCTGGTGGCGGCGGCCAGCGCCAGCGGTTGGCAGCTGCTGGGTCAGTGCCGCCAGGGGGAGGCGCTGCTGGCCCTGGGGCTGGCGGAACGGCTGCACGGGCTTCAGCACCAGGGCGGCGCCGGGCTGGGCGAGCTGCTGGCCCGTCGCGAAGCCTTGCTGCGGCTGGTGGATCCCGCCGCCCTCGGTGATTTCCGCTGGCTGGCCTTTGCCCGGGGCGAGTCCGGAGCGGATCAGGCCCAGCCCCGTTCAGGCGACACCCCCCTGTTTTTGGCCGAACCGGCCTAGCCCGCCCATCAAGGCCCAGCCCAGTTCCCGCCCTGCCTGTGCGAGTGCTGCAACGGAGACAACCCGCTCGGCGCCTGCGCCCTAAACGTCAACTTGTTGGTCTTGCTGATGCTCACCGATTCAATGGCGCCGGAACGCTTCTTTCTTGAACTCGACCCCCCCGCCGCCACCCAGGCGAGCTGGCCCCATGTGGTGGTGGTGGGCGGTGGCTTCGCCGGCGTTCGCGTCTGCCAGGCCCTGGCCCGCCAGCCGGTGCGCGTCACCCTGATTGACAAGCGCAATTTCAACCTGTTTCAGCCCCTCCTCTATCAGGTGGCTTCGGGGCTGGTCTCGGCGGCGGATGTGGCCTCGCCCCTGCGCCAGATGGTGGGTCAGGCCCCCAACGTTCAGGTGCTGCTGGGGGAGGTCACCGACCTTGATCTGGAGAACCGTTCCCTGCGGTTCAACGGCCATCACTACGGCTACGACCAGCTGGTGCTGGCCTGCGGTTCGGGCAGCACCTATTTCGGTCACGAGGAATGGCGGCCGCTGGCACCGCCGATGAAGATCCTGGAGCACGCCCAGGAAATTCGTCGCCGGTTGCTGATGGCCCTGGAAGAGGCCGAGCAGACCACCGATCCCCAGCGCCGCCAGTTCCTGCAGTCGGTGGTGGTGGTGGGTGCCGGGCCGGCCGGTTGCGAACTGGCGGGCTCCCTGGTGGAGCTGATGCACAGCGCCATCCGCCGCGATTTCAAGCAGTTGCAGGTGGAGCTCTGCCGGGTGGTGCTGGTGGATGCGGTGGATCGGGTGCTGCCAACAATGCATCCCAGCCTCTCGGCGGCGGCAGCGGAGTACCTGGAGCGCAATGGGGTGGAGCTGTGTCTGGGCTCAATGGTGGGGGCGATCGAGCCGGGCAAGGTCCTGCTCAAGGAAGAAGGGGAACCCCGCTTTCTCGAGGCCGCCACCGTCTGCTGGACCGCTGGGGTGCGGGCCTCACGGCTCGGAAAACTGCTGGCCGAGCGCAGCGGCTGCGCTGTGGATCGCCTCGGGCGCGTGCTGGTGGAGCCCGATTTCTCGGTGCCGGGTCATCCGGAGCTGCGGGTGGTGGGCGATCTCTGCAGCTACGGCCACACCAGCGACGGCGCGCCGCTGCCCGGCATGGCCGGCCCGGCGGTGCAGATGGGGTCGTGGGTGGCCGGCGACATCCTGCGCCAGATCAAGGGCGAGGTCAGTCCGCCCTTCCGCTGGCTGGATCTTGGCTCCATGGCGGTGATCGGTCCGCTGTTCGCGGTGGCCGACCTGCGCGGCCTGCGCGTCACTGGCTTGCTCGGTTGGCTGCTCTGGGGACTGGCCCACCTGGCCTTCATCCCTGCCACCGAAAACCGCATCACCCTGCTCACCCGCTGGCTGTGGCAGATCGCCACCCGTCAGCGCAGCGCCCTGCTGATCACCGGCCGCCCGGAGCAGCACATCGGCGTGGATGTGGGCCTGACGCGGGCTCCGGCGGCCACCGAGATCTCCGAGATCCCCGGGGTCAGCCGGCTCGCCGCACCAGCGCCTGGCCCTGGCGGTTGATGATTCGACCCGGGAGGGCGTTGCGGTTCACCACCTCCAGGGTGCGCAGGTTGTAGGTGGTGTCACGGGTGCTTCCGCTCTGCCAGGAGAGATCGAGCACGGTGAGGGTCTGGAAGGCGGCGGCGCCTCCCAGGAGTAGTTGGCGCGGGCCGCTGCCGCTGGCGCCGAGCGCGAAAAGATCGAGCTGGCCAAGCCGGGCCGGGAAATAGGCGTGCTGGTGGCCGCTGATGTAGGCCTCCACGTCGTAGCGCTCCAGGAGCTGGCGCAAGCTGCTCGCTCCGCTCAGCACGTTGCCGCCGCTGTCGCGGCCCTTGGCCACGGCCTGCAGGGGCAGGTGGCCGAGTACGAGCCTGCGGCGGGCCAAGCGGGCGGCGTCAGAGGCGAGGCTGCGCTCGGCCCAACGCAGCTGCTCGGCTGAAATCAGGGCGGAGGAGGCGTCCCAGACCAGCAGGAACAGCCCATCCTGCAGAACGGAATAGAAGAAGGGAAAGCCCGAGGCATCCAGGAAGGAGAGCCCCAGATCTTTGCGGCGACTCGTCCAGAAACGGGCCGCTTCCTGGCGCTCACGCTCGAACGTGTAACGCCCGCCGCTGCGGCTCGACGACGCGTCATGGTTGCCCATCGTTGGCGCAAAGGGCAGGCCGGCGTTGCGTAAGGGCGCCAGGATCCGCCCCCCGAAAGACGCCCACATCGCCCTGAGCTGGCCATCGCTGAGGCTGGTCTTCTGTCCGGCCACCATGTCGCCGGCGCAAAGCACCAGGTCAGGGCGCAGCGAGGGGATCAGGGACACGGCCCTGGCCACCTCGGGGATGTAGGTGGTGGAGCCGTAACTGGAGTTGAGATCAGAGATCAGCACCAGGCGGAGATCGGCCCGCGCTGGCAGTTTCACTCCGGCGGCAAGTTCCGCCGCGCTCGCCGCTCCTGGGGCTGCCGCAGCGCTGGCGCTGATCTCGCCTTCAGCCGTCTGGCTCCCCCCAGGCCAGACCCCCAGGGCCCGCAAGCCACCGGCACCGGCGGCGCCGGCGGCGAGGGCAAGAAGCTTACGGCGAGAAAACGGCGCATTCATGGACTGACGCTACCAATGGCTGGCAAAGGCCTGGCTTCTTACCCGGATGCCCATCCACCCTGTCGTTGATGTTCGTGGGTGCGAGCGCGCGTCTCAGCCATGAATTGTGAAACAGATACAGCTATCGCATCAATAGATAGAAAAAGGCTCGCCAGTAAGAAACCATCTTCTGGAGCAGCTCTGGACCTATGGAGCCAGCTGGAACGGTGAAAGATGGAGAGTGGTGATGCCTTCGTTGGGCGAGCCCTTGCTGTTTAGTTGAACCACTCTGGCGGAGTTGATTCCGCAACGCTCATCCACTAACGCCCCATATTCTGACCCTAAAACTCAGCGATTGAAAACAATTAGGAGAATTTCAATCGACGCGGTATTAGAAGCCAATAGGCGAGTAGCTTCACGCGGTCATTGACAAGGAACCAAACCAGTGCGTAGCCCCAAACGAACAGTGCCCAGCCCCAGCCGAGCGGTGTCATGAAGAACCCATAGACGGCGATCACCGTGGCAAGAGCCTGGGTGCCGAGAACGGCGAACCATAGAATCCTTGCGGGACGAATCGACCAGAACGGTCCTTGTGTACGTGTCAGGAAGATGGTTAAATGTCCTGCGATAGAGAGTTTTAGGTACATCAAGGTCTGGATATGGTCGCGATCTAGTAGAAAAACACGCTCTCCCAGATAAAATAATCCAAATGCAGAGATTACGCCCATTACGCCCAGCACGGTAGAGATGCTTAGCACTAAGCGCATATCCCATACTTCAGGCTGATCGCGATAATGAACGCGGTCATAGGCGATCGATAATATTGCACCATCGTTGAGTAATGCCAGTATGACGATCATGACAGCGGTGACAGGATAGAAGTTGAACACCAGGATTGCCAATGTCATCAACAACAGAACGCGCAGCGTTTCGGTGATGCGGTAGATCGCGTAGCTGTTCATCCGTTGAAAAATGCGGCGACTCTCCTTGATCGCTTCAATAATCACCGACAGTCCAGGCGTCAGCAGCACAATGTCTGCGGCTGCCCTTGCCGCCTCTGTTGCATCCGAAACAGCAATGCCGCAGTCCGATTTTTTCAGCGCAGGGGCGTCATTCACACCATCACCGGTCATGCCAACAAAGTGACCGTGTTTTTGCAGCACATCGACAATATGGAACTTGTGTTCAGGGAACACTTGGGCGAAGCCATCGGCTTGCTCGATGGATTTAGCTGCCGCCGTTGTCTCTTGCTGCTTGACATCGCCCAGACTGCTGGCATCGAGAATAGTTGTGCCCAGCCCCAGTACTTTTGCTGTTTCCTTAGCGATCGCGAGTGCATCGCCTGTCACCATCTTGATCTGAACACCCATCTTGCTTGCCGTAGCGATTGTGCTCTTTGCATCGCCCCAGGGCGGATCGAACAAGGGGAGAACCCCTATAAATTGCCAGGGCCCATCCCCTTCTGCTCGCGCTACTCCCAACGAGCGAAACCCTCGTGCCGCAAATGCATTGACAGCCTTGTCAACGGCCATTTTAATCTCCTGAGTGTTTTCAGCTAAAGCAAGAATTACCTGCGGTGCTCCCTTGGTCACCTTGAAGGTCCTGCTGTCACTACCCTTGACTGTAGATTCAGTACGTTTATGCACTGGGTCAAAGGGGATAAAGTGGACGATCTCGTAATTATTTAGAGACTGGTTGCTCTTTATCCCATCCAATACAGCGAGATCAATCGTGTCATTGTTTTCCGAGCGTGATGCCAGCGCACCATAGAGAATGACCTCCTCGACAGAACTTGAGTTGACACAAAAGGGATCTCCTAAAGTTAACTTATTCTGGGTCAGTGTGCCAGTTTTATCCGCGCAGAGAACGTCTACACCTGCTAACTCTTCGATTGCAACCAATTTGCTTACGATCGCCTGTTTCTTGGCAAGCAATCGGGCTCCAACGGCCATTGTGACCGAAAGAACCGTCGGCATGGCGACAGGAATCGCCGCTACTGTCAACACCAAGGCGAACTGCAAGGTTGTAAGGATGGGATCCCCTCGGATGATCGCAACGACAATAATTAGCGTTACAAGCCCCAAAGCCAGGACAATTAGATAATTGCCAATCTTCAAGACTGCCTTTTGAAAATGGCTGACTGTCTGTCCTGTCTGCACGAGTTGCGCGGTCTTACCGAAGTAAGTCTTTGAACCTGTCGCGTAAACTATTGCACTGACTTCCCCCTGGCGAAGGATTGAACCTGAATATATGGCCTCGCCAGACTTGCGTTCAGTGGGTAAAGATTCGCCAGTCAGAGCGGATTGATCGACTTCGACTGGATCCCCATCAAGCAGGCGGGCATCGGCGGGCACAATGTCACCAAGTCGCAGGCGGATCAAATCACCTGGTACCAATTCACGAGATGCGATCGTGATCCACTGTCCATGCCGTTTGACTCGCGCTCTTACAGACAGCTTTGCCTTCAGTGCAGCGATTGCGTTGCCCGCCTCATGTTCCTCCCAGAAGCCAACAAAAGCATTGGAGATCAGCAACAGGAGAATGATGAAGAAGTCAGGCCAATGTCCCACTATTGCCGAAAGAACTGCTGCAATTTCAATCATCCATGGAATTGGTCCCCAGAAGTTCTGGAGAAAAGCCAGAAAGGGATTGGCTTTTTGTTCTTTTAATTCGTTTGGTCCGTACCTAGAAAGGCGTTGATCAGCTTCCTCTTGGCTGAGCCCTGTCTTAGATGTTTTGAGTTTTGCTATCAGATCAGGTATTGATAGATTACTTGAAAGCTCTGTATCTGTTGATTCCATTTCTGAGCTTTTCGATTGACCTGATCTTGTTCTCATGAGCCCTCCCTTGCTGTTGCTTTGTGTCGATGAAGATGATAACTATTTAACATGGCTACTCCTGTCGGGCTTGATGCTTGAGATGCGAAAACTTATTGTGGGTATCTTGAAAAGTACGCACGACTCCCTGTCGGCCTTTGAGCTATGTAATTGAAGCTGTCCATTTGGCATAGCTGAATGGGATAGTGTTGATTCTGGGATGTGGAGAGGTACATCCATAGGCTTTGAGATATATTAGGTCAATATGATGGCCTGCTCTAGGCGATTCTCTGTGAGAGACTAAGCTCGCTGTTTGATCATAGACACAGCCGTTAACCCATCATCAATGCTAGATGGAAGCGGACTAACTTGAAGCCATGGAGTTGGATGTCTGCGGGATCTGCGCGTTCGCAGGATGAGTTTTTGGCGTCTCAGGTCTGGCTTGGAAATGATACTATTTCAAGGTGCCCGCTTAATGGGCCGATAGTCGATATCTGAGAAAAGTAGTTTTTATAGAGTAGATCTGCAACTTTCGCATCTACAGAAAATGAAAAAATATGGCGGATTTGTCTATTGTGGTGACGATGTGATTTATGCATGAGGCATGAAAGGGCAACTAATACTAGTTCCAAAAAGCAACGAGTTCTTTGGCTTCGTCAACCCCTCTAGAGCGCCCATCGGTCATCATGGGTTTAATCGAGGTGGGGTCAACGAGGCTCTTGATGTGCGTCATGCCTGGAGACAAGCCGCACACAATCAGTTTGGTTTTGGTGCCCTGTGCTTCAAGGGCCTTGACTTCAGCTTGAAGTGTATTGGGCATGACTGATGTGCGAAGCCCATGTTTCACAGCATTGCTGCCACCGTCTGTCAGGGAAACAATCACGGCTCGCTTAACGCCTGCCACCACGTCTGCGTGGGTACTAGTTTGGGAGACTCCGCCGTCCATGCAAAGCCTGTCGTGCAACCAGGTAGGCCCCATGCCTCACGGTAAAGACGAACTGGCTGCACATGAAACGATAATGGGGATGCCTGAAATGTGGTTTACGACAAGTCATTCTGCAGTTTAGCAATCATTGACATTCGTGTAAAGCTTCTCGCTGGGCCAATCAGTTTGGCCAATGAGTCGTTCGATGGATTTATACCAGTCGTCTCCCCCGGTTTCAGGAAACGTACCAGTACCCCTGAGCACGCCCTCGCGTCCGAAACACCCACGGCCAAGTCCAAAGGCCGTTGCCAAACTGGCCATGGGTAAGTCAGGCCATGGCCGATGACATCTTTGGAGACTTGTTCCCGCAAGGAAACGTGGTCTGGGTTCTCACAGCGCTCCCTGCCCTGGCGACGACACTTCTGGAGTAATCCCGAGTGTTGATCCCGATTAGGAAAATGTTCATTCTTTAGCGCAGAACCTGCTTGGCTTCCCTCCTCAGACCCATTGCAGTGGATGCATGCCAGGAACTTCTTCCCCCTCTCGCCTCCGCCGTGCGCGCCTAAGAGTGGTCAATCCACGTTCAGCAGGAATCGACATCGGCAGTCGGTTTCATGTTGTAGCGGTACCAGCGGAGCTTGACGATGACCCAGTACGGAAATTCTCAAGCTTCACCAATGATTTGAAAGCTATGGCTGAGTGGTTGCTTGCCATCGACATCAAGACGGTGGCCATGGAATCGACTGGAATCTACTGGGTTCCACTCTACGAAATACTAGTGGAATATGGCATTGAAGTCTATCTGGTCAATGCTAGGCACGTCAAGAATGTTCCCGGACGGAAGACTGATATCAGTGATGCTCAATGGTTGCAGCAACTTCACAGCTACGGTCTTGTTCGCGCAAGCTTTCAACCAGATCCCTGTATCGCCAAGCTCAGGGCTTACTTCCGGCAAAGGGATGTTTTGGTGCGTTATCGCTCCTCGCATCAGCAACACATGCAGAAGGCCCTCATGCAAATGAATCTACAGTTGCATCATGTTGTGAAAGACATCACTGGTCTGACTGCACGCAGGATCATTGATGCCATCCTTTCAGGTTAAAGAGATGCAGAGGAGTTGGCCGCACTGCGTGATCCCCGCTGCAAGGAGTCACAAGCAACGATAGCTGCCGCTCTAAACGGCAACTATCAAGAAGAACACCTCTTTGAGCTTAAGGTTGCAGTCGAGATGTTTGATGCTTATTCAGTAAAGATTCAAGAATGTGAATTAGCCGGTCAAGTCGTTCTGAATGACCTGGCCGGGGATAGCTATGTTGAGCCTGAGAAGCAAGCAAGCGACTGGCGAATCATGGGCAATGGTTTCTCGTTCAATCCTCAGGCCTTGATTACAGCGTTAGCAGGCCAAGACCTATTAAGCCTGCCCGGTTTAGGGCCTGCAACGGTGATTACCTTGATCAGTGAGTGTGGGCTTGACATGACCCGCTGGCCAAGCGCCAAGCATTTTGTCTCCTGGCTTGGCTTGAGCCCACAAAATAAGATTTCTGGTGGCCGGGTACTTTCCTCGCGGACACGACAGGGAGCAACTAGGGCCGGCAGCGCTTTTTGGATGGCAGCAGTGCCAATCAGCAGAACCAGCACTGCCTTGGGTGCATTCCAGCGGCGGCTATCTGCACGGGTTGGAAAAGGCAAAGCATTGATAGCTACAGCGCGCAAGATTGCCATTCTTTACTATAATATGTTGCGCTATGGCATGGCATTTCAAGAGCCGGGGGCTTTGGCTTACCAGCAGGCATCACAAGAACGACACGTGCGTGGTCTGGAAAGGCGTGCAAAAGCGCTTGGTTACAAACTGGTCGCAACCGGATGAATGGCCGAGATCTCTGATGGCCGTGGGTGTTTCTTAGGAAGATGTCACCCCTCTCGTCAGTACACCTGGGGGCTTGAGGACATGATCAATGCGCGGATACAGCGAGGCCGTCAAGGCTGATGTGAGAAGGCGGATGAGCCCGCCGCACAGGCAGAGCGTGGCCAGGATTTCAGAAGAGCTGGGCATCCACGTGATCACCCTCTACAAATGGAGGAAGACGTGGCGGTTACAGGGGGAGGTGGTGCCGGCATCGGAGAAGGACCCAGACGGCTGGAGCGCTGCCGACAAGTTCACGGTGGTGCTGGAGACCGCTAGCCTGAATGCCACTGAGCTCAGCGCATGCTGCCGGGAGCGGGGCCCGTTTTTCGAGCAGGTGGAGCGTTGGCGCCAGGCAGCCCAGGATGCCAATGCCAAGCCGGTGCTGACGATGGCCGAGCAGAAGGAGCTCGAAAAGCTCCGCGCCCAGGACCAGCGAGAGATCAAAGCCCTCAAAAAGGAGCTGCAGCGCAAGGAGAAGGCCATGGCGGAGATGGCGGCCTTGCTGGTGCTGCGAAAAAAGTGGGAGGCCTTCTGCTCGGAGGACGCGGAAGGCTGACCACTGCTGCGACTCGGCATAGGGCCATTGAGCTGATCGCCGAGGCGAATGCAGCCGGTGCCAGGCTGGCGAGTGCCTGCGCTGAGATCGGGCTCAGCCTGCTGTCCCGTGTCAATCAGGTTGATGGGTGGCGTCAATCTGGTTGACCGGTGGCATCCCCCTGTTTTGAACCTCCTGCAAGCTTGAGGTTCCATGTAGGTACTGGATCTTGACCATGCTGTCGCGTGACGTCAATCAAGTTGTGGGTCGGGCGTCAATTTCAAGGCTGGTGGGCCAGTTTTCGTGTCGCCGCCTTGTTTCTGGCGAGCTGGGTTGCTGCGGCCATTGATCGTGACGGCCATGTCGCCCGCGTCAATTACATAGGCGGATCACTGGAATCACTAGAAACCCTTGCAGCAGCTTCTTTCTGACGGTAGCTCTCGCCTTTGATGCCCACGATGTGGCAGTGGTGCACCAACCGGTCCACCGCTGCCACGGTCATGGATCCACTTGGAAAAATCGTGTCCCACTCGCGGAACGGCTGGTTGGAGGTCACCAGCAACGAGCGGCGTTCGTAGCGGTGGCAGATCAGCTCAAACAGCACCGAGGTTTCCAGCTCGTTGCGGCGCACGTAGCTGATGTCGTCGATCACCAGCAAGGCGTAGCGATCCAACTTCTGGATGACGGCCGGCAGCTCGTAGCTGGCCTTGGCCTTCTGCAGCAGCTGCACCAGAGCGGTGGCCGGGAAGAAGCGGCAGGGTTGATCCTGCTCGATCATCGCCATTGTGATGGCTATGGCCAGGTGGGTCTTGCCCACGCCGCTGGGGCCAAACAGCAGCAGATTCTCGGCCTGCAGCAGCCAGGTGTGGCTGCGGGCCAGTACCTGCAGCTCCTGCCAATGCTTGGCCTCGATCTGCTGCTGATCAAAGCCATCGAGTCCTTTCTGCCAGGGCAGATGAGCCTCCCGCAGGAGGCGCTGGTGCCGTGCCAGCTGACGGTGATCCACCTCCTGCTCGCAGAGGGCATAGAGGAACTGGCCGGGGCTCCAGCCCTCGGCCTCAGCCTGCTGAGCGAGCGGCTGCCAGTGGCTGCGGAACCGCGCCAGCTTGAGCTGTTTGAGCAGCAGCGGCAGGGCCGCTTCCACCGCCTGAGAGCGGGGCACCGGGGAGGAGGTGGTCATAGGAGGCCAGCAGGTGTTGGGGAATGACGAGATCAGGCAGGTTGCCTGTGCGGGGCGGCACCCGGAAGCGCTGCTGCAAGAGCGAGAGGGACAGGGTTTTGCGCTGCTGCGCCTGCTGCAGAAAGGCGAGCACCAGCTCAAATGACGCCACCCGCACGGCGACATACAGCGCTTCGACCATCAGCCGGGCCGCCGCGTCGCGGTCACCGCTGGCAAGCAGGCGCTGCCAGACATCCCACCAGCGGGTATCAGGGAACAGCTGGCGTTGGTAGCGGCAATGCAGCAGGGCGCGGGGTTTGGCGCGCAACCCATCGATCAGGTGCTCCAGGTCGATACACCAAGCCCGGGGTCCATGGCAGCCGCTGCCGTAGACCCTGGGCAACTGGCAAACCCAGTCACTACCGAGGTAAACGATCAGCCGGTCATGGTGCAGCCGCACCGTGACCTGACGGCCAATCAGGCTCGGCGGCACGGAGTAGACGACCTGCCGCACCTCGATCGTGCTGGTGCTACGCACACGCACAGTCAGCAGCTCGTAATCTGCGAATCGGAAGGCAGGCAAGGTGCCCAGGACCTCGAACTCCTGCTCATAGCGCCGCTGCCGTGGGGCATTGAGGGCACTGAACACCTCGGAGAGCAGCTCGCCGTATTCGGCCGGCTCGTCGAAATCACAGCTGCCGCGCAGCAGCAGCTTCTGCTCCAGCCGCCGTTTGACATGGCCATGGGGCGCCTCGACGATGCCGTTCTCTTGGGCCACGCCGCGGTTGTTGCGGCTGGGAGCAAGGTGGTAGTGGGCGCAGAGGGCTTGGTAGCGGGGCGTGATGTCGATGGCGTAACTGCCATCACGATTGCGACTGGCAGCCGAAAGCCGATCCGTGCGCAGCTCTCTGGGCACACCACCGCAGGCGGCCAGGGCGTTCTGCAACCCTTCTGAGAGAGCCACAAAGCTTTCGCCGCCGTGCACCACCTGGCCGTAGGCCCAGCCGCTCCAGGCCAGGCGGTAGTGGAACAGCAGGTGCGGAAAGGGCTCGCCCCGCACTGTGATCTCCACCCGCTTGACCTTGGTGAAATCGCAAAAGCCGATCTCGCCGGGCTGATAGGCCAGGGGGAACATCACCTCCGGCGGTGGGCCCTGCAACGCCTTCCACTGCTGCACACGACGCTGCAGGGTGCGTTTGACAGGAATCCAGTCCTGGTCTGGCTTTTTCTCCTGCAGGTGCTCCAACAACGTGGTGGGCGTCAGAGCTGGATGGCGCTCCAATAACGGCACCAACAGGGGCTCCCAAACCTCAACCAACGGGTCAGGTCGGCGTCTGCTGGGGGCTTGGCGGCTTTGGGTTGGAGGCGGCCTGAATCGATCCGGTGAGCACTACTCACCGAGATACCCGCCGCTGCAGCAGCCACCTCCTGGCGGCTGCTGACTCGTCGTTTGGACATGTACAGCGCAATCTGTTGAGCGGTAAGGGGAGCTGGCATGGGCCGGTGCCCTGCGCATGGCAACTGGATTCAGCTCAGCCCCTCAAGAGCGGTCAACCTGTTTGGCGCGACCCCTCAACCAGATTGTCGCCGGATAGCAAGGAGTCTGATGTGGCCGTGAACCTGGTGACTCCTGAGCATCCCCACTACGGCAGCGAGGCGGTGTTGCACAGCCGCAACTTCGGTGGCACCGAGCTGATGGCGATCCTGCCGGCAGAAGGCCGGCTGCTCGATCAGATCCGCAGCTACCTCAAAACGGATCTCTACATCCGCCAGAACACTGGCGGCGACGACGAGACGTTGAACGCGATCCTCAGCGTCAGGGCCCGGCAGAACACCAGCCGCCGCCAGGAGATCAACCTGCAAGCGGCCGCCCTGTGGCGAGATGGGCCCGATGGCGTGGTGGTCCTGTGTCGCGGCGACACCACACTGTGTGAGATTCCTGCAGCGGAGATCCAAGGTGCCTGGGGTGGTCTGTGCCGGGGGACAGTGATCGCAGCGGCATTCGTGGCGGTGATGGCCGAGAGGATGGGCGTGGCTCCAAATCTGATTCGAGAGCGGATCCTTGACTTCGATTCGAGCCACAATCCAGGTCGATCTGAAAGAATCGATACTCCTGGGCGATCCATCGTTCTGAGCTGGGCGGGAACCACTGAAACGCTACAGTCCATTTCTGTGCTGATGGAGTCGCTTAACACGAAGCCTAACTCCCGCACGCGGATCTTGCTTCGACTGGGCTTCGTCGCTGCTGATCACTGGATGTGCTCCATGGCAGCTGAAGCCTGTCGGCTGTTCGATGTGGTCCGGATTGCACGAGGTGAACAGGATACTGGTCGCGTTGAGGAAGAGGCTGTGGCGATGATTCTTGAGGCCGGTTATGCAGCCGATCCGGGGGTGGACCTTCGCTATGTCGGAGAGGTCCATGCCGCCATCCCCGCTTTCCTCAAGGATGCCGCTCCGGGTGATCCCGTGCTGGTTCATGCCCTCAATGTCCATACGGCCAAGGCTTGTATCCTGGAGTGGCTCCATACGGAATCTATGGGTCGGTCCGAAGTAGTGGGAGCCTGAGTCGTGGCGCTCCCCTCATCCGATCGGTCTCAGCGATCAGGACCACGAGGCAAGAACTTCTCTCTTCTTCGTTTCTCGACCCAGTTCCGGGTCTATCAGGGCATGGGCTACGGAATCCGTCAGCCTTTCCTTGAAGGCCGAATCGGGATCCTTCGTGACAGGCCCACAGCAGCAGGCAAGGTCAGGGACTTCCTCTCCAGGGTCGTGGAGCCTGATGCAACTCATGGCGATGGGGGCAGAGAGTCCCCCGTCCTGGATCTCCTCGATGGGATTCTGATGACCCATCTCGAGATCCAGCGCCTGGCGAATCTTCCTGTGTTCGGACCCTATCACTCGTGTCCTGCAAGGATCGAGGGGAGGGATGTCCCCTTGGAGGCGCACGATCTTTTCCTTCCCTACTCGTTTCCACGGGCTTCGGTGGACACCCTGCGCTGGCTTGAATTCCTGATCAATGCCTTCGTCCAATCTCCTGCTGCCGTGAACAATCGCCTGGAGGAGATTCACCGGAGCAGGGATCAGTTGATCAGACAACTGAGTGCCTTTGGCCTGAAGGGGACCAACAACTTCTATTTTGTCAAGGCGGCCCATGAGCTGGCCCTACCGGTAATTCGGATCGACAGATATATCATGGCCATTGGCCACGGTGCTTCAACACGCTGGATCGACAGTTCTCTGACGGATCAGACTCCTTGCATGTCCGTGGCTCTGGCGAAAGATAAGGCGCGGACAGCCTGCTTTCTTAAGCAGCATGGGCTGCCTGGGCCCACCCATCAAATCTGCCGTTCAGAAGAAGAGGCCATCCGGCTGGCAGGTGAACTGGGCTATCCCGTGGTGATCAAGCCAGCGGACCAAGAGCAGGGCCGCGGGGTCTTTGCTGGTTTGAGGGATGAGCAGTCTGTCGGGATGGCCTATCGAGAGGCTGCAAAGTTATCTGGGAGGATTCTCGTCGAGAAGTTCATCGCTGGAGAGGACTATCGATTCACAGTCGCTCATGGTCAAATCGTCAAGATCATGCACAGAATTCCCGGCAGAGTTGTTGGCGACGGCAGGACAACTGTTGCTGGTCTCGTGCTCAGGGAGCAGTCCTCGGAGCTGCATCAGAGGATCTGGCGAAGGACTGGCAAGATGCGACTCGAACTCGATCCAGAAGCTCACATGCTTCTTGCCTACCAAGGGCTAGATTCTCTCTCAATTCCTAAGGAGGGCACTGTTGTGAGGCTTCGCGGCAAAGCGAACATCTCAGCAGGTGGAACCCAAATCGTGATCGACAAAGACCAAGTACATCCTGAGAATCTAGAGCTTGCACTTCATGTTGCGCGAACCTTCCGGCTGGACATCGCCGGAATCGACCTGATCATACCTGACGTTAATGTGTCGTGGAAGGATGGCGGAGGCATTGTCTGCGAGGTGAACGCCCAGCCTCAGATCGGTACGTTTGATACTCCCTTGGTTTACCATGAGATCTTGGCTAATATGCTTACATGTGCAGAGCCTGTCCTGGTTCACCTTTTGATAGTTTCTGATGGCATGAAGCCTGGGGTTCTGCATGCGCTGGCCCATGAATTGGCGCGGCAATTGCACTGTAATGGGCTAGTCCTTGCTGACGAGGCCTGGATTGATGAGAAGCCATTGGCGTGTAAGTCTCCCAATGGCTTCTCCGCTGCTCAGATCCTGATTCAGGACCAACGCCTGAGATCAGCTCTGATCACGTTGAGAACCAACGAGATTCTTCAGAGGGGGCTTCCTGCTCCCTCATTTGGCACATGCACTTTGCTTAGCGATGCCTTGCCGCAAGACCACCCAGACTCCGAGCGGCTCTTGCAGCTGATCAAGCCCCACGTCAGCAAACTGCGAGTGGTTGATTCGGCAGTAAAGACCTCGATTCAGACTCCCTTCCTTACTCCGTGATAACCCATGACTGATAGTGTCAAAAGATCTGTTATTGCGCTTGGAATCGATGCTCCTAATACTGAGCTCCTTATGGACGCATTGGATTCTGGGGAGCTTCCATTTTTGGCTTGGATGCGCTCGAATGGTGCGACAGGTAACTATTCTTACACTAAGCTTTTCCTGAACGAATCCTGTTGGGATGTTTTTCTCACGGGACGAGCTACAACGCATCCAGGATGCTGCTTTGATGCACAGAAATATCTCTATGCTGTTCTGCCAATTCACAGAGACTCGGCCTCGCTGCCACTGTTCTATTCCGGCCATGCTTCTCATCGAATCTGTGTGTTCGATATGGTGGCGCCTATGTCTTCTGATCTCAACGGCCTCCAAGTAGCAGGTTGGGGGAGCGAGACCAATACATTTGCTCCCTTGAGTCAGCCAGAATGGTTATTGGCAAATCTTGAGAGTGTTCATGGGCTCTATCCGCCAATCGAAGATGGCCTGAAGTTAATGATTGATCCGATCTCAGGCAAGCCTGAGCGCTCTGTTTCCCTTCCCAGTCTTTATATCAAGAAGGACTTGCTGAAACTTCAGAGACAATTGTGTGAATCTGTCCGCCGTCGAACGGCTATCTGCGCTGAGCTTCTGCAAGCAGAAGACTGGGATCTCTTTCTTTCTCTTTATTCAGAAAGCCATACAGCGAATCACATGCTTTGGCATTTAGGGGAAGGAGCTCTGCCCTCGCAGGCTGATGAATCTCCTGAAGGGAATTCGCCGCTCATTGAAGTCTATCGCGAAATTGACCGATCACTGGCCAGGCTGTACACACTTGCGCGTCACGATACTTCATTTATTGTCTACACCATTGATCAAGTATCGGCCAACCATATGGATGTGCCCAGTATGGCGCTTCTTCCAGAGCTGATGTATCGCTGGGCCTTTCCAGGTGAGACCGCTATTGGCTCAACTTCTGAGGTTGGATCCCCAGTGCCTTCTAGGCGCTACGACTATGGAGAGCACTGGAAGGCTGAAGTCTGGAAGACCGTGGGGGAGGCGGCGCAGGCTCTGATTTCCAGTCCCTTTGAGCAGGAGGCTTCGGGAGATCCACTCAGCTGGAATCCGGCCAACTGGTTCCGAAACTTATGGCCCCGCATGCGGGCTTTCGCTCTCCCCAGTGTGGCAGATGGCTATGTGCGTCTGAACGTCCGTGGGCGTGAGGTGGAAGGCCTGGTCGATGCTGCGGAGTTCCTCCCCACTCTTCATGAGCTACGTGACTTGCTCCTGCGATGCGTGAATCCCCGTACCGGGAAATTCTTGGCACATGATGTGTTGATCATGCGAGAAACGCCTTTTGAAAGTTCTCACCTGCCCCCTGACCTTATCGTGCGCTGGGGTGATTCTGGCCCTCCAGCTGATGTATTGGATAGCGAGGAGTTTGGTCGAATTGGCCCTCTTCCCTTCTTCTGTTCTGGAGGGCATGTGATGCATGGGACCGAGGTCAGTAACCTGCTTCTCGCTGTTGGTCCAGGAATCAAGCCAGGTGAAAAGCTGCGTCATGGTCGACTGGAGGACCTGCCGGCCACCATCCTTGCTCTTGCAGGCCTCCAAGCAACTGAGCCTTTTGATGGGGAGAGCCTGATCTGAAGACATTTCGAGTTACCCTTCATGACTACAGGACCGATCCAGCGTTGCCCCAGCGTGATGGCGTAAATTTTGCCCACGAGAACATGACTTGGCTGTTGAAGCATCGGTCAGGGCCTGCTTTAAACGTGCACTTCCATGATTTTAATCGGCTGCTTTCTGATGACTCTTACGCAGTCGAAATGTTGGCCAATGCCGACTGTGTAGTGAGCAATGTAGGTCCTCATGCGCATTATTATTTCTATCTCCGAGAACACCTTCGACTTTCCTATCGAATCGTCCGGGATGTGCATACTGCTCTCTGGAGCGGCTATCTATTTCAAGAGTTTCTTTGCCATCCTTTTCTTCGGTACGACGACACGCTCTTGGTGCCCAGCCGCTACGCTCGGGGCGTATTTGAAGCAATCTTTCCAGGGCTCAAGCATTTTCCTTCACTTCTTTCTCATCCACTTGCTGTGTGCTTTCCGGAGCGTGAGCGGATTTTGTCTAAGCGCTCTCGGAACACTGACGCGGACTTGATTCTTGGTTATCTAGGGCGCATCTCGGAAGACAAGAACTTTCCAGATCTCGTGCGTTTGTTAATTGAGCTGAATCAAGAGACTAAAAGTTTGTCATCCCGTCGCTACAGGTTGTTCGCCTGCGGGCACAACCATTCCTCCAGCTGTGAGCCGCATTTAGTTGACCAGATGTTGGTACAGGCGCTCGGCATATCCGATGTCTATAGCTATTCCCCTGCACGCTCGAGTGCCGAGATCTGGGACTTCCTTGCCAGGATCGATGTGCTGTTGTTTCCTACCACCTCTAATCTGGAGACGCTTGGACGAGTTCTCATTGAAGCCAGTTATGCAGGATTGCCGGTGATCTGTAGCGATCATGCTGCGGCGTCGGAGTTGATTGAGCCGGAGTATCTCTGCCCGGTCCAGTATCGGCGGGGCCTCGTCTACAGCTGCCACAGCGATCACTCGCTTGGTAGTGTGGATCTTGAGTGGATGAAGCGATGTCTTCTTGAGCGAGAGCTTAAGCCGACCACTTGTTATGAGTCTTATCTTTGTCATCCCGATCGCCTTATTGATGCTTTGAGTACAACTGGATCTGAGCTTCGGACCCTTTGTGAGCCCCTGGTTCTTGCCGAATCGCAGCATGCATTTATTCGTTCGATCGCTATCTCCATGCCATCCTTCGCGCATCGTCCATCTGAATCTCTTGGCCTCATAGCCTCACTGATTCCCTGGTTCCTTGGGCTGCAGGGTCTTGTCCCAGCCGTGTCCCGTAAAAACTGGATTCAGCGCCTCGTCGGGCTGACGGCCCACCCAGTCAGAACTGCTCGATTCATCGAGCGAACCAGGAATACCAGCCAGGATTTTACCGATGTTGGGGCGATCGATATTGAGCTATGCAACGTGGCGAACTTTCTGCCGACCTTTTCCCTGGATTGATCGCTGCCGTTGGCACCACATGAACAGGACAGGCCACACAGCCCCTTGGGATCTGAGGTGGGTGGCTTTTATTGGACAGATTCGGCCCCTGACATCGTAAACCTCGGGCGGGAAGAACAGGGTTGAATCTGACTGTAGACCTCATTGGGGGTTTTGCCGCCCAATGAGCTATGTGGTCTTACATGGCAGTACCTCCAAAGGAATCGGGCCAAGCTGATTTCCGCTTCCCAGCCATCGCTGTAGGCACGGAGATACACCTCCTCATATTTGACTGTTCTCCATAGCCTCTCCACCAGGATGTTGTCGTAACAGCGCCTCCGTCCCGACCAGCTGACCTTGATCTCCTCTGCCTTGAGCCTTGCCACGAAGTCACCGGAGGTGAACTGGGTGGATTCCACCGGTCGTCGCAACACCGGGTTGGAAAAGGAGCATAAGGGCTTGTAGATACGGGTTTTCTCAGCTGCATCATTTTTAAAT
>Ga0222690_1000020_pt1 | contig 143939 bp, 131 predicted proteins | sample AntAcemetage1234_FD_179802 | JGI IMG/M metagenome (GOLD analysis project Ga0222690, IMG submission 179802) | Saline water microbial communities from Ace Lake, Antarctica - #1234 | ecosystem: Environmental > Aquatic > Non-marine Saline and Alkaline > Saline | place: Antarctica: Ace Lake... | reverse complement strand
GCCATCAACCGCTTCCTCGACGAGCACAACGCCTCGGACCCCAAGCCCTTCAACTGGATCGCAGATCCAGACAGAATCATCGCCGCCGTCAGACGTGGGCACCAAGTGTTAGATTCTATCCACTAGTTGTCGGTAGCGGGGTTCGAGTGCCCCCAGTGTCATTTACCGGTCCATCTTGACGACGGCCGTATGCCTGCCTGCGATATGGGCGATCCGTTGGTGTTTGAGCAGGAAGGTGGTCGATGGAAACTGTGGGGCCGGAGTTCGGGAAGCGCCCATTGGAATTGATGGAATGTAGCACGGACATGCTACTCCAGCTGACCGAGGCGCTTTACGAATACCCTGATATGCTGCTCCTCATATGGCGCGAGGCGGTCGAGAGGAAGACGTTGGCAGCGAAGGTGCTGGGGTCGATGCTCCGCCTGAAGCTGAAAGCGGATCCCGGATTCGTTTGGCCCGGAACCGAGCCATTGGACAGCCGCAGTCCGCTGCCAGCGATAGATGCGCCCACCGAAGGCCCTCTCAGCTTGATGGGCTATCGGGTTGGAAAGAATGGACGGTCGCAACTCGACCGACGTGCCCTGTTGGCCATGGCCTTCAGCGGAGATGTGCCGGTCGTCGGCACGTCGGAAGATGCAGCGAAATGGGGAAAGCCCAATACGTGCCAGCGACTCCGCAAGATTGCCGACTCCCTGGCAAGCTTCGCGCGAAACGCGAAGCAGCGGAACTCGTCTGCTCTCGCGGTGGCGATTGGCCACTGGGAGTCGGACCTGGAATGGATGCGAGTCAACTACCACAGGGGGCGATGTGACTTCACTTGGCCCCGAACAAACGGATGATTGCGCGAGTCAGCCGATCCGGGGGTCAAAGCCTCGACCGGCGATTGCGCACTGTGGGATCAAATGAGGGACTTGGATCCTTGGGTGTAAAAATTTATCAATAACATCAAGATATTATCAAAGAAAAATGGCGGAGGGAGCGGGATTCGAACCCGCGAGAGGCTTTCACCCCTACACACTTTCCAGGCGTGCGCCTTCAACCACTCGGCCACCCCTCCGGAAGCCGCGCAACCTAGTCGACCGCGCCGGGCTTTGCAACGTCTCCGGTGACCCCTGAGACCGCGCCCGGAACGGCCGATCGCCGCACCCGCCGGCCGCCGTCGCACCGCGGGTTCCGCCGCGCGGCGGCCCGTGGTTAACTTCCGGCGGGAGAACGGGATGGGCGAGCGGGCCGCCGTGGGCCGCCGATCCCGCCATGGCGGTCGAGAGTTCCTCATGCGTAGTCTTTGTCGCGTCCTCGGCCTGATCGCCGCCGGCTTGGCCGCCGCCCTGCTGGCCCGCGACCTGTTCGTGCTGGTGCGGTCCGGCAACTGGGCGCCGATCGACGTCGGCGCGGTGTGGTGGACGCTGCACCCGGGGTCGCTGCAACTCGCCGAGCCGGCCATCGCCCGGCACATCCATCCGTTCCTGTGGGACCCGGTGATGCTGGGCGTGCTGCTGTCGCCGGCCTGGCTGGTGCTCGGTGTGCTGGCGATCCTGCTGCTGCTGGCCGGGCGCCGCCGCCGCCGCCGGTCGCGCCGCTTCGGGCACTGACCGCCCCCGGCCGCGAATGCCGGGCGAACGTTAATTGACAAGTAGACGCTTGTTTTAATATTTGGATGACGCCATAGTTCTCCCGCAACCGCCGAGGGAGGCCGCCATGTCCGTCGCCGTCCGCGCAGCGTCGTCGCTGGATCGCCCGCCCGCCGGCCGCGTCTGGATCGCCGCCCTGCCGCTCGCCGACCTGGCGGCCAAGGGCCGGGCGCTGGTCCGGCGCGGCGGCCGGCAGATCGCGCTGTTCGCCACCGCCGGCGGCGTGCGCGCCATCGCCAACCGCTGTCCGCACGAGGGCTACCCGCTCTCGGAAGGCACGTTGGCCGAGGGGCCCGCGCCCGACGGCGCCGAAGGCTCCGCGACCGACGGCGCCGAAGGCTCCGCGACCGACGGCGCCGCCTGCGTGCTGACCTGCAACTGGCACAACTGGAAGTTCGACCTGGCGACCGGCGAGGTGGTCGGCGGCGGCGACGCGGTGCGGGTGTACCCGGTCGAGATTCGCGACGGCGTCGTCCATGTCGACGTCACCGAGCTGCCGGCCGAGGCCCGGATCGCCCGCGCGCTGGCCGGGCTGAAGGACGGTTTCCGGCGGCCGCAGCGCGACCGGTTCGCGCGCGACCTGGCCCGCATCGAGGCGGCGGGCGGCGACCCGCGTCGGGTGCTGGCCGCGGCCGTCCGGTGGACCCACGACCGCCTGGAATACGGCACCGAGCACGGCTACGCGGCCTTGCCCGACTGGCTGGCGCTGGCCGAAGCCGCCGGCGACCCGGTCGACCGGCTGGCCTGCCTGGTCGAGACCGTCGGGCATCTGGCCGACGATGCGCTGCGCCACCCGGCCTACCCGTATCCCGAGGGTAGCCTGCCGTGGGACGAGGACGGCTTCGTCGCGGCGATCGCGGCCGAGGACGAGGCGGCCGCCGTGCGGCTGGCGCGCGGCGGGGTGGCTGCCGGCGGTTGGGACGGCGTCGACCGCGGGCTGTGCCGGGCGGCGCTGATGCACTACCAGGACTTCGGCCATTCGGCGATCTACGTCGAGAAGACCCGCGAGGCGGTCGCGCGCCTGGGCGCGCATGCCCCGGCCGAGGCCCCGGTCGAGCCGCTGGTCCTGGCGCTGGTGCGCAGCCTGGTCAACGCCCGGCGCGAGGACCTGATTCCGGAGTTCAAGGCCTACCGGCCGGCCCGCGACGCCTGGAACGGACGCGGGCGGGGCAAGGCCGGGCCGGCGGATTTCTACCGGGCATCGGTCGCGAAATGCCTGCAGCGCACCCTGGCGGCAAGCGGCGACCTCGACCGGCTGTACGGTGCCATGCTGGAGGCCGCGTCGTGGCAACTGCTGCACGCCGACCCGCTGTACGCGGTTCGTGCCGACCAGCCGGTCAGCCGGAATGTCGGCCGGCTCGACTTCAGCCACGCCATCACCTTCGCCAACGCCGGCCGCCGGATGGCGGCCCGGCATCGCGAGCTCTGGCCCGACGTGCTGCTGCAGCTGGCCTGCTTCCTCGGGCGCAACGGCGGTTATGTCGACCCCGGCTACGACTGGCGTCAGTGGCAGGTCGCCGACGTCGACGGTTTCCTGGCGACCGCGGCGGACGGCGTGATCGACCATGGCCAGGCCGAATACATCGTCACCGCCCATCGCGCCAAGATGCTGTGCGCGGTGCGCGAGGAGGTCGCGCAGGCGCCGCACGCCGCCTGGGTCCCGACGTTGGCGGCGGCGCTCAACCGGTTCCTGAACGAGCCGTTCCGCCGGATCCTGCCGCGCCGCATCGCCCTCCAGGCGCGCGCGACGGTGCGGGCCGAGTAGCCCCTTCCGTCGCCGCCGGCACCTCCGCATACTTCCGGCAGAACCGTCGGGAGGACACGCCGTGAAGGTGACCGCGATCGAGACGATCCGGCTCGAGGAGTTTCCAAACCTGTTGTGGGTCCGCGTCGAGACCGACGACGGCATCACCGGGCTCGGCGAGACCTTCTACGGGGCGGCGTCGGCCGAGGCCCATGTCCATGGCATCATCGCGCCCTACCTGCTGGGCAAGGACCCGCTCAGGATCGAGCAGCACCAGGCACACCTGATCGGCTATGTCGGGTTCTCCGGCGCCAGCGCCGAGCAGCGCGGCCGCTCGGCGGTCGACATCGCGCTGTGGGACCTGTGGGGCAAGGCGACCGGACAGCCGATCCACCAGCTGCTGGGCGGTGCGGTGCGGGACGACATCCGGGTCTACAACACCTGCGCCGGCTACCAGTACGTCCGCAGCAAGCCGGTACAGGGCACCGCCAACTTCGGCATCGGCGCCGCGGACGGGCCGTACGAGGACCTCGACGGCTTCCTGAACCGGGCCGACGAGGTGGCGCAGTCGCTGCTTGAGATGGGCATCACGGCCATGAAGATCTGGCCGTTCGACTATGCCGCCGAGGCGTCGTCCGGCGCCTACATCTCGGCCGCCGACCTGAAGAAGGCGCTGGAGCCGTTCGAGAAGATCCGCCGCGCGGTCGGTGACCGGATGGACGTGATGGCCGAGCTGCATTCCCTGTGGAACCGGCCGACGGCGGTGAAGATCGCCCGGGCGCTGGAGTCCTACGATCCGTTGTGGGTCGAGGACCCGGTGTTCATGGACCACCTGTCGTCGCTCGGCGAGGTGGCGCGCTCGACCCGATCGCCGATCGCGGTCGGCGAGACCCGCGGCGGCAAGGCCGACTTCCGCACCCTGATCGAACTCGGCGAGCTGTCGCTGATCATCGCCGACCTGACGTGGTGCGGCGGCCTGACCGAGGGCCGCAAGATCGCCGCCATGGCCGACGCCTGGCACCTGCCGGTGGCGTTCCACGACTGCACCGGCCCGGTCGCCCTGACCGCCTCTACCCACCTCGCCCTGCACACCCGCAACTGCTTCATCCAGGAAATGGTGCGGGCGTTCTACTACGGCTGGTACGGCGAGCTGGTGACGGCCCTGCCGCCGGTCGAGAACGGCATGATCCGGGCGCCGCAGGGACCGGGCCTCGGACTCGAACTGCTGCCGGACGTGACGAAGCGCAAGGACGCGGCGGTCCGGCGCAGCGTTGCCTAAGGAAGCAGCGTCGCCTAGGGAAGAGGAGGGCGAGCCGGCTGCGCCGACGGGCCGGGCCCGCTACCCCAGCGCCAGCGCCCCGGCGTCCTGGTCGAGCAGGGCGGCCAGACGGTCGAACTCCACCTGCTCGGGCTCGGTGATGACGCCGTCGCTGGTGATGATCGCATGGGCCGCCCGAAGCAGCGTTCGCGCCCGGTCGGGAGCATGAGCGTGTTCGGCCACCCGGGCTTCCAGGGCGCGGGTCGCCGCCACCCGGTCGCTGCGCAGCGCGAACACGTCCTCGTCCAGGATTTCCATCGCCTCGGCCAGGTCGAAGACGTCGAAGATCGGGATCTCGGCCAGCAGTTCCTCGGCCCGGTATTTCTCGGCGAGCCCGTATTCCCCGTCAGCCATGGCGGCGAGGGCGGCGACGGCCATCACCGCCTCCAGGAACCCGCGGTTCTGAAATCGTTCGACCTCCCGGCGGATGGTCTGCAGAAAGCCCTCGGCCATCGGTTCATCCCGGCTTGCGATCCGCCCTAACTGGCTATCCGTCGGCGAATCGGGTTCTCGGCATCGATCACCCGGTCCGCCGCGAGGCTGACGGTTACGGTGCTTCCCAGTCCGACCGCACTCTCGAAGCCTATGCTGCCGCCATGGGCTTCGACCAGATTCTTCGAGATGAACAATCCCAGGCCGGTGCCGTGGTGCCGGCGGGCATGCACGTTCTCCAGCTGTCGGAACGGCTGGAACAGTTCGTCGAGGCGCTCGGCCTCTACCCCGATTCCGGTATCGATGACCAGGATCAGCAGGCCACCGGCCGGGTCGCGACCGACGGTCAGGGTCACGGCGCCACCGGCGCGCGTGAACTTGACCGCATTGGAGAGCAGGTTGATCAGCACCTGCTTGAGCGCGCGCCGGTCGCCGCGAATGCCGAGCTCGGGGTCGACCGCCGTGATCGCCAGCCGCAGGCACTCGCGCTCGGCCCGCTCGCGGATCATGCGGTCGCACTCTTCGAGCAGGCTGGCGAGCGGAAACGGCCTTTCGTCCAGGGTCAGTCGACCGGCCTCGATACGGGACACGTCGAGCAGGTCGTTGATCACCGATAGCAGATGGTTGCCGCTCTCGAAGATATAGCCCGCGTATTCCGACTGCGCCGCGCCGTTCGTGGCGAGCTGGCCCGACTGGATGATCTCGGCGAAACCGATGATGGCGTTCAGCGGGGTCCGCAGCTCGTGGCTCATGGTGGCAAGGAAAGCCATCTTGGCGCGGTTCGCCAGTTGCGCCTCGGCGACCGCTTCGACCAGCGCGTCCTCGCGGCGCTTCAGCTCGGAGATGTCGGTGGCCGTCAGCAGCTTGCCGCCGTCGGGCGTCTCCTGCTCGCGAACCATCAGCCAGCGGCCGCCCCGGAACATCTCGGCGGTGTAAGGTGTGGAACGGCGCTGCTCGATCCGCTCCCGCAGCCACTCCTCTTCGCGGTCCCGCGCCTCCGGTATTTCGCCGGTGGCAATGCTGGCGCGCATGTAGTCGGTATAGTCGACGCCGGGGACGAGTGCGCCGGCCGCTCGCCCCGACTGTTCGCGATACGCCTCGTTGCAGATCACCAGCCGGTCGTCGGTATCCCAGAACGCGATGCCCTCCGACCGGGCGTCGATCGCCTGCGCCAGGCGGCCGTTGATCTCGTTGGCCCGCCGCGTGGCATCGATCGTTTCGGTCACGTCCCGACCGGTGCCGCGGTACCCTTGGAAATTGCCGGCGTCGTCGAACACCGGTGCGCCGCATATGGTCAGGCAGCGGCGCTCACCGTTCGCGTTGAGGCGAAAGTAGCTGAAGTCCCTGAACGGCTCGCGGCGTGCCAGCGTTGCTTCGTGCGCGACCCATTCCTGCTCGCAGAGGTCCAGCGGCCTGGTCTCGCGCCGGGTCTTGCCGTAGTGGTCCTCGGGGGCGAGATCGGAATGCGCCGCGACCGAAGGCGACAGATAGGTGAACCGGAGGTCGGCGTCCTGTTCCCAGAACCAGTCCGACGACATCTGGACGAAATCGGCGAGCCTGCGATTCGCGGAATCGGCGTCCGCCCGGGCGCGCCTCGCCAAGTCGTCGGAACGGCGAACAACCAGCAGGGCGATGCCGGCTACCGCAGCGCTCAGGACAATCGAAAGCCACATGCGGCAACATCCCTCGGGAACATCAATCCCGCGCAGCAGAGCATGTGGCCGGTTAAGGTTAGGTTACGCCGCCGGCGGAACCCATTCCGCCGCGAGCACGGCGTAGACCAGTTCGTCGGTCCATTCGCCCTTCACCCGCTCGTTCTCCCGCAGATGCGCCTCGCGACGCATGCCGAGCTTCTCCATGACGCGGGCGGAGGCGGCATTGCGACCGTCGCAGCGGCCGATGATCCGATGCAGACCGAGGACCTCGAACCCGAGCCGCAGCATCACCTGCCCGGCCTCCCGCGCGAAACCATGCCCGTGATGATCCGGATGCAGGACGAAGCCGATCTCGCCCTGCCGGTGCAGCCGGCTCAGCCACACCAGATTGACGTCGCCGATGAACGTGCCCGTGTCACGCCGCACCAGCGCCAGGTTCAGCTTGTCGCCCTCGTCGCCGATGCGGTCCTGCGTCAGCCGGTCCGCGAGCACGATCCGGACCTCGGCGAGCGTCCGGGCGTCCCAGTACAGGTACCGCGCGACCTCGGGCCGCGACTGGGCAGCGTAGAGCGCTTCCAGGTCGTCACGCCGGAACGGTCGCAGCGACAGACGATCCGTCTCGATCGGGTAGTCAGGATGTAGCATCGATCACTTCTCGGCGGTGCTGGGCGGCAATCGACGCGAAACCCGGCCGACGCCGAAGGCTGCTCCGCCCGCGACCCGCGACCCTCGGGGCCGGACCGCGACCGCGATGCAGTGCCGGACTATACGGCCGCATGGACCTGCCGTAACCTTGTCTTGTGATGGTTGTCGTGGGAATCAGCGTGGTGCCGCCCGTAATTTGTGGACTCGACCTCGTCGATGGACAGTACCGACAAGAGCATCGCCATGGCTTCCGAGCCGGGGCTCGCACCGATCGACCGGGCGGCGCGGCCTGACCCGTTGATGCTGCCGGGGATCGACTTCCTTCGGACCTCGCGCGCGGCCGCCTGCTGCGCCGACGCTGACGGTCGGATCACCTTCTACAATGCCGCCGCAGCCGAGCTGTGGGGAACCGAGCCGGTCCTCGGCTCGACCATGTTCTGCGGCTCCTGGAGGCTGTATTGGCCCGACGGCCGGCTGATGCCGCACGACGAGAGCCCGATGGCGATTGCGCTGCGGGAGCGACGGCCGCTGCGGGGCGTCGAAACGGTGGCGGAGCGTCCGGACGGAACCCGAGTCGCCTTCCTTGCCTATCCGACACCGCTGATCGACGACCGCGGCGAGTTGATCGGTGCGGTCAACATGATGGTGGAGACCGGCGAGCGGGAGCTTCGCGTTCTGGAGTCCCAGTATCTGGCCGCCATCGTGGAATCCTCCGACGACGCCATCCTGGCGAAGAACCTGGACGGCACGCTCACCAGCTGGAACCGGGGCGCCGAGTGGCTGTTCGGCTATACCGCCGAGGAAGCCGTCGGCCAGCCCGTGACGCTGATCATTCCGCCCGACCGGCTGGATGAGGAGCCACGGATCCTGGCGAGGCTGCGCAAGGGCGAGCGCATCGATCACTTCGAGACCGTGCGCCGCCACAAGGACGGCAGCCTGGTCGACGTCTCGCTGACCGTGTCCCCGATCAAGGCGGCCGACGGCAGCGTGGTCGGTGCCTCCAAGGTGGCCCGGGACATCACCGAGCGTCGGCGGGCGTCGGAGCGCCAGAGCTTGCTGCTCGGCGAGATGAACCACCGTGTCAAGAACCTGCTGGTGCTGGCCGGCAGCCTGATCGCCTTGAGCGCGCGCTCGGCCACCACCGTCAAACAGCTGGAATCCGACGTTCGCGAACGGCTGGGCGCGCTGGCCCGCGCCCACGAGCTGACCTTGCCGACGTCTCCGGAGCGGGCCGTCGAGACCGCGACCGCGACCACTCTGCATGCCGTGATCGACACGGTCGTCGCCCCTTTCGACGACCGGGCCGAGGTCGGCGATCGACGGATCCGGGTGGTGGGGCCGGATGTCCCGATCGCCGCCGGCGGGCCGCTTACCAGCATGGCCCTGCTGCTGCACGAGTTCGCCACCAACGCCGCGAAGTACGGCGCGCTGTCGACCGCGGAAGGCACGGTTTCCGTCGAGTGCGCCGTGGACGGCGACAGGCTGATCGTGACCTGGGCGGAGCACGGCGGGCCGGCGATGCATCTCGATGCCGAACCGCCGTCCGCCGAGGGATTCGGCAGCGTGCTCGCCCGTGCCACGGTGGAGGGTCAGCTCGGCGGCGAGATCGTCCGGGAATGGCGCCCGGACGGCCTGACTATCCGCCTGTCGGTGGTCCGGGCCCGGCTCGAGCCTTAGGGCCCGATGCGATCACGTCGGTCCGATCGGTCGGTTGCTAAGTGTTTCGTTCTGGATAGCGATTCACCGACCCGGTCAGTTCGACCCCGAGTGCGGCGGCGGTCGCCACCAGATGCCGATGCCCGAGACGCGCATAGGTCAGCGGCTCCGCCTTCGCCGGGTCCTGCTCGGCCTCGACGATCCACCAGCCGGCGTAGCCGGACCGGGCCAGCGGGGCGAGCGACCGGTGGAAGTCGACGCAGCCGTCGCCCGGCACCGTGAACACCCCGGCGATCACCGAATCGAGGAAGCTCCAGCGTTCCGCCAGCGCCCGGCGCATCACGTCGGGGCGGACATCCTTGGCGTGGACGTGCACGATGCGGGCGGCCCAGCGCGCGGCCACCGCCGCCGGATCGTCGCAGGCGAAGGCCAGGTGCCCGGTGTCGTAGAGCAGGCCCACGCAGTTCGGCGTCGACGCCATCAGCCGGTCGATCTCATGGGCCTTTTCGATCACCGTGCCCATGTGGTGATGATAGGCCAGATGGACGCCGCGGCCCGCCATGTGCTCGGCGACTGCGGTTATCTTGGCCGGATAGTCCCGCCACTCGCCGTCGTCCATCGCCGGCCGATCGGCGACCGGGGTGCCGCGCGCGCCCTGCACGCTGCCTCCGACCTCGGCGAACACCATGACGCCGCAGCCCATTGCCGCGAGCAGGTCGAGATGGGGCTGCAGCGCCCGGATTTCGTCGTCGACGGACCGGGTCCGCAATTGCGCGCCGTACCAGCCGGACACCAGGTCGAGCCCGTGCGGTGCCAGGACCCCGGCCAATGCCGCCGGCTCGCGCGGGAACTTGTTCCCCAGCTCGATGCCGTCGAAGCCGGCCCGGCGTGCCTCCGCGAGACAGGTTTCCAGCGGTGTGTCGCCACCCAGCTCGGGCAGGTCGTCATTGCTCCAGGCGATCGGATTGGTGCCGAGGCGGACGGTCATGCGCTTTCCTTCCGGCGCTTCAGGGCGTGCTGATAGTCGCCATGGGCGCGACGCACGGCGTCGCGGTCGGAGACCTCGGGAACCGCAACGTCCCACCAGGCGCCGCCCTCCGCGGTCGCCGCTAGCGGGTCGGTCGCGATTACCACGACATAGGTGCCGTCGGCGGCCCGGGCACGGTCGAGCGCCGCTTCGAGCTCGGCGATACCGGTCACCTGCTCGGCGGTGGCCCCGAGGCTGCGGGCGTGCGCGGCGAAGTCGATGCCGACCTCGGCGACCCGATGGTCGACGTGTTCGAACAGGTTGTTGAAGGACTCGCCGCCGCAAGCCCGCTGCAGTCGGTTGATGCAGCCGAAACCACCGTTGTCGAGGACCACGACCACCAGCTTGCGGCCGAGCATGGCGGAGGTGGCGATCTCGGAGTTCAGCATCAGATACGAGCCGTCGCCGACCAGCACGAAGACCTCGCCGTCCGGCCGCGCCATCCGGACCCCGAGGCCGCCGGCGATCTCGTAGCCCATGCAGGAGAACCCGTATTCCAGGTGATAGCCGCCGGGACCGGCCGCCCGCCACAGCTTGTGCAACTCGCCCGGCAGGCCGCCGGCGGCGCACACCACGACGTCATCGGCCTCGGCCTTGCGGTTGACCGCGCCGAGCACCTGGGCGTCCGAGGGCCGGTCGTCGTTGCCGGCCGCGGTCGCCCGGTCGACCACGCCGTTCCATGCCGCGATCGCCGCCCGGGCCCGCTCCGGCCAGACGGCCGGCGCGGCATGGTCCCCGAGGGCGGCATCAAGGTCCTCGAGCGTCCGCCGGGCGTCGCCGACCAGCGGCTCCGCCCCGTGCTTGCCGGCGTCGAAGGCGGCGACGTTGAGCTGGATCAGCCGTGCGCCGCCGGGAAGCAGGGCACGCGAGCCGGTGGTGAAGTCCTGCAGCCGGGTTCCGACCGCCAGCACCAGGTCGGCGTCGCGGGCGAGGTCGTTGGCAGCGCTCGACCCGGTGACACCGATGCCGCCCAGGTTCAGCGGATGATCCCAGGGCAGGCTGCCCTTGCCGGCCTGGGTCTCGGCCACGGGAATGCCGTGCCGGCTCGCGAACCCGGCGAGTGCCTGGGCAGCCTCGGAATACAGCACACCGCCACCGGCGACGATCAGCGGCCGCTCGGCCCGTCGCAACCGGTCGACGGCGCGCGCCATCTCGTCGGGGTCGGCGGCCTGGCGGCGCGGCGCGTGCACCCGCGGCGCAAAGAACCCCTCCGGGAAGTCCCAGGCCTCGGCCTGCACGTCCTGGGACAGCGACAGGGTCACCGGGCCGCAGTCGGCCGGGTCGGTCAGCACCTGCAGGGCCCGTGGCAGCGAGGCCAATAGCTGCTCCGGCCTGGTGATCCGATCGAAGAACCGCGACACCGGGCGAAAGCAGTCGTTGGCGGTCACCGTGGCGTCGCCGAAGTCCTCGACCTGCTGCAGTACCGGGTCCGGCAGCCGGCCGGCGAAGGTGTCGCCCGGCAGCAGCAGCACCGGCAGCCGGTTGACGTGCGCTACCGCGGCGGCGGTGACCATGTTCAGGGCACCCGGGCCGATCGACGTGGTACAGGCCATCATCCGGCGCCGGTTGCTGGCCTTGGCGTAGGCGATCGCGGCGTGCGCCATCGCCTGCTCGTTGTGGGCCCTGAAGGTCGGCAGGGCCTGGCGGGCGTGCCACAGCGCCTCGCCGAGGCCGGCGACGTTGCCGTGCCCGAAGATCGCCCAGACCCCGGCGAACAGCGGCAGGTCGGTGCCGGCGATCGCCGTGCGCTGTGCCGACAGGTACCGCACCACGGCCTGCGCGGCGGTCAGCCGGATGGTTCTCATGGCTTCCTCCTCCGGGTGCCCGGGCGTTCAGTCGTAGGCGCCCATCACGTTCTGGTCGTGGTCGATCACCGAGCCCGTCATGACGCCGGAGTCCGAGGACAGCAGGAACAGCGTCAGGCGGGCGACGTCGTCAGGCTTGATCAGCCGGCCGAAGGGCTGGCCTGCCTCGGCCCTTGCCAGCCAGTCGGCGGGCTGGCCCTCGGCGCGCTGTACCGCATGCTCGTTCGGGGTGTCGGCCCAGCCGATGTTGATGGCGTTGACCCGGATCCGGTCGCGGCGCAATCCATGGGCCAGGTTGCGGGTCAGTACCGCCAGCGCCGCCTTCGATGCGCTGTAGGCCACCAGCTTGGGCTGTCCGCCATGGCTCGACATGGTGACGATGTTGACGATGCGGCCATGGGTGCCGTCGCGGCGCATCACCCGGGCGCCCTCCTGGATCAGGAAGAACGGCGCCCTGGTGTTTACCGCGAAGATACGATCCCACTGTTCCGGCGAGGTGTCGTCGACGGTGCCGCGATCGGTCACGCCGGCGGCATTCACCAGGCCGTCGAGTGTGCCGAAGGCGGTGTCCGCGGCGGCGATGATCGAGCGGCAGGCGTCGACGTCGACGAGATCGGCAGCGACGAACACGGCCTCCGTCCCGAGCGACCGCAGGTCGGCGGCGACGGCTTCGCCACGCTCCCGGTTGCGCCCCGTCACGATCAGGCCTCTGGCGCCGCGTTCGGCCAGTCGCCGGGCGATCGCCGCGCCGATGCCCTGGGTCGATCCGGTGACGACGAACACGCCGCCCGCGAGGTCGCCCTGGCTGTTCCAATCGCTCATGGCCGGGCTCCCGGCGGCGGCGCCGGCATCGGATAGCCGGCATCGCGTGCCATGGCGTACAGCGTCGGCGCCAGCCGCGAACCGCTCGCCATCACGACGGCGCCTCGGGTGACGCCGTCGTCTGCGGTCAGGTCGTTGATCCAGCCGCCGGCGGCGAGCACCAGGGCGGCGCCGGCGAACGAGTCCCAGGAGTTCATGTGCCCCTCGATATAGGCAACGTAGCGACCGGCCGCGACATGGGCGAGGCCGAGCGCACCGGAGCCTGAGCGGTGATACATGCCGCCTTCGTCGATCAGGCGGTCGAGAAACGCCACGGTCGGCTGGCGCGAAACCCGGAACGAGTACCCGACCTCGGTCAGACCGGAGCGGAAGTCGGCGACGTCGAGCGGCGCGATCGGCCGGCCGTTGCAGGTGGCGCCGCCCCCGACCGCCCCCGCGAAGCATTCGTCGGCGCACGGGTCGACGATGACCCCGGCGGCGATCCGGCCGTCGACCATCAGGCCGACCGAGACGCACCAGCTCGGCAGCCCGGCGAGGAAGCATTGGGTGCCGTCGATCGGGTCGACCACCCAGACCGGCCCTCGGCCGTAGTCGCCGCTGCCGCCACCGCCACCGTCACCGCCGGTTTCCTCGCCGAGGAATCCGTCGTCCGGAAAGCGCTCCGCCAGCGCGCCGCGGATGATCTCCTCGACCTCCCGGTCGGCCCGGCTGACCACGTCCTGCAGCCCCTTGCTCTCGACCACCAGCGCGTCGCGCTCGCGGAAATGCCGGAGCGCTGCGGCGGCGGCCTCGCGCGTCAGCGTCTCGGCGAAGGCGAGGCGTTCACGCACCGCCGGCGCCACGTGTTCCGTTATGGTCATTCCGCTACCGCCTCTCACGCCCGACGAGTCGCACGGGACTCATTGCGGGAAGTCCGGTTATTTTGAAGAATATCGAATAGATGGCCTCAAGCATGGGGACCATCGCAACGACAAACGACGGCCGAGGCACCACGTCCCCGGCCACAGGGAGGAAAGCATGCATCGTTTCGCACGGCTCGCCGGTTTCGGCGCGCTTGCCGCCGGGCTGCTCGGTCTCGGCGCCGGTCCGGCCACCGCGGCCGGCAAGCTGACACTGTACTGCAGCCCGCAGATCGAGTGGTGCAACCTGATGGTCGAGTCCTTCGAGAAGGAGACCGGCATCAACGTCGCGATGACCCGCAAGAGCTCGGGCGAGACCTTCGCCCAGATCAAGGCCGAGGCCAGAAATCCGAAGGGCGACGTCTGGTGGGGCGGCACCGGCGATCCGCATCTGCAGGCGGCCGAGGAGGGATTGACCGAGGTCTATGTCTCGCCGATGCGCAACCAGCTGCACGATTGGGCGCTGTCGCAGGCCAAGGCGGCCGGTGACAGGACCATCGGCATCTACGCCGGTGCGCTGGGCTTCGGCTACAACAAGGACCTGCTGGCCAAGGCCGGGCTGCCGGCACCGAAATGCTGGGCCGACCTGACCAAGCCGGAGTTCAAGGGCCACGTGCAGATGGCCAACCCGAATTCGTCCGGCACCGCCTATACGACGCTGGCGACCATCATCCAGATCATGGGCGAGGAGAAGGGCTTCGAGTTCATGAAGGCCCTGCACAAGAACATCAACCAGTACACCAAGTCCGGCTCGGCCCCGATCAAGGCGGCGGCGCGCGGCGAGACCACGGTCGGCATCGTGTTCCTGCACGACGCCGTCACCCAGGTGGTCTCGGGCTTCCCGGTGGTGCCGGTGGCGCCGTGCGAGGGCACCGGCTACGAGATCGGCTCCATGAGCATCATCAAGGGTGCGCGCAATCTGGAGGAGGCGCAGAAGTTCTACGACTTCGCGCTGCGTGCCGATGTCCAGGAACTGGCGGTACAGGCCAAGGCCTACCAGGTGATGTCGAACAAGGCCGCCAAGCCGGCCAAGGAGTCGCCGGACCTCGATGCCATCAAGCTGATCGACTACGACTTCGTGAAGTACGGGTCGTCGGACGAGCGCAAGCGCCTGCTGGCGAAGTGGGACAGCGACGTGAAGCCGCTGCCGCAGTGAGCCGTCGGCCGCTGTCGTGAATGGACTGAACAGGCACGTCCTCGGCTGGCAGGCCCTGGCTGTGGCAGGCTTCCTGCTGCTGCCCTGGTATGCCGTCGAGGACGGTTTCTTGCGGTTCGGCTGGCTGTTCGACGGCTGGCCGTTCGACCGGGACTATGCGCCGGCGATCGTGTTGCTGATGCAGGGTGCGAAGCCCTGGCTGTGGCCGATCGTCGGCTTCCTGGCCCTGCCGCTGCTGGCGGTCGGTCGGCCGCGCACCGATCGTTTCGCGCAGTGGGTGCTGCTGCTGGCCGGCGGGCTGGGTGTCGCCTACATCCTCGGCCAGGGCTTTTCGATCGGCATCCGGGGGTGGAGCTTCGTCGGGCTGGAGGCGTGGTTCGGACCGCTCGGCGACCGCCAGTTCGGGATGGGCTATGGCGCGCTGCTGGCGGCTGCCGGGCTGTTCTTCCTGTTCACCCTGGGCTGTGCCGCCCGCGGCGCGGTCAACGGCGACGGCTTCGTGGTCGGCTCGATCGGGCTGATCGTGATGGTCGTCGCGCTGTTCATCTTCTTCCCGGTCTCCCGGATCCTGGTCAGCGCGCTGCAGACCGACGAGGGCGTGCTGTCGCTCACGGTGTTCCTGGGTAAACTGCTGACCGGCAGTATCTGGGGGCTGGACTGCGTCTACAGCTATCGGGCCTGCGGGGTGGCATGGAACTCGCTGGCGCTCGCCGTCGCGGTCGGTGCCGGTACCACGCTGCTGGGGCTCGCCTTCGCGCTGGTAGTGACCCGGACCGGCTTTCCGGCCAAGCGGCTGTTCCGCGGCCTGACCGTGCTGCCGATCATCACCCCGCCCTTCGTGATCGGCCTGGCGCTGATCCTGCTGTTCGGCCAGTCGGGCGCGGTCACCAGTTTCCTGGAATGGTCGCTCGGCATTCCCGCCAGTCGCTGGATCTACGGCTTCTCTGGGGTCTGGCTGGCGCAGATGCTGGCGTTCACGCCGATCGCCTTCCTGGTGCTGATCGGCGTGGTCGAAGGCGTCAGCCCGTCGGTCGAGGAGGCGGCCCAGACCCTGCGCGCCGACGCCTGGACCACCCTGCGCACCGTGTCGCTGCCGTTGATGCGGCCGGGCCTGGCGAACGCCTTCCTGCTCGGCTTCATCGAGAGCATGGCCGACTTCGGCAACCCGATGGTGCTGGGCGGCAACTTCAACGTGCTGTCCACCGAGATCTTCTTCGCCATCGTCGGCGCCCAGTACGATCAGGGCCGGGCCGCGGTGCTGGCGCTGGTGCTGCTGTTCTTCACCCTGCTGGCATTCTACGCCCAGCGCCGCTGGCTGGGGCGCAGGTCCTATACCTCGGTGACCGGCAAGGGCGACGCCGGGATCCCGGTGGCGCTGCCCGGCCGGTTCACCGGCCTGATCCTCGGCGTCACGGTCCCCTGGGCGGCGATGACCGCGGTGATCTACGTCACCATCCTGTTCGGCGGCTTCGTGAACCTGTGGGGGCTCGACAACACCCTGACCCTGCGACACTACGTCGACGCCTTCGGAGTGACGGTCGGCGACCACGGGCTGGTGTGGAGCGGCGGTGCCTGGAATTCGTTCTTCACCACCATCATGATCTCGGCGATCTCGGCCCCGCTGACCGCCGCCATCGGCCTGCTGACCGCCTACCTGCTGGTCCGCCAGCGTTTCCTCGGCAAGCAGGCCTTCGAGTTCGGCACCATGCTCAGCTTCGCGATCCCCGGCACGGTGATCGGCGTCAGCTATGTGCTGGCGTTCAACGTGCCGCCGCTGGAGCTGACCGGGACCGGCGTCATCCTGGTGATCTCCTTCGTGTTCCGGAACATGCCGGTCGGCGTGCGTGCCGGCATCGCCTCGATGAGCCAGCTCGACGCCAGCCTGGACGAAGCCTCGCTGACGCTCGGTGCCAGCAGCTGGCAGACCATCCGGCGCGTCGTGTTGCCGCTGATGCGGCCCGCCATCCTGGCCGCCCTGGTGTACAGTTTCGTGCGGGCCATGACCGCGATCAGCGCGGTGATCTTCCTGGTCAGCGCCGAGTACGACATGGCGACCGCCTATATCCTCGGCCGCGTCGAGAACAACGACTACGGCCTGTCGATCGCCTATTCGTCGGTGCTGATCGTCGTCATGTTCGCGGCCATCCTGCTGTTCCAGGTGATGGTCGGCGAGCGCCGGATCGGCCGGCGCAGCAGTACCGGCACCCCGAAACTCGACCTCGGAGGCCAGCCCGCATGACCGCATCCTTCGGCGACCGCGCCAGCTCTGTTCGCTTCGACCGCGTGACCAAGGCGTTCGGCGAGCTCGTGGCGGTCGACGCGGTGTCGTTCGAGGTCGCGCCCGGCAGCCTGGTCACCCTGCTCGGGCCCAGCGGCTGCGGCAAGACCACGACCCTGCGCATGATCGCCGGCCTCGAGCTGTCCACCGCAGGGCGCATCCTGATCGGCGACCAGGACGTCACCGGCCTGCCGGCGACCCGGCGCGACGTGTCGATGGTGTTCCAGTCCTACGCGCTGTTCCCGCACATGACGGTGATCGAGAACGTCGCCTACGGCTTCGTGGTCTCCGGATCGCCCAAGGCCGAGGCCCATGCCCGGGCCGAGCAGGGGTTGGAACTGGTCGGCCTGAAAGGCTACGGCGCCCGACTGCCGAGCGAGCTGTCAGGCGGCCAGCAGCAGCGTGTGGCGGTCGCCCGGGCCCTGGTGCTGGAGCCGCAGGTGCTGCTGTTCGACGAGCCGCTGTCCAACCTCGACGCCAAGCTGCGGCGCCGGGTCCGGGAGGAGATCCGCGACATCCAGCGCAACCTCGGCCTGACCGTGGTCTACGTCACCCACGACCAGGAGGAGGCGCTGGCGGTCTCCGACCGGGTGATCGTCATGCGCAATGCGGCGATCGCCCAGGAAGGCACGCCGCGCGAACTGTACGAGCAGCCGGCCGACCGCTTCGTGGCCGACTTCATCGGCGACGCCAACCTGGTGGATGCGACGATCCTGGCGACCGATGGCGATCAAGCGAGGGTGTCGATCGGCGGCATCGAGGTCCGGGTGCCCGGCCGCGGCCTGCCGCTTGGCCCGGTGCTGGCGGCGATCCGGCCGGAGGCGGTGCTGATCGAGGACCAGGGCGGCGAGGGCCTCGCCGGTACCGTGCGCAAGGCCGCCTATCTCGGCAAGCACCTGGAGTACACGGTGGCCTCGCCGGTCGGCGAACTGTTCGTGGTCGACCGCCGGGTCGAGGCGCCGCGGGCGGTGGGGTCCGGCGTGACGATCCGGTTCAGCGACCGCATCGCCCTGGTGCCGGGAGAGGGGTAGCATCGGGCCCCGAGGCGCGGCGACCGGGCGCCGACCGTCCCCTCGTACCGGGTGCTGCCATGAACACCGAAGACTTCCGCCGCCACGGCCACGCGCTGATCGACTGGCTGGCCGACTACCACGAAGGCGTCGCGGCGCGGCCGGTGCAGGCGCCGACCCGGCCGGGTGAGGTCCGTGCGATGCTGCCGGCCGAGCCGCCGGAGAATCCCGAGGCGTTCGAGGCCTGCATCGCCGACCTGGACACCGTGGTCGCGCCGAACCTCACCCATTGGCAGCATCCCCGGTTCTTCGGCTACTTCCCCGCCAATGCGCTGCTCGCCGGCGTGCTGGGCGACCTGGTCAGCACCGGCCTCGGGACAGTCGGCCTGTCCTGGCAGTCGTCGCCGGCGCTCAGCGAGGTCGAGGAAGTAGTGGTGGACTGGCTCCGCCAGATGGTCGGCCTGTCGCCGGAGTGGGTCGGCGTCATCAGCGACACCGCCTCCACCAGCACGCTGGTCGCCCTGATCTCGGCACGTGAACGCGCGACCGACTACGCCTTCGCCCGGGGCGGCCTGCAGGCGGAGTCGGCGCCGCTTGTGGTCTATGCGTCCGAGGGTAGCCATTCCTCGGTCGCGAAGGGCGCCTTCCTCGCCGGCTTCGGCCGCGAGAACGTGCGGATGGTGCCGCTCGACGCGGACCACGGAATGCGGTCAGGGGCACTGGAGGAGGCGATCCGGGCCGACCTGGCGAACGGCCTGCGGCCCTGCGCGGTCGCGGCCTGCGTCGGCGGCACGGCGACCGCGTCCATCGACCCGGTCCGCGAGATTGCCGAAGTCGCGCGTCGCCATGGCCTGTGGCTGCACGTCGACGCCGCGATGGCCGGGTCGGCGATGATCCTGCCGGAGTGCCGCTGGATGTGGGACGGCATTGAGGGCGCCGACAGCCTGGTCATCAATGCGCACAAGTGGCTCGGCGCGCCGTTCGACTGCTCGCTGTACTACGTGCGCGACGAGCAGCACCTGTTGCGCGTGATGTCGACCAACCCGAGTTTCCTGCAGTCGTCGGTCGACGGCCAGGTCCGCAACCTGCGCGACACCGGCATCCCGCTCGGCCGCCGGTTCCGGGCGCTCAAGCTGTGGTTCCTGATCCGCGAGCAGGGCGTCTCCGGGCTCCGGGCCCGGCTGCGGCGCGACATCGAGAACGCGCGGGCCCTGGCCATCACGGTCGGCGACACGCCGGGCTGGAAGGTGGTGGCCCCCGTCCACCTGCAGACGGTCTGCGTCCGGCACGAGCCGGAGGGATTGGAGGGCGAGGCGCTGGACGCCTACACCCGCGCCTGGGCCGAAGCCGTGAACCGTTCGGGAGAGGGCTACCTGACGCCGGCTGCGGTCGACGGCCGCTGGATGGTGCGGGTATCGGTCGGCGCTTCCGCCACCGAGCGCGACGACGTCGACGCCATCTGGAACAGCATCCAGCGGCATGCGGCGGCGACGTTCGCGGCGCTCTGAGAGGCACCCACGTTCAGTTCGGGACTGCCGGTCCGACCGGCGGTCGCGCTACAGCCGCACCGGCGCGCCGGTCTCCAGCGACTGCTGCGCCGCGTCCGCCAGCCGCAGCGCCGCCAGTCCGTCCTCGCCGGTCGGCGCCGGCGGCCGGCCGTTCGAGACCGCGGCGATGAAGGCGTCCAGCTCGGCCCGGTAGGCCGGGCCGTAGCGCTCCAGGAAGAAATGCAGCACCGGGTCGCGCACGAAGCCGTCGGCGGTTGCCAGCTCGACGGTCGTGGCTCGCTGGTTCCCGGCCCGCAGCATGCCCGTGGAGCCGTGGCATTCGATGCGCTGGTCGTAGCCGTAGGCGGCGCGCCTGGAGTTGCTGATCTGGGCCAGCCGCCCCGACGCGGTTCGCAGGGTGACGACCGCGGTGTCGACGTCGCCGGCCTCGGCGATCGCCGGGTCGACCAGGGCCGAGCCCATGGCGTGCACCTCGACCGGCTCCTCGCCGAGCAGCCAGCGCGCCATGTCCAGGTCGTGGATCATCATGTCGCGGAACAGTCCGCCGCTGACCTTGACGTAGGACAGCGGCGGCGGTGCCGGGTCGCGGCTGGCGATGGCGACGATCTCGGGTGTACCGATGGCGCCGGCGTCGAGCCGCGCCTTCAGGCTCGCGAAGCTGGCATCGAAGCGGCGGTTGAAGCCGACGGCCAGTGCCACCCCGGCCTTGCCGGCGGCGCGCACGGCGGCGGTGGCGCGGGCGATGTCCAGGTCGATCGGCTTCTCGCACAGGATCGCCTTGCCGGCGGCGGCGGCGGCCTCGATCAGCGGCGCATGGGTGTCGGTCGAGGTGGCGATCAGCACCGCGTCGATGGCCGGCGAGGCCAGCGCCTCCTCGACGCTGGCGACCACCGTGTCGAAGCGGGCGGCGAGGTCCTCGGCGGCGGCCGGCACGGCGTCGGCCACGGCGGCGAGCCGGGCGTCGGGATGACTGTCGATGTTGGCGGCGTGCAGGCGGCCGATCCGGCCGGCCCCGAACAGCGCAAAAGTGAGCATGATCCCTCCAGGACGTTCCCGCCGGGCGCGGGACTTATCCGGATCATGCGATCAATTCCGGGCGCGCGCCATCTGTCCGGCCACGGATTGTGGGACCCGAACGCAGGGCGGGCCGGACGGCTTGCGTGACCGCGATCGGTCGACGCAAGGTAGCGGAATGCTCGGAAGTCCTGGGGGAACGACAATCATGCCGGTCAACGGAATCCGCCATTTGGCGCTTGACCGCCGCGCCGCCGCCGGACTCGCCGCCCTGGTGCTGCTGTCGGTGCTGGCGCCGCTGCCGTCCCGGGCGACCGACGATGCGCTGCCGGTACCGCACTGCCCCGCGAAGCCGGACGACGTGGTGTTCCTGCCCTGCGGCGAGGTGATTTCATTCCAACCGAAGCTCGGCGTCGCGATCAGGCCCTATGCCGGCACGGTGCCGCCATCGGACGGCCCGCTGCTCGACTTGACGGCCGGCGATCGCGCCCTGCGGTCTTCCGGCGGCCTGCTAGAGGCGGACCTGCGGCTGGTCACCGGCACGCCCGAGAACCCGATGCTGGTCGGCTCGCGGCCCTATAGGCTGACGAGCTACCGGGGCCAGGGTCGGCTCGGCGGCATGGTCGCGTCCTTCAACGGGGTCTTCCCGGCGCCGACCCTGATGATCCGGCCCGGCGACACGCTGGGGTTGACGATCCGGGACGAGCGCATCCCCGCGTCGGTGGTGCAGGCGAGCGACTCGCATTTCGACCCGACCGAACCGGTTCCGGACGCCTCGAACATCCACACCCATGGTCTGCTGGTCAGCCCGGCGGGGCAGGGCGACAACGTCTATCGCGCGTTCCTGCCGGGGAACCGCTATCGCACGGAAATGCGGCTCGGCGAGGACCACTCCGAGGGCATGGACTGGTATCATCCGCACATCCACGGCTCGACGGCGCCGCAGGTGTTCGGCGGCATGGCTGGCCTGATCCAGGTCGGCGAGGTGGTGGCGCCGCGGCATCGGGCCCTGGTCGAGGGCCTCGTGACACGGCAACTGGTGCTCAGCGGGCTGGCGGTGGCGCCGAGCCGGGACGATCCGGACCTGTTTCTCCTGGGGCCGGTGACCAATGCCACGAGCCCGACCTTCAACGACCCCAACCCCGCCGCCGCCGAAGGCGGTCCCCGTACCGCCCCCGATTACCGGCCGAGCCACCTGGTCAACGGTCAGCTCAATCCGACGATCGCGATGCGGCCGGGCGAGACCCAGGTCTGGACGGCCGCCAACTTCAACGCGTCCTCGGCCTATTCGCTGGCGCTCGTCCGGGTCGGCGACGACGGCAAGGTCGATCCGGCGACGCCGTTGTTCCGCACGACGATGCTCGGGCAGGACGGCAACGATCACTACACGCCACTGCCCGGCTATCTGGTCAAGCAGCGCGATCCGATCGCGGATTTCTTCATCGCACCGGGCCAGCGCCTGACCTGGGCCGTCAGCGCGCCGACGGAGCCCGGGACCTACTACCTGATCAACGCGGTCGACCGTGCGTACACCCGCCAGGTCGACAACCTGCCGGCGATGCTGACCTTCCAGCCGCCGCAGGCGTTCGTGCCCTCGCTCATCCTCGCGACGGTGACGGTCGCCGGCCAGCCGGTCGCGGGCAAGATGCCCCGCTTCGACCCGACCGACCCGCCGGACATCGCCGGTGCCGAGTCGGTCCTGACCCGCGAGATCGCCTTCGACTTCGACGAGCAGTATCTGCGCGGGCGCATCAACTTCGGCTATTTCCCGGCCACCCCGGTCATCCAGAGCTACTCCGGCGACGTCGAGACCTGGGTCGTGAGCACCTATTCCCAGGTCGCCCATCCGATCCACATCCACCAGGGCGACTTCATCGTGGAGCGGGTCGCGTATTACGCGGACCAGGCGCTGACCAAGCTGCGTGGCGACCTGCCCGAGAACCCGGTCGTCTATCCGTATCTCCGGATGATGGACACCCTGACCCTGCCAGGGCGCAGCAAGGTGCACCTGCGGCTCCGGGCCTCGGCGTTTCCGGGCAAGTTCGTGATGCACTGTCACATGCTGCTGCACGAGGACAGCGGCATGATGGCTTCGGTTGCGGTCTCGCGACCGCGCCAGGATGAACTGGTCGCCGTCGGTGCCGGCCCCGGCGGCGCCTCGCTCGTCAGCCTGGTCGAGGCTGCGGGCGGCAGGGAGATCGGGGGCTTCTACCCGTTCGAGCGGGACTATCGGGGCGGCGTGAGCGCCGATGTCGGCAACGCGCTCGGCGGCTACGGCGCCTATGTCGCGGTCGCGCCGCTGCAGGGCCTGCCGACGGTACGGCTGTTCGATGCCGGCGTGCCGCGGGACCCGGTGCTGGAACTCCGTCCGTTCGGCGGCAGCGGCGACGGTGCGACGGTGGCGCTGGGCGACATCGACGGCGACGCCGTGGACGAGGTCGTGGTCGGCTCCGGGCCGGGCACGAGGCCTTCCGTGGCGGTGTACGACATCGTCGCGGACGGTGTGGGCGGCTGGGCGGCGCGGTTGAAGCTGGAAGTGCCGGTGTTCGACGCGTCCTACGCGACCGGCGGGATCCGCGTGGCGGTCGCCGATATCGACGGCGACAACTGGGACGACATCGTGGTCGCGAACGGCCCGGGCGTGCGCAATCGCATCGCGGTCCTGAGCGGCCAGATCCTCTCCGAGGCAACGCTCGGCGAGGACGCCTTCGCGGCCTCGACCGGGGACCCCCTGCTCGACCGCGACATGAAGCTGTCGATCTGCTCCGCCACCGGCCAGGGCGCGCTCATCGTCGACAAGCTCGACCCGTTGCCCGGCAGCGACGGCCTGAACATCGCCGCCGGCATGCTCGGCGCCGGCTTCGCCACCTATCCGCCGCTCGTCGAGGTCGGGTTCAACCCGGTCGTCAAGTCGCCCTACCGCGCCCAGATCGCGGTGACCCGGGCGGCGTCGCTGGTCGGCCCGGAGGTCGGGATCTTCGAATACACCGGCCCGAGCGGACATGAGCATGCGGACATCGGCGGAGACCCGACCCTGTACCTGCGACCGATCGGCCTGTTCACGCCGTTCCCCGGTAAACGGGCGCCCGGTGGCGGCCTGGTGCTGGCGACCGGGCTGACCACGGTGGCCGATCCGAACACGCCGATCACCGGCCTGGTGGCGGCGCTGGACCCGACCAGGCAGACAGTTTCGTACTTCGCCATCGGCGGCCGGATCGTGACGCGGCCCTGGGCGGTCCGGCCGTAGCCGTCACCCTGGAACGAACGGATTTTCAGGAGAATTTTGGTGGAGCCGAGGGGGATCGAACCCCTGACCTTCGCATTGCGAACGCGACGCTCTCCCAGCTGAGCTACGGCCCCACCGTCTGGGCGGGTCGGCCTAACGGCCGCCCGTCGAGTGACCGGGTTTATAGGAACTTCGCACGGCGGGTTCAAGAGGCGTCGTGTCGCTTCAGTTCGCCACCGTGGCCGGCGGAAACTCCAGGCGGGCCCGGGTACCCCTGCCCGGGGCGGAATCCAGGATCAGCCTTCCGCCATGCAGTTCGATCAGGGTCTTGACCAGCGGCAGCCCGATGCCGGCCCCGGACATCCGGCGCGAGCGTACCTCGTCGTTCTGAGTGAACGGCTGTATCGCCGCCTGGATCTGCGACGGGGTCATGCCCGGCCCGTCGTCCGACACCTGGATGGCCAGTCCGCCCTCGGCCGTGCATTCCGCGTTCAGGGTGACCTCGGAATCGCAAGGCGACATCTTCACGGCATTGGACAGCAGGTGGGCGATCATGCGCCGCAGCGAACCGGCATCGGCGCGCAGCGGCGGCAACCCCGGCGGTACCGCGTCGACCAGGGCGACCTGACGCGTGCGCGCGAACGGCTCGGTGACCCGCAGGCAGGTCGCCGTCACCGACTCGATCCGTATCAGGGTCCTCGGGATGTCGGCGCCGTGGCCGGCGAGCCGGGTCAGGTCCAGGATGTCGTTGATGGTCTGCAGCAGCTGCTCGCCGCTGGTCCGGATCAGCCCGGCGTACTCGCCCATGGTCTGCGGCGGCATGGAATCGCCGGAGCGCTCCAGGAGCTGGGCGAAGCCGATCACGGCGTTCAGCGGGGTCCGCAGCTCGTGGCTCATCAGCGCCAGGAAGTCGGCCTTGGCCCGGCTCGCCAGGTCCGAGGCCTCCTTGGATCGCAGCATCTCCGCCTCGGCCACCTTCTGGACGGTGATGTCCCGCCACAGGCCGACCGTCCCGCCCTCGGGCAGCGGCACCTTGCGCGACTCGATCCAGCGGCCGTCGGTCAACTGGTAGACCTGATGGGCGTAAGGGGTCCGGTGGCGCTTGATCTCGGCGTCGAGGTAGCTGTCCATATCCGGGTAGCCGAGTACCCGTACGCGGTCGTGGCGCTCGGCGAAGCTGTGCAGGGACTCACGGTACGACAGCCCGACCGAGAATTCCTCTTCCGGAAACATCAGGCTGTAGTACGGGCTGACCGCCACCACGCAGTCGTCGCGATCGTATATCGCCACCGCCACGTCGATCGACGCCAGGGCGTCAAAAATCCTTTCGACAGGCAAGCTGTCGCTGATCGGTGACATCGGCGGCTTCATCATTCGAGAGCTTATATCAAACTCTAGGAACCACCAACAAAACGTTAGGAACGTTGAATGAATTGACGATCATGAATCGCCATATCGAATCCATGCGGCAGGCTTTTCAACCAATGTCCCGGCAGGTCGGGCGGCCATTATCCGACGCTCGGGTCAGCGCCGCGACCAAGGCCGCCGCCGCTGTCAGGGTGATGAGCAACGGTTCCGTTAGCGCCGGGAGTCCCATGCGCCGACCGCGGCGCAGCGCCGAGCGCTATGGCGAGCAAAGCCGGGCCTGCATCGCCGAGGCGCTCGGCGCCGCCGGCACCCCCGAACAGCTGTGCGATGCCTATGATGCCCTGGTCGATACCTATTACCGGCTGTTCCTGGCCGAGCCGGTGATGCGGGACCTGTGGTCGGGCACCCAGGCCGACAAATCGCTGCGGGCGGTCGCCCTGGCCGACAGTCGGGCGAACGCCGCCGTGCTGGCGGCCGCGCTGGCGCGCATGCGGCCGTCGGTCGAGGCCGAGGAACTGGCCGCCCGGGCCCTGCTGCTGTTCGGACTCGGCGAGGCCACCATGCGCCTGGCGATCTCGGTCGATCCCCGGGAGGGCGACCGGCTGGTCGCCGGATACAAGCGGATGGCGCGGGCGGAGCTGCGGCGCTGCTTCGAGTAGCGACGATCGCGATCAGCGGAATCTTGCCGACGCCGGCCGCCGTGGTTAGGGTGCGGCGCACAACATGGAGGGCGGATCGCGATGTACTCGATTCTGTGGCTGATCGGCTGGATCGTCCAGGCGTACACCTACCTCCTGTTCGCCTACATCGTCATCGACCTGCTGGTGAAGTTCGGCGTGGTCAACGCGTACAACCGCGTCGTCTACGTGATCATGGATTTCCTGTCGCGGATCACCGAGCCGCTGCTGCGGCCGATCCGCAACGTCATGCCGAATCTCGGCGGCATCGACGTCTCGCCGGTGGTGCTGGTGCTGGCGCTGCAGTTCGGCCTGCGGCTGTTACACGAACTGGCCAGCGGACTGGCGATTCAGTAGCGACCGGCGGGTCTGTCAGATGGTGCCGGCCTCGCCGTTCCAGGTCGCCGCCGGCGGCGTCCGGGCCGCCGTCAGGGTCACGCCGAAGGCTTCCACCGACCGGGTGCGCGGCGTCGCCCTGGACGCAGCCGGCGTCGCCTGGCTGCAAGTCACGGTCACCGCGGTGCCCGAGGATGGCCGTGCCAACAAGGCGGTGACGGCGCTGCTGGCGAAACGCTGGCGGGTGCCGAAGTCGTCGATCGAGGTGGTGCAGGGGGCGACCGACCGGCGCAAGATCCTGCTGGTCCAGGCCGACGATCCGGCCGGGCTGGCGGCACGGCTGGGCGTCTGGCTGCGGAGTATTGAACCGGGGCACGAGGAAGCGGGCGGATGAGCACGGGCGCGATCATCGACGGCAAGGCGTTCGCCGAGGGGCTGCGTGGCCGGGTGGCCGAGGCGGTCACGGGGCTGGTCCGCGACCGCGGCGTCCGGCCCGGACTGGCGGTCGTACTGGTGGGCGAGGACCCGGCCAGCCAGGTCTACGTCCGCAACAAGGCGAAGCAGACCGTCGAGACCGGCATGCATTCGGTCGAGCATCGGCTCGACGCCGGCACCTCGCAGGCGACATTGCTGGCGCTGATCGCCGACCTCAATACCGACGATGCCATCGACGGCATCCTGGTGCAGCTGCCGCTGCCCGATCAGATCGACAGCCAGGCGGTGCTCGACGCCATCGACCCGGCCAAGGACGTCGACGGTTTCCACGTCGTCAACGCCGGCCGTCTGGCGACCGGTGGTGCTGCGCTGGTGCCGTGCACCCCGCTCGGCTGCCTGCTGTTGCTGAAGGACCGCCTGGGCGACCTCTCGGGACTGCATGCCGTGGTGGTCGGCCGCTCCAACATCGTCGGCAAGCCGATGGCGCAGCTGCTGCTGGGCGTCAACTGCACGGTGACGATCGCGCATTCCCGCACCCGCGACCTGCCGGCGATGTGCCGGCAGGCGGATATCCTGGTGGCGGCGGTCGGCCGGCCGGAGATGGTGCGCGGCGACTGGATCAAGCCGGGTGCCACGGTGATCGACGTCGGCATCAACCGGGTGCCGGCACCCGACAAGGGCGAGGGCAAGACCCGGCTGGTCGGCGACGTGGCGTTTGCGGAGGCGGTCGCGGTGGCCGGCGCCATTACCCCGGTCCCGGGCGGCATCGGCCCGATGACCATCGCGGTGCTGCTCCGCAACACCGTCGAGGCCGCCTGTCGCCGTCGCGGCGTCCCGGTCCCGGCGCTGTAGGAAGCGGACCGCCTCCCGTCACATGAGCGTCTTGTCGCCGCTACGGGGGTCGTCGACGCGGCGCTCGGTGTAGATGCGGCCTTCGCGTGCAGCCGCCCGCCACGGCCGGGCCCGGCGCAGCGGAATCTCCCAGGCCGGATCCTCAGGCACGACCGGCGTCACCAGCGTCTGCGCCCGGCCGTGCCGGCAGCGGCCGACCTCGCTCCCGTCCGGGCCGAACATCCGGCTGGCGAAGCCGGTGCTGGCGTCGACCGGCACGCTGCAACTCAACCACATGGTGTTGGCGGCCGCGTGGCCCTGGGCCAGCACGGCGTCGATAGGCGCCCGCGAATACGAAGACAGCAGCATGACCTCGACCCCCATGCCGGCGGCTTCGACATACAATTCCGGGAAATTCACCTCGATGCAGATCGTGCAGCCGAAGCGCAGGCCGTCGACCTCGAAGACGAGCGGCTCGAAGCCCGGCGAATACCAGTCGTTGATCTCGGTGTTGGAACAACGGCGCTTGTCGTAGCGGGCGGCCATCCGTCCCTGGTCGTCGATCACGTAGACCGAGTTGTGCGGCCGGTTCGGGGCGGTCAGCCGGTGCGCACAACCGATCGCTGCCCATATCCGCAGGCGGCGCGCCTCCTCGGCAATCCGGTCGAGGCCAGTCCGGACGGCCTCCCAGTCGACATCGTCCCAGGACCAGATCTGCGACTTCACATAGCCGGACAGCGCGCCCTCCGGGACATGCACCACGCGGGCCCCGCGTGTGGCCGCCCGACGCATCGCCGAGACGATGGTACCGGCATTCGCCGCCGGATCGGTCGTCACCGGGCACTGTACGGTCGCGACCGGGACCGACACGGCCGGCGACGTCACGATCAGCTTCCCTCCCCAGCGGGCAAGGCCAGGCGGATCACGCCCTTGGCGGATTGCATGTCGACCGGCTTGCCCTTGCGCAGCACGACGATCCGGCCGGCGGCCTGCAGGGCGGTGGCCTCCGCGCGGACCCGTCGGATCAGCGCCCGCCAGGGCACCACCTCGGTCGGGCTGCCGCCGAGGGCGCGGGCGATGGCCGAGAAGTCCACCGAACTGTCGGGGCCGGCGGCGGCGCATTGCTGCAGAATCGCGGCGCGCACCGGTTCGTCGATGGCGGGCGGCGGCGGGGATTCCGGCTCGGGGCCAGGGTTGGCATCGTCGGGAGGGCATGTCATATCGGCACTGTACTCGAATGGCGGGAAGGGGTCATACCGCGATGTTCGGCACCATCGAGGCGCTGTTGCTCGGGCTTGCCGTGTTCGTAGGGGGACACTTCGCCCTGGCGTCCCCGCCGTTGCGCGATCCGGCGGTGCGGGCGGTCGGCGAGGAGCGGTTCCGCGGCCTCTATGCCCTGCTGGCGCTGGCGTCGCTGATCTGGACGGTGCTGGCATTCCGCGACGCCCCGTTCGTCGCGGTCTGGTCGCCGCCGCTGTGGACCCGCTGGATCCCCAACCTGCTGGTGCCGCTGGCGACGGTCCTGCTGGTCGCCGGCATCACCACCCGCAACCCGACCGCGGTCGGCGGTGAATCGGCCCTGGACGAACCGAACGCCGTGCGCGGCGTGCTGACCATCACCCGCCACCCGTTCCTCAATGGCGTCGGGCTGTGGGCGGTCGCGCACCTCGCCGCCAATGGCGACCTGGCGTCGATGCTGCTGTTCGGGGCCATGGCCCTGCTCGCCTATGCCGGCATGCCGGCGCTCGACGCCAAGGTGCGGCGGCGCGTCGAGGCGGCCTGGGGACCGTTCGGGATGACCACCTCGCGCACGCCCTTCCTGGCGGCGCTGCAGGGGCGCGTGACCGTCGACTGGCGCGGCCTCGGCCTGTGGCGGGTGGCGCTCGGCCTGCTGCTGTGGGTGGCGCTCTACGGCCTGCATCCGATGTATGCCGGCGTGTGGCCGCACCCGTTGTCCTGACCGTACCGGTTGTCCTGACCGTCGGCCGCCCTATTGCCTGGCCTTGCCCGCCGCGGCGCCGCCCTGTGCGGCCCGTGACACGATCGCGTCGACGGCCAAGTCGGCGGAGCGGATCGCGCCCTCCTTCCAGCCCCACCAGTAGCTCAGGAAGTCGCCGGCCAGCATGACGTTGCCCTCGGGAACCGTCATGCGGAAGTAGGCCTCGGGGTCCGCCTCGGGCGGGTTGGTCTGCCAGCCGCCGGCGAAATGCGGCATGTTCTGCCAGGCGATCGAGAGGGCGCGGTCCTCGTAGACCCGGTTCGAGAAGCCCGGATGCAGCTTCTCGCCGCCCTCCATGGCCAGCGTCACCCGCTGCTCGTGCGACAGTCGGCCGAACATCTCGGCGGTGGCGCCGTTGTTGTAGGCGCCGGTCAGCACGCCGGTCGGCGAGAAGAACTCGTCGGACGGGTACCACATCTGCGTGATCGGGTGGTCGGTCCAGCTGATACCGCCGTAGATCTGGTCGTCCTCCTCCCAGAATCGCCGGGTCGCCTGCCAGCCCAGCTTGAAGGCGGCGGCGTCCACCACCTTGCCGAGGGCGCGGGTATAGTCCGGCGAGAAGTTGTTCTTGGTCTTCGCCAGCAGCGACGGCGCCATGGTCGAGATGCAGAAGTGGACCGCGTCGGTGCCCTTGGCATGGACGACGGTGACGCCGGTCGCGGTGTTGGCGACCTCGCTGACCGGGGTTTCGGTCACCACCAGGTCGCGGACCGTGCGGCCGCCCGGAACCGGCGCCCGCAGCAGACCCTGGACGATCATGTCCATGCCGCCGACCGGCTGCATCAGGCTGGTCTGCCAGAAGTCGACCATGTCGTTGAACAGGCCGTTCTTCCAGAAACCGGTGTCCAGCAGCGTCTTGAGGTCGATCTCCGGGCTCAACGTGCCGGGGTTGCGGCCGGCGCCGGGCGGGATGGCAAAGCCGGCCCGGTCGCTGCCGTTGTAGACCAGCCCGTCGCCGTGGCGCTGCAGCGCCCCGAACTCGCGCAGCATCTCCAGGAAGGCGGAGCGGTCGCCGGCGCTCAGCGAGCCGTCCAGCGCCGCCGGGTCGGGCACCTTGGCCAGCATCTCGGCGAGTTGGCCGCGCAGGTCGTGCTTGACCCGCCGCAGCTGGACCGGGTGGCCGCCGAACGCCTTGTCGCTCTGCAGCAGGTTGGCGCGGCTCGCGAAGATGTAGGGCTCCATCGCCACGCCCAGCTCGCGGCAGTAATCCAGGACCGCGGTGTGGTGGTACGGGATGCGCCCGGGGCCGGCGTTCAGGTACAGGCCGGCGTCGAAGCGGCAGGTCAGGGCGTCGCGCCCGACCTCGGCGTAGCTGTCGCCGGGGCGGACCGTCAGGCTGCGCCCGCCGATATGTTTGTTGGCCTCGATGACCTTGACCGCGAAGCCGGCCCGCGACAGCAGCAACGCCGCGGTCAGCCCGGCCATGCCGGCGCCCAGGATCGCGACCGTGCGGCCTTTTCCGATGTCGGCCGGGTAGGCCGGGATCCCGGCATAGGCCGGCGGTATCGCCAGGAGCCCCAGCGTAGTCAGGCCATGATAGACGGCACCGCCGCCGCCGATCGCCGCCAGCCGCGTCAGAAACCCGCGGCGCGTCATCCCCGTCCGACGCTGCTTCATGGCTTTCGCTCCCGTTATACCCGTCGCTGGTTGTCCCAACGTCCCAGAATTGGACAACCGATTGTGTTTGATCGCAGTCTGTCCAATGTGTCGGCGGCTGTCTCGCGGAACCGTTCCGACGACGACATCGGACGCCCGGCGTAGATTGTCTTCCGGATCATCCCGCCGTCCGTCGGCCTGTTGCCGCCGGTGACGACCCCGCTGCCGGTGTGGTATCGGGTGGCGGCGGCCTGCGCTCGTATCCCGTGGGGCGCACAGCAAGGGATACAAGCCTTCTCCGCCGGGCTCCTGCCGCATCCCCGGTCGAGGGGTTGGCGTCCGGTTCTTCCACCCCCGCGGGAGCATTTCGCATCATGATCGACGACAAGCTGGCAGACCGGCAGGTCTCCGCCACGCCGCGTTCCCGTTTCGGCGACCGGTATTTGTGGGGAGTGGCGCCAGGCTGGCGGCTGACCCTGGGGGCCCTCGCGGTGACCACGGTTCTGTGGGCGCTGGGCTGGGTAAGCGCGGATGGCGGCGATCCGTTCTGGCCGTGGCGGGGGCCGAGCCTGCTGCTCTCGGTCTGGGCGATCACCCTGATGGCAGTGATTCTGCTCGCGACCGCGCGCAGTCGGATGATCGAGCCGTTGTTCGGCGGACTCGACCGGGCGGTCCGCCTGCACCGCCAGCTCGGGCCGACGGCGATCGCCCTGACCTTGGTGCATGTCGCGCTGTATATCCCGCCGGCAGTGGAGAACGGCCGGTCGCTCGGAGACCTGCTGGTGCCGTTCTGGTCGCCCGCCGCGGACAGCTTCAACGCGTTGATGCTGTATGCCCTGTTGATCTGGACCGCGCTCGCCTACAGCCGGCGCCTGAGCTACGAGGGATGGCTATCGCTGCATGGGCTGATGGGGCCCATTTTCCTCGCGACCTCGGCGCATGCGCTGACCAGCGGACCGACGATTCTCGCCTTCGAGCCGGTGCGGTTCTGGATGTGGGCGCTGGTACTGGTCGGAGCCTTCAGCTGGGCCTATCGCGTGGTGTTCTACCGCTGGCTCGCGCCACGCTACCGATACACGGTGCAGGCGGTCGAGAAGCGGTCGGCGGATACCCTCGACCTGGTGCTGCGCCCGCGCGACCGCCGGATGATCTACGAGCCGGGCACCTTCGTGTTCGTCAATCGGCCGGGGTCGGGCCGCACCCGGCGAGAACTTCATCCGTTCTCGATCTCGTCGTCGCCGGCGGAACGCCATTTGCGGGTATCGGTCCGGATGCTGGGCGACTTTACCCGGGCCCTGGCGACCGCCGAGCCGGGCGAACCTGTCGAGGTGTTCGGGCCGTTCGGCGGGTTCTCGCCGCATCGCTACGGCCAGCATCGCCGGCTGGTCTGCATCGGTGCCGGCATCGGCATCACGCCGTTCCTGGGCATGTTGCGCTTCGAGATGACCAATGACGACTTCCGGCGGATCTGGCTGTGGTACGTGGTGCGCGACCCGGCCGGAGCGCCGTATGACGCGGAAATTCGCGACGGCGTCCAGGCCGCGGATTCCTACGTGGACTACGATCTTTGGGTTACCCCGGAGCGCGGCCGGCTGACCGCTGTCCATGTGATGGAGACGGTGCATCCGCTCGACGACTACGCGGTCATGCTGTGCGGCCGGCCGGAGTTCGTGGCCGACATGATCCGCCAGTTCACCGCCCTGGGTCTTCCTCGCGACCGCCTGATCGCCGAAGACTTCCACTTCCACTGAAGCCGGGGTGCCGCCTATTCGGCGTAGATCATCCGGCGGGTCATGCCGCCGTCGACCACCAGGTTCTGGCCGGTCACGAAGCCGCTGTGCGGCGACAGCAGGAAGGCGATCGCCTCGGCGACGTCCTCGGGCGTGCCGACCCGGCCGGCCGGGTGTTGGGCGCGGTCGGCGTCGCTGTGGATCGGCTGGCGCCGGCGCGACGTCTTCTGCCAGGGGCCGGTCTCGATCCAGCCGGGCGACACCGCGTTCACCCGGACCGCCGGGCCGAGCGACACCGCCAGCGCGTGGGTCAGGGCCACGATGCCGCCCTTCGATGCCGAATATGCCTCGGTGTCCGGCTCGCTCATCAGCGCCCGGGTCGACGCGACGTTGACGATGGCGCCGTGCCCGGCGGTGCGCAGATGCGCCGCCGCGTGCCGGGCGAACAGCATCGGCGCCGTCAGGTTGACGTCCAGCACCCGTCGCCAGTCGGCGAGGTCGAGCTGCTCGAGCGGGCCGTTGGCGCTGATGCCGGCGTTGTTCACCAGGGCGTCCAGTCGGCCGAAGGTCGCGACCGCGCGGTCCACCGCGATGCCGGGCGCGTCCGGGTCGGCGACGTCGACCGGCACAGCGCAGACCAGGCCGCCATGCTGCCCGGTCATCTCGGCCAGCGCCTCGGCGTCCAGGTCGACCGCCGCCACCCGCCAGCCGTCGGCCACCAGCCGGGCGACGGTGGCGCGGCCGATGCCCTGGCCGCCGCCGGTGACCAGGGCGACCGGGCGGGTGTCGTTCGAGGCGATGGTGTCGGTCATGGTCGGGGTTCCCGGCGCTCGGCGCGGCCGTGGACCGGGGCGGCGCGGCCGGGTTCCGGCGGAGTGTCGGGGGGAGCGTCGGGAGCGTCGGTCATCCGGCGAGCGTGGCGGGCGGGCGGGGCGCTGTCCAGTGGGGCGGGGCGCCCGTCGCGCCGTGGGTTCCGGATTCGTCCCCCGGACCGGGTCCGGGGTCCGCTCCGGAATGACGAGGGTGGGGGAAGGGGCTCAGTCGGTCCCGGTCAACTCCGGATACAGGTCGTTCCAATCGGGATTGGCCTGCTCGATCAGCGCGATCTTCCATGCGCGCCGCCAGCCCTTCAGGCGCGTCTCTCGGTGAATGGCGCCATGCATGTCCGGATGCGGCTCGAACCAGACCAGGCGGTTCACCCGGTAGCGGGCGCAGAAGCCGGACGGCTGTTCGCGATGTACCCAGATCCGCCGAAGCAGATCTGCGATCACGCCAACATACAGGGTGCCGTTGCGCTTCGAAGCCAGGATGTAGACACAGGGGCGAATGCTGCGTGCCATGCCCCTTGTATGGACGGGGAAGAGCCACTTCCCCACTCCTTCGTCATTCCGGACGGGCGCGCCGCCCTCGGCGCGCCCGATCCGGAACCCACCGGCCGCCCGGACGTCGCCCGCTACCCCTGCAGCATCTTCTTCAGGCGCAGGCGGAGCGCGTTCAGCTTGATGAAGCCGGCGGCGTCCTTGTGGTCGTAGTCGGCGACCGCGCTCTCCTCGAAGGTCACCCAGTCGGCCGAGTACAGGCTCTTCTCGCTGTCGCGGCCGACCACGATGGTGTTGCCCTTGTACAGCTTCAGGCGGACCCGGCCGGTGACGTCCTGCTGGCTGTAGTCGATCGCCGCCTGCAGCATCTGGCGCTCCGGCGAGAACCAGAAGCCGTTGTAGATCAGCGTGGCGTAGCGCGGCATCAACTCGTCCTTGAGATGCGTCAGCCCGCGGTCGAGGGTGACGCTCTCCACCGCCCGGTGGGCGACGTGCAGGATGGTGCCGCCCGGGGTCTCGTACAGGCCGCGGTTCTTCATGCCGACGAAGCGGTTCTCGACCATGTCGAGGCGGCCGATGCCGTGGTCGTGGCCGAGCTGGTTCAGCTTGGTGAGAATGGTGGCCGGCGACAGCGCCTCGCCGTCGATGCTGACCGCGTCGCCCTTCTCGAAGCCGATCTCGACATAGGCCGGGATGTCCGAGGCATCCTCTGGCGAGAGTGTCCGCGACCAGATGTAGTCGCCCGGCTCGGCCCAGGGGTCCTCCAGAACCTTGCCCTCGGAGGAGGCGTGCAGCAGGTTGGCGTCGACCGAGAACGGCGCCTCGCCGCGCTTGTCCTTGGCGATCGGGATCTGGTTCTTCTCGGCATAGTCGAGCAGGGCGGTGCGCGAGGTCAGGTTCCATTCGCGCCACGGTGCGATGATCTTGATGTCCGGCTTGAGCGCGTAGTAGCTGAGCTCGAAGCGCACCTGATCGTTGCCCTTGCCGGTCGCGCCGTGGGCCACGGCATCAGCGCCTGTGGCTTCAGCTATTTCGATCTGGCGCTTGGAGATCAGCGGCCGGGCGATCGAGGTGCCGAGCAGATAGGTGCCCTCGTACAGGGTGTTGGCGCGGAACATCGGGAACACGAAGTCGCGCACGAACTCCTCGCGCAGATCCTCGACGAAGATCTCCTTCACGCCGAACATCTCGGCCTTCTTGCGCGCCGGCTCCAGGTCCTCGCCCTGGCCGAGGTCGGCGGTGAAGGTCACCACCTCGCAGCCGTAGGTGTCCTGCAGCCAGCGCAGGATGATCGAGGTGTCGAGCCCGCCGGAATAGGCGAGGACGACCTTCTTCGGGGAGTCGGCCATGGTGCCCTCGTGATGGTGCGAAACGCCGGGCGCGCGCCGGCCCGGAACGGCTGCGTTGTATAGGGAGAGCGCGGCGCGGGGCAAGGGGGAGTGGGGGCGCGGCGAGGAAGCGGTGGGCGGTGGCCCCGACCCGGCGCCGCCGTCCGGCATCAGAGCGGAGCTTGCCGAAACCGGCCAGCGGTCACCGATGGGCGCGGGTGAGTTCGCCGACGAGAGAACGCGTCGCAAGATATCCCGCCGACAAGCGAGCACAGGCCGGGCGCACCTGACGGTATCTGACCGGCGTCCCCGGCATGCGGCACCGGAAGCGGGCGGCCACAGCAACCGGGTCCACCGTCGATCGCCGGGGCCGCATCCGGCTCGGGAACGATCCGGGGCGGGCGGCTTCCAGTCGTTCGTCGGCGTTGATCGGGGGGAAATCGATATCGAAGAACTCTATACCAATTCGCGTTCTATGTCAGTGAATCAGTTGTGGTGGCAAAAGAACTTGTCGACCGATTCCCTGCGGTACGAAAGTCCAGGAATCGAAGTCCCTTCGCTACTCCTGATCGCGAGCGATCCGCGCATTTTCTGGACCATCTTCGCTGCGTTCGCCGCAATCTGCGCGCTCACCAGAAGAAAAGTTCCGAATTCCAGCGTCAACAAGGATTTCATCAACATAGGAGCGTTCCTCGGTTGCAATTGCCACAGTGCGCGTTGGGCGTGAGTGACATTCTTCGGACAACGCTCTTTCTATCGGCAATTTCGAAACAACTTGTTTCCAAACGATATTAAAAATCCGCAAATTTAGTCGCGTATTGGTGGTTCAAGAAGGAGTGCCGGGCTCTCCGGAAGTCTTCATGAGTTGGTTAACGATCGTCGGGATTTCAAAGAAGCGGTCCAAACATCCCGCGGGGTGATCGTGCCGGATCGAGCCGACGTCAGGGCGCGAGGCGGTCGCGCTCGACCGCGAGGCGGAGCACCAGGCCCTCGGGGCGCCAGCTCCGGGTGATCTCTCCGGCCAGTTGCCGGCGGACCGTCAGGTCGACCAGCCTGCTGCCGAAACCGGTCGCTTCGCCCGGCGGCCGGACGGCCGGGCCGCCGCGCTCGCTCCAGACCACGACCAGTCGGTCGCCGGCCACACTGCATTGCACGTCGATCGTGCCGGCGGGCGCCGTGAAGGTGCCGTGCTTGGCGGCGTTGGTGGCGAATTCGTGCAGCAGCAGCGCCATGCCGGTCAGCGGCGACCCGGCGGCGATATCGACATCCGGGCCAGTGACCGAGACCCGGCGGGTGCCGTCGGGCGTCCGCACCTCGAACGGCGTGACGATGGTGTCGATCAGGGCGTGCAGCGAGACCGTGGCGCCGAGGGCCACCGGCTCGGCCCGTCGCGGCGGCAGCGTCAGCTCGTGGGCCCGGGCCAGGGCGGCCAGGCGGCTCGCCACGTCGGCCGCCAGGCCCTTGACCGAGGTCGCCGACCGGGCGCTGAGACTGGTGATCCCGCTGGCCATCACCAGCAGGTTCTCGACCCGGTGGTTCATCTCGGCCAGCAGCAGGTCGCGGCGCTCGTTGGCGCGTTTCCGCTCGGTGATATCGCGGGCGATCTTCGACACGCCGACGATCCGGCCGCCGCGGTCGAGAACCGGCGACATCGTCAGCGACACGTCGACGGCCGTGCCGTCCCGGCGCAGGCGGACGGTCTGGTAGCGCTCGACCCGCTCGCCGCGCAGGACGCGGTCCAGGATCAGCGTTTCCTCGTCGCCGCGGTCCGGCGGAATCGGCATCGATATCGGGCGGCCGACCACCTCGTCCTCGGTGTACTGGTAGAGTTGCGACGCGCCGTGGTTCCAGTTGACGACGGTCCCGTCACGGTCGAGCGCCAGGATGGCGTCGTCGGACGAGTCGACGATTGCCGCCAGCCGCTGGGTCACTCGCTCGGCCGCCTGCCGGTCGGCGACGTCGACGAGCACCCCGATCGTCCCGGCGAGGTCGCCCTGCGCATCGAAGACCGGGGTGGAATAGGCCAGCAGCGACACCTGCGACCCGTCCGGGCGCGTGGCGACCGCTTCGACACCGCGAACCGGGCGCGGAGTATAGGGAGGGCGCGGCGCGGGGCAAGCGCGGAGAGGCCGCTCCGTTGCCCCCGGCTCGAACCGCCGGCTGGCACGCGCTCCGTTCGGAGTGACGGCGCGGAGCATGGCCTCGCTCTCGCGACGCCCCGTTGCTGGCGGCGCGGGGTCTGGTCCCGTCCAATAAACAATTCATCATCAAAGATAAAAATTATGTCACGAAAGGGGTAATCTTGTGTGATTTCTGTGAATGAAGTTTCTGTCTGTGTGAATGTTAAGAATGGGTCGTTCTGTGTTTGATGTTCTCCGTCGGTATATGTACGTATTCGTCATCGAACAAGTCGGAGGCGAACATGAAGCGCGATTTTGTAAGTTCTGTTGAGGAGTTGATCCCGGCCCTTCAGCGGTTTGCGCGTTCGTTGGCCCGGAACGCTGCGGATGCCGACGATCTCCTGCAGGACACGTTGGAGCGGGCGCTGGGTCGCGCGCACCAGTTCGAGGCGGGGACCAACCTGAAGGCCTGGATGTTCACGATCATGCGCAACCGGTTCTATACCGAGTGCCGTCGGCGCCAGCGGGTGCGCCAGCACGCCGAGGAGCGGCATCTGGGTGCCGCGGACGGCGAGCCGGGAGTCCTGGGGGACCAGATGGCGCGCGTCGAGGCGTGCGAATTCAGCCAGGCTTTCGCCCGGCTTTCCGGTGACGAGCGGGCCCTGCTGCTGATGGCGACGGTCGAGGAACTGCCCTACGACACCATCGCCCAGATGCTGGAGGTCGAGGTCGGCACCGTGAAGTCCCGCGTCTCCCGGGTGCGCGCCAAGCTGCGCCGCATCCAGGAGGAGGATGCCGGACTGTCCCTGGCGGGCGCCGCCCGGCCGCGGGCCGATCTGGTCCCGGCGCGCGCTGCCGCCGCCTGAGCGCCGGTCTTCCCCGCGGGCACCGTCCCGCGACCGGCCCGAACCGCTCTCCCGTCCGGATCCCAAAGCCTGGGAACCGGACGGGACGCGCTTTGTTGTGTTCTTCGGAACGCGCCGAATCGTTCGGCGGCGCCGGCCCGAGGGAGACAGCCATGAGCCATGAACAGGATGCCGGTCGCAGGGAGGCCCTTTCAGCCTATGTCGACGGCCAGCTCGATGCGGTCTCGATGGCGGCCGTCGACCGTGGTCTGCGCTCCGACCCCGACATGGCCGACGAGATGGCGGTGCTGCGTCGGCAGAACGATGACCTGCGCGATTGGGCCAAGGCGGTCGGGGACCGGCCGCTGCCCGAGGGCGTCCGGTCGCTGCTGCGGCGCGCCCGGCAGGGCCGTACCGATCGCCCGGCGATCACGGGCATGGGCTGGGTCCTGTCTTCCGGCGCCGTCCTGTGCGCCGCTGGCGCCGGCGACCGGCGCATGCTCAGCTAGCGAGCGATCCCAAAACGCCGAACCGGCCCGATCGGTCGTACTTCACCCGACGTCGTACTTCATTCGACATTGAGTTGCGGCCACCGGGCCGCGGGCTCTGAACCGGGCTGCGGGTTCCGAACTGGCAGGCCGAGAGACGGCGGCTTCGGCCGGCCAACGCGTTCCGAACGCGGCCTCTCCGCCCGACCGCCCCGGGATCCCGCCGCGGATGATCCTGGCCGATACCCGGGCCGACACCCTGGCCAGGCGTCCGGGACGCGCCGACCGCGCGGGCGGGTGCCGCCGGATCCACGGGTCCTTCCAGCCGCCGACGCATTCCGAATTCAGCCGCTGCGTCCGTCGGTTCCCATTGCCGCGCCCCCGCATCCTGCCATAGGCTTCCTCACGGTCGGCCCGTTCGGGCCTTCCCTGACCGTAGGGCATCCACGTGACCACTGCCTCGACCGGACCATCGCGTCTCGAAGGACGCCCCGCGCGCCGAGGCTGAGTCGCGCCCGCCTTCTGCCTGCCCGTCTTCCGTCTTCGTCCCGCCACCGCACCGGATCCCCGCCATGTCGACTCCCGCCAGCTTCGCCGCCAGCCCCGCCGAACTCGACGCCCTGAAGTGGCGCTGCATCGGGCCGTCGCGCGGCGGCCGTGTCGTCGCCGTCGCCGGCGACTACAGCGACCCGATGACGTTCTATTTCGGGGCCTGCGCCGGCGGGGTCTGGAAGACGGTCGATGGCGGCACGTACTGGCGCTGCGTCACCGACGGGTTCCTGACCTCGGCCACCATCGGCGCGCTGGCGGTAGCGCGCTCCGACAGCAACGTGGTGTATGCCGGCACCGGCGAGACCACGATCCGGCTCGACGTGTCCTACGGCGACGGCATGTACCGCTCGACCGACGCCGGGCGGAGCTGGAAGCACATCGGCCTGCGCGACACCAAGCACATCGGCCGCGTGGTCGTGCACCCGAGCGACCCGAACCTGGTCTATGTGGCGGCGCTGGGCGACGCCTTCGGGCCGAACGAGGATCGTGGCGTCTATCGCTCGCGCGACGGCGGCGAGACCTGGGAGAAGATCCTGTACCGCGGGCCGGACGCCGGCTGCGTCGACCTCGCCATGGACCCGAACAACCCGCGCATCCTGTTCGCCGGGTTCTGGCAGGCGCGCCGGCACTTCTGGAGCCTGCGCAGCGGCGGCGAGGGCAGCGGGCTGTTCCGCTCGCTGGATGGCGGCGACAGCTGGGAGCCGGTCGCCGGCAACGGCTTCCCGGACGGCATGCTGGGCAAGGTCGGGGTGTCGGTGTCGGGCGCCAGGGCCGGCCGGGTGTTCGCGCTGCTGGAGGCCGAGGACGACATGATCGGCCTGTACCGGTCCGACGACTACGGCGCCACCTGGGCCCAGGTCTGCCGCAACCGCGATCTGATGCACCGGCCCTGGTACTACACCCACGTGTTCGCCTGCCCGGTGAACGCCGACACGGTGTATGTGACCAATCTGCAGATGTGGAAGTCGACCGACGGCGGCGCCGGCTTCAAGGAGATCACCACGCCGCACGGCGACAACCACGATCTTTGGATAGACCCGACGAACCCGCGGCGCATGGTCGAGGGCAATGACGGCGGCGCCTGCGTGTCCTTCAATGGCGGGGAGTCCTGGTCGTCGATCTACAACCAGAACACCGCCCAGTTCTACCGGATGGACATCGACAACCGGTACCCCTATCGGGTTTATGCCACCCAGCAGGACAACACCTCGATCTGCGTGCCGAGTGCGTCGGAGTGGGGCGTGATCACGCTCGCCGACTGCTCCTACCCCGGCACCGGCGAGAGCGGCTTCGTCGCCGTGCACCCCGAGGATTCCGACATCGTCTATGTCGGCGCCATCGGCTCCAGCCCGGGCGGCGCCGGCGCGCTGCAGCGCTACGACCACGGCACAAGGCAGGTCCAGCTGGTCAACGTCTGGCCGGAGGAATCCACCGGCATCGCGCCGCGCGACATGCGCTACCGCTTCGCCTGGACCTACCCGATCATCTTCTCGCCGCACGACAGCAATACCCTCTATGTCGGCGGCAACCACGTGTTCCGGACCCGCGACGAGGGCATGAGCTGGGACGAGATCTCGCCCGACCTCAGCCGCAACGACGCGGACAAGCAGGACTATTCCGGCGGCCCGCTGACCCGCGACAGCGCCGGCGCCGAGACCTACGCCACCTGCGCCTGCCTGCACGAGTCGGCGCACCGCAAGGGCGAGATCTGGGCCTCGACCGACGACGGCCTGGTGCACGTCACCCGCGACGACGGCAAGACCTGGGCGAACGTCACGCCGCCGGGCATGCCGGAGCTGGCCTATGTCGGCAGCGTCGAGGTCTCGGCGCACGACGCCGACACGGTCTATGTCTCGGCCACCCAGTACAAGCTGTCCGACTACAAGCCCTACCTGTTCCGCAGCACCGACGGTGGCAAGACCTGGGCCTCGATCAACGGCGACCTGCCGCAGGACGAGATCACCCGGGTGCTGCGCGCCGACCCGGTGCGCGCCAGCCTGCTGTACACCGGCACCGAGACCGGGGTGTTCTTCAGCCTGGACGACGGCGACACCTGGTCGCGCATGGGCGGCGGCTTCCCGGTGGTGCCGGTCTACGACCTGAAGCTCAAGGGCAGCGACCTGGTGGCCGCCACCCACGGCCGGTCGTTCTGGATCCTCGACGACGTGTCGCCGTTGCGCACCCTGGCCGACCGGGCCAAGCTGCAGCTGCTCGCGCCGCGCGACACCGTGCGCACCAAGCTGGCCTGGAGTGCCGGGCGCGGCAACACCAACGGCATCAGCTACGGCCCGGCCTTCGGCATCAACGGCAGCACCCAGCTGGTCGAGCGGCCGGACGGCAGCCGGACCCGACACCACCTGGATGTCGGCGAGAATCCGCCGAATGGCGCCATCGTCTACTACTGGCTGCCCGAGGGCTCCGACGGCGCGGTGCAGCTTACCTTCCGGAATGCCGCCGGCGAGGCCGTCGCCAACTTCGTCAGCGACGACAAGGCGGTTCCGTTCGCCAAGCGGCCGAGCGCGGCGCCGGGGCTCAATCGGTTCGTCTGGGACCTCAAGGTCGCCGGGCCGGAGAAGCTCGACCCCGCCCTGTCGCCGCGCAAGCTGAAGCCGCTGGCCGGCGACGGCGAGCCGCCGGCCGGGCCGACCGTGGTGCCCGGCAGCTACGAGGTGGTGCTGCAGACCGCCGATGTCAGTCAGTCGGCCGGTTTCACGGTGATTCCGGACCCGAGGGTGCGGACCACCGTGGCCGACTATGCCGCGCAGTTCGACCTGCTGCGGTCGCTCGGCACCACGCTGTCGACCCTGAACCGCGGGGTCAACCGGATCCGCCTGCTGAAGCGCCAGCTCGCGACCCTGCCGGAACGGCTCGGCGATGGCCAGGACGCGCTGCGCGAGCAGGCGGCGGCGGTCGCCGAGAGCCTGTCGGCGGTCGAAGGCGTGCTGGTCGACGTCAAGCGGGAGTCGCCGCGCGACGTGCTGCGCAACCCGGCCGGCCTCGACGACACCCTGGTCGACCTGATCAACGTCGCCTCGACCGCCGATGCCGCGCCGACCACCCAGGCGCATGCGGTCTCGGCTGAGATCATCGGCAAGGTACGGGCGCAGATCGCCGCCCTGGACGATGTGGTCGACGGCCCGCTCGCCGCCCTCAACGCCGCGCTGGCCGAGGCCGGCGTCAAGGCCGTGGCGGCCTGACCGGCTTCGCCTTCATCCCCTGATCCACGCAACGGAGGACGACATGGACTTCATCGAGCGACTGTTCGGGATCGCGCCCGACGGCGGCGACGGCAGCACCGAGGCGCTGTACATCGTGGTGGCGCTGGCGATCGTGGCACTGGTCGCGGCGCGGCCGGTGATGCGCAGGCTGGCGGCGCGCCGGCGGTAGTAGGGTCGGCGCCGGCGGGACCGGCCGCCCCGGCGAGGTCGATCCGCCATGCTGAAGCAGCCACGGGGCTTCTGGCATCTGTTCGCGGTCGATGCGATCGTCCGCAACGGCTACCAGATGGGCAAGACGCCGGTCCTGCCGATGTTCGCGGCCGCCGTCGGCGCCGGCGAGCTGATGATCGGGACGATCGTGGCGGTGTCCACGATGACCGGCATGGTCGCCAAGCCGCTGGTCGGCGCGTTGTCCGATCGCTGGGGCCGCCGGTGCTGGTTCTTCGCGGCCCTTCTCCTGTTCTCCGGTACGCCGTTTCTGTACCAGTTCGTGGAAATCCCCGAGCAGTTGCTGGCCCTGCGGCTGTTCCACGGCTCGGCCACGGCGATCTTCGGACCCGTTACCCTTGCCCTGGTCGCCGAGATGGAGAGCCGGGGCCGGGCCACGCGGCTCGGCTGGTTCGGCCTGGCGCGCGAGACCGGCTACCTGCTGGCGCCGGTGGTCTCCGGATGGCTGCTGCTGAGCTTCGACGACCCGGCCGACCTGTTCACGGTAATCGGCCTGATCAGCTGTCTGGCCTTTCTGCCGGCTGCCTTCCTGCATTTCGATGCGACACCGATGCAGGCCGACCATGCCGGGCGCCCGCCGGTCTGGCGCCAGCTGATCTCCGGCTTCGCCCATACCGCCACCCGGGTCGAGATGTGGTTCGCCGGCTCCCTGGAGATGACGGTGTATGCCGTGACCTATGGGCTGAAGGCTTTCCTGCCGTTGTTCGTGGTCCAGGTGGCGGGCTTCAGCTGGCTCGACGCCGGCCTGTTCTTCACCGTCCAGGAGGCTGCCCATATGGCGATGCGGCCGGTCGGCGGCCGGATCGGCGACCGCGCCGGCTACCTGCCGGCGATCGCCGCCGGCGTCGCCCTGGTCGCCGTGGCGCTGCTGTGGCTGCCGCAGGTGTCCGGCGGGGCCGCCCTGCTGGCGGTGGCGGTGCTCGGCGGTGTCGGCCAGGGGCTGATCTTCCCGTCGACCGTGGCCATGATCGGCGGCGCGATCGGCGCCGACCATCTCGGGCTGGGCCTCGGCATCTATGGCACCTTGAAGAACCTCGGCAAGGTTGCCGGTCCGCTGGCTGCCGGACTGCTGTTGGAACACATGCCCTACGAGGTGCTGTTCCGGACCCTCGCAGGGGTGGCGATCATTGCCTCGATCGGCGTGCTGCTGGTGCATCGTCACCAGCGCCGACTGTCGAGTTCTGGGCGTTTCGGGCCGGCTTGAACCGGTTCCGGGTCGGCGCTTGGCGTCGACGTCGCTCGACCTCGTCGTGATCGCGCCTGGCGACGGCAATACGCTTACCCTCGCGGCTGTCAGCGGCACCCGATGGGCGCTCAGATCGGCAGACGCACGGTGACCGTGGTGCCGACGCCGGGGCTGCTGTCCAGCGTCAGGCCGCCTTCGTGCAGTTGGACCAGGGCGTTCGACAGGGCCAGGCCGAGGCCGGTTCCTTCGCGGCCGCGCCGGTCGTTGCGGTCGATCTGCTCGAACGGCCGCAGCAGCCGGGGCAGTTGATCCTCGGGGATGCCGATGCCGTTGTCTGCGACCTGGATAGCGACGTGCGCCGGTTCGACCCGGACACCCAGTCGCACCCGGCCGCCGGCAGGCGTGTAGGTGATGGCGTTGGCCAGCAGGTTGATCAGCACCTGCTTGATGGCCCGGACGTCGACGTCGACCGTAAGCCCGGCGTCCAGGGGGTCGACCTGCAGCACCAGGTCGGCCTCGGCGGCGCGGCCGCGCATCATCCGGCCGACCTCGCCGACGATCTGCGCCATCGCCACGGTTTCCTTGTGCAGCCTGTACTTGCCGGCCTCGATCTTCGACATGTCGAGCAGGTCGTTAATCAGGCTCAGCAGGTGGCTGCCGCTGGCGTGGATGTCGTCGGCGTAGTCCTTGTAGCGTTTGGCCCCGAGCGGGCCGAATGCCTCGGTCTTCAGGATCTCGGAGAAGCCCAGCACGGCGTTCAGTGGGGTGCGCAGCTCGTGGCTCATGTTCGCCAGGAACTGCGACTTGGTCCGGCTTGCGGCCTCCGCCCGCTCCTTCTCCCGGGTCAGCATCTCGGTCATGCGCGCGAGATGCTCGGCGTGGCGCTCGGCCTCGGCGCGCGAGGCGTCGAGTTCCTGCACCTGGGCCTCCAGCATCTCCTCCTTGCGCTTCAGGTCGGTCACGTCGGTCGCGGTCACGACGGTGCCGCCGTCGGCGGTCCGGCGGTACCGGATGACGGCGATCAGGCCGTCCGCGGTCCGGCGCTCGACCTGGACGCTGCCGTTGCGGCTGAGCGCAAGGCGCTGCACCGCCGAGACCGCCTGGCCGTTGTGAGTGAAGGTGGCCCCGCCGTGGTTCTGCATGGTGTAGACGATGTCCGCCAGCGACACGCCGTCCCGGAGCTCGATGCCGGGAGAGTACCGCTCGTAGGCCTGGTTCCAGACCACCAGCCGGTCGTCCGGGTCGAACAGCGCGACCGCCTGCTCGGTGGCGTCGAGGGTGTCGCGCAGGAGCTGGCGGTTGCGCTCGAGTTCGGTCACCTCGGTCGCGACGTTGACCGTGCCGCCGTCGCCCATGCGGCGCTCGCGGATCAGGAACACGCGGCCGTCCTTCTGGGTGATCTGGATCGGGTCGCCGTCCGGGTTGCGATGGCGGGCGAGCCGCCACTCGATGAAAGCCTCGATGCTGTCGAAGCCGACATTGGCCGGGTCGGCGCCGACCGAGACCTGGCGGAGCAGGTCCTCGAACCGCCTGCCCGGCAGTCGCTTGGCGTCGCCGAGGCCGGACATCTTGGCCCAGGTCTGGTTGCACAGTGCCAGCCGCTCGTCGGGATCGAACACGGCGAACGGATCGGGACTGGCCTCAAGGGCGTCGATCAGCCGCTGCTCGGCACGGCGGGCGCGCTGCTCAAGCTCGCGCATCCGCACCTCGTCGGCGCGCCGGTCGGTGACGTCCTGGACGTAGACCGCCAAGCCGTTGACGAACGGCATGACCTTGACGGCGCAGATCCTCGGCCGACCCTCGATCCGCAGGACAAGGTCGAACGAGTCGGGCGTGCCGGTATCCACTACCCTGAGCAGTCGCTGCACCGCGTCCGGAATCGGCCAGGCTGCTGCCGTCGGTTGGAACGAGTTGCCGATCAGGGTGTTGCGAGGGCGGCCCAGCAGGCGCTCTGCACCGGTGTTCACGATGGTCCAGACCAGATCGACGGCGGCGCCGTCGGCGCCCAGCACCGGGCGCAATGCCATCAACCCCTGAAAGGCGCTGTCCAGCAGCGACTGGAGAAGATCCAGGTCCCCGTGCACCGGCGGCGGTGCTGAAAATGTAGCCGTGGTATCGGGCATCGTCGGCACGGTCGTTTGCTTCTGCCGGTACCGTACCGGAGCAAGGTTAACGGCGCGTAAAGACGCCCAAAAATGCGATCAATGTCAGAGCTTGAGAGGCTTGTCGCCACTCTCCTCGGGCGACGTGCCGTCGGACGGCGGCTCGGGCTCCGCCGGCGGCCGGCGCCGGATGATGATGTCGCCGTTGGGCATCACCTCGGGGGACTGGTAGCCCTGCAACTGATCCATCAGCAGCCGCAGGCCGTCGACGATCGCAGCTGCGCCCTCCTGCAGCCGTTCGGTGGCACTCGGTGCCTTATCGCCGGGCGTGGCGTCGGACTGCGCTACCGCCACGGCCGGAACCGTGGCCAGCATGGCAATGATGGGGATGGCGAGACGCTTCATGACAATACCCTTCCCGAAGAATGCACCCTTCCCGGAGAATGCGGCGTGAACATGGCCTCAGTCATTGCGTAGCAGGGGGCCGGGACGCTGTCCGAGAGCCCGCCATGTGCCGGCGAATCCGAGCGTCAGGGTGACGGCCAGGGCGATCGCCGCCACCACCGCCACGACCTCCGGGGACAGCACGAAGTCGGCGTGCATCACCTTGGTCACGACCACGAAGGCGGCGGTCGACCCGACGACCGCGGCAACGCCGGCCGTGGCCAGTCCGAGAATGCCGTATTCCAGGACGTAGGTCTTGAGGATGCGCCAGCGGGTGGCGCCGAGGACCTTCAGGATCACCGCGTCCCGCACCCGCCGGCTGTGGCCGGCGGCGACCGCTCCCGCCAGTACCAGGATTCCGGCGACGAGGGTCACCGCCGCGGTCGCCCGAACCGCCGTCGAGACCGCGCGCAGGATGCGGTCGGCGGCCTCGATGGCGTCCTTCACCCGGATCGCGGTGACATTGGGGAGCGCGTCGGTGACCCGGCGCTGCACGTCGGCCTCGGCCGATGCATCGGACACCCGGACCGTGGCGATGATCGAGTGTGGCGCGGCTTCCAGGGTACCGGGCGCGAACACGAAGATGAAGTTCATCGACATCGACGACCAGTCGATCCGGCGCAGGTTGGCGATCTCTGCGGTAATCGGGCGGCCCAGCACGTTCAGGGTGATGGTCTCGCCGACCCCGACCCCGAAGTCCCTGGCGATGTTCGCGTCGAACGAGATCAGCGGGGGCCCGGCGTAGTCCCGCGGCCACCATTCGCCGGCAACGATCTCGGCACCCAGCGGCGGCTCGGCCGAGTAGGTCAGGCCGCGGTCGCCGCGCAGTGCCCAGGCCGAGCCGGGGTCGACGGTCAGGGTTCCGGCGTCGGCACCGTTCACCGCGGTGATGCGGCCGCGCACCATCGGCGTGGTCTGCACCTCGGTCACCGCCGGCATGGCGTCGACGATCGTGCGGAAGCGATCGGACTGATCGGGCTGGATGTCGATGAAGAAGAAGGCCGGGGCGGCATCCGGGATGCGCTCGGCGACCTGGCGGGCCAGATTGGCCTGGATCAGGGCGACCGCTACCAGGACCGTGAGGCCGAGCCCGAGCGACATCACCACCCCCGGAGTCGGCGCCCCCGGACGATGCAGGTTGGCCAGTGCCATCCGCAGCTCCGGGTCGCGCGGCCGTCCGGCCCGCCTCGCCGCGACCATCAGCAGCCGGGCGGCGGCCAGGAACAGCGCGAAGGCGGCGAACGCGCCGGCGACGAACCAGAGGGCGAAGCCGCGATCGTGCGAGGTTGCGACGGCCAGGGCGGCGAGCAAGGCGACGGCTCCGGCGGTCGCCGCCATGACGGCCGCCGACGGCCGGCCGGCCAGCGGTGCCACCACCGCGCGGAACAGTGCGGCGGCCTGGACCTGCCCGGCCCGGCCCAGTGGCCAGAGCGAGAAGGCGAGGGCGGTCAGCAGACCGAACCCCGCCGCCACCGCCAGCGGCAGCGGGTACAGCCGGACCGGCAGCTCGAACGGCAGCAGCGGGCCGGCCAGCATGGCGGCCCCGATCGGCGCCGTCGCTCCGACCGCCAGGCCGATCAGGGTACCGACCGCCGCCAGTGCCAGCACCACCGCCAGATAGGTACGGAACACCAGCCGGCTCGGCGCTCCAAGGCACTTCAGGGTCGCGATGGTTTCGGTCTTGCCGTCGAGATAGGCCTTCACCGCCATGGCGACGCCGACGCCGCCGACCAGCAGCGAGGTCAGGCCCACCAGGGTCAGGAACAGGGTGGTCCGGTCGACGAAGGTGTCGAAGCCGGGTGCCGCGTTGTCCAGTGAGCGGGCCCGCCAGCCGGCGTCCGGAAACCGGTCATCGAGGCCCACGAGCCAGTCCTTTGCGTCGGTCCCGGGCGGCAGGACGACGCGATAGTGGTAGCGGATCAGCGAGCCGGGCTGCACCAGTCCGGTCGCCGGCAGCGCCGCCTGGGCAACCATCAGCCGGGGTCCGAAGCTGGCGAAGTTGACGATCCGGTCGGGCTCGCCGGTCAGGATCCCGCGCAGCTCCAGGGTGGCGTCGCCGACCACCAGCCGATCACCGACCTCGAGGTCGAGCTGGGCGGCCAGGTTCGCTTCCGCGATCGCGCCGTAGGCGCCGTCGCGTTCCGCCAAGGCGGCGGCGAGGTCGGCCGCCGGCGTCATCGTCACGGTCCCGACCAGCGGATAGGCGCCGTCGACCGCCTTCAGCTCGACCAGGGTGCGGGCTTCGCCGTCGACCCGGCGGGCCATCGCCCGCATCGCCAGCACCTCGGAGATGCTGCCGGCCTGCTGCAGATAGGCCCGCTGGCCGTCGCTGGCGGGCCGGTGCACCAGCCGCAGGTCGACGTCACCGCCGAGCAGGCGTCGGGCGTCGCCCTCGAGCCCGGCCATCATCGCCGACGACACCGAGCCGACGGCGGCGATCGCCGCGACCCCGAGCGCCAGGCAGGCGATGAAGATCCGGAAGCCCCTGAGGCCGGTCCGCAACTCGCGCCGTGCCAGGCGCAGGGCGAGAGGCCAGGGTCGGTAAGCCGCCACCACCACCCGCTACTCCGCCGCCAGGGCGGCTTCGCGGTCGAGCACGCGACCGTCGGCGATATGGATGACCCGGTCGCAGCGACCGGCGAGCGCGGTGTCGTGGGTGATCAGCAGCAGCGTGGTGCCGTGATCGCGGGCCAGCGCGAACAGCAGTTCGATCACGGTATCGCCGGTCTTGCCGTCGAGGTTGCCGGTCGGCTCGTCGGCCAGCAGGAGCGGCGGCCGGGCGACGAAGGCGCGGGCGATGGCGACGCGCTGCTGCTCGCCGCCGGACAACTGGTCGGGATAGTGGCCGGTCCGTCCCGCCAGCCCGACCCGGCCGAGGGCCGCCGCCGCCGCGTCGAAGGCGTCGGCGCGGCCGGCCAGTTCGAGCGGGATCGCGACGTTCTCCAGCGCGGTCATGGTCGGCACCAGCCGGAACGCCTGGAACACGATGCCGACATGGTCGCGGCGGAACCGGGCGAGGGCGTCCTCGTCGAGACCCACGAGGTCGCAGCCGGCAACCCGGACACGCCCGGCGCTCGGGGTTTCCAGGCCGGCGGTGATCATCATCAGCGTGGACTTGCCGGCACCCGACGGGCCGACCACGCCGACCGCCTCGCCGGCGGCGACCGCAAGGTCGATTCCGCGCAACACGTTGACCTCACCGGCCGCACTCCTCAGGTTCAGGGTGACGCCGTCGAGCCGGATCATCGGCTCGGTCGCCTTCGGCGCGGCGTCGTGCAGTCGGTCGGGAGAAGTCATGGTGTCGGAGTCCATCGCCGTTGCCGTCGGTCCACGCGCATATGGTCCCTGGCGCGGGCCGATCAAAGCCCTGGTTGCCACGGCAGCGCTGGTGCTGCTGCTTACTACGTCGGTCCGGGCCGAGCCGATCACCATTCTCGGCCTCGGCGACTCGTTGATGGCCGGCTACGGCCTGTCGAGGAACTCGGGCTTCCCGGCCCAACTGCAGGCGGCGCTGATCCAGCGCGGCTTCGACGTCAGGATCGTGAACGCCGGCGTCTCCGGCGACACCACGGCGGGCGGCAAGGCCCGGCTGGCCTGGTCGCTCGCCGAGCACCCGGACGCGGCGATCGTCGAGCTCGGCGCCAATGACGGCTTGCGCGGGCTGCCGGTCGAGCAGATGCGCGGCAATCTCGACGCCATCCTGAGCGAGCTCGCCGCCAATGGCATCCCGACCCTGCTTGCCGGCATGCGGGCGCCGCCGAACATGGGCCGCGACTACGGCCGGGCCTTCCGTCAGGCCTTCGTCGATCTGGCGGGGGAGCACGACGTGGAGTTCTACCCGTTCTTCCTCGACGGCGTGGCCACCAACGCCGCCCTTAATCAGGACGACGGCATGCACCCCACGGCCGAGGGCGTGGCGCTCATCGTCGAGAGCATCCTGCCGCGGGTCGAGGCGCTGATCGCACGGGTGCAGGCGAAGCGCGGTGGATGACGGCGGCGCGGGTCCCGGATCCGGACCACCGTCGGCGGAACGCATCCGGGGCGGGCACCGCAGCCGTCACCCCCGCCGCGCCCGCACCGCCGCCGCCAGTCGATCCAGCATCGCCACCGTGGTGTCCCAGTCGACGCAGCCGTCGGTGATGCTCCGGCCGTAGACCAGTGGCCGGCCCGGCTCCAGGTCCTGGCGCCCGGCGACCAGGTTGCTCTCGGCCATCATGCCGATGATGCGGCGTTCGCCGGCTTCGATCCGCCGGGCGACGTCGTCGACGACGGCCGGCTGGTTTTCCGGGTTCTTTGCACTGTTGGCGTGGCTGGCGTCGATCATCACCTGGCCGCGCAGGCCCGACTTCTCGGCGACCTTGCAGGCGGCGTCGACGCTGGCGGCTTCGTAGTTCGGACCGTCGTTGCCGCCGCGCAGGATGACGTGGCAGTCCGGGTTGCCGGTGGTCGCGGCGATCGCCGCCTGGCCGCTCTTGGTGAGGGCCAGGAAGTGGTGCGGGTGGGCGGCCGAGACCACGGCGTCGACCGCGATCTTCACGCCGCCGTCGGTGCCGTTCTTGAAGCCGACCGGGCAGGACAGGCCGGAGGCCAGCTCGCGGTGGATCTGGCTCTCGGTGGTGCGGGCGCCGATCGCCCCCCAGCCGACCAGGTCGGCGAAGTATTGCGGGGTGGCGGTGTCCAGGAACTCGCAGCCGGCCGGCAGGCCCATGTCGGCGATTTTCAGCAGCAGGCCGCGCGCGGTGCGCAGGCCCTTGTCGATCCGGAAGCTGCCATCCAGGTCAGGGTCGTTGATCAGGCCCTTCCAGCCGACCGTGGTGCGCGGCTTCTCGAAATACACCCGCATGACGATCTCGAGCTCGCCGGCCAGGCGGCGGCGCTGCTCGAGCAGCCGGCCGGCGTATTCCAGCGCCGCCTCCGGGTCGTGCACCGAGCACGGGCCGATCACCACCGCGAGGCGATCGTCCTCGCCGGCCAGGATGCGGTGGATCGCTTTGCGGGCGCCGGCGATGGTGCGCGAGGCGGCGTCGCTGCGCGGCAGCTCGGCGATAACCTCCTCGGGGCGGCTGATCGCGGTGATGGCGGCGATGCGCAGGTCGTCGGTGCCGGGCGTGAGCGCCTCGGCCTCGGTGCGGATTTCGTCGGTGACGGTCTTCACGGGCGGGGTCCTCCTGGTGGAGGCCCTTCGGCGACCAAAAGAGCCGCCGGGAGGGCCGGCGGCTTCGGGATGATGTCTGGCGCTTGTGTCTAGGTCGCGCGCCCCCATGCCCCCGCCGCCGGCTGCGGATAGCTAAAATAAAACCAGAAGCCGGCGAACGCGTGGGTCATGCTGAAAACTATAGGGACCGCGATCCGGCTTGTCACGCGCCGGAGCCGAGCGCCCGGTTGCGGGACCGCGCGACTACTGGCTGTCGCTCGTTCGTGGACGCGCGATTCCGGCTCGCGAGGATCTCGACCCGCTCGATATCCCGCGGCTGGTGCCGAACCTGATGCTGGTCGACGTGTTCCGCGATCCGCAGCGCTTCCGTTTCCGGCTGGTCGGAACCCGGCTGACCGAATTGGCACGGCGGGACTCGACCGGCCGCGGGCTCGACGCATCGCTGTACGGCGACAATCTTGGGCGGGTGCTGGTCGACCTACGGGCCTGCGCCGACACCGGCGCCCCGGTTGCCTCACTCGACACCGCGCCCTACCTGGAGAACGGCTGGATCCGGGCCGAGGCGTTGCTGCTGCCGTTCGGCCGGCCGGACGGGACGGTCGAGATGATCCTCGAGGGCGTCGACGTGGTCGCCGGCGACGGGAGCTTCTCGGATGGCGACACCGTGACCCTGCTCGACTGGCGGCCCTGATCGCCGCGGTGGCCGGCCTTGATGCAGGTCAACCCGGCCGGCTCGGGATCCGCCTAGGGTCGCGCCGACACCGACCAGGAGCAGATCATGGGCGACTTCCACCACGACATCGGCCGCGAGTTTCCGGAGTTCCGCGACCGCATCCACGAGTTGAAGACCGGCAACGCGCATTTTTCGCGGCTCTACGACGAGTATCACGAGGTCGACAAGGCGATCGCCCGGATCGAGCAGGAGATCGAGCCGGCGACCGACGAGCATGCCGAGGAGCTGAAGCGCCAGCGCCTCAAGCTGAAGGACGAGATCTTCGGGATGCTGCGCGCGGAGTGACGAGTTTTCGGCGGGGGCGTTGCCCCCCGCTCCCGGCTCCGGTATAGCGCGACGGTTCCAGCCGCCACCTCCCGGAGCTTCCGACATGCAGTACCGCCGGCTCGGCCGCACCGACCTCCGCGTCAGCCTGATCTGTCTCGGCTCGATGACCTGGGGCCGCCAGAACACCGAGGCCGAGGGCCACGCGCAGATGGACCTGGCGCTGGACCGCGGCGTCAACTTCATCGACACCGCCGAGATGTACTCGGTGCCGGTCACGGCCGAGACCTACGGCCGCAGCGAAGAGGTCATCGGCACCTGGCTGGCCTCGCGCGGCACCCGGGACAAGGTGGTGATCGCCAGCAAGGCAGTCGGCCCGGGCACGCGCTTCGCCCATATCCGCGACGGCAAGCCGCGTCTCAACCGCGCGCACCTGACGCAAGCCGTGGACGACAGCCTGCGGCGGCTGCGCAGCGACTGGATCGACCTGTACCAGTTGCACTGGCCGGAGCGTTCGGTGAACAGCTTCGGCAAGCTCGGCTATGTCCATGTCGAGGACGAGGAGGCCACGCCGATCGTCGAGACCCTGGGCGTGCTCGGCGACTTGGTGAAGGCCGGCAAGATCCGCCACGTCGGGCTGTCGAACGAGACGCCGTGGGGCATGATGAGCTTCGCGCGGATCGCCGACGAGACCGGGCTGCCGCGTCCGGTGTCGGTGCAGAATGCCTACAACCTGGTGAACCGGGCGTTCGAGGTCGGTTGTGCCGAGGTGGCGATCCGCGAGGACATGGGGCTGCTGGCCTATTCGCCGCTGGCCGGCGGCTGGTTGACCGGAAAATACGACGGCGGTGCCCGTCCGGCGGGCGCCCGGATGACCGAGTTCTCGGACTATTTTCAGCGCTACGCCGGCGAGGCCGGGCAGGCGGCGATCGCCGGCTACGTGGCGCTGGCGCGCGAGCACGGCCTGGACCCGGCGCGGATGGCGCTGGGGTTCGTGAACACGCGGCGCTTCCTGACGTCCAACATCGTCGGCGCGACCACGATCGAGCAGTTGCAGGCCAACATCGACAGCGTCGACCTGACCCTGGGCGCCGAGCTGCTTCAGGGCATCGAGGACCTGCAGGCCCGCTGGTCGAACCCGTGTCCTTGAGGGGTTGGGCTGCCCGGGACGCCCGTCGCTTCGTGGGTTCCGGATGAGCCGCGCCGACGCGCGTCTCTCCGGAATGACGGCAACAGAGAGGGTTTGCCCCCGAGGTCGTCATTCCGGGCAAGCGCAGCGCGGCCCGGAACCCACGAAGCGACGGGCCGGTATCAAGACGAGGGGTCCATGCGCCTGTTCGTGGCGATCGCGATGCCGGAGGAGGTGGCCGACCGGCTTTCGGCCCTGATGGACGGGCTCGCCGGGGCGCATTGGGTCGATCCGGCCGACCTGCATCTGACGCTTCGATTCATCGGCGAAGTCGGACGGGACGCGGCCCAGGACCTGGTGGCGGCGCTGTCGCTGCTGCGTGCGCCGGCGTTCACGCTCCGGCTGTCCGGCTTCGGGCATTTCGGCAGCGGTCGGCGGGTGCGGGCGCTGTGGGCCGGGGTTGAGCCGCAGCCGGGGCTCGACCTGCTGCAGGGCCGGGTCGAGGCGGCCGCGCGGCGGGCCGGGCAGCCGGCCGAGCCCCGCAAGTTCGTCCCGCACGTCACGCTGGCGCGCTCGCGCGGCGCGATCACCGGTGGGGAGATCGCCCGCTGGACGGCGCTGCGCAGCCCGTTCGCCGCCGGCCCTTTCGAGGTCCGCGAAGCGGTGCTGTTCGAGAGCTTCCTCGGTCGCGACGGCCCGCACTACGAACGTCGCATGACCGTGCCATTGGAGCGGTTGCCGGATGCCGACGACTGGGACGAGGGCGAGTTCGGGTGAGTCAGCCCGCCACCTCGGCGGCGGCCAGGGCCTCGACCAGGGCCTTGCAGCCGGTCTCGATCAGTTCGAAGGCCCGGCGGTATTCCTCGGCGTCCCGGCCGTAGGGGTCGGGCACTGCGAGGCCCTTCATGTCGGGGGTGTAGTCCAGGAACAGCCGGACCCGGTCGCGGTGTGCCGGGCCGCCCCGGATGCGCAGGTCGTGAACGTGGCCACGGTCCATGCCGAGGATCAGGTCGAAGCCTTCGAAATCACGGTCGGTGAACGCGCGGGCGCGAAGCTCCGACAGGTCGTAGCCCTGCGTCTTGGCGGCCATCCGGGCGCGCAGGTCCGGCGCCTCGCCGGCATGGCCGTCATACAGGCCGGCGGAGTCGACCGTCACCCGGTCGCCGAGGCCCTGGGCGGCCAGCATCGCCCGGGTCACGCCCTCGGCGGTCGGCGAGCGACAGATGTTCCCGGTGCAGACGAACAGGATATTGTACATGCTGGGTGGCCGGCTCTCACGGGTGGCCGGGGCTCGCGCCCGGCGCTGCGGGCCGTTACAGTCGCGACCCGACCTGAATCGGTCAAGCGCGGGATTGTCGCATTCGAGCAGGACGGGTGCAGTCTTGAAGAATCTGAAACCAACGGATGCGATCGTCATTCTGACCGGCGCCGGCATCTCCAAGGAGTCCGGTCTCGACACCTTCCGCGACGCCGACGGGGTCTGGTCCCGGGTGCACATCGAGGACGTGGCGACGCCCGAGGCCTTCGCGCGTGATCCGCTCACGGTGCACGAGTTCTACAACTCGCGGCGCCGAGGCGTGCTGAACCCGAACGTCCGGCCGAACGCCGCGCACGCGGCCCTTGCCCGGCTCGAGCGCGAGTGGCCGGGGCCGGTGCTGCTGGTCACCCAGAACATCGACGACCTGCACGACCGCGCCGGCACGACCGCGCTGATCCACATGCACGGCGAGATGCTGAAGGCGCGCTGCGTCGAGTGCGGCGTGGTCGAGCCGTGGCGCGACGACCTGTCGCTCGATACCGGCTGCCCGTCCTGCGGGGCGACCGGGGGCATGCGTCCGCACGTGGTGTGGTTCGGCGAGATGCCGCTGGAGATGGAGCGGATCATGGCGGCGCTGGCGGAATGCGCGCTGTTCGTGTCGATCGGCACTTCGGGCAACGTCTATCCGGCTGCCGGCTTCGTGCAGGAGGCGCGCTATGTCGGTGGCGCCCATACGGTCGAGCTGAACCTGGAGCCGTCGGCCGGGGTCACCGGCTTCCACGAGGCCCGGCACGGCGCCGCCACGGTGCTGGTGCCGGCGTATGTCGAGGAACTGCTCGCACGGGTGTAGGGGCGTGCCGCTCCTCTAGTACGGCGTCTTCACGATCCCGCCGTCGCAGCGCAGGGCCGTCCCGTTGGTGGCCGAGGCCGCCGGCGAGCAGACGTAGCAGATCAGCGAGGCCACCTCCTCGGGCTCGGCATAGCGCTGCAGCAGCGAACTCGGCCGGCGCTCGGTGAAGGTCTTCTCCTTGAACTGCTCGGTGGTGATGCCCATCGACGAGGCCCGGGCCGCCACCCGCTCGACCTGCGCCTCGACCCAGGTCGGGCCCGGCAGCACCGAGTTGACGGTGACCCTGCTGCCCTTGGTGAGCTCGGCGCAGCCGCGGGCGATGGCCAGTTGGGCGGCCTTCGAGAACCCGTAGTGGATCATGTCGGCGGGGATGAAGATCGCCGATTCCGACGACACGAACACCACCCGGCCCCAGTCGCGCTCCAGCATCCGCGGCAGATAGTGGCGGGTCAGGCGCACGCCGCTCATCACGTTGACGTCGAACATGCGCTGCCAGTCGTCGTCCGGGGTCTCCTCGAACGGCTTGGGCTCGTAGATCCCGGTGTTGTTGACCAGCACGTCGACATCGGGGGCGGCGGCGATCACCGCGTCGCAGCCGGCGGCGCTGCCGAGGTCACCGGGGGCGGCGGCGAAGCTGCCATCGGGAACCCGCACCTGCAGCTGGTTGATGGCGTGGTCGACCGTCTCGGCGGTGCGGCCGTTGACCAGAACCCTGGCGCCCATGGACGCCAGGCCGGCGGCGCTGGCGTAGCCGATGCCGCGGGTCGATCCGGTGACCAGCGCGGTCCGTCCGGAGAGATCGGTGTCGAAGATTGTCATGGCGGTGCTCCTGACGTTGCCTGACCCTCGTCGCTCGTGGTCGACCATGGCACAGTTCGGCCCGAGGAAACGAGACCAGGGAGTGGAAACATGAGCGAGCCGGCGACCGTGAAGATGGTCGAATACGCCGATGCCAGCGCCGAGGTGCGGGCGGTGTACGACGACATCATGGCGACCAAGGGTATCGATTTCGTACCGAACGCCTGGAAGGTGTTCGCCAGCCACGCGCCGACCCTCAAGCGGCTGTGGTACGGCCTGAAGGAGGTGATGGCACCGGGCGCGCTCGACCCGAAGTTCAAGGAGATGATCGCGGTCGCGGTGTCGGCCACCAACGGCTGCGACTACTGCACCCGCAGCCACACCGCGGCCGCCCGCAAGCTCGGCATGACCGACGCCGAGTACGGCGAGCTGCTGTCGGTGGTGGGAATGTTCAACCAGACCAACGCATTGGCGGAGGCCTACAAGATTCCGGTCGACGACGTGTTCATGAAGGCTTGGGCGGACTGAGCGGTGGGTGGGTTCCGGAGCCAGGCGCACACGCGCCCCCTCCGGAATGACGAAGAAAGGAGGGAGCCGCGGGGCTCGCGGCATCGCTTCTGCTTTCCCGTCATCCCGGAGAGGCCGCGCGAGCGGGCGGCTCCGGGATCCACGAAGCGACGGGCGTCAATTGGCGATCGCCTGGCCGCCGTCGATGTAGAAGGTCTCGCCGGTCAGGAACGGGATGTCCTCGGTGACGATCGCGGCCACGAAGCGCGCCACCTCCCAGGCTTCGCCGGGGCGGCCGCGCGGGATGGCGCGCTCGATGAAGCTGCGGAACCGCTCGTCCTGCATGTGCGAGCGGTTGAGGTCGGTCAGGGTGAAGCCGGGGGCGACGTCGACCACCCGGATCCCCTGCTTCGCCCATTCGACCGCGAGGCAGCGGGTGATGGCGCCGATCGCCGCCTTCGAGGCGGCATAGGCGGCGTTGAACTTCACGCCCATCTTGTCGTAGTGCGAGCCGATGTTGACGATCACCCCGCCGCCGGCCGCCAGCAGGTGCGGGTGGGCGGCCTGGCAGGCCGCGAAGGTGCCGAGCGCGTTGGTGCGCAGCACCGCGGCGAAATCGTCCAGGGCGAACGCCTCGCTGCGGCCCTGGCGGTGGACGCCGGCATTGTTGACCAGGGCGTGCAGCGCCCCGGTCCGCTCGACCAGCGCCGCCAGCGCGGCCTGGATCGACGCCGGGTCGTCGACGTCGCAGGCGATCGTCACCAGGCGTGGCGCCAGTTCGGACGGGATCTCCGCATCCTCCGGCCCCGCGCCCCGGCGCGACAGGCAGCCGACGGTCAGGCCGCGCCCGGCCAGTTCCAGGGCCATGGCGGCCCCCAGGCCGCGCGACGCCCCGGTGACGGCGACGGTGCGGGTTTGGGTCATCGCTGCTCTCCGCGGGGATCGGGCTGATTTGGGCCGTAGCTTGCCGGATCGGCCGGCGATGCGAAACCGTCGGTCGGGCGTCAGCCGGCCATGACGTAGAGGACGCCGAGATCGGTGAGTCTTCGCTGCAGGGCGCGCAGCGATTCCATCGCCGGACCGCGGGCGCCGCCGAGCGCCTCCAGCACCGCGCCGACCCGGGTCGGGCCGTCGATCGCCGAAAGGACCGCCAGATCCAGGTCGGACACCGTCAGGCCGGCCGTCAGGGTCCGGCTGCCGACCTGGACCCGGACGCCGCGCCGGTCGGCCGGGGTGGACCGCAGGGATGCTGCCAGCGACGGCAGATCAAGGTCGGCCGGCACCAGCAAGGTCCGGACATCGTCCAGCAGTCGTTCGGCCGGATCGGCATCCGGATCGTCCGGGCCGCCCCCGGTCGGCTCGACCGCGTACAGGACATGCTTGCTGCACGAGCCCTGGATCAGTTCGGCCAGCCGCCAGCGTTCCCGACGGTCCAGGGCACCGGCTGCTGCCTTCAGCGCGGGGTCGCGCAACGCCGCCGCCGGCTCGTAGAGGAAACGCGGTGTGAAGCACCGGATCCGCAGGCCGGCGGCTTGTATCAGGTCGTCGAGGTCGTCGGTGCTGAACGGCCGGTCGCGGGGGTTCAGCAGGACGTCCGCGACCTCCTCGTCATCGGCGCCGGCGACGTTTGCGAAGCCGGGGTTGCGGACCAGCCAGTTGGTCTTGGGCAGGCCCTGCACGAAGGTGCGGGCCAGGGCGACGCCGTCCGGGCGCTCGGCATCGACGCCCAACAGGCCGAGCGCCGCCTGGGCTTCGTAGACGCCGGTCCGGCCGAGTTCGCCATAGGCCATGATCCCGATGCCACCGCCGGGCGCGAGCGCATGCGACAGCGCCGCCAGGGCGGCCGACGGATCCGGCACGTGGTTCAGCACGCCGCAGAAGTCGATGTAGTCGTAGGTGCCGCCCGGCCGTTCGCCGAGCGCTTCGACCGGGCCGACCTCGAAGCTCGCCATGTCGAGGCCGAGGCTCTCGGCCCGGCTGCGCGCGATCGCGCATGACCGCTCGGACAGGTCGAGATAGTCGATCCTGCCGTCGAGCCCGAGGCGCTGCAGCCATCCGCCCAGCCCGACGACGGCATCGCCGGTTCCGCCGCCGGCGACCAGGATCCGCAACGGCCGGCCGTACGGCAGCACGCCACCGAAGACGTGATGGGCGATCGCCGGCAGGCAGCCTGGCAGGATCCACTCGAGCCGGTCCTGCCCGGCACCCGGATCGCGCCAGGGATACGGAAATCGCGTGTAGAACGTCGCGATCGGGTCGTCGGCGGCAGTCACGGACGGGTCGGCAGCGGCTTCAAGGCTGTCGGGCGGGGCGTCGCCGGCATCGTCAGCCGTCCATCTTCAAAGCGGCGATGAAGGCGGACTGCGGAATTTCGACCTGGCCGAACTGCCGCATCCGCTTCTTGCCTTCCTTCTGCTTCTCCAGAAGCTTCTTCTTGCGGGTGATGTCGCCGCCATAGCACTTGGCGGTGACGTCCTTGCGCAGCGCGCCGACGGTTTCGCGGGCGATCACCTTGCCGCCGATCGCCGCCTGGATGGCGATCTTGAACAGCTGCCGCGGGATCAGCTCCTTCAGCTTGGCGCACATCGTCCGGCCGCGCGGGTCGGCCTGGGCGCGGTGCACGATCATCGACAGCGCGTCGACCGGCTCCTGGTTGACCATGATGCTCAGCTTCACCAAGTCGCCCTCTCGATAGCTGTCGAGCTGGTAGTCGAAGCTGGCGTAGCCGCGGCTGATCGACTTCAGGCGGTCGTAGAAGTCGAACACCACCTCGTTCAGCGGCAGCCGGTAGACCACCATGGCGCGGCTGCCGGCATAGGTCAGGTCGAGCTGCTCGCCGCGTCGGTCGGTGCACAGGGTCAGCACCGGGCCGAGATATTCGTCGGGGACGAAGATCGTCGCCTTGATCCACGGCTCCTCGATCGATTGGATCTTCATGACGTCGGGCATGTCGGCCGGATTGTGCAGCTCCAGCAGCTTACCGTCGGTCAGGTGGATCTTGTAGATGACGCTCGGCGCCGTGGTGATCAGGTCCAGGTCGAATTCGCGCTCCAGGCGCTCCTGAATGATCTCCAGGTGCAGCAGGCCGAGGAAACCGCAGCGGAACCCGAAGCCGAGCGCTGCCGAGGTCTCCATCTCGTAGTGGAAGCTGGCGTCGTTCAGCCGCAGCTTTTCCAGGCTGTCGCGCAGATGCTCGAACTCGCCGGCGTCGGCCGGGAACAGGCCGCAGAACACCACCGAAACGCTCGGCTTGAAACCCGGCAGCGCCTTGGCGGCAGGCTTGCGCTCGTCGGTGATGGTGTCGCCGACCTGGGTGTCCGCGACGGTCTTGATGCCGGCGTTCAGGAACCCAACGTCGCCGGGGCCGAGGCTCTCGACCTCCAGGCCCTTGGGGGTCAGCACGCCGACGCGCTCGACCGGGTGCACCGCCCCGGTCTGCATCATCTTCACGCGCTGGCCCTTCTTCAGGACGCCGTCATGTACCCGCACCAGGCAGGTGACTCCGAGATAGGAGTCGTACCAGCTGTCGATCATCATCGCCTTGGTCGGCGCGTCGCGCTCGCCCTTCGGCGACGGCAGGCGCTTCACGATGGCTTCCAGCAGCGCCTCCATGCCGAGCCCGGTCTTGGCGGAGATCTCGATGGCGTCGGAGGCGTCGAGGCCGATCACGTCCTCGATCTGCTCCTTCACCCGCGCCGGATCCGCGGCCGGCAGGTCGATCTTGTTGAGGACCGGGATGATCTCGTGGTTGGCCTCGATCGCCTGATAGACGTTGGCGAGGGTCTGGGCCTCGACGCCCTGGCTGGCATCGACCACCAGGATCGAGCCCTCGCACGCCGCCAGTGACCGGCTGACTTCGTAGGCGAAGTCGACATGGCCCGGGGTGTCGATCAGGTTGAGGGTGTAGCGCTTGCCGTCATCGGCGTCGTAGATCAGCCGGACGGTCTGCGCCTTGATGGTGATGCCGCGCTCGCGCTCGATGTCCATCGAGTCGAGCACCTGCTCCTTCATCTCGCGATTGGTGAGACCGCCGCACATCTGGATCAGCCGATCCGCGAGGGTCGACTTGCCGTGGTCGATGTGGGCGATGATCGCGAAGTTGCGGATGTGCGTAAGGTCGGTCATAGGGCCGGGTTATGCCTGAAAAACGCGGCGTGGAACATAGTGTCCCGCGCCGCACCCGGCAGTGCTGGTCAAAGCGCCCCGGCACGGGCTACGCAACGGCCTCCACCGCCACGGTCGCAAGCGCGAAACCCTCGTCCTTCCAGCCCTCAATACCGCCGATCATCAGCTTCACCGGACGGCCGAGCCGGGCCAGCCGGACGGCCGCCTTGCAGGCGCCGTTGCAGTGCGGGCCGGCGCAGTAGACTACGAACAGGGTGTCGGCTGGCCAGGCTGCCAGCTTGCGCTCGATGATCTTGCCGTGCGGCAGGTTGACGGCGCCCGGCACGTGGCCGTCGCCGAACAGGGCCGGCGACCGGACGTCGAGCAGCACGAAGTCCACGGTGTCCGTGGCGAAGGCCTGCTGGACGTCCGAGCAGTCGGTTTCGAACGCCATCAGCGCCTCGAAATGCGCGAGCGCGGCGGCGGAGGGGGCGGCGGGGATCTGGGCGACGGTGCTGGCCATGATCGGGCTCCGGCAGGGTTGCGACTGGCTCGATCATCGGCGTGGCGACCGCATCTGGAAATCGGCACTTAAGCCGGGTATCGTGAAAATCATGCCAAATCATCCCGACCCGCGTACCGTCGCCGTGCTGGCCTATGACGGGCTCTGCACCTTCGAGTTCGGCCAGGTGGTCGAGGTGTTCGGCCTGCCGCGGCCGGAGATGGGGCCGGATTGGTACCGATTTCGGGTCTGCGCCGAGCGGCCGGGGCCGTTGCGCGCGGTCGGCGGCTTCCGGATCGAGGCCGACGGCGGGCTGGCCGAACTCGGGGCCGCGGCGACCATCGTGATCCCCGGCTGGCGCGGCATCGACGCGCCGGTGCCGGCCGACCTGGTCGAGGTGCTTCGGTCCGCGCACGCCGGCGGCAGCCGGCTGGTCTCGATCTGCTCCGGCGTGGCGGTGCTGGCGGCCACGGGGCTGCTGGACGCCAAGCGCTGCACCACCCACTGGCACTATGCGGCGCGGCTGGCGGCGCGGTTCCCGGCGGTGCAAGTGGATCCCGACGTGCTCTACACCGAGGCCGAGCGCGTGTTCACCTCGGCCGGCAGCGCCGCCGGGCTGGACCTCTGCGTCCATCTGGTGCGGCGTGACTTCGGGGCGCGCATCGCCAACGAGATCGGCCGACGGCTGGTCCTGCCGCCGCACCGCGAGGGCGGCCAGGCGCAGTTCATAGAACGGCCGGTCGCCGACCGCGAGAACGACCGCTTCGCGCATCTGTTCGACTGGGTCCGCGCGCGCCTCGGCGAGCGTATCAGCGTCGACCGGATGGCGGCCGAGGCGGCGATGAGCCGGCGCAGCTTCATCCGCCGATTCGAGGCGGCGACCGGCTCGCCGCCGGGGGAATGGCTGATCGGCGAGCGGGTCCGTCGCGCCGCCGAGTTGCTGGAGATCAGCGGCCTCGGCGTCGAACAGGTGGCGACCGACTGCGGCTTCGGCACCGCCGACGGCCTGCGCCACCACTTCCGCGCCCGGCTGCGGATCAGCCCGACGGCGTACCGTCGGCAGTTCGCCCGGGTGGCGGTCGGATAGGGAGGCGCCCGTCGCTCCGTGGGTTCCGGATGCGTTCCGCCCGCGGCGGCCCGCTCCGGAATGACGAACATGAAAAATAATCGTCATCCCGGAGCGACGCGCCGCCCTCGGCGCGGCGGATACGGAACCCACGGAGCGACGGGCGCGGGCGGTTCGCGCGCTACCCCCGCCCCTTCAGCTCCACCCCGTTACCCTCGGGGTCGCGCAGGTAGACCGACGGGCCGTCACCCTCGGCGCCGAAGCGGGTGGCCGGCGGATCGGCCTCGATGCCGTGGGCGGCGAAGTGCGCCACGATGGCGTCGGCGTCGAACGGCTCGACCTTGATCGCCACATGGTCGACGTTGCGGCCCGGCCCCGGCGGCGGCCCGCCGGCCGCCCCCAGCTTGCCGGTCATGTCGACCAGGTCGATCATCGAGCCGCCGGCGTCCAGGTGCCAGAGCCCCAGCGGCGCGTTGTGCTTGGCGACCGGGCAGCCGAGCACGTCGCGGTAGAAGCCGAGCATGGCGTCGATGTCGCGGGCGCGGATCACCACGTGGTCGACGCCGCCTAGGCGGTAGGGAAGGTCGGGCATGTCATGCTCCTTTGCGGGCCGTTCTCCTCAGGGGATCACCTTCATGTCGCGGAACTCCTGGAAGATCCGCGTGAACATCTCGTCGGTACGCAGGCAGTCGTGGAAGCCGTGCAGGCGCAGCTTCAGGGTGTCGGTCATGACGTCCCAGTCGGTGCCGAACACGTAGTCGGCGAACGGCCAGGCGGCGATCTGGTCGTAGGGGATGTGCTGCAGGCCGTGTTTCTCGACGATGCTGTCCCACAGCGGCGCCTTGTCGGCCATGAACTCGGTCAGGCGGATGGTCTGCAGGTCGCCGACTTCCATGTCGAAGAACTTCGCGAACTGGGGCCAGACGTTCTTCCAGCGGAAGAAGTCGCCGTTGGTGATGTTGAACACCTCGTTGCCGGCACGGTCGTCGGTGGCGCACCAGGTCATGGCGTTGGCCAGGTGCTGGTTGTCACAGACCTGGTACACCGCTTCGTAGGCGCCGGGCTTGCCGGGGAACCGCAGCGGCAGGCCCAGCTCCTTGGAGATCGTCGCGTAGACCGCGATGCAGGTCGTGATGTTCATCGGGTTGCCGAGCGCGAAGCCGCACACCGTCTGCGGCCGCAGCGCCGACCAGGTCCAGGTCTTGCCCTTCCGTGCGGCGTCCTTCTGGGCGGCCCGCAGCCACTGCTCCTGGTCCCAGTAGAAGTTCGGCAGCATGTGCGGCGGGTCTACCTCGCGGGCCGGCGTCTTGAACGGGCCCAGATGCGAGCCGTAGATCTTGTTGCCCTCGATCAACTGGACGTGGCGCAGCCCCTTGGAGGCCCGCTCGATCGGCTCGACCGCGTTCACCAGCATCGCCAGGTTCGGCGCGCCGTGGTCGGCCCAGACCGGCCGGGCCTGGAAGGCGGCGTAGAAGATGTGGGTGACGTCGGTGAGGCCGGCCAGCTTGGCCTCGGCGTCGGCGCGGTCCAGCAGGTCGACCGAGATGTAGGTCGCCGGACTTTCGAAATCCGGTGCCCGCCGGCTCAGCCCCACGATCTCCCAGTCGCCGAGCTTGCCCAGGTGTTCGATCAGCTTGCGGCCGATCACGCCGAGCGCGCCGACCACCACCGCCTTGTTCTTCGCCATGTCGTCCTCCGGTATCTGCGGGGCGCATCCTCGACGTTGCGCCGCCGCCGATCAATGCCCGCCAGGGAACGGCTGGCGTTCCCGCGCAGGCGGATGTTCTTTCTGCCCGGAAGTGCGCCGTATATTGTACGATAACGTGCCAACCGGGCGGGTCGCTTAGCGGTCCGCCCTTGTTTTTGGACGCGGTGTATGCTCCCGAAAAACCGGACCGAGGGACCTCCGTCATGACTGCTTTCCGCGTCGGCCTCAGCGCCGACTTCACCCGCGCCGACGGCAAGCCGACGTTCCCCAGCTACGACCTCTCGCCGCTGGGTGCCGAGGGCGTGGAACTGATCGAACTGCCGCGCGCCGCACTGCTGTCGGCCGGGCAGGTCGCCGGGGTCGATGCCGTCGTGTTGCTGGGCGAGCGGATGGCGGCGCACAGCTTTCCGGACGACGGCCGGCTGGCGTTGATCGCCCGCATGGGGGTCGGCTACGACACTATCGACACCGACGCCTGCACCGCCAACGACGTGGTGCTCACCATCACGCCCGATGCCGTCCGGCGGCCGATGGCGACCACCCAGGTCTGCCTCATCCTGGCGCTGACCCACAACCTGATGGCCAAGGATCGGATCGCCCGCACCGGTACCCTCGGCTGGCCGGCGCGGCTCGACTGGCACGGCATGGGGCTGGTCGGGCGCACCATCGGCTCGGTCGGGGTCGGCAACATCGGCGCCGAGATGTTCCGGCTGCTGAAGGCCTTCGACGTTCACATGATCGCTCACGACCCGTATGCCGACCCGGCCATCCTGGCGGAGCTGGGGGTCGAGGCGGTGTCGCTGCAGGCGGTGTTCGAGCGGAGCGACGTGGTCACCTTCAACTGCCCGCTGACCGACGAGACCCAGGGCATCGGCTCGGCCGCGATGATCGCCCGCATGCGGCCGACCAGCTATCTGGTGAACACCAGCCGCGGCCCGGTTGTCGACCAGAAGGCGCTGTACGCGGCCCTGGTCGAGCAGCGCATCGCCGGTGCCGGCATCGACGTGTTCGACCCCGAGCCACCGTCCGCGCATGAACCGATCCTGCGGCTCGACAATGTGATCACCGCGCCGCACTCGCTCGGCTGGACCGACCAGATCTTCGCCACCATGGGCGAGGTGAACCGCGGCGCCATACAGGCCGTCCGGACCGGCCGGGCGCCGGCGAACGTGGTCAATCGCGGCGTGCTCGAGCGTGCCGGCTTCAAGGCGAAACTGACGGCGCTCGGCGCGAAATGAGCGATCCGGCGACGCATCAGCCCGACGGTCGGCCGCGCGGCCGCGGGCTCGGGTTGCCGTTCCCGGGCGCGTCTGGCCCGACCAACACGATCGTCGACGTCGCCGGCGTCTCGGTCGGCGCCGTCACCTTGGTCCGCGGCGACGGCAGTCTGGTGGTGGGGCAGGGGCCGGTGCGTACCGGCGTCACCGCGATCCTGCCGCGCGGCCGGGGCGGTTTCGCCACACCGGTGTTCGCCGGCCTGCACAGCCTGAACGGCAACGGCGAGATGACCGGCAGTCACTGGATCGTCGAATCCGGGCGCTGCGAGGGGCCGGTGACGATCACCAACACCCATTCCGTCGGCCGGGCACACGCCGCCAGCGTGCGCTGGCTGGTCGAGCAGGCCGGCCCCGACGCGACCGATCCCAGTTGGAACCTTCCGGTCGCAGCCGAGACCTATGACGGCTACCTGAACGACATCAACGGCTTCCACGTCACCGAGGACGACGTGATCGCGGCCATCGACGGCGCCTCCACCGGCTTCCCGCCGCTCGGCAACCAGGGCGGCGGCACCGGCATGATCTGCTACCAGTTCAAGGGCGGCAACGGCAGCGCCTCGCGCCTCGCCGAGGCCGCCGGCCGGCGCTGGACGCTCGGCGTGTTCGTGCAGGCGAATTTCGGCCGCCGCCATCTGTTCGCGCCGTTCGGCGTGCCGGCCGGGCAACTGCTCGACGTGCCGCTGCCGGGGCCGATCGCACCGGCGGGCGGTGCCGAAGGCTCGATCATCGCGGTGGTGGCGACCGACGCGCCGTTGCTGCCGCACCAGTGCGCCCGCGTCGCGCGCCGGGTGTCGCTCGGCCTGGCCCGCACCGGCTCGATCGCCGCCAACGGCTCCGGCGACATCTTCCTGGCGTTCTCGACGGCCAATGCCACGGCCCTGGCCGCGCCGGCGACCGAGGCCGGCACCCTCGACTTCTTGCCCGACGCCGCCCTCGACCCGCTGTTCGAGGCAACCGTGCAGGCTACCGAGGAGGCGATCGTCGAGGCGTTGCTGGCGGCCGACACCATGACCGGCATCGACGGCCGCACGGTGCATGCCCTGCCGCCTGGCGCGCTGGTGGATGCGATGCGAAAGGCAGGGCGGATGTGAGAGCGCGCGGCGCTGGTGGACCGCGCCGGGAACTTCTCACGAATTTCAAAGGAATGGTGCCGCAGAAGGGACTCGAACCCCCGACCCTCGCATTACGAATGCGATGCTCTACCAGCTGAGCTACTGCGGCCCCGGAAATGAACGGGCCCTAGATACGGGTTGTGCGTTCTGGATGCAAGCTCGGCGCGCGCCCGCGAGAGTGCCGATGCGGTGGCGATCAGTTGATGGCCAGCGCGCCGATGCCGGGGAACACCGCGCCGAAGCGGCCACCCGCCGGGCCGTCGCCGTCGGACAGCAGCTTCTTCAACGGGTCGATGTCGCCGGATCGGTAGGCCTTCAGGGCGTCCTGGGTCGCCTTGACGCGAGCCAATCCGGCCTGCGCGGCCTCCAGGCGCTCGCGCGCCGCCGTCGACAGGCTGGTGCCGCCGGTTTCGACCCGGCGATAGTGCCCGGAAGACAGACCGGTGCGGGTCTGTTCGGCGTTCAGGCCGAACGAGCGGCCGTCGAGCCCGACCACGGCGGTGTCCTCGGCGCGCACGGTGCCGCCGCGGGCGACACCGATCTCGACCCCGAGTTGACGGTAAGAGGCGTAGGCGGCTTCGTCACCGGCGCCGCCCTCGGTATAGGCGACGTCGATCCCGACCACGCGGATCTGCACAAGCCGGTCCCCGGCCGCGCTGGCGCGGTCCAATGCCTCGGCCGCAGCCTGCAGGGCACGCTCGGCGGCGGCGTCGGCCTCGTCTGGTTTCTGCACCGCCCGGAACACAGTTTGCAACGCGTGGCGCAGCCGATCCATGAAGCTGATGTCGTCGCGTCCGTCGGGCTCGACTGTCAGGAACTGAGCGTCATTCGGGACGGCCTGGCGCAGCCCGCTGTTACCTGCCAGCGATGGGGTCGACGCAGGCACACCTACTCCGGCGGCACGAATGCCGCCAACTGACGGCGCCGACGCGGCACCTGAAAACTCGAGCGGAGCAAGCATTGCTCGGTCCTTTCTGGACGGTCGAGTCCTCTCCCCTGGACTCAGCCTACCCGGCCTTCTGAACCGGTTAGTTCAAATACTATCGAAAATATCCAATTGAGTCTTGACAAAAAAAGTCACTCGGCCGCGTCGGGGGCCTTCTGCGGGGGCTCGGGGATCGGGCGGACGGAGCCCGGCGTCTCCGAGGCCCGCGTCGCCGACGGCATCTCGACGATCTGCGCCACCGGTGCCGCCAGTTCGTCCTCGCTCAGCACGCTGACACGCGGCGGCGGGGCCCAGGCCACGGTGTCGAACGCCCCGCAATGCCCGCATACCGCCGACCATTCCGACGCGACCGCCCCGCATGTGCCGCAGGTCCAGGCCGGATCGGCCGGGGCCGTTGCCGCCCGTTCCAGCCACTGTCGGGCAGCGCGGCTGTCGCCGTGCTCGGCTTCCTCGAGCCGGGCCCGCAGGCGACAGGCCCGCGGCGTCAGCTCCAGGTCCGACAGCGCTTCGAGTTGCACCCGGGCCTCGCCCCAGAGCTCGGCGTCGAGTGCCGCCTCTGCGGTCGTCAGCCGGCTTTCGAGTGCGTCCGGTGCGCGGGCGGCCAACGCGTGCATGCGCTTGAACCGGTCGATCGGCGTGCCGCCCTCGGTCAGGACGTCATAGGTCCGGGCGAGGCCGGGATGGGCCGAACGCGCCCAGGCCTCCTCGATCAGGCGCTGGCCGCGCCTGGCCTTGCCGGTTCGCCCCAGCAGCGTCGCCTCGAGGACGACCGCCGGCACGAATCCGGGAACCGACTCGCGGGCCTTGCCGGCGTGCTCGAGGGCTTCCCCGGGCTTGCCGGCGAGCTCATCCTCGCGGGCCCGCTCGACCAGCAGCGCTGCCCGGTGCCGCAGGCCCTGGTCCTCTGGCACGATTCGGCGCTTGACCGCGTCGTACAGCGCCACCTGGGCGTCGAACCAGCGGCCGGCCCGAGCCCGGCCGTACAGCCGGGTGGTGGCAACCAGCGGCGCATCCGGGCGCAGGGCATGGGCCTCCTCGGCCAGTTCCAGCGCCCGGACCTCGTCGTCGCGACCGATCGCCTGGCGCAGCAGGCCGACCAGCCCCAGGAACCGGGTGTCCTCGTTGTCGCGCAGAGCGGCGAAATACTTCGCGGCGGCCGCGGTGTCGCCGCTGAGCGCGGCGGCCTGGGCCGACAGCAGCCGGGTCAGGGTCGGGTCGCGCAGCAGCCGGTCGGCGTCGCGGGCCTGTCGCCGGGCCTCCTCGGCGTCGCCGGCGGCCACTGCCGCCAGACCGAGGGTCAGGGCGCGGAACCCGGCCTCGCGGCGCTGGTCGGCGCGGCGCCGCATCGCCGCCCAGGGAGCGCCGAAGGCGTTGGCCAGCATCCGCACACCGATCGCCGCGAGCCAGATCAGCCCGGCAGTTACCAGCAGGAACAGTGCGAACGAGGTTTCCAGGCGCCAATCGAGCCAGTCGATCCGGATCTCGCCCGGATTGCGGACCAGCCAGATCGCGATGACGGTGAAGATCGCCAGGCGGATGAGGTAGAGGAATGAGCGCCGCACGGTCTCAGCCTCCCGCCACGTGGGCCAGCGCCGCGGCCTGCAGGGTCCGGACCGCGACGTCGACGGCGGCGCGGGCCTCGGCGTCGGCGAGCCAGCCGGCCGCCGCCTTGCCGGGATCGCCATCGATCTTCCTCACGGCGGTGATCGCGGCGGCGAGGTCGCCAGCGGCCAGCGCCGTCTCGGCCCGCACCAGCAGGGCGTCGAGCCCGTCGCCATCCGCGGCCCCGGTGCGCCGTATCGTGACCAGCGACGCCACCTGCTTCAGAGCCTGCCCGACGAAGCCTTCGCCGCTGCCGATAACGGATGCGTCGACGGCGGCAGCGGCGGTCGTGGCGAAGCGGTCGCGTAGCACCGCCAGCGACGGGACGCCGCCGGCGTGGCCGTCGAGGGTTTCGAGGGCCGCCGCGGTCGAGCCTTCGACCGGTGCCGCCGCGCGTAGCGCCTGCAGTTCGGTCCCGAAGCCACCGGACGTGGCGGCTACCGCGGCCAGCTGGTTTGCGGCCAGCAGGAAGGCGCCGGCCCGTTCGCGACCGCTGCGGGTGTTCTCCGCCGTCTTGGCAAGCTGTTCGACCTGCCCCTGGAGGTCGGCCAGTTGGGTTTCCATGCGGGCTTCCAGCCGGGCCTCAAGCGTGGAGACGGCGTCGGCGCTCTTGCGGGTCTCGCGGTCGAGACCGACGGTCAGGGTGGCGAGGCTTTCGGTCAGCTTGGCGAGTCCGCCGGCCAGGGTGTCGAGGCGAGCCCGCAGGTCGCTGATTTCCTCTGGCTTCACGGCGGGCTCCGCCGGCGCGGTCTGCACGGTCTTCTGCAGCGAATCCATGCGGTCGGTCAGGCCCTGCAACCGCTCCGAAAGCTGCGCGGCCATCGGGCCGAGTCCTTCGCCGCCGCCGCTGGCACCCAGCCCTTCGCGGACGATCGCGACCTCGTCGGTCACGGCGGTCAGGGTCTGGCTCATGTCGTCGACCCGGTTCTGCAACTGCGCGACCGCCTCTGCGTCGGCCTTCGCCGGTTCCGGCGGTCGGTTCGCAATTGCGGTCAGACGCTGCTCGAGCGCATTCACCCGATCCACGAGGCGATCGACGTCGCCGGCCAGCGCCGGGTCGGCGACGGTGGCGGGCGGCGTCGGGGCCGAAACCGGCGCCGCCACGGCCGACGGCTTGGCCATCGGCTGCTGAGGAGCGGCGGGCTTCTCAGCGACGACCGGCTTCTGGGCGACCGGCTCCGGGGCCTTGGCCGGCGGGGCGGGCGTCGCGGCTTCCGGCGCCGACGCGGTCTTGACCGCCGGCAGCGAGATTCCGAACTGCCGGGCGAACGGCTCGACCTCGCCGCGCCACTCGGGATAGGTCGCGTAGCCGCCGCCGATCACCAGGGCCAGCAGGATCACCAGGATCAGGGTGCGCCGCAGGGTGCCGGACCGGGCGTCCGGCGCGGGCGCTTGCTTTGCCGTCGGCGCATCGTCACCGGAGCGGGCTTCGCGCGGTCGGGCACGGTCGTCCGCTCCGGCGGGCTTCGCCGCCCGCGGCGACACGGGGTCCGGCCTGGCGTCGGTGCTGGCCAGTCTGTCCCGGCCGATATCGCCGGCGATGGTGCCGTCGGTCGCGCCGTCCACTGACGGCTTGGCGGTATCCGCCAGCTGAACCTGCTCGGCCTCGATCAGGTCCGTGGCCTCGGTCGGGGAGGCGGTGTCGCCCTTGGGCGTCTCGGCCATCACAAGCTCCTGTCAGTCCGGGTCGGACGAAATGGCATCGTCCAGGGTCGCCAGCAAGTCGCCGCTTGTCGGGCGCCGGGCGATCCGGATCGTCGCCCAGGGCAGTGGCCGAGCCGCATCGGCGACCGCGGCCGAAAGGCAGTAGGCGGTCATGCCCGCCGTCCTTCGCGCCAGTCCGGCGGCACTCACGAGACTAGCAAAGCGCTCGGCGCTGCGTGGAGAGAAAAACAGGACGCCATCCGCCGTGCCGTCGGACATCGCCTCCACCGCTTCGGCCGGCAGCTCGCTCGCCGCTGTTGCCCGGTATCCGATCACGCGCTCGACCTCGAAACCATGCCTGCCCAACTCCGTCGCCAGATCGACCCGTATTTCGTCGCCGCTGACCCACAGTAGCGCGCCGGCTCCGGGGCGCACCTTGTTCCGGATCAATTCGGCAAGAGCAAGGCCGGTTCCCTCGGCCGCGCTGACGGCCGCGAAGCCGTGGTGTCGAAGCCGTTCGGCGGTCGCTTCGCCGACTGCGAAGACCGGTAGCGCCCGGCGAGGCATCGCGGCGGCGAGCGCGTCGGCGCCGTTGCCGCTGGTGACCGTGGCGGCCTGAAACCGTCCGGCATCGGCCAGGGACACCCCGGTCGGGACGATGACGAGCATCGGCGCGATCAGCGCCTGGATCCCCCGCCGGGCGAGTTCCCTGGCCAGGGATACGGCCTCGGCCTCCGGGCGCGTGACCAGGACCCGGCGGGCCATCGCCGGTCAGCGGGCCAGGAAGTCGCGGCCGCAGCGCGCCAGGATCGCCTCGCCGACGGCGCGGCCCAGCGCTTCCGGGTCGCCGGCGGCCCCGCTCTCGGCGCCGCCATGACTTTGGCTGCCGTCGAGCGACAGCACCATCCCGGTCAGGCTGAGGCGGTCGCCGTCGAGCGTGGCATGGCCGGCGATCGGGGTCCGGCAGGAGCCGTCGAGGGTGGCCAGCATGGCGCGCTCGGCGGTCACGCGGGCCCGGCTCGGGGTATCGTCGAGGGTGGTGAGCCAGCGCCGGATATCGGCGTCGCGCGACGAGCCGGAACCGTCCCGGGTCTGCACGCCGATGGCGCCCTGGGCGACCGCCGGCAGCATCTCGTCGACCCCGAGGATCCGGGTCGCCCGGTCGATCAGGCCGAGCCGGCTGAGCCCGGCGGCGGCCAGGAAGGTCGCCGCGACCTCGCCCTCGGCGATCTTGCGCAGCCGGGTGTCGACGTTGCCGCGGAACAGCACGACTTCCAGGTCCGGACGGCGATTCAGCACCTGGGCGGCGCGCCGCACCGAGGCGGTGCCGATCCTGGCACCCTGCGGCAGGTCCTCGACCCGGTCGGCGACCGGCGAAAGCCAGGCGTCGCGCGGATCCTCCCGCGGCAGCACGGCGGCGAGCACGGTCGCCGGGGCGATCGCGGTCTCCATGTCCTTCATGGAATGCACGGCCGCATCGATCCGGCCTTCGACCAGGGCCTGCTCGATCTCCTTGATGAACAGGCCCTTGCCGCCGATATCGGCGAGCGACCGGTCGCGCACGGCGTCACCGGTGGTGCGGATCTCCCGGATGGCGATGGCGCCGTCCGCGGCCAGTTCCGGCCAGGCGGCGATCAGCCGGTCCCGGACCTCATGGGTCTGCCGCAAGGCCAGCGGCGAACCGCGGGAGCCGAGGACCAGCCTGGGTGTGTTGCTTGCGCTCATGCCCGCATCGTGTAGACGGAAGCGGCACGAACGAAAAGGGGGTGCCGTTGCGCGGCCTGTCTGACACCGGTCCGGTCCTGGGTATCGAGACCAGCTGCGACGAGACCGCGGCGGCCGTCGTCACGGCCGATCGGCGCATCCTGTCGAGCATCGTGTTGTCCCAGATCGACGAGCACCGTCTCTACGGAGGCGTGGTGCCGGAGATCGCGGCGCGGGCCCATCTCGACCACCTGGACGCGGTGATCGCCGAGGCGATGCGCGAGGCCGGGATCGGATTCGGCGAGCTTGCGGCGGTGGCGGCGACCGGCGGACCCGGCCTGATCGGCGGCGTGCTGGTCGGCGCCACCACGGCCAAAGCGATCGCCCTGGTGCACGACCTGCCGTTCCTCGGCATCAACCACCTGGAGGGCCACGCCCTGACGGCGCGGCTGACCGACGGCATCGACTACCCGTACCTGCTGCTGCTGGTGTCGGGCGGCCATTGCCAACTGCTGGCGGTCGAGGGGGTCGGCCGCTACCGGCGGCTCGGCACCACCATCGACGATGCCGCCGGTGAAGCCTTCGACAAGACCGCCAAGCTGCTCGGCCTCGGCTATCCGGGCGGCCCGGCGGTCGAGCGGGCGGCCGCGGCCGGCGACCCGGCGCGCTTCGACCTGCCGCGGCCGATGCTCGGCCGGCCGGGTTGCGATTTCTCTTTCTCCGGGCTGAAGACCGCGGTGCGCCGTCGGGCCGAGGAACTGGGCGACGGCCTCGACGACCGGGCGCGGGCCGACCTCGCGGCCGGGTTCCAGGCGGCGGTGGCGGCCTCGCTGGTCGATCGGGCGGGCCACGCCATCGCGATGTTCGGGGATCGATACGGCGGCGGACGGGCATTCGTGGTCGCCGGCGGCGTGGCCGCCAACAGGACGCTGCGGGCCGCGCTGGACGGCCTCGCCGAACGCCATGGCATGCCGTTCGTCGCCCCACCGCTGGCGCTCTGCACCGACAACGCCGCGATGATCGCCTGGGCCGGCCAGGAGCGGCTGGCCCTCGGTCTGGTAGACGGCCTCGACTTCCGGCCGCGACCGCGCTGGCCGCTCGACCCGGATGCGGCACCGTCGATCGGCGCCGGGGCGGCCAAGGCATGACCGGGCAATCGGACGTGTCGGTGCTCGGCGGCGGTGCCTGGGGCAGCGCACTGGCGGTCCTGGCGAAGCGCGCCGGGCGCTCGCCGGTGCTGTGGGCGCGGCATCCGGAACGGGTCGCGCTTACCGATCCGGATATTCCGGTGACCGGCGATCTGGCGGCGGCGTTGGCGCCGATCGTCCTGCTGGCGGTCCCGGCGGCGGCGCTGCGGTCGGTGGCCGCCGACTGGCGCGCGGCCGGCGGTGCCGGCATCCGGGTCGTCTGCGCCAAGGGCTTCGACCCCGGCACCGGCCGGCTGCTGTCCGACGTGCTGGCCATGGATGCGCCGGACGACCCGGTCGCGGTGCTGTCCGGGCCGACCTTCGCGGCCGAGGCGGTGCGAGGGGCGCCGACCGCGGCGACCGTGGCGTCGACCGACATCGCGGTTGCGGCCGGCGTTGTGGCGATGCTCGGCTCGCCGACCTTCCGGCTGTACACGTCGCCCGACCTGATCGGGGTCGAGGCTGCGGGCGCCTACAAGAACGTGCTGGCGATCGCCTGCGGAATCGCCGACGGCATGGCGGCCGGCGACAATGCCCGTGCCGCGCTGATCACCCGGGGATTGGCCGAGCTGGCGCGGCTGGTGGCGGCGCTCGGCGGCCGGCCGGAGACGGTGATGGGGCTGTCCGGCCTCGGCGATGTGGTGCTGACCTGCACCAGCGGGCAGTCGCGCAACTACAGCTTCGGCCGGCGGCTCGGCGAAGGGGCGGCCCATGACGCGGCGATGGCGGCCAGCAAGGGCGTGGTCGAGGGCGCGGCGACCGCGGCCAGCCTGCTGGCGCTCGGCCGGTGGCTCGGCCTCGACCTGCCGGTGACCGAGGCGGTGGACGCGGTGCTCAACCGCGGCGCCGACCTGCGGGCGACTGCGATGGCGCTGATGGCCCGCCCGTCGCGCGGCGCCGAGACCGCCTGAGCCTGGCCGCGGCGCTTCCGCCGCCGCACCTGATCGGCTAGCGTTCGGCCCGACCAGAACCGAGAACCCGGGGACCGCGATGCTCTATGCGATCTACTGTATCGACAAGCCGAATTCGATGGACCTGCGCATGGCGCACCGCCCCGCGCATGTCGATTATCTGAAGTCCCGGGAGGATCAGATCCTGGTCGGCGGTGCCCAGCTCGGCGAGGACGGCGAGGCCATGCTCGGCTCGGTGCTGATCATCGACGCGCCCGATGCGGCGGCGGCCCAGGCGTTCGCCGACGCCGACCCGTTCGCCAAGGCGGGCCTGTTCGAGAGCGTGCGGATCACCCGCTGGCGCAAGGCGTTCTTCAACCCGGCCGTGGCCGGCTGACGCGGGAGGACAGGATGGCGTACTGGCTTTTCAAGTCGGAGCCGGGGGCGTGGTCGTGGGACGACCAGGTCGCCAAGGGCGGGGTTGGCGAGGGCTGGAACGGCGTTCGCAACTACCAGGCCGCCAACAACATGAAGGCCATGGCGGTCGGCGATCGGGGATTCTTCTATCACTCGGTCGACGAGAAGCGGATCGTCGGCATCGTCGAGGTGATCGAGACCTACCACCCCGATCCGACCGACGAATCCGGACGCTTCGGCATGGTGACGATCAAGGCGATAAAGCCGGTCGCGAAGCCGGTGACCCTGGCCGACATCAAGGCCGAGCCGCGGCTCGAAGGCTTCGCGCTGGTGCGCCAGTCGCGGCTGTCGGTGGTGCCGGTCACCGACGAACAGTGGGCGCTGCTGTGCGCGATGGCGGAGACGGAGGCGTAGGCGTAGGCTTCGCTCGGGCGGCGGTTTCGAAGCGGATCTCGAATTCGTGACCCTCTCCTGCCAGATAGGTCCAGACCAAGACGGCGCTCGCGACCAGCAGTGGCCATTTCAGAAGCGGGTGCCGAGGTGCGAACAGCTCACTTCCGGCCGGCCAGAGCGCCGTCCCGGCGATCAGGACCGTGTTGGCTATTGCGCCACGGGCAATCCGGTCCCGGCCGCCCCTCATCTCGACCTCTCTGAGAATCTCCGGTTCGTTGAGGTGCAGCCAGATACGACCCTTGTGGCCGCGACCGCTGTCGCTGGCGAAATGGATGCCTTCGCATGATGGCTCGCCGGCGACCGGCGAGATCCGCTGGCGTTGACGGATCGCGGTAGGCTGATCGCCGGCGATATCCGGTTTGCGACGCCCGGTGGTTCTGGATCCATTCCCGGCACCGCCGTTTGCCCTTGACCGGCCCGCACCCCACACCTAAAGCGGGTCCGAGCCCGTCGCCTGGACGAACTGTCCGGACGGCGGGCCGGGAGATCCCAATGTCCAGTGCCTCCACCGTGCGCGGCGGTGGCGCGGGTAGCGTCCTCGGGGACGAGATCCGCGCCATGATCGCGTTGTCGATCCCCATCGCCCTGACGCAGATCGCGCAGATGGCGCTGCACACCACCGACGTGGTGATGACCGGCCGTCTCGGCCCGCACGCGCTGGCTGCCGGGCAACTCGGCCACAACATGTTCTTTCCGGTGTTCATCACCACCATCGGGGTGCTGTTCGCGACCTCGGCGATGTTCGCGCAGGAGCTCGGGGCGCGTCGCTACAAGGGGGTGCGGCGCACGGTCCGGCAGGGGTTCTGGGTCATCGCCGTCATGACCCTGCCGGCGTGGTTGATCTTCTGGCATGCCGAGGCGGTGCTGGTGCACGTGCTGGGCCAGGATCCGGCGCTGGCGCCGCGGTCGGCGGAGTACGCCTTCGGCGCCATGTGGGGCTTTCCGTTCATGGCCGGGTTCAGCCTGCTGCGCAATTTCATCGCCGCGCATGCGCGGCCGCGCGCGGCGCTTTGGATCCTGGTGGCCGGGATCGCCGTCAACGCGTTCGCCGACTGGGTGCTGATGTTCGGCAAGTTCGGCCTGCCGCGCATGGAGCTGTTCGGCCTCGGCCTTGCCACCACCTTGGTGCAGGCTGTCATGTTCTTCGCGCTCCTGGCCGTGGTGCTGACCGACCGGCGCTGGCGGCGTTATCACATCCTGGTGCGGTTCTGGCGGCCGGACTGGCCGCGGTTCCGCGAGGTCTGGGCGGTCGGGCTGCCGATCGGCTTCACCAAGCTCGCCGAGGCCGGGCTGTTCGCCGCCTCGGGCTTCATGGTCGGGCTGATCGGCGTCGACGCGCTGGCCGGCCACGCGGTTGCCCTGCAGTACTCGGCGATCGCCTTCATGGTTCCGTTCGGGATCGCCCAGGCGGCGACCGTGCGGGTCGGACTGGCGATCGGCCGCGGCGACCCGGACGGTGCGCGCCGCGCCGGCCGGGTGGCGATGGTCGTCGGGCTGCTGGTGGTGATCCCGCTGGCGCTGCTGTTCGTGACCGCCGGGCGGACCCTGGCCGGGCTGTTCCTGTCGGCCGGCGACGGCCACGGCGAGGCGGCGGTCGGCTACGCGGTCTCGTTCCTGGCGATGGCCGGCGTGTTCCAGCTGGCCGACGGCGGCCAGGCGGTCACCGCCGGCGTGCTGCGCGGCTACAAGGACACCCGGGTGCCGATGGTGATCGCGCTGATCGGCTATTGGGCGGTCGGCATCGGGGCCGCCGTGCTGCTGGCGTTCGGGCTCGGCTTCGGCGGCATCGGCGTGTGGGGCGGCCTGGCACTCGGGCTGGCCGTCGTATGGGTGGCGCTGGTCCTGCGGTTCCGCGCTGTGACGCGAACGGTGACGATGCGCCAACGGGTCGCTCCGTAGGCCGTCACCCGGACGGCGAGGAACAGCCGGACCCGGCGCCGCCGGTGGCCGTCTTACCCCAGGGGCGAGTCCGACAGCGACGGCAGGGCCACGCCGACGGAGTCCGCGACCTGGCGGATGTCGTCGACGACGTTCGCCGGCAGCGGGATGCCGGTTCGCAGGTGCTTCTCACGGTTGCGCAGTTCCGGCTCTCCCGGCATCAGAATCTCGGGCACGCCCTCGGCCAGGGGAGCGGCCTTCAACAAGTCGATGAAACCGTCCATCCGCGCGGCGAACTGGTCGGCGGCCATGAAGGCGGCGACATCGATCGCCATAGTGAACTGGCCATTGTTCTGCGGCTTCTCGAACTCGGCATACAGGTTGTTGACCAGCCCTGCATAGGCAGCCCCGGACAGCACGCCGGCCAGGATGTCGACGAGGATGGCGATCGCCGAGCCCTTGGCGCCTGCGAAGGGCAGGACCACGCCGGCCTCCGCCGCCGCGGAATCCGTCGTCGGGCGCCCGTCGGCGTCGAGTGCCCAGCCTTCTGGAATCGGGTCCCCGCGCTTCGCCGCCTCGACGATCTTGCCTCGGGCAACTACCGACGAAGACATATCGACGACGATGGACGGATGCCTACCTGCCGGCACCGAGACCGAGATCGGGTTGGTGCCCAGCGCCCGCCCCTTGCTGCCCCAGACTGCCATCGAAATCGGTGAATTGCTGGCGCTGACGCCAACCAGACCCTGGTCCGACGCCTGGGTGACGTAGAAGGAGCCGGGGCCGTTGTGGTTGCTGTTGCGGACCGAGGCGATGCCGACGCCACTCTCGCGGGCGATCCGGATCGCTTCCTTCATGGCGGCGTCTCCAGCAACCGCCCCCATGCCGTTGTCGCCGTCGACCCGAGCGACCGTTGCGGTGTCGCGCTCGATTACGATCTTCGGAGACTTGTTAACAACGCCGCAGGCGAGCCGCTCGGTGTAGATCGGGATACGGGTGACGCCATGGGCACCGTGGCCGCGAAGATCGGCGTGCACCAGGTTGTCGGCCACCAACGCCGCTGCGTCGGGCTGCAGACCGAAGCGTTGGAAGATCTCGGCTGTGTGGGCCATCAGCGCTGCGGAGTCGCAGTAGAACACGCTTCCCTTCGCTTCAACCGCGCGTTCCCTCGTCATTGCAGTCTCCCGATCTGTTGGCGGCATCCCATGAGGAAATCGGACGTCGCAGCCTGCCAATAAGTCAGAATAGTTTTCCAGTGGTAAAAAATTGTCAACAATCTGATAGAAATTGGCAGCGAGATGAATTGACAATCCGACAAACTGATTGATAGCCTCGACAAATCGGCCATGGAATGTCGGCGAATGAGGTTTCACGAAGGTGGTTGCATCTACTGGAATGGTCGCTGGGAACCCCGTCCCCGTGTCGGATAGTCCGGCGGGAGAGGAACAGGTGCACGGGACCGCGACCGTTGGCCGTCCGCCGATGGTCCTGGTGCGCGAGCGGATCGAGCACATGATCCTGAGCGGCGAGTTGAAGGCCGGCGATCACCTGAACGAATACGCGCTGGCCTCCGAGCTTCACGTCAGCCGCGGCCCGGTCAGGGAGGCAACCCGTATCCTGGCGGAAGCCGGGTTGTTGACGATCATCCGCAACCGCGGTGCGTTCGTGCGCGAGATCAGCCTCGAAGAAGTTCTCCATGTCTATGACATCCGCGCCGGGTTGGCGCGCGTCGCCGGCCGGCTGGCCGCACTTCGCGCGACCCCGGAAGGGGTGAGCGAGCTGCAGGCGCTGTGGGAGGCCATGGAGTCGGCAAGGATCAGCCGCGATTCCGATCGCTACTACGACATCAACCGATCGTTTCATGCCCGCATCGTCGAGATGACCGGCAATCCCAAGCTGATCGACTTCCATGAGACGACGGAGCGCGAGGTGTTCCTGTTTCTGCGGCGAGGCGTGACCGGCCCGACGCGGATCGACACGTCGAACCGACAGCACAAGGAAATGCTCGATGCCATCGCGATCGGCGACGAACTCGCGTCGGCGCGGGCGTTCGAGGCACATGTGGTGGCGGGCAAGCAGCGGATGCTCGACACGTTGGTAAGCAGCAAGTCCGGATGAGCCCAAGCCCGACACAATGCCGGGCCGCAGAAAAACGGGACGAACGGGAGGAGGAAACGCTTGAAGGAGTCTGAAGCCTAGTTTGACGATTCGACGGCCCGCCGATCCGGCATTGGCTGTCGGCGTCGACGAAATCCCACGGAGACTTCGAGAGACGATGACGCGGAAGGCAGATGCCCTTTCACGCACTGGGATGATTGTGCCTGCGCTGCGCGGACGGCCGGAAATGGCGACCAAGTCGTGCGGTAGATGAATCTAGGTAGGGAGAAATACGCCATGAGACGTTCTAAGATTACGACCCTTTTCGCGGCGGCCACGGCCCTGTTGTTCGCCGGGCCGGCGGTCGCCTGGGAGCCGACGCAGCCGATCAAGATCTATGTCGGCTTCTCGCCGGGCGGCGGCACGGACATCGTCGCACGGACGCTGGTCGCGGCGAGCCAGGAGTTCTTCCCGGTGCCGCTGGTCGTGGTGAACAAGCCCGGCGCGGGCGGCACCATCGCCGCCGACTTCGTCTCCAAGCAGGACGGCGACGGCTACTCGCTGCTCGTCGCCGGTGGCAGCGAAAGCACCTCGGTGCCGAACCACCGCGAAGTCTCCTACAGCCTGGATGATTTCCGTCCCGTCCTGCGGAACATTCGGGCGCGGATCATCCTGGTCAGCAAGACCGGTAGCGGCATCGACTCGATCGACGACCTGATCCGGAAGGCGAAGGCCGAGCCGGGCAAACTCGCCTATTCGTCCTCGGGTGCCGGATCGCTCTACCATTCGACGATGCTGCTTTTCGACAAGGCGGCGGGCATCGACATGAAGCACGTGCCCTACAAGGGCGGTGCGCCGGCAATGGCGGCGCTTCTCGGCGGCCATGTCGAAATCACCATGGCGGCCCCCGAGGAAGCCCAGGCGCAGTACGCGGCGGGAGAGATCAAGTTGCTGGCCCTGACCTCCGACGAGCGCACCGATCTGTTCCCGGACGTGCCGACGCTGATGGAACTGGGCCACGACGTCTACCTGGAGAACCAGAAGGGCATCGTCGGCCCCGCCTCGATGCCGGATGACGTCTATCAGTATCTGCACGACACCTTCAAGAAAGGCATGGATACCGATGTCTGGAAGAAGATGGCCGCCAAGCTGAAGCTCGAGACGTCCTACATGGACGGCCCCACCTTCAAGGCGGCGATGACCAAGATGTCGAAGACTATCGGCGAAGCCGTTTCAGGCCTGTAAGCCTTTCGGGTCTGTAAAACACACGGGGAGAAGGGTGCGAGGATGACCACCGATCGAATTTTTGGAACGGTGTCAGCCGTGCTCGCCCTTCTCTTCGTTTTTTTGGCAGTGCCGTCAATCACGGGGGATTGGCAGCAAGGCCAGGAGGCACGGTACTTTACCGTAGGGCCGAGAATGTTCCCGTATATTGCAGGAATTCTCGTCGCCTTCTTCGCTATTCTGATCGTGATCAAACCCGATGGCGACCACAAGATCGGCAACCTGCGCGACCCTGGGGCCGCGCGCAACGTCGCGGTATCGATCGGGCTCGCGGCCGTCTACGTGGCGCTGCTGGAGCCGCTCGGCTTCATCGTCGCCAGTACGCTGGCGCTGTTCGCTTTCTTCGTCGGATTTCACGAGCGCCGATGGCTCCTGATCGTTCCCATCTCGCTGATCATCCCGGTGGCGATCGCCGCCATGTTCTCCACGTTCTTCCGCGTCACGTTGCCGCCCGGCATCTTCGCGTTGCCATTCTGAGGCCGGATCATGGACATTTTTCTCAGTAGCGCGACCGAAGTCCTCGCGCCCACCAACATCCTGATCCTGCTGGCAGCGACGTTCCTGGGGATCATCATCGGCGCCATCCCCGGCCTTACGGTGACGATGTCCGTGGCCCTGGCGGTGCCGCTGACGCTATGGATGGATACCACGCCGGCGATGATGCTGCTGCTCGGCCTCTACGGGTCGGGGATCTACGGCGGCAGCATATCCGCCTGCCTGTTGAACGCCCCCGGCACGCCGGCTTCGGCGGCGACCGCGCTCGACGGCTATGAGCTCGGCAAGCAGGGCAAGGCGTTGAAGGCCTTGAAGGTCGCCTTGTGGGCTTCGGTCTACGGCGGACTGTTCTCGATCGTTCTGCTGGTGCTGATCGCGCCGCAGCTCGCCCAGGTCGCGTTGAAGTTCGGCCCCGCCGAAATCGCGTGCCTGCTGGTCTTCGCGCTGACCGTGGTCGCCGTGTTGTCGGGCGAGTCCATCCTGAAGGGGTTGTTCGCAGCAGCGCTCGGGATGTCGCTCGCCACCATCGGCGCCGATCCGATGCTGATGATCCCGCGTTTCACGTTCGGCTTCGACGAGTTGTTCGACGGACTCGCCTATATCCCGATGCTGATCGGGCTGTTCGCCATCGCCGAGATGTTCGCGCAATCCGAGCAGTCCTTCCGGATCGGCGCCACGATCCTCGACATCAAGAAGGGCGAGAAGGATGCCAACCGGATCGATGCCGAGGATATCCGGCGCTGCGCGATCCCGGTAATCCGCTCCGGCTTTCTCGGCGCGTTCATCGGCATGTTGCCCGGCCTCGGGGCTGCCGTCGCTTCGTTCGTCGGCTATGCCGAGACGAAGCGCGCCTCCAAGAATCCCGAACGTTTCGGCAAGGGGGCGATCGAAGGGGTGGCGGCCTCGGAATCCGCCAACAACGCGGTTACCGGGTCTGCGATGATCCCGATGCTTGCGCTTGCTATTCCCGGCGACCCGCCGACCGCGATCCTGCTGAGCGCGCTGATGATCCAGGGGGTCACGGTCGGGCCGCTGATCTTCACCACCAACCCGGACGTCGTTTACACGATCTACATCACGCTGTTCCTGTCGCTTGTCGCCACCGCCGCGGTGGCCGCCATCTTCATGCGGCCGATCGCGCAGGTGCTGCGGGTCCCCAAGGTGTTCCTCTACCCGATCATTCTGTCGATGTGCGTCGCCGGCAGCTACGCGATCCGCTTCAACGTGTTCGACGTCTTCGTGATGCTTGGCGCCGGTGTGCTCGGCTATGTCATGCGGCTGTTTGGCGTTCCCGTGGCGCCGCTGCTGATCGCGTTCATCCTCACGCCGCCCTTCGAGGAAGCGTTGCGTCAGGCGCTTATCCGCTCGGAGGGCAGCCTGATGATCTTCATCGAGCACCCGATCGCCCTGTTCTTTCTCGTCCTGGCGGCATCGGCCGTCGCGTTCACCGTCTGGCGTGGGCGGCGGGGGACGGCGCGGGTCGCCGACGGCGATTGAGTTTCCATCCAACAAGACGACCCAGAGGATCATTGTGACAGTCAGCAGTTCTGAGACCGAGGTCGGTTTCGTCGGCCTCGGCGTGATGGGCAAGTCGATGGCCCGCAACCTGCTCGCCGCCGGCTTCCCGCTCACCGTCCACAACCGGTCGAGGGGCAAGGTGGACGAACTGGTGGCCGCGGGCGCAAGGGACGGCGGTTCGCCGGCGGGCGTGGCCGGAGCGGTGGAGGTCGTGTTCCTCTGCCTGCCGGACACGCCGGACGTGGACCTCATCCTGTTCGGCGAGGGCGGCGTGGCCGAGGGCATCCGCGCGGGGTCGGTGGTGATCGACTGTTCGACGATTTCCGCGACCGAGACCCAGGCATTCGCGGCGCGTCTGGCAGAACTGGGCGTCGCGATGATCGACAGCCCGGTCAGCGGCGGCCCGGCGGGAGCGGCAAAGGGGACGCTGTCCTGCATGCTCGGCGGCGATGCGGACGTGATCGCCCGGGTTCAGCCCATGCTGGATGCTATCGGCGAGAAGTTCGTCCATGTCGGTCCCTGTGGCGCCGGCCAACTCGTCAAGTCGTGCAATCAGCTCGTGATCTCGTCGACACTGATGGGGGTGTCGGAAGCGGTTGCGCTGTGCCGCAAGCTGGATGTCGACCCGAATGCCATGCGGGACGCCTTGTTGGGCGGATCCGCCAACAGTTTCGTGCTGCAGAACCATGCCAAGCGTCTGATCGACGGTACCCTCGACCCTGGCTTCAGGGCGGAACTGATGCTCAAGGACATGAAGCTGGCGGTGAATACCGGGCGCGATGCCGGCGCCTTCATGCCTGCGACCGCCTTGGCGGCGCAGTTGCTGACCGCGCTCTGCCAGACCGGGCGAAACGGCCTCGACAGCGCTGCCCTGGGCCTGCTGATCCAGGACCTGTCCGGTTGTGAATAATCCCGGGCGAGGGGGGCCGGATCGGCCGCTCGCTCTCCTTCCTACCCGTTCAAATGTGGTTGCTGACCAGAAGGAACAGTCATGCCTGTGATCGAGAACGCGATGAAGAAGAAGCTTGAGGCCGGAGGGAACGTGTTCTCTTTCAACCTCGTGGTTTCGCGCTATCCGGCGGCACCCTGGATCGGCAAGGAATGCGGTTTCGACTGGCTTTTCATCGACACCGAGCACAATTCCATGGACCTCGATACCGTATCGGCGTTGTGCCTCGGTGCCCTTCCGCTGGGGATTACACCGATCGTGCGGGTTGCCGGGCATGAGCATTTCCATGCCACCCGCGCCCTCGATGCCGGTGCCATGGGGGTCGTCGTACCGCACGTCGATACCGCCGAGCAGGCCCGCCGCGTCGTTCAGAACTGCAAGTTCCCGCCGGCTGGGGAGCGGTCGCTGACCGCACCGGTCCCGCAACTCGGTTTCGAGGCGATGCCGGCGGCCGAGGCGCTGCCCCTGCTCAACGACACGACATTCATCATCGTCATGGTCGAGTCGGAGACCGGGGTGGCCAACGCCGAGGAGATCGCCGCGGTGGACGGCGTCGACTGCATCCTGATCGGCTCGAACGATCTGGCCGCCTCGATGGGGATCCCGGGTCAACTCGGACACGATCGCGTGGTCGCCGCCTATGAGGCCGTCATCGCCGCTTGCGAGAAGCACGGCAAGTATCCCGGTATGGGCGGCATCTACGACCACGCGCTGATGGAGCGATATATCTCGATGGGCGCGCGCGTCTGTCAGGGCGCCGGGGACACCGCGCTGATGATCAGCGCCGGCAAAGAGCGCATTAAGTTTCTGCAATCGCTGAAGCGGGCGTAGCGGCAGGCCGTTGTCTCGGCATCGACCTGGGCGATCCGTGCGGCTCCCTCCCGGCCGGGACGGGAGTCCGCCGGGCCAGGCTTGTCACTGGCTCACCTTTTCGATCCGCCAGCGCGAGTGCGCGTCGTCGACGCTATCCCAGGCCTTCTGCTGCCACGCCGCCTTGGCCGCCTCGTAGGTCGCGAACGGCCCGATCCGGGTCTCCGGGGAGCCGTCGACGGTCTCGCTGAAGTCGGTCGACTTGTAGACTCCGCCAACCACCCAGAACTCGTTCGCTTCCTCGTGCAGGATGCGGTACCGGACATGGGCGTCGTCGACATGTTCCCAGGCCAGCTTGGCCCACACCGACTTGGCGGTGTCGTAGTCGAGGAACGGGCCGATGCGCCGCTCGGCGTCGCCGCCCTTGATGAGGGTGAAGCTGGTGTCCGTATACTCGCCGCCGATCACCCAGTACTTCATGACTGTCTCCGAACCGCGCCGTGTGGGGTCGCGGCCCGTATAGCGGAGCGGGATCGCCGGTACAATCGTGGGGAATTCCAGGGGATCAGATGGCCGCCGCGTCCAGCGCCGCCCGCCAATGGGCGAGACGGCGCTTCAGCATGGAGTCCCTATGCGACGGCGTCGCGTCGCCGTCCAGCCGCTCCAGCGGCTCCAGTGTCAGCGCGTCGCCGCCATGCGTGGCCCAGGCCTGCTGCAGGCCGCGGTTCGGGTGGCCGCCGGTGCCCAGCGTGAACCACAGCCGGTTGCGGATGGTATCGAGGTTCAGCGCTCTGCCGACCCAGGTCTGGCCCGACACAGCGCAGCGGACCGCATAGATGCCGGCAATGGTCTTGCGCTCCTTGTACGCCGCGATCGCCGCTTTCCGTCCGTTTCCGTCTGTCATGGCGCCTTGTCTCCCGGTTCAGGCGCTCGATTTATATCCGGGCGATATTGACGTCAATTATTTTATCCGGGTAAAAAAGTAGAAGCACATGGAGATAGCCATGACCGACGACCCGTCGCGCCCCTGCACCGCTTTCGCCGGCCATCGCGTGCTCTCGGCGGGGCCACTGACCGAGGTGGCATTGGCGGTCAGGCGGGCCGACGGCGCCGTCGACCCGGTCCTGACCTTCGACGACGCCACCGGACGGGTCGTCGATCTCGACCTGCGCGGCACCGACGCCGAGGTGCTGGCGCGGCTCTCGCCACCTCGGGCCGAACCGGCACCATTGTCGGACCCGGCGCCGCGGGGCCGGGGGCGGCCGCGGCTGGGCGTCGTTCCCCGCGAGGTCACGCTGCTGCCACGCCATTGGGAATGGCTGGCCGAGCAACCCGGCGGTGCATCGGTGACCTTGCGGAAGCTGGTCGAGGAGGCGCGGCGCCGCGGCGGCGGCGACCGGCGGGCGCGCATCGCCCGGGAGGCGGCCTATCGGTTCATGTCGGCCTTGGCGGGTGACCTGCCGGGCTTCGAGGAAGCGTCGCGTGCGCTGTTCGCGGACGACCCCGGCCGGTTCGCCGAGCAGGTGTCCGACTGGCCGGAAGATGTGCGTGGCTATGCAACCCGACTGGCCTTCGGCGGGCGCTGACGGGTCGTCAGCCGCCGTCCTTCAGGCTCAGGATATGGGCGGTTACGTCGCTGATCTCGTCGGGCGACAGGATCAGGTCCGGCATGGTTCGATGCGGGGTCCGTAGCAAAGCGGACAGCGCCATCCCGGTCATTCCCGGCGTGTCGGCGATGTCCTCGAAGCTCGGCGCCGCCGACACCGGTGACACCGTCTCGCCGATGGCGACCGCGTGGCAGTTGGCGCAGACCCGAAGTGCAAGGTCCAGGCCCTTGGCCTTGTTGCCGGCCTCCTGGGCGCCGGCTGCGGCGGGAATAACGATTGCGATCACCAGGAACGCGGCTGCCGGAAACTGTCGCATCGTCATCCTCCTCCTTGGCCGCCGACGGATCGGGGCCGATGCCAAGGCCGGGATGATAGCAGCACCTCGGCCGCGGCGGGCAACCGATGCCACACGGTTTCGCGAGCCGGCCGTTCGTCGCAGGAAGGCACAGACTTCAATCGAGTAAATTGTTAACCAGATTGCTTTATCAGGTGTTAGCTCCAGTGATGGCAAACTGGCGGTTGCGCTATTGCCTTCGGGCCAACTTCTGCGAGTGTCCATGTCTTTCGGGTCGACTGCCCTTGATCTACCGCGCGAGATCGCCCAGCAGGTTCGCGATCATCAGCTTTTCGCCGACCGTCAGCCGGGCGGCAAGCGCATGACGTGCAAGAATGCCAAGCTGGCGGGCAAGACGCTCGACGGTTTGAAGCTGCAGACCGCGGTGTTGTCGGGTTCCGATATGTCCAAGGTGTCGGCGGAGTCGACCGATTTCTCCGGCGCGGATCTGTTCGCGGTCGATTTCACCTGGGCGAAGCTCCGGAAGGCCACCCTGAGCCGGGCGGACCTGCGCGGCGCCAATTTTTGCATGGCGGACCTGAGCGGCGCCATGATCCGGAACGCGGACCTGCGCGCCGGCGACGTTTCCGAGTGGGGAGCGACGCTCAAGCGCATGATCAATCTGTCGGGCGCCAACCTGTCGCATGCCGACTTCAGCGGTTCCGACATGGAAGGAGCGGACGCGACCGACGCAACGGCGGTCGGAACCGTGTTCGCCGACACCGGCTTGCAGACGGTAAACCTGTCGGGCGCCAACCTGTCGGGCGCCGACCTGTCGGGGTCGAACCTTCGGGGGGCCAACCTGACCGGCGCCAACCTCGATGGCGCCAACCTGTCGAATACCGATCTGGCAGACGCGAACCTGCGGAACGTCGACCTGACGACGTGCAATCTCGAGAACGCGGACCTCAGCGGTGCCGTCACCCGCGATCTCGACAGCTCCCTTCCGGCCGAGATCGAAGCCAGCCTGCGCGAGCACAGCCGATGGATCGCCAGCGGCGGCACGGCCGGCTCGGCGGCCAATTTCGCCAACCTTCAATTGAAGGGGCTGGATTTCTCCGGTTGCGACGTTCGTGGCGCGAACTTCGACAGCGCGAATCTGGCGGGCGCCAGGTTCGTCAAGTCCGAGCTGCTGTTCACCAGCGTGAAGGGGACCGACATGTCGTCGGCCGACCTGTCCTTCGCGGTGATCTCGGGGTCGAATTTCTCCGGCGCCAACCTGTCCGGTGCCAGCTTCGTCGGAGCCCGGATCGCCCCGGCGGAACTGGCCGATCATCGCGGCCGACGGACCGGGCGCAAGATCCCGGTACGATTTCCGAAGGCGAACCTGCAGGGCGCCAACTTCACAGGTGCCCGCATAGAGGCGGTCGACTTCACGGAGACTATCCATCGCGACGCGCTGCTGGGCAACGCCAAGCTCATCGACTGCACCGGACTCGACCTGGACGACTTCTGAGGCGAACGGCGGCGCAGTATGCCGAGCTCGACCGACCGCCGTCGTTCGGTTAAGGGGGCGGTCTGACGGAGATCGGACCGATGGCCGACGACGGCTCCACCCCCGCCTATCGCCGCCCGCTGGTGCTTGCCACCACGGTGCTCGGCTCCAGCCTCGCGTTCATCGACGGCAGCGTCGTCAATGTCGCCCTGGCGGCTATTCAGAGCGACCTTGGCGCCACCGTCGGTGACCTGCAGTGGATCGCCAACGGCTACATGCTGACCCTCGGTGGGCTGCTGCTGCTCGGCGGGGCGATGGGCGACCGGTTCGGCCGCCGTCGGGTGTTCGTGGCCGGGATCTGGCTGTTCGCGCTGGCCAGCGTCGCCTGCGCGGCGGCGCCGTCGTCGCTGCTGCTGATCCTGGCGCGCGCGGTCCAGGGCGTCGGAGCGGCCCTGCTGGTGCCGAACAGCCTGGCGATCCTGTCGGCGGCGTTCCCGAAGGCCGAACGCGGCCGGGCGATCGGCACCTGGTCGGGGTTCGCGGCGATCACCGCCGCCGGCGGGCCGGTATTGGGCGGCTGGCTGGTCGACACGCTGTCCTGGCGGGCGGCGTTCTGGATCAATCCACCGATCGCCGCCGTCGTGCTGGTGCTGGCGTCACTGGCGGTCCCGGAGAGCCGCGACCCGGGCGCGCGCGGTCGCATGGACTGGCCGGGGGCGGTGCTGGCGGTCGCCGGACTCGGGCTGGTGTCCTGGGCGCTGATCGCGCTGGGCGAGGCCGACGGGCATCCGGCTCTCGTTGCCGGGGCGGCGATACTCGGGGTCGCGCTGCTGGCGCTGTTCCTGCGGATCGAGGGCCGGTGCGCCGCTCCGCTGCTGCCGCCGGCGCTGTTCCGGGTCCGCGAATTCGCCGCCGCCAACCTGCTGACCGTCCTGCTCTATGGCGCCCTCGGAGCGGCGATCTTCCTGTTCCCGCTCGGCCTCATCCGGCTGCACGGCTATAGCGCGACCGAGGCCGGAGCCGCGTTCCTGCCGTTCCCGGTCGTGATGTTCGCGCTGTCGCGCTGGACCGGCTCGCTGCTCGACCGCCATGGGCCGCGGCCGCCGCTGGTCGCCGGCCCGGCGGTCGCCGCGCTCGGTCTGGCGCTGCTGGCCTGGCCGACGTCGGGGACGCCCTACTGGTCGACCTTCCTGCCCGGGGTGCTGGTGCTCGGCGCCGGCATGGCGGTGTGCATTCCGCCGCTCACGACGGCGGTGATGAACGCCGTCGACGACCGCCATGCCGGCGTCGCCTCGGCGGTCAACAACGCCGCCAGCCGGGTCGCCGGGTTGCTGGCGGTGGCTGCGGTCGGGCCGCTGCTGGTGACGGTGTTCGCCGCGGCCCTGGCACCGGCGCTGGCGTCGCTCGGCCTGCCGGATGCCGTCCAGGCCGCGTTGCTGGCCGATCCGGCGTCGCTGGCCGACCTGCACCCGCCGGCGGCGGCCGGCGATCGTGCGGCCGAGGTCGCCGAGGCGGCGCGCGGCGCCCTGATCACCGCGTTCCGGACGGCCACCGCCGTGCTGGCGGGCCTGGCCCTGCTGTCGGCGGCGGCCGCGGCCTTCGCGTTCAAGGACCGCGGCGTCAGCCCTTCCGGATGATGTTCGCTTCCGGGCCGACCGGGAATCCGGTGATGTTGCGGGCACCTTCGGCGGTTACCACCAGGATGTCGTGCTCGCGGTAGCCGCCGGCCCCCGGCTCGCCCTCCGGGATCATGATCATCGGCTCCATCGAGACCACCATGTCCGGCGCCAGCACGGTGTCGACGTCCTCGCGCAGCTCCAGGCCGGCCTCGCGGCCGAAATAATGGCACAGCACGCCGAAGGAGTGGCCGTAGCCGAAGGTGCGCTTGTCCAGCACGCCATGGCCGGCATAGATCCGGTTCAGGGCGCTGGCGATGTCGCGGCAGCGCGCGCCCGGCCGGATCAGCTCGAGCCCGGCGCGATGGACTTCCAGGTTGATCTCCCAGTAGCGCAGATGCGCATCGGAGACCTCCTCCGCGAACAGCGTGCGCTCCAGGGCGGTGTAGTAGCCGGCGATCATCGGGAAGCAGTTCAGCGACAGGATGTCGCCGCGTTCGATCCGGCGCGTCGTCACCGGGTTGTGGGCGCCGTCGGTGTTGATTCCGGACTGGAACCAGGTCCAGGTGTCCATCAGTTCGGCGTGCGGGAACGACCGGGCAATCTCCCGCACCATGGCCCCGGTGGCGTGCAGCGCCACCTCGTGCTCGGGTACGCCGACCGCGGCCGCCTCGACGCAGGCCGCACCGCCCAGGTCGGCGATCCGGGCGCCCTCGACGATCAGGGCGATTTCCTCCGCCGACTTGACCATGCGCTGGTGCATCGCCGGGACCGCCACGTCCAGGAAGGCGGCATCCTCGAAGGCGTCGCCGAGCAGGCGCCGGGTCTCCAGGTCGACGTGGTCGAATTCGATGCCGATCCGCGTGGCCCCCGGCAGCAGGGTCTGGAGCGCGTGGAAGAAGTTGTCCCGCCGCCAGTCGGTGTAGACCAGGTTGTCGCCGGCCGTGCGCCGCCAGGGCTGGCCGCCGTCGATGTTGGCGCTGACCGAGGTCACCGAATCGGCCGTCACCACCAGCGCGTAGCGTCGGCCGAAGCGAGTGTAGAGAAAATCCGAGTAGTAGGCGATGCCGTGATACGAGGTGAGTATCGCGGCTTGCAGGTGGAGTTCTCCCAGGATGCGTCGCAGGCCGGCTTGGCGGCGCGCCATCTCGGCCCGCGAAAAGGTCCCGCGCGCCGGCTCGCCGTTGTGGATGCGCTTCAGGCGTTCCATCTCCAAGGGCATTTTCCCGGCTCCCGATTGCGTGGCGCCGGTTGCGGAGTGCCGCCGGGCACTCTATCTGAGCCCGGCTACGATGCCCTTTCAACGAGCCGATGATGCGGGCCGCGCGCCAAGCGGCTACCATCCGCGGTCCGCGCTTCACGAGCGAGCTGAGCGAGTCCATGACCGACAACGCCGATACCGATTCCCTGTCCCTGCTCGACGACCTGCTGACCCGCGCCCGCCGCGCCGGGGCCGACGCGGCCGATGCCCTGATGGCGCGCGGCGTCTCGCAGTCGGTGTCGCAACGCCTCGGCACGCCGGAGGCGGTGGAGCGGTCGGAAGGCCAGGACATGGAGTTGCGGGTGTTCGTCGGCCGGCGGCAGGCGGTGGTGTCGTCGACCGATTTCGCCGCCGACGCCCTCGACGAACTGGTGAGCCGGGCGCTCGCCATGGCCAGGGCGGCACCGGAAGACAAGTATGCCGGTATCGCCGAGCCGGGGCAGATCGCCAAGGCGTGGCCGAGCATCGAGATGTTCGACGCCACCGAGCCGTCGGCCGAACTCCTGGTGGAGCGTGCCCGGGCAGCCGAGGCGGCGGCGCGGGCGGTTGCCGGTGTGACCAACTCCGAGGGTGCCGAGGCCAGTTGGGGAATGACCAGCGTGGCGCTGGCCGCCAGCAACGGCTTCGCCGGCGGATACCGGCGGTCCAGCTACTCGATCGCCGCGTCGGTGGTGGCCGGCACAGGCCAGAAAATGGAGCGCGACTACGACTACACGGCGGCGGTGTTCGACGCCGATCTGGAGTCGCCCGAGGCGATCGGCCGGCGGGCCGGCGAGCGGGCGGTCGCCCGGCTGAACCCGCGCCGCCCGAAGACCGCGACCCTGCCGGTGGTGTACGACCCGCGGGCCGGCCGCTCGGTGCTCGGCCATCTGGCGTCGGCCATCAACGGCAGCTCGATCGCGCGTGGTACCAGCTTTCTGAAGAACGCCATGGGCGAGGCGCTGTTCGCGCCCGGGATCCGGATCCTGGACGACCCGCACCGGCCGCGCGGCCATCGCTCCAAGCCGTTCGACGGCGAGGGCCTGGCGACCACGCAGCGCGCGATGGTCGACGACGGCCGGCTGGCCAACTGGTTCCTGGACCTGGCGACCGCCCGGCAGCTCGGGCTCGAGAGCAACGGCCACGCGGCGCGCGGCGCCGGCTCGCCGCCCAGCCCGGGTGCCACCAACCTGTATCTCGACAACGGCTCGATCGGCCGCGATGCGTTGATCGGCGACATTGAGCGCGGCTTCTACGTCACCGAGCTGATGGGGACCTCGGTCAACCTCGTGACCGGCGACTACAGCCGCGGTGCTTCCGGGTTCTGGATCGAGAACGGTGAAATCACCTTCCCGATCTCGGAGATGACCATCGCCGGGCATCTCCGGGACGTCTTCCGCACCCTGACCCCGGCGGACGACCTGGTGTTCAAGTACGGCATGGACGTGCCGACGATCCGGGTCGAGGGCCTGCTGGTCGCCGGCGGTCAGGACTGAGGTCCGTCCCCGGGGCGACTGCTCCCCTCCTTCGGCTACCGCCCGCTCGCGTGCTCGTGAGCGGGCATTCCCTGGAATCTCGCCATCGCCCTCCCCATCTCGCGGATTGCGGGAGCGGGGCTGGTGTCTGGAGTTCGATATGTCGTCCTGTACAACTGTCGTCCGTGTGGCCCTGCTCGCCCTCATCCTCGGCAGCGGCGTCGCCCTCTCGAAGCAGGAGCCGGCGGCTTCCGACCAGGAGACCAGCTACGCCGTCAACGCGTCCGACGGGACCGCGATCCACGGCCACGACCCCGTCGCCTATCTGGTCGATCACGAGGCGGTTCCCGGATCTCCCGAGTTCGCGGTCAGTTGGCGTGGTGCCGAATGGCGGTTCAGTTCGGCGCGCAACCGTGCCCTGTTCCTGGGCGACCCGACCCGGTACGCCCCGCAATACGGCGGTTTCGGCGCCTATGGTACGGCGATCGGCAAGGCCTACGATGTCGACCCGACGGTGTTTGACGTCATCGACGGCCGGCTTTACCTGCACCGCAACGACCGGGTTCGCGACCTTTGGCTGCGTAACCCCGAGGGCTACATCGCCGAGGCCGACGACACCTGGCGCCACCGCACCCGGGCGAGCGGATCGTAGCAGGCCGAAACGGTCGTCACCCGCTGTTGCGCAGGCCGGCGGCGATGCCGTTGATGCTGAGGTGGATGCCTTCGACCACGGCGGGGTCCTGGTCGCCGGCTCGGTGCCGGTGCAGCAGCTCGACCTGAACGTGATGCAGAGGGTCGATGTAGGGGAAGCGGTTGCGGATCGATCGGGCCAGCAGCGGGTTGCCTTCCAGCAGCGCCTCCTGGCCGGTGATCGTCAGTACCGCGTCGATGGAGTCCTGCCACTCGGTCCGCAGCCGCGCGAAGATCGACGCGCCGAGCGCCCGGTCGGTGACCAGTTCAGCGTACCGCGACGCGATCGCGATGTCGCTCTTGGCCAGCACCATGTCCATGTTCGACAAAGCGCTGCGGAAGAACGGCCAGTCGCGGTACATGGTCCGCAGGGTCTCAATTCCGTCCGGATTGTCGACGAGCCAGCCCTTGACCGCGGCGCCGAAGCCGAACCAGCCGGGCAGCATCAGCCGGCATTGCGCCCAGCTGAACACCCACGGGATGGCGCGCAGATCCTCGATCCGCGTCGATTTCTTGCGCGAGGCCGGCCGGCTGCCGATGTTCAGGTTGGCGATCTCGCCGATCACCGTGGATTCCCAGAAATAGCGCTCGAAGCCCTCGGTCTCGTAGACCAGCTCGCGGTAGGCCGCGAATGCCCGGTCCGACAGCGCCCCCATGATCGCCAGGTGCGCGTCCGGCGGGGCGGGCAGGCGGTCGGCGGCCAGCAGGGTCGCCTCCAGGGTTGCCGCCGCCAGGGTCTCCAGGTTGCGGCGGCCGACCTCGGCGTTGGAGTATTTGGCAGCGATCACCTCGCCCTGCTCGGTAACCCGGATCGAGCCTTGGATGGCGCCGGGCGGCTGCGCCAGGATCGCCTGGTAGCTGGGGCCGCCGCCGCGCCCGACCGAGCCGCCGCGGCCGTGGAACAGCCGCATCGCCACACCGTGTCGGCCGAACACCTCGACCAGTACGGTCTGGGCCTTGTACAGCTCCCAGATCGAGGTCAGGTAGCCGCCGTCCTTGTTGCTGTCGGAGTAACCGAGCATCACCTCCTGGATGTCGCCGCGTGACGCCAGCAGCCGGCGGTACTCCGGCAGGTCGAACAGCCGGTCCATGACCTCGCCGCAGCGGCGCAGATCGCCGATGGTCTCGAACAGCGGCACGATGTCGACGTCCAGCCGCGCCTCGCGCGGGTGCAGCAGGCCGACCTCCTTCAGCAGCACCGCCGCCTCCAGGATGTCCGAGACGCCGTCGGTCTTCGAGATGATGTAGTGGCGGACCGCTTGCGGGCCGTAGCGTCGGCGGCCGTCCGCGGCTTCGGCCAGGGTCGCCAGCTCGCCGACAGTGCGCTCGCTGTAGGGCAGGTGCGGTGCCGACAGCGGCCGGGCGCCCGTCAGTTCGGCGCGCAGCAGCGCGATGCGGTCGCCCTCGGCGGCCTGCAAGTATCCGGACCCGGCGCCGGCGACCTCCAGCAGTTCGGCGACCACGGCCTCGTGGACGTCGGAGTTCTGGCGCTGGTCGATCGAGGCCAGGTGGAATCCGAACACGTCGACGGCACGGCGCAGCAGGCGAAGCCGGCCGCGCGCCAGGCTCGCCAAGCCGTGGGCGGCGAGGGACTCGTAGACCGTGTCGAGGTCGGCGCGAAGGTCCTGGGCGCGCTCGTAGGCCGGTGCCGCCCCGACCGCGTGCCGGGCCGGCTCGATGCCGTCGAGCACGCGCGCGGTTTCGGCCAGCCGGGCATACATCCCGGCAATGGCCCGACGGTACGGCTCGGTGGCGCGGTGCGGAGAATGGTCGGGCGATCGTTCGGCCAGCGCCCGCAGGCCGTCCGAGACCGCGACCCGGCTATCGTCCAGGGACAGCTCGCCGCCGAGCCGATGCAGTTCGTCGAGGTAGAAGTCCAGGGCGCGGGCGCTCTGCAGGCGTAGCGCCTCGCGCAGCACCTCGGCGGTGACGAACGGGTTGCCGTCGCGGTCGCCGCCGATCCAGCTGCCGACCCGCAGGAAGGAGGGGACGGAGACCTCCTCCCAGCCCTCGACCAGCGCCAGTTCGTCCTCCAGGTCGGCATACAGGCGCGGCAACTCGCGCAGGAAGGTGTGGTCGTAGTGGGCGAGGCCGTTCGCCACCTCGTCCAGCACCCGGAGCCGGCTGCCGCGAAGGATGCTGGTCTGCCAGAGCACCAGCACCGCGCGCCGCAGTTCCTTGCGGTTGGCGGTCAGCTCGGCCGGCGTGAAATGGATGCGGTCGCGGTCGTCCAGCAGCCGGGCGATCTCCATCTCGCGGTCGATCGAGCTCTTGCGCCGGATCTCGGTCGGGTGGGCGGTGAGCACCGGGCTGCAATCGGCGCCGTCGAGGAACGCCTGCAGGCGCTTCGCCGACACCCCGGCGCCGTGGGCCCGGCCGAGCGCGCGGGCCAATGTGCCTTCGCGCGGCGCCGCCCCGGTCATGGCGTGCGCGCGGATGCGGCGGATGTGGTGCTGGTCCTCGGCGATGTTGGCGAGATGCGAGAAGTACCCGAACGCGCGGATGACCGTGATCGCCTGCCCGGTCGGCAACCCGCTCAGGATGCCCTGCAGCGCGCCGCGGGCGGCCTCGCTGGATTCCCGGTGGAATTCTATCGAGGTCTGGCGCACCCGTTCGACGGTGTCGAATGTCGCGCCGCCCTCCTGGGCGCGGATGGTCTCGCCCAGGATCCGTCCGAGAAGCCGGATGTCGTAGCGGAGCGGGGAATCCTTCTCCGTTCCGTCGCCCTCGATCCTGTCGCTCCGGATTGCCGGCTCCATGGTGGTCGTTCCGTCAGCGTTGCGTGGGCCGGCATTGTCCACGACCTCGGTGTGCGGTGCACCATGGAAAACGCGCGGCGCTCGCCCGATCGGGTTATCCTGTGGCCGGCATGACCAGCGGGATGGTCACGTCGGCGACCCGGATCCGCACCGGCAGTCGGGCGATCACGTCGCCGTCGCCCTGCACCGGCCGGGCGCCGTCGTCCAGGATCGTGATCTCCCGGCCGGTGACCACGCGGAAGCTCTTCATGCGCGGCAGGAAGCCGCCGAACAGCCCCAGCATGTAGTATACCGCCTGCCAGCGTCCCGACTTCTCGAACAGACAGACGTGCAGCAGCGGTTCGGTCAGGCGGGCGGCGTCGGCGCACACGAAGCGGCCGGCGTAGTAGTGGCCGTTGGCGACGACCGCGGCGGCCGCTTCGTGCGGGACGCCGTCGATCTCGATCCGGAAGCGGTGGCGGCGGTACTCAAGCCAGCGCAGCAGGGTGGCCACTGCATAGGCGAACTTGCCGGTCCGGCGCTTGAGGCGATGATTGACCGTCGCCACGACGTCGGCGTCCAGGCCGATGCCGGCCATCAGGGTGAAGCGTCGGCCATTGACGTCCCCAAGGTGGATCGGCACCGCCGGGCCATGCAGGATCGCCCGCACCACTTCGTCCGGATGCTCCTCCAGGCCGATCTCGGCGGCCAGCACGTTGGCGGTGCCGAGCGGCAGCAGGGCGAGCGGGAGCGCGCCGCCTGCGAGGCCGTTCACGACTTCGTTGACGGTACCGTCGCCGCCGGCCGCCACCACCACGTCCGGGCCGTCCCCCACGGCCGCACTGGCCAGAGCGGCATGTGCGTATCGCAGGGCGTCGCCCGCGGCGGCGGTGGGCCGCAGTTCGACCCGGGCTCCCGATCGCTCGAGGCCGGCGATCACATCCTTCAGGCGATGGCGCCGCCGTCGCCGTCCGGCGTTCGGGTTGTGAATGATCAGGACCCTCCGTCGTCCCGTCGGGAGCGACTCCCCGGCAGGGCTCACATTGGTGTCGTCGAGGCTCCCGCGCATTCTGCGTCGATCCCTTGCGGTGTCTGTGGTCGAATCAGTCAAGACGTAAATATTAATGAATTGTGACGAACAAAATAACCGGCCATTGGCCGATCATGAAGTGAAATTCGAAATACATGTAACAGATATTTCACTTTACCAGATTTAGCGGGTCTCCTATCCACCGAATCCAGTCGTGGATTTCTTAGGCGCGGCCGGAACGGGACGGGAGAGTGCCTATGAATGCCGAGCGCGGCGTGACGCGGTACCGGGCGATCTGGATCTCCGACATTCATCTGGGAACCCGCGGGTGCCAGGCCGAACAGCTGCTGGATTTCCTGAAGCACACCGAGTCCGAGTACCTGTATCTGGTTGGCGACATCATCGACCTCTGGCGGATGCGGCGGTCCTGGGCGTGGCGGCAGGCCCACAACGACGTCATCCAGAAGCTGCTCCGCAAGGCCCGCAAGGGCACCAAGGTCATGTTCATACCCGGAAATCACGACGAGATGTTCCGGGAATTCCTGAACGCCGACTTCGGCCAGATCGAGATCCGGCCGGAGCATGTGCACGTGACCCGCAAGGGCGAGCGCTTCCTGGTCATCCACGGCGACGAGTTCGATGCCGTGGTCACCTACGCCAAGTGGTTGGCCATCCTCGGTGATTGGACATACAACGCGCTGCTTTCCCTCAACACTGTCTATAACGACATCCGGCGCCGGTTCGGCTACCCGTACTGGTCGCTGTCGGCCTACCTGAAGCACAAGGCCAAGCGGGCCGTCGAGTTCATCGGCCGCTTCGAGGAGGCGCTGGCGACCGAGGCGGCGCGACGCGGCGTCGACGGGGTGATCTGCGGCCATATCCACAAGGCCGAGATGCGCCGGATCGGCGACATCCTGTACTGCAACGACGGCGACTGGGTGGAGAGCTGCACCGCCCTGGTCGAGCACCTGGACGGCAGCCTCGAGATCCTGCACTGGGCCGAGGTCCGGCAGCTCTCGTTCGCGGCATGAGCCCGGATCGGCGCCCCGCGATGCCCCGTCAGAACAGTCCCGGCGAGCCGCTGCACGTGGCGGTCGTCACCGATGCCTGGCACCCGCAGGTCAACGGCGTGGTGCGCACCCTCGCCACGACCGGCGACGAGCTCGCCGCACTCGGCCACCGCGTCACCTTCATCACCCCGGCCGATTTCCGGACGCTGCCGTGCCCGACCTATCCGGAGATCTGCCTGGCGGTGCTGCCGCAGCGCAAGATCGCGCGCCTGCTGGATGCCGCCGCCCCCTGCGCGATCCACATCGGCACCGAGGGCCCGCTCGGCCACGCCGCGCGCCGCTACTGCCTGAACCGGGGCCTGCCGTTCACCACCGCCTACCACACCAGGTTCCCGGAATATGTCCGGGCCCGCGCCCGGGTCCCGCTGGAGTGGACCTATGCGATGATGCGGCGGTTCCACGGTCCGTCGAGCGGGGTGATGGTGGCGACCCAGTCGCTGCGGCGCGAGCTGGAGGCGCACGGCTTCACCAACATCCGCGACTGGAGCCGCGGCGTCGATGTCGGGCTGTTCCACCCGCGCCCCTCGATCCTGGACCTGCCGCGGCCGATCCTGATGTATGTCGGCCGGGTCGCGGTCGAGAAGAACATCGGCGCCTTCCTGGCGCTCGAGCATCCGGGAACCAAGGTGGTCGTCGGCGACGGCCCGCAGCGCGCCGAGCTGGAACGACGCTATCCCGACGCGGTGTTCACGGGATCCAGGCAGGGCGAGGCGCTGGCGGCGCACTACGCGTCGGCCGACGTGTTCGTGTTCCCGAGCCGGACCGACACCTTCGGCCTGGTGCTGATCGAGGCGCTGGCCAGCGGGGTTCCGGTGGCCGCCTACCCGGTGCCGGGGCCCCTGGATGTGATCGGCGGATCCGGCGCCGGCGCCCTCGACGAGGATCTGGGGCGGGCGGTGCGCCGCGCGCTGACGATCGACCGCGAGGCGGCGCGGGGGCATGCGCTGAACTTCACCTGGCGGCGCTGCGCCGAGACCTTCGTGCAGAACCTGCAGCCGTTCGAGCCCGACCGCGCCTACACCGTGGCGGCCTGATGGCGGCGGCCTGACGGTGGCGGCCGGCGAAAGGCGCGCACGCCGCGTACCCATGCCGGGTGCGCCGTGATAGGTTCCGCGCGTCCGCAACCTGCCGATTTCCGCCGGTGACCGCACAGACCGCGCATCCATGCTGAAACGACTGCTCAAGAGCGAGGCCGGGCTGCGTGCCGCCGGCATCCTCGCCGGCTGGATCGTGCGGTTCGTCAGCGCGACCACGCGCTGGGAATGGGTCGCCGATCCCGAGTCGCTGGCCCTGCTGCGCGGCGACGACCGCATCATCGGCGCGTTCTGGCACAACCGCCTGATGCTGATCCTGGTCGCCTGGCCGAAGCCGAAGCCGGTCGCCATGGTGATGTCGGAGCATGGCGACAGCCGGATCCTCGGGATCGCCGTCGCCGACTACATCACCCGGCCGGTCTGGGGCTCCTCGCGCCGCAACCCGATGGCGGCACTGAAGGGCATGCTGCGGGCCCTGGACGACGGGCTGAGCGTGGCGATCACCCCGGACGGCCCGCGCGGGCCGCGCATGCGCTGCCGGCCCGGCCTGATAGAGGCGGCCCGGCGGAGCGGCGCGCCGATCCTGCCGGCGGCGTGGAGCGTGTCGCGCCGCCGGGTGCTGCGCTCCTGGGACCGGTTCGTCGTCGCCTGGCCGTTCAACCGCGGCGTCGTGGTGCTGGGGCCGCCGATCCGGGTGGCGGCCGATGCCGACGACGCGGCGATGGAGGCCAGCCGCCGCGCGGTCGAGGATGCCCTGAACGCCGTCACCGCCGAGGCCGACCGCCTGATGGGCCATGCCCCGATCGAGGCGGCCCCCGAGCGGAGCGGCGACCGGTGATGCTGACGCTGTACCGTGGCGCCGCCACCGTCCTCGGCCCGGCGATCGACGGCTATCTGCGCCGCCGGATCGAGCGCGGCAAGGAGGACCCGGCGCGCATCGGCGAGCGTCGCGGCATTCCCGGCTGCCCGCGCCCGCCCGGCCCGCTGGTCTGGCTGCATGCCGCCAGCGTCGGCGAGTCGGTGGCGCTGCTGCCGCTGGTCGAGCGGCTGCGGACCGACCGGCCGGACCTGGCGATCCTGGTCACCACCGGCACCGTCACCTCGGCGGCGACCATGGCCCGCCGGCTGCCGGACGGCGCCATCCACCAGTTCGTGCCGGTCGACCGGCCGACCTGGGTCCGGCGGTTCCTGGCGCACTGGCGGCCCGACGTCGGGATCTGGGTGGAATCCGACCTGTGGCCGGTCCTGGTCACCGAGGCGCGCGCCGCCGGGGTCCGGCTGGCACTGGTCGATGCCCGCATGTCGGACGGCGCGTTCCGGCGCTGGCACCGGGCCGGCGCCCTGGCCCGGCCGCTGTTCGCGCCGTTCGAGCGGGTGCTGGCGTCCAGCGACGCGCAGGCCGGGCGGTTCGCGGCGCTCGGTTGCCGGGACGTGCGGTTCGTCGGCAACCTGAAGGCGGCGGGCGCGCCGCCGCCGGTCGACGCGGCGGTGGCGGAAGCCCTGGCCCGGGCGATCGCCGGCCGGCCGGCCTGGCTGGCCGCCAATACCCATCCGGGCGAGGACGCGGTGGTGCTCGACGCCCACGCCCGACTGGCGGCGGCGACGCCGGACCTGCTGACCGTGATCGCCCCGCGCCACCCCGATCGGGGCGCGGCGATCGCCGAAATGGCGCGCGCCCGCGGCCTGGCCGTGGTCCGGCGCTCGCTGGGCGCGCTGCCGGAACCGGGCACCGCGGTCTATCTGGCCGATACCCTGGGCGAGATGGGCGCGCTGTACGCCACCCTGCCGGTGACTTTCCTGGCCGGTTCGCTGGTGCCGGTCGGCGGCCACAACCCGATCGAGCCGGCCCATGCCGGGACCGCGCTGCTGCTCGGCCCGCTGATGCCGAACAACCGCGACTCCGCCGACGCGCTGGTCGCCGCTGGCGCGGCGCGGCCGGTGACCGATGCCGCGACCATCGCCGCCGCCGTCGCCGAGCTGCTGGCCGATCCGGCGGCCGCCGAGGTCATGGCGACGGCGGCGCGCCGGGTGGCGGCCGACGGCCGGGCCGGGCTGGACCGCATCCTGGAGGCGCTGGCGCCGTTGCTGCCGGCCCCGCCGCCACCGGGGGAGCCAAAGCGGTGAGGGCGCCCGGCTTCTGGTCAGCCGACGGGACGCTGCCGCGCCTGCTGTCGCCGCTGTCCACGGCCTGGACCGTGGCCGGCCGTGCCCGACGGCGGCTTGCAACGCCCTATCGCCCGTCGGTACCGCTGATCTGCGTCGGCAACGCGGTGGCCGGCGGCGCCGGCAAGACCCCGGTGGCGCTGGCGCTGGCCGGCGAGCTCAAGGGCCTCGGCCTGCGGGTCGGCTTCCTGTCGCGCGGCCATGGCGGGTACGAGCGCGGGCCGTTGCTCGTCGACCCGGCGGTGCATGACGCCGCCGCGGTCGGCGACGAGCCGCTGCTGCTGGCGCGCTCGGGGACCACCGTGATCGCCCGCGACCGCCCGGTCGGCGCCCGGTTCCTGGAACTCCAGGGGGTCGACGCCATCGTCATGGACGACGGCCTGCAGAACCCGTCGCTGGCGCCGACCGCCGCGCTGCTGGTGGTCGACGGCGGCTTCGGGTTCGGCAACGGCCGGGTGATGCCGGCGGGCCCGCTGCGCGAGCCGCTGGCCGACGCGCTGGCCCGGGTCGACGCGGTGGCGCTGGTCGGCGACGACCGGGCCGGCGTAGCGGCGGCGGTCGGCGGCGCGCGGCCGGTATTCCGGGCGCATCTCGAACCGCTGCCGGGCACCGAGAAGTTCGCCGGCATGCGGGTGCTGGCCTTCGCCGGCATCGGCCGGCCGGCCAAGTTCGCCGAGACCTTGGTCGAGGCCGGCGCCGAGGTCGTCGAACTGGCGGCGTTTCCGGATCACCACCGCTGGCGCGAGGACGAGGTGATGGCCGTGGTCGAGCGCGCCCAGGCCCTGGGTGCCGTGCCGGTGACCACCGAGAAGGACGCCGCCCGGCTGTCGCCGGCGGCGCGGGCCATGGTCGAGGTGTTCCCGGTCGCCCTGGTGTGGTGGGACCCGGCGCCGGTGGCGGCTTGGGTGCGGCGGGCGGTGTAGGCGGTGCCGCTCGCAATCGGGTGTGTAGCATTGACACCAACGTCATCGTGTGTATCATACACACGATGACGCGTGCCGAACTGGTCCGGGAATTCGAGAGAGCCGGCTGGGTGCTGGACCGGGTGCGCGGCTCGCACCACGTCTTCAAGCACCCGGCACGAAGCGGGATAGTCGTGGTCCCGCACCCGAAGAAGGATCTTGGTCCCGAGCTGGCCGCGGCGATCCGCAAACAGGCAGGGATGACATGATCCACTATCCGATCCTGATCGAAGAGGGTGGCGAGGCGGCGGCCTTCGGTGTCGTGGTCCCGGATCTGCCGGGCTGCTTCTCCGCCGGCGACACGCTCGACGGAGCAATGGACGCGACCAGGGAGGCGATTGCGGCCTGGCTCGACGCCGCTCTCGACAGCGGACAGGTTGTTCCCGAGCCATCGAGTCTCGATGCCGTGCGGCGGCTGCCAGTATATGAAGGCTGGACCGTGGCGGTCATTGGGATCGATCCGGCCGTGTTCGACGACACGATCGAACGGGTCAACATCACACTGCCGAAGCGGGTCCTGCGTCGGCTCGACGACCTCGCGGGCGCCCGTCACCAGAGCCGCGGCGCCTTCATTGCAGAACTCACGATGCACACGCCCGACGGGCTGCGCCGGAGTGGCACGAGTTGAGCTCCGAGTAGTCCGGAGACGAGACCCGTCCCAGTCTCCGCGCCGCCAGCCCGCTCCGCCCCCTAACCCCCCGGCATCGGTGGCACCAGCAGCTGCGGGTCGATGCGGCTTTCGAACCAGTTCATCCGCCAGTCGAGATGCGGGCCGGTGACCCGGCCGGTGGCGCCGAGCTTGCCCAGCACGTCGCCCTGGCGCAGGCGGTCGCCGACCTTCACGGTGACCGCGCTCAGGTGCAGGAAGGCGCTCGACAGGCCATGGCCGTGGTCGAGGATCACCGTGCCGCCGGTGTAGTACAGGTCGGTCTCGGCCAGCACCACGACGCCGTCGGCCGGGGCCTTGATCGGGGTGCCGGTCGGGGCGGCGATGTCGACGCCGTAATGCGGCTGCTTGGGCTCGCCGTTCAGGATGCGCTGGCTGCCGTAGACCCCGCTGATCCGGCCGGTCGCCGGCCACGCGAAGCCGGACGCGAACATCGGCTCCGGCCGGTCGAGCTTGCGCAGGGCGGCGATCTCGGCGTTCTCGCGGCGGATCCGTTCCAGCACCTCGGGTGGCGGTGTCACCATCTTCGGCGGCAGGCCGTCGATGCGCTGGATGGCGAACTCGCGCGGCGCGATCGTCAGGGTCCGGCGCTCGACCGTGCCGCCGGACGCGGTGACGGTCAGCTCGGCACTCGCCGGAGCGTCGCGGTGGAAGCCGAGCACGAACACCCCGTCGGGGCCGACCCGGACGGTGCGGTCGTCCAGTACCACCGTCGATCCGGGATCGGTGCGGCCGATCACCAGCCCGCCTTGCGTGAGGTTGCCGTCCAGGCGGGTTTCCGCGCGGACCGGGATCGCGACAAGCAGTCCCAGCAGCAGGATCAGGGCGCGCATCAGAACAGGCTCTCCTGCGACGCTGGCGGGGGTGCCGGCTTCGGTTTCGGGCGGACGCTACCCGACCCGATCACTGCCGCCCGTTCGCCGTCGCGGAACCGCAGCGATACCGGCTGGCCGTCGCGCGCCGCCTCGGCCGAGGCCACCGGCGCGCCGTCGGCGTCGCGTACCAGCACGAAGCCGCGGTCCAGCACGCGCACGAAGGAGTTCGCCTCCAGCACCCGGTCGAGGCCCTTCAGGCGGTCCTTGTCGCGCTGCAGGAAGCGGTCGACGGCGGCGTCGGCCGCCTTGGCGAAGCGCTCGACCTCGCGCCGGTCCTGGGCCATGCGTTGGGCGATCGGCTCGATGCGCAGGCCGCGCAGCAGGGCGGTCAGCCGGCCCTCGGTGCGGGCCAGCATCTCCGACGGGGTCGGCAGTCGGCGGGCGACTCGCTCGCCCAGTCGCTCCAGCCGGCGGGCGACGGTGGCGCCGGCGGTCTGGGCGGCGTAGTCGAGGCGTTGCTGGGCCTGCTCGATACGGGCCGCCGGGTCGCCCAGGCCGCGCGCCAGGCCGTTCAGGTGGTTGCTGCCGTCGGTCAGCCGCCGGGCCATGGCATGGGCCAGGCGGGCGGTGTCCTCGGCGATCCGCGCCACCAGCTCGGCGCGCACCGGCACCGCCATCTCGGCGGCGGCGGTCGGGGTCGGGGCCCGGCGGTCGCTGGCGAAGTCGATCAGGGTGGTATCGGTCTCATGCCCGACCGCCGAGATCAGCGGGATGTCGGAGGCGGCGGCGGCGCGCACCACGACCTCCTCGTTGAACGCCCACAGATCCTCCAGGCTGCCGCCGCCGCGCGCCACGATCAGCAGGTCCGGGCGGGCGATCCTGCCGCCGGACGCCGGCACGGCGTTGAAGCCGGCGATGGCGCGGGCGATCTGGTCCTTCGCCCCTTCGCCCTGGACCAGCACCGGCCAGACGATCACATGCACCGGGAAGCGGTCGGTCAGGCGGTGCAGGATGTCGCGGATCACCGCCCCGGTCGGCGAGGTGACGACGCCGATCACCCGCGGCAGGTAGGGGATCGGCCGCTTGCGGTCGGCGTCGAACAGGCCCTCGGCGGCCAGCCGCTTGCGGCGGTCCTCCAGCAGCTTCAGCAGCGCGCCCTCGCCGGCGAGCTCGATCTGCTCGATCACCATCTGGTACTTCGAGCGGCCGGGATAGGTGGTCAGCTTGCCGGTGGCGATGACCTCCATGCCCTCCTCGGGCTGCACCGACAGGCGCTGGGCGGAACCGCGCCAGCACACCGCCTCCAGCACCGCCTGGTCGTCCTTCAGGGACAGGTACAGGTGGCCGGAGCCGGCCCGGGTCGGGCGCGAGACCTCACCGCGCACGCGGACCCGCTCGAACGACGATTCGATGGTTCGCTTCACCGCCCCCGAGATCTCGGTGACGGTGAATTCCGGCATGTTGCCGGGGGCGGAGTCGGAAGGGGAAGCGGCGTCTTGCATGGTGGCAATCTATGCTACACACCGGCGGCTGTGAACGGCCGTGCGGGCAAGGCCGCCGGTAAAGAGGCCCGGCGGGGCGGGAGGTGAACCATGCGCATTCTGGTCGTCGGGTCCGGCGGGCGCGAGCACGCGCTGTGCTGGTCGATCGCCGCCTCGCCGCTGGTCGACGCCCTGTACTGCGCGCCCGGCAACGCCGGTATCGCCCGCGAGGCGACCTGCGTGCCGATCCCGGTCGACGACCTCGACGGCATCGTCGCGTTCGCCCGCGACCAGCGCATCGACTTCGTGGTGGTCGGACCCGAGGGGCCGCTGGTCGCCGGGCTGGTCGACCGGCTGGACGCCGCCGGCATCAAGGCGTTCGGGCCGAATGCCGCGGCCGCCGTGCTGGAGGGCTCCAAGGCGTTCACCAAGGATTTCTGCGCCCGCCACGCCATCCCGACCGCCGCCTACGGCCGCTTCACCGACGCGTCGGCCGCCAAGGCCTATATCCGCGGCCAGGGCGCGCCGATCGTCGTGAAGGCCGACGGGCTGGCGGCCGGCAAGGGCGTGATCATCGCCGAGACGGTCGACGAGGCGCTCGCCGCCGTCGACACGATGATCGCCGACAAGGCGTTCGGCGAGGCCGGCGCCGAGATCGTGGTCGAGGAATTCATGACCGGCGAGGAGGCCAGCTTCTTCGCCCTGACCGACGGTGCGACCGTGCTGCCGCTGGCCGGCGCCCAGGACCACAAGCGGGTTGGCGACGGCGACACCGGGCCGAACACCGGCGGCATGGGCGCCTACTCGCCGGCCCCGGTGCTCGACGCCGCCATGGCGGCCCGCGTCATGACCGAGATCGTCGAGCCGACGGTCGCCGGCATGCAGGCCGAGGGCCGGCCCTTCAAGGGCGTGCTGTATGCCGGGCTGATGCTGACGGCCGAGGGGCCGAAGCTGATCGAGTACAACGTCCGCTTCGGCGATCCGGAATGCCAGGCCCTGGTGATGCGCCTGAAGAGCGACCTGCTGCCGGCGCTGATCGCGGTCGCCGACGGCCAGCTGGCGCATGTCGACCTGCGCTGGCACGAGGCGTTCGCGCTGTGCGTGGTGATGGCGGCGAACGGCTACCCGGGCGGCTACGCGAAGAATACCGAGATCCGCGGGGTCGAGGCGGCGGAAGCGGACGACGTGGTGGTGTTCCATGCCGGCACCGCCCGCCACGGCGACGGCCGGCTGCTGGCCACCGGCGGCCGGGTGCTCGGGGTGACCGCCCTCGGCGCCGACGCAGGGGAGGCGCGCGACCGCGCCTATGCCGCCGTCGATCGTATCGACTGGCCGGACGGCTTCTGCCGCCGCGACATCGGCTGGCGGGCCGTGGCCCGCGACCAAGCGGGCTAGAAGAGCGCCTTCTTCAACGCGCCCCAATCCCAGCCGACCACGGTGTTGCGGTGCAGGCCCTGGGGCAGCTGGGTATGCGCCGTCGATCCGGCGACCAGCACCCCGGTCAGGTTGAGGTTGGCGTGCTTGGCGAACCGCACCTCCTCGATCACGTTGCGGCTGGTCGACACCATCGGCGTCACCAGCACCAGGGCGGCCTGTGCCTTCCGCATGGTCTCGACCATGACCAGCTCGCGGTGCGTGGGGTCGAGATCTTCGCGCTTGGAGGCGCCGGTCACCTTCACCGGCCAGCTCTGCTCCGACAGCTCGCGCAGGAAATCGCGTGCCACCAGCCGGCCGCGCTCCAGGTCGAAGATCAGATGCACGCGGCGGATTGGCGCGGGCGTAGAATCTGTCATGAAATCTTCATTGCTCCGTAGGGCCCAGGTAGGAGTTGTGGTCGAGCGTAGCGTCTGAGGTCAAGGATTGTGGCTGGGGGCCATGGGCAAGGACAACGAGGCTGCCGTCGTTCGACTGGACGACCTGCGATCGGGTGCGTTCGCCTCGCTCGAGGCATTTCTGGCGGCGGTCGACGCCTTCGCCGGGACCCCGTCGAATGCCGCCCGGTTGTTCTTCAACGTCGACGCCCGTCGGGTCGGCTTCCTGGAAGCAGCCGGCCGGTCGCGATCCGGTGCCGACCGACCGGGCGATGGCCGAGATCGCCCGGCTGAAGAAGAAGGCGAAGTCCGGCGACAAGCGGCTGGCGGTGTCGGAATTGGGGTGACGGGCAGCGCGGGGCTCGCGGCTGCGCCGATCCCGGCGAACGGATCGCCGAGAGGCTTCCGGCTCGTTAACGCCGTTCCGCGAAGAAGTCCCGCAGCAACGTGCCGGCCGCACTCTCCTCCACGCCGCCGACCACTTCGGGACGGTGATGGCAGGTCGGCTGCGCGAACACCCGCGCGCCGTGCTCGACGCCGCCGCCCTTCGGGTCGTAGGCGCCGAACACCAGCCGGCGGATGCGGGCGTGGGCGATCGCCTGGGCGCACATCGTGCAGGGCTCGAGCGTGACGTACAGGTCGCACTCGGTCAGCCGCGGCTCGCCGAGGGTGGCGGCGGCGGCGCGGATCGCCAGCATCTCGGCATGCGCGGTCGGGTCGCGGTCGGTCTCGACGCGGTTGCCGGCTTCGGCCAGCACCCGGCCGCTCGGCCCATGCACCAGCACGGCGCCGACCGGCACCTCGCCGGCCGCGGCGGCGGCCCGTGCAGCCGCCAACGCCCGTGTCATGTAGCCGTTCGCGATCATGGCGCGGGCATACGCCGACGCGTGGCGATTGTCACGCCGGGCGGCGCGCGCTACACCGCACGCCCATGCCCGAGAAAACCCCGACCAGACCGCCCCACCGCGCACCTGCCGATCTCGCCCCGCTGTTCGAGGAGAGCCGCGGACCCGAGCGCATTTCCAAGCGCCTGGCGCGGGCCGGGTTGTGCTCGCGCCGCGACGCCGAGCGCTGGATCGCCGACGGCCGGGTCTCGGTCGACGGCGCGGTGCTGACCTCGCCGGCGGTCAACGTCGACGATACCAGCGTGATCCTGGTCGACGACAAGCCGTTGCCGGCGATCGAGCCGCCGCGGCTGTGGCGCTATCACAAGCCGGACGGGCTGGTGACCAGCAACCGCGACCCGGAAGGCCGGCCGACGGTGTTCGACAAGCTGCCCAAGGACCTGCCGCGGGTGGTCACGGTCGGGCGGCTGGACATCGATTCCGAAGGCCTGCTGCTGCTGACCAACGACGGCGCCCTGGCCCGCTACCTGGAGCTGCCGTCGACCGGTTGGATCCGGCGCTACCGGGTGCGGGTGTTCGGCCCGCTCGACGAGGCCAAGCTCGCCGGCCTGAAGAAGGGGATGCGCATCGAAGGCGTCGAGTACGGGCCGATCGAGGTGACCATCGACAAGGCGACGCGCACCAATTCCTGGCTGACCGTCGGCCTGCGCGAGGGCAAGAACCGCGAAATTCGCCGGGTGATGGAGCATGTCGGGCTGAGCGTCAGCCGGCTGATCCGGATCACCTACGGGCCGTTCCAGCTCGGCGACGTCCAGCCGGGCGCGGTCGAGGAGGTCAAGCGCCGGGTGCTGAAGGACCAACTTGGTCTGGACAAGGGCGACGACAGCGGCCACGCCAAGGCCCGACCGCAGCGCACCGGCACCGCGCCGCCGGGCCGGACCGGACCGGGCAAGCCGAGAGTGGAAAGGCTGGAGCCCGACGAACCGGTCTCGGGCCGACCGGTACGTGGCAAGCCGGTACGTGGCAAGCCGGGTCCGGGCAAGCCGGGTCCGGGCAAGTCGGGGCCGGGCAAGTCGGGGCCGGGCAAGCCGGGTCCGGGCAAGCCGGGACTGGCCAGGCCGGGCTTCGCGAAACCGGGTTCAGCCAAGCCGAACTCAGCCAAGCCGAACTCAGCCAAGCCGGGCTCAGCCAAGCCGGTGGCCGGGAAGCCGGTCACGGCGAGGCCGGGGACCTTGCGGTTGAATCCGAAGCCGGAGGGTGACGGCAGCCCCGACCGCAGGACCAATGGGGGGAGAGCAGGTGCGGATCGTCGCCGGAAAGCACCGCGGGGCTAAGCTGGCCGCGCCCGAGGGGCTGGAGGTCCGGCCGACTTCGGAGCGGGCCCGCGAGGCCTTGTTCTCGATCCTGGAAGGCGGTCGCTTCGCGCTGACCCTGCGCGGGGCGCGGGTGCTCGACCTGTTCGCCGGCTCCGGCGCGCTCGGCCTGGAGGCGCTGTCGCGCGGCGCCGGTCAGGTGATCTTCGTGGAGAACGGACCGGCGGCACTGGCGGTGCTGCACGCCAACATCGCCAAGCTGCGGGCCGCCGGGCTCGCCCAGGTGCGCGAACTCGACGCCACCCGGTTCCTGGAGCGCACCCCGGCGCCGGCCGAGCTGGTGCTGATGGACCCGCCCTACGGCTCCGGCCTGTGGGCCGAGGCGCTCGACACTATCGACCGCGGTGGCTGGGTCGGGCCGGAGACGGTGGTCGCCGTCGAGGTCGGCAAGAAAGAGAAGGTGGTGGCCCCGGCCGGCTACGTCCTGGCCGACGACCGCCGCTACGGGGCGGCCCGGCTGATCATCCTGCAGCGGGTAAACGCTGAGGTTGCCTGACGGGAGTCCGGTTACCGCCCCTCCATCCCGGCATGTTCCTTCTCGAAGTCCCAGACCTGCTGGAAACCCATCGCCTTCGAGAATTCCATGAAATCGGCCAGCGGCGCGGTCACGCCGGTCGACGCGCCGGTCTGCTTCAGGGTGCCGTAGACCGATTCCAGCGCCGCCCCCATGGCCAGGAACCCGACCGCCGGGTAGATCGCCATCTGGTAGCCGAGGCCGATGTATTCCTCGGCGCTCAGCACCGGGGTCTTGCCGCCCTCGACCACGTTGACCAGCAGCGGCAGGTCGAAGCTGCGGCCGATCTTCTCCATCTCCTCGACGGTCTCGGGCGACTCCACGAACAGAATGTCGGCGCCGGCCTTGGCGAACGCCTCGGCCCGGCGCAGCGCCTCGTCGAGGCCGTGCGCGGTCCGGGCGTCGGTGCGGGCGACGATCAGGAAATCACGGCTGTCGCGGGCTTCGGCGGCGACCTTCACCTTGGCGGCGGCCTGCTCGATGGGGATCACCCGGCGGCCGGGGGTGTGGCCGCATTTCTTCGGGAACTCCTGGTCCTCGAGCTGGATGGCGGCGGCGCCGGCGGCCTCGTAGCCGCGGACGGTGTGCTCGACGTTCAGCAGCCCGCCATAGCCGGTGTCGCCGTCGGCGACCATCGGCGTCGCGGCGAGGCCGGCGAGGGTTCGCACCCGGTCGACCATGTCGCGGTAGGAGGCGAGCCCGGCATCCGGCAGCCCGAGATGCGAGGCGACGGTGCCGTAGCCGGTCATGTACAGGCACTCGAACCCCATGCGGTCGGCCAGCCGGACTGAGATGCCGTCGAACACGCCGGGCGCGGTCAGCAGCTTGCCGGGCCGAAGCTTGTCGCGCAGGGATGTCATGGGGTTTCTCCGAAATGCCGGGCCAGTGCGGCCGACTTTGGCACACCCTCTTACCGCCGTCATTCCGGACGGACGCTCCCGACGCGGCCGAGCCGGAACCCACGGCGCTGCGGGTGATCCCGGCTCCATCCCGCCTTCAGCGGGTCGGACCGGGATGACGGTAAAGTGAAGAAGGCACGGTCTCTCCCGAAGGATCAGAAATCCGTGCAGCGGCCCTTGTGCTCCCAGTCGCCGAAGCGGGTCGGCTCGGGGCCGGCGTAGCCGCCGCGCTCGGACGGCAGATCGGCGGCCGCCGCGCGCGGATCGAGCCTGGGCGGTACCTCGACCGGAGCCGCGGCGGCGACCGGGCCGGCCTTCGACTGCGGGGTCCGGACGCTGCGGAACGGGCTGGGGAACGGGCTGGTCGGCTTGCTCATGACCCCAGCATATAGGCCGCACCACCACGTTTCGCCAGTCCTTGAAGCCGCTGCCGGCACGGGCCATTTCAGCGATGTTCCCTCGAAACCACCGCCCCTCGAAACCACCGCCCCTCGAAACCACGGGCAAGCAGACATGAACATCTTCCGGACCGGAATGCTGCTGGCGGCCCTGGTCGCGCTGTTCGGGGTCGCCGGCTACGCCATGGGCGGCCAGGGCGGCATGCTGATCGCGTTGGCGGTTGCCGTCGCCATGAACTTCTTCGCCTACTGGAACGCCGATTCCATCGTGCTGCGAATGTACAACGCGCGCGAGATCCGGCGCGCCGACCTGCCATGGTTCCACGACATGATCGGCCAACTCGCCGGGCGGGCCGACCTGCCGATGCCGCGCGTGTACCTGATCGACCAGGACCAGCCGAACGCGTTCGCCACCGGCCGCAACCCGGAAAACGCCGCGGTCGCCGCCACCACCGGCCTGCTGCGGCGCCTGAGCCACGAGGAAGTGGCGGGCGTCATGGCGCATGAGCTGGCGCATGTGAAGAATCGCGACACCCTGATCATGACGATCACCGCGACCATCGCCGGCGCGATGTCGATGCTGGCCAACTTCGCGATGTTCTCGGCGATGTTCGGCGGCTCCGGCAACCGCAACAATCCGCTCGGCGGCGTCGGCGTGCTGCTGATGGCGATCGTAGCGCCGCTGGCCGCCACGGTGGTGCAACTGGCGATCAGCCGGACCCGCGAATACGGGGCAGACGCCCTCGGCGCCCGGATCTGCGGTCGGCCGCTGTGGCTGGCCTCGGCGCTGGGGCGCCTGGAGACCGCCGCCCACCGCATCGACAACGACGCCGCCGAGGCCAACCCGGCGACCGCGCACCTGTTCATCGTCAATCCGCTGCATGCCCGCTCGTTGGGATCGCTGTTCTCCACCCACCCACCGATGGCGGAGCGCATCGCGCGTCTGCGGGCCATGGCCGGCGAGCAGGATCCGGCCCGCGGGCCATGGGGTTGACGACAGGGCTTGAGGGGCGCGGCCGGTCGTGGTCAAAGGTCGCCATGGCTGACATTCGCACCACATCGGACAACAAGGTCTCCGCGTCGCGCAGCGTCGCGTTCGACCTGTTCCGCGCCGTCCTGGCCAAGCGCACGCCGCTCGACGAGGCCCTCACCGCCCATGACGGGCTGGCCAAGCTGCCGGACCGCGACCGTGGTTTCGCGCGGCTGCTGGTCGCCACCGCCCTGCGCCGGCTCGGCCATATCGACCGCCTGGTCGACAAATGCCTGGAAAAGCCGCTGCCGGCGAAGGCGCTGGTGGTACGCGACATCCTGCGGCTGGCGGCCACCGAGCTGCTGATCCTCGGGGTGGCGCCGCATGCCGCGGTCGACAGCGCGGTGAACCTGGTGCGGTCGCGCGGCTTCGAGCCGTTCGTGAAGCTGACCAATGCGGTGCTGCGCCGTCTCGACCGCGAGGGACGCGGCGAGATCCTGGCCATGTCGCCGCTTCAGGCCCTGCCGGACTGGATGGCCGATGGTTGGCGCGCGGCCTATGGCGAGGCGACGGCAGAGGCGATCGCCGCCGCCGGCTTCGTGGAGCCGCCGCTCGACATCTCGGTCAAATCCGACCCCGAGGGCTGGGCGAAGACGCTGGGAGCAACGCTGCTCCCCACCGGTACGCTCAGGCGCGGCTTCGACGGCCGGGTCGAGGCGCTGCCGGGGTTCGCGGAAGGGGCCTGGTGGGTGCAGGACATGGCGGCGGCGCTGCCGGCCCGGCTGTTCGGCCCGGTGGCCGGCAGGCGGATCGTCGATCTGTGCGCGGCCCCGGGCGGCAAGACCGCCCAGTTGGCCGCTGCCGGTGCCCAGGTGCTGGCGGTCGATCGTTCCAAACCGCGATTGCAGCGGCTGGAGCGCAACCTGGCGCGCCTCGGTTTGTCGACCGTCACCCGGGTCGCCGACGCCACCGAGATGAAGCTCGATAGCCCGGCCGATGCGATCCTGCTGGACGCGCCGTGCGCGTCGACCGGAACCGTCCGCCGGCATCCCGACGTGCCGTGGCTGAAGCATGCCGACGATCCGGCCAAGCTCGCCGTCCTGCAGGACAGGCTGATCGCCAACGCGTTTCGGATGCTGGCCCCGGGCGGCATGCTGGTATTTTGCACCTGCTCGCTGGAGCCGATCGAGGGGCCGGAGCGGATGACCGCCGCGCTGGCGGCGCATCCGGACCTGCGGCGCGAGCCGATTCGCCCCGAGGAGGTCGGCGGCCTGGCCGAACTGGTCACCGCGGACGGCGACCTGCGGACCCGGCCGGACCAACTCGCGAACCTCGGCGGCGTCGACGGGTTCTATGCCTGCCGCCTGGTACGCACCTGACAGTGTACCCGGCGGTGCTTGATGCCGCCCGAGCAACCTGATAACGACCGCTGCATGTCCCGTGACATCCTGATTGCCCCCTCGATTCTCTCCGCCGATTTCGCGCGGCTGGGCGAGGAGGTCCGCGCGGTCGCCGCCGCCGGCGCCGACTGGATCCACATCGACGTCATGGACGGCCATTTCGTGCCGAACCTGACGATCGGACCGGCTGTGGTGAAGGCCTTGCGGCCGCATACCGACCGTCTCTTCGATGTGCACCTCATGATCGCGCCGGTCGATCCCTTCGTGGCCGGCTTCGTGGAAGCCGGGGCCGCAGTCGTGACCGTGCACCCGGAGGCCGGCCCGCACGTCCACCGGACCCTCCAGCTGATCCGCTCGCTCGGGGCGAAGGCCGGCGTGGCGCTCAACCCGGGTACCCCGGTCGAGGCCCTCGACAACCTCATGGACCTGGTCGACCTGATTCTGGTGATGACGGTCAATCCCGGCTTCGGTGGCCAGGCCTTCATCGAAAGCCAGCTTGCCAAGGTCGCCGCCGCCCGCGCCCGCATCGATGCCACCGGGCGCGACATCCGCCTGCAGGTGGATGGCGGGGTCAGCGTCGACACGATCGGATCGGTCGCCGCCGCCGGCGCCGACGTGATGGTGGCCGGTACGGCGACCTTCAAGGGCGGGCCCGGCGCCTATGCCGGCAACATCGCCGCGCTGAAGGCGGCGGCCAGGGCGGCGGCCAGGGCGGCGACCGGGGCGGCGACCGGGGCGACGGCGGCGCCATGAGCGGAGACGGCGGTCTCGGCCGGCGGCTCCGCGAGGCCTGGTACGCGTCTCCCCTGCATGCCTGGCGGATCAGCGGCGAGAGCCCGCTGGATCTCTCGGTCGCCCTGACGGATCCCTGGCCGGGCGAGGCCGATGCCGGGCGCGAGATTCTCGAAGGGGCGTTCCCGGTCGCCGGCCAGGTGGTGCATGTCGGCGCCGACCCCTGGCGGGCCGAGGGGCTGACGACCGCCGCCGCCGAGGTCCTGCACCGCTTCGAATGGCTGCGCGACCTGCGCGACCTCGGCGGCGATGCCGCCCGTCGCAAGGCCCGCGACCTGGTCGGCGGCTGGATCGAGAGCTTCGACCGCTGGGACCGGCTGGCGTGGCGCTCGGACGTGCTGGCGGCGCGGCTGGCGTCCTGGGTCGCCACCTTCGGATTCTTCGGCGAATCGGCCGACGAGCCGTTTCGGGAGGCGGTCCTGGCCAGTCTCGCGCGCCAGCATCGCCACCTGCTCGGCGCGCTGTCGGCGGGTCCGGACGGCGTCGCCCGGATCGAGGCGCTGCGCGGTGCCATCGCCGCCAGCGTCGCGCTGGGCCAGGACGGCGACCGTCTGCAGACACTGGTCGACCGGCTCGACGCGGCGCTGCGCGACCAGATCCTTACCGATGGCGGCCACCGGGCTCGCTCGCCCCGTGCCCAGGTGACGGTGCTCGCCTGTCTGGTCGACTCGCGGGCGGCGCTGCGCGCGGCCGGCCGGGAATCGACGGGGGTCCTGGACGACGCGATCGGACGCATGACCGGAATTCTGCGGTTGCTGCGCCATGGCGACGGCGGCCTCGCGCTGTTCAATGGCGCCATCGAGGGCGTGGTATGGCGGCTCGACACGCTGCTGGCCCGCACCGAATCGAAGGCCCGGGCGGTCGGCTCGGCCCCGGATACCGGGTTCGAGCGGCTGGTCGCCGGACGGGCCGTTGCGATCATGGACACTGGTGTGCCGACCGCCGAGGAAGGGATGCTGCATGCCGGCACGCTGTCCTTCGAGATGTCGGTCGGCAAGGAACGGCTGATCGTCAACTGCGGCGCGGCCCCGGCCGATCCGCGCTGGGAAAACGCGCTCAGGGCGACGGCTGCCCACTCCACGCTGGTCATCGACGACACCAACTCGACCGAGATCGACCGGCACGGCGCGATCGGTCGCGGCCCGACCCGCGTCCGGGTCGAACGCTGGGAGGCCGACGGCGCGGTCTGGGTCGAGGCCGAGCACGACGGCTATGCCGAGAGCCATGGCATGACGCACCGGCGCCGGCTGTATCTTGCTGCCGGCGGCGACGACCTGCGCGGCGAGGACGTGCTGACCTATTCCGGCGGCCCGGGCGTGCGGCCGTCGGAGGCGGTGATCCGCTTCCACCTGCATCCGCGGGTCTCGGCTTCGGTGGTACAGAACGGGGCGGCGGCGCTGCTGCGCACGGCATCCGGCACCGGCTGGCGCCTGCGCTCGGCGGGCGGCGCGCTGCAGTTGCAGGAAAGCGTTTATTTCGGCGAGCGCGGCATCCTGCAGCGCTGCCGGCAGCTGGTTCTGGCCACGCCGGCCGGCTCGGCGCGCGACGACGGCTCCCTGACCATCAAATGGGCGTTGCGCCGCGAGGATCGCCGGGCCGCCTGACGGTGCCGCGCGATCGGCGGCGCCTGCTCGCATCTATCTCCGTTCCGACCACTCCGGTATAAGCGCGGTCATGGTCGAAGTCTCTGCCCTGGCGGCGCCCGCCATCGCGTTCGCGCTTGCGTGTCTGGGGACCCGCGTGCTGATCGGCGTGCTGACCCGCCGGGCGGTGCTGGACCGTCCGAACGAGCGTTCCAGCCATATCGCGCCGGTCCCGCGCGGCGGCGGTCTGGCAGTGGTGGCGGCCATCGCGGTCGGCTGGACCTGGCTGTTCGTCAGCGATGCTCCCGCCGCCGATACCGGGCTCGACGCCGGCCGCTGGCTGGCGCCGCTGGCCGCGGCCCTGGTTCTGGCGGCGGTGTCGTTCGCCGATGACCTGCGCAACCTCGGCGCCGGCGTCAGGCTCGGCGTGCAGGCGGTGGCGGTTGCCGCCGGGCTGTGGGCGCTCGACGGCCACGGCGCTCTGGCGGCCCTGGCACCGGCCTGGATCGACCTGCCGCTGACCGCGCTCGGCTGGCTGTGGTTCGTGAACCTGTACAACTTCATGGACGGGATCGACGGGATCACCGGCACCGAATCGGCGTCGATCGGCGTCGGTCTAGCGGCCCTCGCCGCCCTCGGGATCGCGCCCGCCGTGGTGGCCGGCCCGGCGGTGCTGGTGGTCGCCGCCGCGGCCGGGTTCCTGGTCTGGAACTGGCAGCCGGCGCGGATCTTCATCGGTGACGTCGGCAGCATCCCGCTCGGCTACCTGCTGGGCTTCCTGCTGGTAATCGTCGCCGGTAGCGGCCTAGCCGGTCTTGCCGCGGCGCTGCTGCTGCCGCTGGTGTATCTCGCCGACGCCACGCTGACCCTCGGCCGCCGTCTGGCACGCGGCGAGAACCCCGCGCAGGCGCATCGCGAGCACGTCTACCAGCGGGCGGTGATCGCCGGTGCCAGCCACTCGTCGGTGTGCCTGCGGATCGCCGCGGCCAATCTCGTTCTCGCCGCGCTCGCCTGCTTCATGGTGCCGTCCAGCCCGCTGCTGGCGCTGGCGATCGGCGCCGGGGCGGTGGCCATCCTGTTCGTGGCCCTGCGGCCGGCGCCAGCGCCGACGACCCCGAGGCGCGCGTGACCGGAGGCTGGCTGTGAAGGTTCTGCTGACCGGGGCCAACGGCTATGTCGCGCGGGCCGCCCGGCGATCGCTCGCGATAGCCGGCCACGAAGTGGTCGCGACGGTGCGGACGCTCGACCGGCTGCCGGCGCATCGCCGGACCGGCGCCGTGGCGGTCGGCGCGATCGACGCCGGCACCGACTGGAGCGCCGCGCTCGACGGCGTTGAGGCAGTGCTGCACATGGCGTCGCCGATCCTGCTGGACGCCGATGCCGCGACCCGCCGCGATGAGGCCCAGCGGGTGATCGTCGAGGGGACCGGCCGGCTGCTGCAGCAGGCTGGGGCGGCCGGGGTGCGGCGCTTCGTGTTCGTCAGCTCGCTGAAGGCGATGGGCGAGGAGTCCGGCGCGGCACCGCTGACCGAGAGCGATACGCCGGCGCCACAGGACGAATACGCCGAGGCCAAGCTGACCGCCGAGCGCCGGGTGCTGGCCGACGCGCCGGGCGGGCTGGTGATCCGAAGCCCGGCGGTATACGGCCGGGCCAGCGGCGGCAACCTGCGGCAGATGATCGAGTTCCTGCGCCGGGCGCCGGCGGTCCTGCCGCTCGGCTACGCGGGCAACCGGCGGTCCTTCATCCACCGTGACAACCTCGCCTCGGCGCTGGTGGGCTGCGTCGAGGCGCCGGACGGGACCGGCGGAACCTTCCTGGTGTCGGACGGCGAGGCGGTCTCGACCGCGGTCCTGGTGCGGCGCATGCTGCGTGCGCTGGGTCGACGCGCGGTCGTGGTGCCGGTGCCGGCCCTGGTGCTGTCCGCCCTGGTCGCGGCCCGGCTCGGTCCGGAGGCGGCGCGCCGGCTGGTTCAATCCTATGCCGTCGACGACCGGGCGATCCGCGCGGCCCTCGGCTGGGTGCCGCCGCTCGATCCGGACCGGGCCATGGCCGATGCGGTCGCGACCGGGCCAGATCCCTATGCGTGAGCGGCCCGTGATAGATTGCGGCGGCAGCAACCGGAGGACCCGGCGGTGACCGGACGGGCGGTACGACGATCGGCGGCGATCCTCGGCCATGACGTCGCGATGGCGGCGGCCTCGTTCCTGCTGTCGCTCTACCTGCGGCTCGGCGACGGCATCTGGTGGTGGCCGCGCCCGGTGGTCGAGACCGGTCTGGTCGCGTTCACCCTGACCGCCGCCGCGGTGTTCCTGGTGGTCCGGCTCGACACCGCGGTGTGGCGCTATACCTCGGTCGGCGACCTGGTGCGCATCGTCCGCGCCGTGCTGCTGATCCTCGCCGGTTTCCTGGTGGTGCAGTTCGCGCTGACCCGGCTCGACGACTTCCCGCGTTCTTTCCTGGTGATCGAGGCGTTCGTGCTGACCGTCCTGCTGGCGGCCCCGCGCTTCGGCTACCGGCTGATGAAGGACGGCACCCTGTCGACCCTGCTCGAGCGCAACGCCCAGGACCGGGTGCCGGTGCTGCTGGTCGGGGCCGGCGACGGGGCCGACCTGTTCATCCGCGAGATGGCGCGCGGCCAGGACGCCGCGTATCGCGTCGTCGGCATCGTCGACGACCGCGACTCCCGGACCGGCCGGCAGATCCGCGGCGTGCGGGTGATGGGCGGGCTCGACGACGTGACGGCGGTGGTCGAGCGCCTGACCGGCCATGGCGTGCGGCCGCAGCGCCTGATCCTGACCCGTGCCCGGATGGACGGCGCCACCGTGCGCCGGGTGTTCGAACAGGGCGACGCGCTCGGCATCCCGGTCAGCCGGATGCCGCGGGTTGGCGCGCTGGAGGCCGCCGATGGCGCCGCCGTCACCCTGCGCCCGGTCAATGTCGAGGATGTGCTGGGCCGGCCGCAGGCGACCCTGAACCGCGAGGCGATGCGGGCGTTGGTGGCCGGGCGCCGGGTGCTGGTCACCGGCGCCGGCGGTACCATAGGCTCCGAGCTGGTGCGCCAGGTCGCCGGCTTCGGGCCGGCGGCGCTGACCCTGGTCGACAGCTCGGAATACGCGCTCTACAGCATCGACCAGGAGCTCGGCGAGGCGGCCGCCGACCTCGACCGCAGGGCGCTGATCGGCGATGTCCGCGACCGCGCCCGGGTGGCCCAGGTGATGGCCGTGGCCGCTCCCGACATCGTGTTCCACGCCGCCGCTCTGAAGCATGTGCCGTTGATGGAGGCCAACGCCGACGACGCGGTGCTGACCAACGCGGTCGGCAGCCGGATCGTCGCCGACGCCGCGCGCGCCGCCGGGGTGCGGGCGGTGGTGCTGATATCGACCGACAAGGCGGTCAACCCGACCAACGTCATGGGCGCCACCAAGCGGCTGGCCGAGGCCTACGCCCAGGCCCTCGATCTGGCCGATGGCGGCGGGGCGATCGGCAACGGCGGAACCCGGTTCGTGACCACGCGGTTCGGCAACGTGCTGGGCTCGACCGGCTCGGTGGTGCCGCTGTTCCAGCGCCAGTTGGAAAAGGGCGGGCCGCTGACCGTCACCCACCCGGATATGACCCGCTACTTCATGACCGTGCGCGAGGCCGTCGAGCTGGTCCTGCAGGCCGCCGCCCTGGAAGTGGCGACCGAGGGCGGGCGCGGCGGCATCACCGTGCTCGACATGGGCGAGCCGGTGAAGATCGTCGATCTCGCCCGCCAGATGATCCGGCTGGCCGGGCTGGTGCCGGACGAGGACATCCGCATCGCCTTCACCGGCCTGCGCCCCGGCGAGAAGCTGTACGAGGAACTGTTCCACGACGCCGAGGCGCTGGAGCCGACCGCGGTGCCGGCCCTGCGCCGGGCCCGGCCGCGCACCACCGACCTCGCCTTGCTGGCCCGCGGCCTCGACGAGCTGGAGGCGGCGGCCCGGTCTCGCGATACCGCGGCGACCCTGCGCATCCTCTCGCGACTGGTCCCGGAATATGCCCCGCCCGCCGCCGATGCGGCGGCGCGGGCGACGGGGGATTGAGGCGTAGCGCCGGGCCACGGTGCGGCGGGTGGGTCCCGGCTCGCGCTGCGCTTGGCCGGGATGACGGCGGGGAAGGAGGCGGCTCTTCCGCTCCACCGTCATCCCGGAGCGGGCCGCCGCAGGCGGAACGCATCCGGGATCCACGAGGCGACGGGCATTGCCAGCGCGGCGCTTGTCAGTTGCCGTTGCCAGCCGCAGATTGCACCGACCATTCCATGGAGGAAGCCATGAAAGCCGTTGTCCTGCGCGCCGCCGAGGATCTGCGGGTCGAGGCCCGCGAGGAGCGGGCGCTGGCCCCCGGCGAGGTGCGGGTGCGGGTCGAGTCAGGCGGCATCTGCGGCTCCGACCTGCATTATTTCCATCACTACCGGATGGGCGACTTCCCGGTGCGCGAGCCGTTCGTGCTCGGTCACGAGGCCGCTGGCACGGTCGCCGAGACCGGCCCGGAGGTGACCCTGGTCACGGTCGGCGATCGGGTGGCGATCAACCCGAGCCATCCCTGCGGCACCTGCGGGTTTTGTCGCTCCGGCCGCGAGAATTTGTGCGCCGACATGGTGTTCCTCGGCTCTTCGCGGCGGTTCCCGCACGCCCAGGGGCTGTTCGCGGAGAGCTATGCAACCCATGAGCGGCAATGCGTGAAGGTGCCGGCCGGCACCCCGGCGCGGCTGGCGGCGCTGGCCGAGCCGTTGTCGGTGGTGCTGCACGCGCTGTCCCACGCCGGCCCGCTGCTCGGCCGCCGGGTGCTGGTGACCGGTGCCGGGCCGATCGGCGCGCTGACCCTCGCGGCCGCCCGTTTCGCCGGGGCGACGGTCGAGATCACCGACGTCACGCCCGAGCCGTTGCGGGTCGCCGAAGCGCTGGGCGCCGACCGGGTGCACGACGTGGGGGCGAACCCCGGCTCGGTCGCCGACCCGGCGTTCCCGCGCGGCCGCTTCGACGCCGCCTTCGAGTGCTCCGGCCATCCGGCCGCACTCGCCACCTGCCTCGACCAACTCGCCCCCGGCGGCACCCTGGTGCAGGTCGGCACCTATGCCGACCCGAAGGTGACGCTGCCGATGGACCGGCTGATGGCCAAGGAGATCACCCTGAAGAGTTCGTTCCGCTTCGCCCGCGAGTTCCCGGTGGCGGCCGGCCTGCTGGCCAGCGGCCGCATCGACCTGTCGCCGGTGCTGAGCCACGAGTTCGAGGCGGCGGATGCCATGGAGGCTTTCCGCACGGCGAGCGATCGCAAGCGGGCAATGAAGGTGCATTTGAGGTTCTGAAATGCCCCCTTGGGCACCGTGCGCGAGGCCGCGGCCCCGCCATCAATGTCCAGGCGTGCCGTTGCGGAGACGGTACTGCAGGGGTGGCGGTGGCGGCATGACCTGCATGCCGCCACCGCGCGATGTTATTGACCCTTGATCGGCAGCTTCTCGATGCTGCCGTAGATGTGGCTGATGCTCAGACCCGGCGGCGTCTTGCCGGTGCTGCTCGAGCTGTGGCAGCTGAAGCAGTTGTCGGTCTGATGGAAGGTTTCCAACGTGGTGTTCGCGAGAACCGTCGATCCGGTGATCTCGGTGTCGGTGCTTTCGAACGATGGGATAGATCCGTCCGCGGTCCAGGTCGCCCCGCTGATGAAGTAGTTCAGCCGCGGGTCCGTGACCGCCATGTCCTTGCTGGCGTAGAACTCAGTAATACGCTTGATGACGTCCTGGTTCAGGGAGATCAGATCCGAATTGTTCTTCGCGGTTGCGAGCATTTCCGGGGTGATAATGTCCGTGTTGCTGTCATAGACGGGACCGCCCCAGGGATGGAAGCGCTTGACGTTCACAGGGGTAATATTCGCCCCAGGCTCGCTGACAATGCGGCCCTGATCCGCCAGCTTGGCGCTCGGCTTGAGCGTCTGGAGCGTCGTTGTGGTTCCCTTGGGGTCCCAGAACAGCCAGTCACCCCTCCCGTCGACGTCGGCGCCGTAGGTCAGATGATTGGAGGCGTTCAGATAAGGATAGGCAACGTTCGGCGCGTTGTTCCGGTGTTCGATCGTCGCCCAGATCATTTCCGGATGACCCTCCACGCTGCCGACGATGTGCATGCCGACCAGGGCCAGCTCCTTCGAGATCGTTCCGGCCGGCTCCCAGATATCGGCGGTCAGCTTGTTGTACAGTGGAACCTCGTGGACCTGGGTCACGTAGTCGGACTTGCTGCCGACAGTCGCGGCGTCGACCCACGATGTCTTCATTTCGACCGTCATGGACAAATAATCCACCGCCGTCTCGATTTTTGGGATTGTTTCGGACGGACTCAATGAATCGAATACGGATTTCGCTACTGTCTCGGATTGTTCATCGGCGTTGGGTGTGAAAAACCCACAGAGTCCGTAAAATAAAATGTCAGAAATTTCACTGGAGCTCGACAGACCGTTATCTCGAGAGTATTTTATAGCAGAGCATGTTTCGGTCTGGTCTTTCGGAAAGTGACTGTTGTTCGGGCCAGGGTGGTTCTTTTGTTGAGTGAGGAAGTACCCGTACAGGCGACTGGTGTGGATCCCATAGTAGACGAGGGAATTGGCGCGGGAGATCAGGACGTCATCCCCTCCCGCTTGCCCGACGCCGGTGGCCTTGCGTGTCCGGATCGGAAACGGACCGCTTGGCTCGTTGACGCCCTGGCCGACGAAGTGCCGCATGCCGTCGGCGCCTCGCTCGGAGACCCGGTAAAAGAACTCGGTGTCGAACACATAGGGTGTCGAGCTGTTCGGCGGCACGATGCCTGTCGGCACATTGCCCAGGGTGTCTGAAATCGTCGAGGTGGCCCAGTAGAACATCTGGGCACCCCATTTAAAGAATTTGCAGTGAGAGGCGTCGTCGTCTTTTTGGAATGACGGCCCGTTCGCAGGAAAGATATAGACCAGGCCGGAGCTCGTATCATAGGCGGGGCCGACGGGAACGGTTATCGGCAGGCCAATTCCGAAATTGAGATCCAGTGTTATTTTCGACCAGTCCTGATCGAAGTCGCTGCCCAACGAGCAGGTCTTGAGGGTGTTCTCCGGGAGCACGGTCTGTGCAAGGGCATCGTTCGGAGCCGTGACCGACAGCAACGAACTCGCGCACAATGCGCCGAGTCCGAGGGCCAAATGCCGAGCCCGCATACCGCCACTGTCGATTGACAGGGCCGCCATGTACTTGGTTTTTCTAAACATTTTACTATCCGCCTCATCGTAAGGTAGATGAATGTGACGGAATGCATTTATTAAACTCATTTAGAGTAAAGTATGTCAATCATGAATTGCCGTTGGCCTCCAAATCCTTCAGCGACGTCGGAAGCGCGCCGGCATTGCGCCCGGACCTACCGCCCCGCCGCCCGTCTCTGGAACTCCCCCGGCGTCACCTGGAACGCGTGCCGGAACGCAGCCACGAATGCACTCGTCCCGCCGTACCCGGTCTCGAACGCCACGTCGGTCACCCTGCCGCCGGCCAGCAGCCGCTCGGCGGCCACCGTCAAACCGAGAATGCGGCGCCAGTCGCGGTAGCTGAGGCCGGTCTCGGCCTGCACGCGGCGGCGCAGGGTGCGGGCGCTGACGGCGAGGTGGGCGGCCCAGTCTTCCAGACTGGTGTCCTCCGCCGGGTCGGCCTGCACCGCGTCGGCGATGGCGGCCAGCGAAGGGTCGACCGGGGCGGCGAGGCGGATGCTCACGCCGGGGGCGGGGCGGACCAGCGCCAGGGCGGCGCCGGCCACCGTCGACCACGCCTTGTCCAACCGGTCGCTGTCGTAGGTCTCGGCCAGCCACGTCACCATGTCGGCGAGCGGCGTGCCCTGCTCGACCGCGGTCGGGGCGGCGGGCAGCGCGTCGGCGGCATCCGGCAGCACGTAGAGGCTGCGCATCAGCCGCTCCTCCGGCGCCAGGCTGCGGTGCGGGGTGCCGGCCGGCAGCCACAGCACGCTGCCGCGCGGCACCAGCCAGACCCGGTCCGGGGTCTCGACCCGCATCACCCGGGCCAAGGTGAGCGCGAGCTGGCCACGGCGGTGACGGTGCCAGGGTACGCTGGCGCCGGGCGCGAAGCTGGCGGCATGGCCGATCACCGCCACGTCGCTCTCGACATGGCCGCTGACCGGGTCTCTCTGCCGTTCGTCCTGTCCGCTCGGCGACATCCGCTGTCCGCTGGTCCGGTATCCGCTGGGCCTCTGTGGCGCTAGTCTAGCAGGCGATGGAAGGATCCGGACCATGACCGCATTGCGCGCCCGCATCGGCGATTCCGCACTGGCCGCGCGCCTCGGCCGCGAGCTCGAGGGCGAGGTGCTGTTCGACGCGTTCAGCCGCGGCCGCTACGCCACCGACGCCTCGATCTACCAGGTCGAGCCGATCGGCGTCGTGATCCCGAAGACCGAGCAGGACCTGCGGGTCGCCGTGCAGATAGCCGCCGAGGAGGGCATCCCGATCCTGCCGCGCGGCGGCGGCACCTCGCAATGCGGCCAGACCGTCAACACCGCCCTGGTGCTGGACTGCACAAAGTTCCTGCGCGAGGTCACGGACTACGACGAGGACGCGCAGGAAGTCACGGTGCAGCCGGGCATCGTGCTCGACCACCTGAACGCCTGGCTGAAGCCGAAGGGCCGCTTGTTCCCGGTCGACGTCTCGACCGCGTCGCGCGCCACGCTCGGCGGCATGACCGCCAACAACTCCTGCGGCGGAAGGTCGATCCACTACGGCATCATGGTCGACAACGTCGAGGCCATCGACGCCGTCCTGATGGACGGTACCGAGGCGCGGTTCGGCCATGTCCCCGGCAACCTCGGCGAACTGACCGGGCCCGAGCGCTATCGCGACCTGGTGCAGACCGTGCGCGCCATCGCCGAGCGCGAGGCCGGCGAGATCGACGCCCGGATCCCCAAGCTCATGCGCAAGGTCGGCGGCTACAACCTGGACCGGGTCGTCGCCCGTGACCCGCGCGGTGGCCACAACATGGCGTCGCTACTGGTCGGCTCCGAGGGCACCCTGGCGCTGTCGCGGCGCATCCGGCTGAAGACCCATGCGATCCCGAAGCATCGGGTGATGGGAGTCTGCCACTTCCCGACCTTCCGCGAGGCGATGGCTTCGACCCGGCACCTGGTGACGCTCAAGCCCTACGCGGTCGAGCTGATCGACCGCACCATGATGGACCTGGCCCGCCAGATCGCCATGTTCCAGCCGATCGTCGACCGCTTCGTGAAGGGCGAGCCGCAGGCCCTGCTGGTGGTCGAGTTCGCCGGCGAGGAACGCGACCCGCTGCTGCAGCGGCTCGACGACCTGGACGCGATGATGGGCGACCTGGGCTTCCCGGACGCCGTGGTGCGGGCCGAGGATCCGGCGTTCCAGGCCCAGATCACCGAGGTCCGCAGCTCCGGCCTGAACATCATGATGTCGATGAAGGGCGACGGGAAGCCGGTCTCGTTCATCGAGGACTGCGCGGTGCCGCTGGAGGATCTGGCGGACTACACCGACCGCCTGACCGAGGTATTCCACAAGCACGGCACCGACGGCACCTGGTACGCCCACGCCAGCGTCGGCACCCTGCACGTCCGTCCGGTCCTGAACATGAAGGCCGGCACCGACGTGAAGAAGATGCGGGCGATCGCCGAGGAGGCGTTCGCCATGGTGCGCGAGTACAAGGGCTCGCATTCCGGCGAGCATGGCGACGGCATCGTGCGCTCGGAGTTCCACCGCCGGATGTTCGGCGACCGCGTCGTCGACGCCTTCGGCGAGGTCAAGCGCGCCTTCGATCCGCGCGGCCTGATGAACCCCGGGCGGATCGTCGACCCGCCGAAGATGGACGACCGTTCCCTGTTCCGCTACCCGCCGGACTACAGGCCGGCGAACCCGGCGACCCGCTTCGACTGGTCGGCCTGGGGCGGGCTCTCCGGCGCGGTCGAGATGTGCAACAACAACGGCACCTGTCGCAAGCGCGACCCGGCGGTGATGTGCCCCAGCTTCCGGGTCACCGGCGACGAGCAGCACGTCACCCGCGGCCGCGCCAACACCCTGCGGCTGGCGCTGAGCGGGCAGCTCGGGCCGGACGGCCTGACCGATCCCGCGATGAAGGCGTCGCTCGACCTGTGCGTCGGCTGCAAGGGTTGCCGGCGCGAGTGCCCGACCGGCGTCGACATGGCGAAGATGAAGACCGAAGTGCTGGGCCAGTACGTCCAGCGCCACGGCCTGTCGCTGAAGGACCGGATGATCGCGTCGCTGCCGCGCTGGGCCGAGGCGGCGTCGCGCTTCCACTACCTGGCCAATTTGCGCGACACGCTGCCGGGCTTGCCCTGGCTGTCGGAAAAGCTGATGGGTTTCGCGCGGCAGCGCAGCCTGCCGGCATTTTCCGGCGAGCCGTTCCGGGCCTCCGAAGTGCCGGACCGGCCCGTGGTCGACGGTCGCGAGGTCGTGCTGTTCGCCGACACCTTCAACAGCTACTTCGAGCCGGAGAATTTGCGGGCCGCCTTGCGGGTGCTGGACGCCGCCGGCTACACCGTGCACGTGGTCGACCCGTCGGCCACCGGCGGCGGCCGGCGGCTGTGCTGCGGGCGGACCTATCTGGCGGGCGGGCTGATCGAGCGGGCCGAGGCCGAGATGCGCCGGCTTGTGGATGCCCTGGCCCCCTACGCCGAGCGCGGCGTGCCGATCGTCGGGCTGGAGCCGTCCTGCCTGTTCACCCTGAACGACGAGCTTCCGTCGCTGCTGCGCGATGCCGCCGGCGCGGTGCCCGAGCAGGCCATGCTGTTCGAGGCGTTCCTGGCGCAGGAGGCCAAGGCCGGGCGGCTGGATGGATTGAAGCTGAAGCCGATCGCCGAGAAGGCCTTGGTGCACGGCCATTGCCACCAGAAGGCGTTCGACGCCATGGGGGACGTGACCGCCGCGCTGAAGCTGATCCCCGGCCTCGACGTGTCGGTCATCGAATCGAGCTGCTGCGGCATGGCCGGCGCCTTCGGCTATGAGGCGGAGCACTACGACGTGTCGATGAGAATGGCCGAGTTGAGCATGCTGCCGGCGGTGCGCAAGGCCGAGCTTGGTACCCTGCTGGTCGCCGACGGCACCAGCTGCCGCCACCAGATCCACGACGGTGCCGGGCGCGAGGCGGAGCATGTCGCCGTCGTCCTGGCCCGGGCGCTGCTGCGATAGAACTCAAGAACCAGCCGAACTGAAGAACCAGGAGGAAAACCCCATGGCCCATCGCGCCGGCCCCCATTTCCTGCAGATCCCCGGTCCCTCGAACGTGCCGGGCAGGATCCTGCGCGCCATCGAGCGGCCGACCATCGACCACCGCGGCCCGGAGTTCCAGGCCCTGGCCAAGGAAGTGCTGGCGGCGGTGAAGCCGGTGTTCAAGACCGAGCATCCGGTGATCATCTTCCCGTCCTCCGGCACCGGGGCGTGGGAGGCGGCGCTGGTCAACACCCTGTCGCCGGGCGACAGCGTGCTGATGTACGAGACCGGGCAGTTCTCGACCCTGTGGGTGGAACTGGCCACCCGCATCGGCCTGAAGCCCGAGGTGATCGCCGGCGACTGGCGGCACGGGGTTGACGCCGCCGCCATCGAGGAGCGGCTGAGCAAGGACAAGGAGCACCGCATCAAGGCGGTGTGCGTGGTGCACAACGAGACCTCGACCGGCGTGACCTCGCGGATCGCCGAGGTCCGCCGAGCGATCGACGCCGCCGGGCACCCGGCGCTGTTCATGGTCGACACCATCTCGGGCCTGGCCTCTGCCGACTACCGGCATGACGAGTGGGGCGTCGACGTCACCGTCACCGGCTCGCAGAAGGGCCTGATGCTGCCGCCGGGCCTGGGTTTCAACGCGGTGTCGCTGAAGGCGATCGAGGCGTCGAAGTCGGCGAAGATGACGCGATCCTACTGGGACTGGTCGTCGCAGCTCGGCCAGAACCCGTCCGGCAACTTCCCCTACACCCCGGCCACCAACCTGCTTTACGGCCTCAGGGAAGCCTGCGAGATGCTGATGGACGAGGGCCTGGACAACGTGTTCGCCCGCCACGAGCGCCATGCCGAGGCGACCCGCCGGGCGGTCCGCGCCTGGGGCCTGGAGATCCAGTGCCTGGAGCCGACGGAGTACTCGCCGGTGCTGACCGGCGTGGTGTTGCCGGACGGCCACGATGCCGACGCGGTGCGAAAGGTGATCCTGGAGAAGTTCGACATGTCGCTCGGCGCCGGCCTCGGCAAGGTCAAGGGCCGGATGTTCCGGATCGGCCATCTCGGCGATTTCAACGACCTGATGTTGGCCGGCACCCTCGCCGGCTGCGAGATGGGCCTGCGGCTGGCCGGGGTGCCGATCAAGGTCGGCGGCGTGCAGGCGGCGATGGACTACCTGACGGGCAACGCCTGAGGGCGGCGGGCGCTCGTCGCCGCGTGGGTCCCGGATCGCCGCCGAGCGGCGTCCGGGATGACGGCGATAAGCTTCGGAGCGCCAGACCCTCTTTTGCCGTCATCCCGGGCGAGCGGAGCGAGACCCGGGGCCCACCCGCCGCTCCGTCGCCGACCGCGCTGTCTCAGTCCACGATGAACAGCGTCGCTCCCTTTTCGGTCACCGAGCGGTGCGGGGCGTCGCCCTTGTCGGAGACCTGATAGCTCATGCCCGGCGTCAGGGTGAACTTCCGGCCGTCCTGCAACTCGCTCACCAACTCGCCCTCGACCACGTAGAGCACATGGCCGCGGTCGCACCAGTGGTCGGCGAGATAGCCGGGGGAATAGGTGACCTGGCGGATCCGGATGTCGCCGATATTGAGCGTGCGCCAGTGCGCGACGCCGGTTTCGCCGGGGTGCTCGGTCGGCTCGACCTTGGACCAGTCGGTGACGGTGAACGGCAAGGCGGGGATCTTCATGACGGGACCGTGCGGTTGCGTGCGTTTCGGCGACGGTAGCGCCACCGTCAGCCGGCCGCCAGCCACAGCGCGGCCGCGACGATGCAGGCGCTGCCGGACAGCACCGCCGCCAGCACGTTGCGCCGGCTCAGCCACCAGACCGCGACCGTGACCGCGACGGCCGCGGCCCGGACCGCCGGCGGCAACTCGGCGAGCGAGCCGGTCGGCAGGCCGACCAGACGGACCACCAGGGCCGCCAACAGGGCGTAGGAGGTCAGGGTGAACCACCGGACCACCGGCCCGTCGGGGTCGACCCGGCCGACCAGGACCGCGCCGAGCGCCCGCCACACGAAGGTCGAGGCGGCGGCGGCCAGCACCACCGCGATGCCGGGGAGCGGAAGCTCGCTCATGCCCGCGGCCGCAGCCGGTCGCCCAGCAGGAAGGCGACGCTGCCGCCGAGAACGCCGGCCAGCAGCAGCGCCATCTCCGGGAGCACGGCATGGATCGGCCCGTACAGCACGGTTCCGGATGCCACCGCGAGCAGGGCCTGCCGGTTCCGCTGGTCGATCAGCAGCACCATGAAGAACGCCGCATTCATGAACAGAAGGCCGAGTGCCACCGGCTGCGGGAGGGCGGCGGCACCCAGCCAGCCGCCCAGCGTCGCGATCGCCGCGGCGGTGATGCAGGTGAGCCCGAAGACGGTGTGGTAGATCAGCCGTGCCCGCGGTTCGCGCGGTGCCGCGCTGCGCATCAGGAACGCCCAGCTGGTCGCCGACATCAGGTGCGACTGGGCCAGTCGGCCGGCCAGGCCGACCCGGCCGAAGGTCGGCAGCAGGGCCACCGCCATCGGGAAGAACCTCATGCTGGTCAGGGCCGCCGCGACCGCGATCGCCAGCAGGTCGGCCCCGGTGGCATGGAGCTCGGTGGCGACCACCTGGGCCGGCAACGCCCACACGACCACCGAGGCGAGCACCGCCTCCCAGGACGCGAAGCCGCTGTCGTGGGCGAGCGCGCCGAATCCCAGCATGCCGCCGCTGACCAGCAGCAGCGGCACCCCGATCGCGACGCGAAAGCCGGCGAGGGCGGCGCCACGCATGGCCTGATCGCCTTGGCGGACGGTCGGTTCCGGCGACACCGGCCGTCCTCGACTAGGCCGCCCGCATCGCCCGCTGATAGGCCGGTCGCTCGGTCAGGCGACCGATATACGCCTCTACATGCGGCTTGTTCGAAAGATCGGCCTTGAGGCGCCGGGCGGCGATGCAGGCATGGCCGGTCATGATGTCGGCACCGGAGAAGTCGCCCGCCAGATACTCCCGGCCGTCGGCCAGGGTCGCTTCCACGGCCGTCAGCATGCGGTTCAACAGCTTGGTGGCGCGGGCCACGTTGTCGGCGTTGCGCCGTTCCGGCGGCAGGAACATCGTCTCGACCACGATGACGTTGACCTGCGGCATCATCATGCCTTCGGCATAGTGCAGCCACTGCAGATAGGCGGGGAATTCGGGCGCGTCGATCGCCGGACGCAGGCGGCCTCCGCCGTGTCTGGCGAGCACGTATTCGACGATCGCCCCGCTCTCGAAGATCGTGGAGTCGCCGTCCTCGAGGGCCGGCACCCGGCCCAGCGGATGCAGCTTCAGATACTCGGGCGAGCGCATGGCCGGGTCGCCGAGCTTGTAGACCTTGAGGTCGTAGGGCAGGCCGAGTTCTTCGAACAACCAGACGGCCCGCACGGAACGTGTGTTGGGAGCATGGTGGATCAACATGGACCGTATCCTTCGTCCGGATTGCCTTGCTGCAGCCTGACGGCAGCGGGAAAGCACACTCAAGTGGATTTCGGGCGCCGACAGAAGCGCCGAAACGCTGGGGGCTGCCGGCGGAGTGCGCCATTGTATGCAATTCGATCACGGTAACGGTTGTCGTCGGGCCCCGGCATCCGCAAAATGCCACCGGCCGTCGCAGCCCCCGAGCGGGAGAGGGAGACACTATGGACGAGAATCGCCTGATCGAGGTCGACGACCTCCGGATCCACTTCCCGCTCGAGGACCGGACGGTCAAGGCCGTGGACGGCGTGTCCTGGCACATCGACAAGGGCGAGACCCTGGCGGTGGTCGGCGAGTCCGGCTCCGGCAAGTCGGTGACCGCGATGGGCCTGATGCGCCTGACTGACAATGCCGGCGGCCGCATCCCCAGCGGCAAGATCCTGTTCCGCAAGCCCGAAGGCAATGTCATCGACATTGTGAAGCAGACCCCGGAGCAGATGCGCTCGATCCGCGGCAACGACATCTCGATGATCTTCCAGGAACCGATGACCTCGCTGAACCCGGTGTTCACGGTCGGCTTCCAGATCGCCGAAGCGATCATGCTGCACCAGGGGAAGACCGAGGACCAGGCGCTGCAACAGGCGCTGGAGATGTTGAAGCTGGTCCGCATCCCGGAGCCGGAAAAGCAGCTTTCGCAGTACCCGCACCAGCTGTCTGGCGGCATGCGCCAGCGGGTGATGATCGCCATGGCGCTGTCGTGCCGGCCCAGCCTGCTGATCGCCGACGAGCCGACTACCGCGCTCGACGTGACGATCCAGGCGCAGATTCTCGACCTGATCAAGATGCTGCAGAACGAGATCGGCATGTCGGTGATGTTCATCACCCACGACATGGGCGTGGTCGCCGAGGTCGCCGACCGGGTTGTGGTCATGCTGCGTGGCAAGAAGGTCGAGGAGGGCCCGGCCGAGCAGATCTTCCACAGTCCGCAGCACCCTTACACCAAGGCGTTGCTCGATGCGGTGCCGCGGCTCGGGTCGATGCGCGGCCAAAAGCTGCCGATGAAGTTCGCCAACGTCGATGTAAGGCGTTCCGAGGGCGAAGAGATCAAGGACCGGGCGACGGAGCCGGAAGCCAAGCTGGAGATCAAGGACACGGTCCGGCGCGGCGCCGAGCCGCTCCTGACCGTGAAGGGGCTGACCACGCGCTTCGACATTCGCGCCGGTATCTTCGGCCGCGCCACCGGCCGTATCCATGCGGTGGAGAACGTCTCGTTCGGGCTGCTGCCGGGCGAGACCCTGGCCATGGTCGGGGAGTCGGGCTGCGGGAAGTCGACCACCGGGCGCAGCATCATCCGGCTGGTGGAGCCGACCCGCGGCTCGATCAAGTTCGAGGGCCAGGAGGTGGTCGGCCTGTCGGCGAGTGCGATGCGGCCGCTGCGGCGCGACATGCAGATGATCTTCCAGGATCCGTTCGCGTCGCTGAACCCGCGCATGACGGCGGGGGCGGCGATCGCCGAGCCGATGGTCGTGCACGGGCTGGCGCGCGGCCGGGAGGCCGAGGATCGGGTGATCGAACTGCTGCGGCGGGTCGGCCTGGACGAGGAGCACGCCAGCCGCTACCCGCACGAGTTCTCCGGTGGCCAGCGCCAAAGGCTGTGCATTGCGCGGGCGCTGGGGTTGAACCCGAAGCTGATCATCGCCGACGAGGCGGTGTCGGCGCTCGACGTGTCGATCCAGGCCCAGGTCATCAACCTGATGATGGAACTGCAGGAGGAGATGGGCCTCGCCTATCTGTTCATCAGCCACGACATGGCGGTGGTCGAGCGCATCGCCCACCGGGTGGCGGTCATGTATCTCGGCGAGATCGTCGAAATTGGCCCGCGCCAGTCGGTGTTCGAGGACCCGCAGCACCCGTATACCCGCAAGCTCATGGCAGCGGTGCCGGTCGCCGACCCGGTCAAGCGCAAGACCGAACTGCGGCTGATGACCGACGAGATCCCGAGCCCGCTGAAGCCGGTCGGCTACGAGCCGCCGGCACGGCATTATCGCGAGGCCGGTCCGGGACACTTCGTGCAGGAAGCCGCTCCAGAAGCGGTGGCGGCGGAGTAGGTCGCTCTTCGTCTTCTTACAGCCGAACGAAAAACGGCGCCGGAGGATACTCCGGCGCCGTTTCGTATTCGAGCCAGCCTTGGCCGGCCATTGTGTCCATCCGCTATTGCGAGCGCAGCTTCGGGTCCAGCATGTCGCGCACGGCGTCGCCGAACAGGTTGAAGCCGAACACAGCCAGCGTGATTGCCAACCCCGGGAAAATCGCCACCCAGGGCGCGCTCTCGGCATACAGCTCGGCCCCGCCCTGCAGCATCAGTCCCCAGGCCGGAATCGGCTCCTGTACGCCGAGGCCGAGATAGGACAGCGAGGCTTCCAGCAGGATCGCCTGGCCGACGAAGGCGGTGATCATGATCAGGAACGGCGCCATCACGTTCGGCACCATGTGCCGCAGGATGATCCGCATGTGGCTGTAGCCGATCGACCGGGCGGCATCGACATACGGCATCTCGCGCACCGACAGCGCGCTGGACCGCACGACGCGGGCGCAGCGCGGGATGAACGGGATAGTGATCGCCACGATCACCTTGTCGACGCCCGTGCCGAAGATCGCGACCATGGCCAGGGCCATGATGATCAGCGGGAACGACATGAAGATGTCCATCACCCGCTGGAAGACCAGATCGATCATGCCGCCGAAATAGGCGCTGCCGACCCCGAGAACCAGGCCGATGCCGGCGCCGACGAAGCTCGCCACGAAACCGACGAACACCGCGGTCCGGGCGCCGTAGACGATGCGCGAGAACACGTCGCGGCCCAACTGGTCGGTGCCCAGCCAGAACTCCGCGCCCGGCGGCACGGTGAAGGCAGTGTAGTTCATCGCTGTCGGATCGTACGGCGCGACAACGTCGGCGAAGATCGCCATCAGGATGATGATGACCACGATCAGGCCGCCGGCGACGCCGAGCGGCTGTCGCTGCGCCACGCGCTTGAAATGCTGCCACGCGGTCTTGCGACGCGGGGCAGCGATTTCGGCCGTCACCGGGAGTTCAGAGGTCGCCATGGTGACCGTCTCCTCAACTGTAGCGGATGCGTGGATCGAGCCACGCATAGAGCAGGTCGACGAAGAAGTTCGTCATGACGAAGATCAGTGCGACCAGCATCACCAGAGCCTGGGTCATCGTGTAGTCGTGATTGCTGACCGACTCGACGAACAGTTTGCCGAGGCCGTTGAGGTTGAACACCTGCTCGGTGACGACCAACCCGCCCATCAGGAAGGCGAACTCGATGCCGATGACCGTGACCACCGGCAGCAGCGCGTTCTTGAGTGCGTGGCGGTTGACGATCACGCTCTCGACCAGACCCTTGGCGCGGGCGGTTCGGACATAGTCCTCGCGCAGCACTTCGAGCATGGTCGAGCGGGTCATGCGGGTGGCGACCGCCGAGTAGCGGTAACCGGTGGCGAGCGCCGGCCAGATCAGCATCGCCAGGTTCTCGGCCGGGTCGACCCAGATCGGCACGTAGCTGATCGGTGGCATCCAGGGCACGCCGTATATGGCCTGACTGCCGATCAACAGGCCAAGGATGATCAGGATACCGAGCCAGAACGACGGCATGGCGATACCGGCGATCGAGAACGCCCGGACGCAGTAGTCGATCCAGGTGTTGCGCTTGACGGCCGAGATGATGCCCATCGGGATCGAGATCACGATCGACACGAAGGTCGCCATCAAGGCGATCTGCAGGGACACCTGGAACCGCAGGGAGATCTCGCTGACGATCGGCTGGTTGGTCCACATCGACGTACCGAAGTCGCCGACGAAGAAGCCGCCGATCCAGGCGAAGAACTGGCCGACCAGAGGTTTGTCGAGACCGAGCTCGAGCTGGCAAAGACGCAGTGATTCCGGATCGAAGGTGGCACCGGTTCCGGCGAGGCGGAGCTGGCAGACGTCGCCGGGGATCGCCCGCATCAGAAAGAACACGAGGACGGCGGCCCCGAACAGGGTCGGGATCATCATCAGGAGGCGCTTGACGATGTATTGATACATGGGCGGCGGCCTTCAATCAGGGAAGGTCGAGTGTCAGAAGCATCGTCGCCCGCCGTACGGACGGCGGGCGACGTGCCGGACTCAGGCGGTTACTGGTCGAGCCAGACGTTCGCCAGATCCTGGTTCAGATAGTGGCTCGGGCTGATGTTCCAGCCCTTGACGTAGGAGCGGTGCGGGATGATCCGGTACCACCACATCGTGATGAAGCCGAGCGCCTCCTCGTCGAGCACGATCTTCTCCATCTTCCGCATCATCTCGCGCTGCGCGGTCTGGTCGTCGGTCCGGTTCATGGCGTCGAAAAGCTTGTCGACCTCGGCGTTGGAGTAGCCACCGTATTGCTGGCCGGACTTCTCGACCGAGATGAACTTCGACACGTCGAGCAGCGGGTTCACGATCGACTGGCAGTTGAAGTCGACCGACACGTCGAAGTCCTGCTTCTTGCGCAGCGTGTCGTAGAACGGCCCGGTGGGCTGGACCTGCTGCTCGACGGCGAGGCCGACCTGCTTCCACTGGTCGATCAGCCAGGTGCCGACGATCTTGTAGGGCTGGTCGACGGCGCGGTTGTTGAGGACGAACTTGAAGCCCTCGGGAATGCCGGCTTCCTTCAGCAGCTTTTTGGCTTCTGCCCGGCTCTTCTCCAGGTCCGGCCAGTAGCCGGCGAGCTGCTCCAGTTCCTCCTTGGTGGCCGCGAGCGGATGGCCCGGGAACACGATGCCGCCGACCGTCTTCACGATGGCGATCTTCGAGAGGTACTGCGAGCCGCCCCAGCGGTCGACCGCCAGCGTCAGAGCCCGGCGGACCCGGACGTCGTCAAACGGCTTCTTGCGGTGGTTCGGGGTGATCAGCAGCACGCAGTTCCAGTCGCTCTCCTGGACCGTGATGTCCTTGCCGAGCGCCTTCACCAGGTCGTCGCGGCTCTGCGGCGGGAAGCCGCGGAACTCGATCGCCGCCCGGTCGCCACGGATGGCCTGGACGCGCAGCGATTCCTTCTTGGCGAAGATCGCCTCGAAGCCGTCGATGTAGGGCTTGCCCTTCACGTAGTAGTTCGGGTTGGCCGTGCCCTTGATGAACGCGCCAGCCTGACGGTCGGCCTTCTGGAACGGGCCGCTGCCGAGGATGTTCTTCTCGTACCAGTGCATGTCCTGGGCGAGCTTGGCGTCGTCGTAGATGAAGTTGAAGGGCATCGCCAGCGCCGGGATGAAGGCCGACGAGGGATACTTCAGCTTGAACACGATCGTCTTGTCGTCCGGCGTTTCGACGGATTCGACCATCCCGAAATAAGCCTTCCGGGCCGAGCTGATGTCGGCCGGCGGGAAGATGATCTTGTCGAAGGTCGCCTTGACGTCCTTCGCATCGAGCGGTGCGCCGTCCTCGAACGTCACGCCATCGTGCAGCTTGAACGTGAAGGTCTTGCCGCCGTCGGTCGCCTTCGGCATCTCCGTGCAGAGGTCGCAGACGATGTCCGTCGGATCGCTGGAGTTCTCCGGGTTCACCTTCACCAGGAGGCTGTAGAACGGGGCGATCGGGTGGATCAGCGCGAATGTCGTCTCGCGGTGACCGTCAAAGCTCGGTGGCTCCGCCGGCACCACATATTTCAGCACACCACCCTTTTTCGGCGTTTCCGCCGCGATCGCACCGCCCAGCCCGAGGCTGAGCGCCGCGCCGACCGCGAGCGAGGCCGCAATTGTCTTAAGTCCTGAACTCATTTGGACGTCTCCTTCCCAAACGACGCGGCTCGGGGTGGTTCCCCGTCCGATCGATTCTTTAATGCCCGCGGCGGCCCGGATCTGCCGAGCCGATACGAGCCGATGTACGGCTTGGAGCAACTCTCCGGTTGCCGGCCTCCCCGTTCCCTGCGTTCCTTTGGTCCGGCGTGCTTTCGAGACCACCGGTTGCCGCGCCCTGCAGCGCTTGTATACATTTTCATGCCCCGTACCGGGGGTCAAGAAAGAGCCCGCGCCGCGGGTCCGGAGGAATGCATGAATGGAGCGGTTCCGATGCCCGAGATCAAGGCGCTGGTGTTCGACGTGTTCGGCACCGTCGTCGACTGGCGCAACAGTATTGCGCGCGAGGTCGAGGTGGTAGCCCGGGCCAAGGGCTGGGGAATCGACGCTCTCGCCTTCGCCGACCGCTGGCGGGCCATGTACCAGCCGTCGATGGATCCGGTGCGGCGCGGTGAGAAACCCTATGTACGGCTGGACGACCTGCACCGCGCGAGCTTGATCACGCTCATCGCCGAGTTCGGTCTCGACCCGTTGCCGGTCGACGAGCTCGAGCATCTGAACCGCGCCTGGCATCGCCTCGACCCCTGGCCGGACTGCGTGCCGGGCCTGACCCGTCTCAGGAAGCGCTTCATCCTGGCGACCATGTCGAACGGCAACGTCGCGCTGATGCTGAACATGGCGAAGCGGGCCGGGCTGCCCTGGGACATGATCCTCGGGGCCGAGCCGGCGCGGAACTACAAGCCGGTGCCGTCGGTCTACCTGACCGGCGCCGACTGGCTGGGCCTGCAGCCGTCCGAGATCCTGATGACGGCGGCCCACAACAGCGACCTGCGGGCCGCCCGGGCGCTCGGCTTCCGCACCGCCTTCGTCCTGCGCCCGACCGAGCAGGGGCCGGGGCAGGCGAAGGACACCAAGGCCGAGGAGGACTGGGATCAGGTCGTCAACGGCATGGACGAACTGGCCGACCGGCTGGGCTGCTGAGGAGCTGACGATGGCAACGGTTCTCGAGCGCTTCGGCACGTTCTCGGCCGACCTGCGCACCGCCCGGCTGGACGCTACGGTTCGGCATCACGCCCGGCGCGCGATCATCGACTGGTTCGCGGCGGCGCTGCCGGGCGGCGTTCTGCCGCCGGCGACGCTGGTCGCCCGGGCGCTGGCCGATCAGGTCGGGCAGGGCAGGGCGACGCTGATCCCGGCCGGTATCCCCGCTGGCGGACAGGCGGCGGCGCTGATCAACGGCACCGCCGCCCACACCGTCGAGTTCGACGACATCTACCGCGACGGCCTCTACCACCCCGGAGCGCCGACCATCGCGGCCGCACTGGCGGCGGCCGAACTGGCCGGCGCCGATGGCGACCGGCTGCTGGCCGGCGTAGTGGCGGGCTACGAACTCTCGAACCGCATCGCCGTCGCGATCAACCCGCGGCATTACGACTTCTGGCACACCACCGCGACCGTCGGATGCTTCGGCGCCGCTGGAGCCTGCGCCGTCATCCTCGGTCTCGACGCGGCCGGCACGTCGCACGCGCTGGCCAGCGTCGCGACCATGGCGGCCGGGCTGCAGCAGGCGTTCCTGGCCGACGCCATGAGCAAGCCGCTGCATGCCGGCCGGGCGGCCGAGGCCGGGCTGCTGTCGGCGCGGCTGGCCGCCGAGGGCGTGACCGGTGCCCTGGACGCGCTGGAGGGGCCGCGTGGCTTCGCCGCCGCCATGAGCCGCGGTACCGAGATCGATTGGAACGCGGTCACCGCCGACCTCGGCACCGACTGGACGATCACCCGCATGACCTTCAAGAACCACGCCGCCTGCGGCCATGTGCATGCCGCCGTCGACGCGGTCAAGGCGCTGACCGACGAACACCACCTGACCGAGGCCGACGTCGAGCGCATCGAGGTCGGCTCCTACGCCAAGTCGAAGGAGATCTGCGGCAACCCCGAGCCGGTCACGGTGTTCGAGGCCAAATTCAGCCTGCCGTACTGCGTGGCGGCGGCGCTGGTGCTGGGGTCGGTGCGGCGCGCCGCCTTCGAGGACGCGGCGATGACCGACCCGGCACTGCGCGCGGTGGCTGCCCGGGTGGTTCACACCGTCGACCCCGGTTGCGACGCGGCGTTCCCGAAGGCGCGGTCCGCGAAGGTCGCGATCGTGACCCGCGACGGCCGCCGGCTGGAGCGCTTCGCGCCGACCCGCAAGGGCGATCCCGACAACCCGCTGACCGACGCCGACCTCGCCGACAAGTTCCACGAACTGGCCGGCCCGGTGCTGGGGCCCGCCCGGGCCGCCGAGCTGCTGGCCGGCCTGCAGGCCCTGGGCGGTGCCCGGTCGGTCCGGGACCTGATGGCCGGAGCTGCCCTGGCGGTGGCGGCGGAATAGCGTTTCGCGCGGACCGTCGTTTCAGTTCGTATCCTATCCAGCGGCCGACCGGAGAGAACGGCACATGACATCCTTGTTCGAAGATCTGCTCAGCGAGGAGCAGATCCTGTTCCGCGACTCGGTGCGCGGCTTCGCCGAGCGGCACCTCGCCGCCGGCGCCCTGGCGCGCGCCCACGACACGTCGTTTCCGTTCGATGTCGCGCGGCTGATGGCGGAGCAGGGACTGCTCGGGATCACCTTCGCCGAGGCGGACGGTGGCGCCGGCGGCACGCTGATGGACGCGATCCTGGCGATCGAGACGGTGGCGTCGGTCTGCCCGCGCTCGGCCGATGTCGTCCAGGCCGGCAACTTCGGGCCGATCCGGACGTTCGCCGAATATGCCTCGCCGGAGCTCAAGCAGCGCTTCCTCGGGCCCCTGCTGGCCGGAGAGTTGGCGATCTCGCTGGGCATGAGCGAGCCGGAGGCGGGGTCGGCGGCGACCGACCTCGCGACGACCGCGACGCCGGACGGCGACGGCTTCCGGATCAACGGCACCAAGGTGTTCTCGTCGCATAGTCCGGATGCCGATCTGTTCCTGATCTACGTGCGCTACGGCCGCGGGATCGACGGCATCGGCTCGGTGCTGATCGAACGCGGCGCCACCGGCTTCACCATGGGTAAGCCGGTGCGCTATGTCGGTGGCGACGACTGGTGCCAGCTGTACTTCGAGAACGTGTTCGTGCCGGCCGGCAACGTGCTGCTCGGCGAGGGCGGCTTCAAGAAGCAGATCGCCGCCTTCAACGTCGAGCGGCTCGGCAATTCTGCCCGCTCGCTGGCCTTCGGCCGGCATGCCTTCGAGATCGCGCGTGAGCACGCCGAGACCCGCAAGCAGTTCGGCCGGACGCTAAGCGATTTCCAGGGCATCCAGTGGAAGTTCGCCGAGATGGCCGCCCGCATGGAGGCTGCCCAGCTGATGCTGTACCGGGTGGCGTCGCGGGCCGTCGACCGGTTGCCGGACGCCTACGAGACTGCGCTGGTGAAGTATCTGTGCAACGAGGCCGGGTTCTTCGCCGCCAACGAATCGATGCAGGTGCTGGGCGCGCTCGGCTACAGCGACGAGAGCCTGGTCGAGTATTGCTGGCGCCGGGCCCGAGGCTGGCAGATCGCCGGCGGCAGCACTGAGATGCTGAAGAACCGCATCGCCGAGGGGGTGTTCGGCCGGCGGTTCTCCCAGCGTCCGCCGCGGCCGTCGGCGTGAGCGGCGCCATGGCGGACAATCCGGTTGTGATCGAACCCTGGCTGCAGGCGTTGCTGCGACCGCGCGCGGTTGCGGTCGTGGGGGCCTCGGACGATCCCAGGAAGGATGCCGCGCGGCCGATGCGGTTCCTGCGCAAGCACGGCTTTACCGGGTCACTGTACGCGGTGAATCCGCGCCGCGACACCGTGCTCGGCGAGACGTCCTGGCCGTCGCTCGCGGGCCTGCCCGAGTGTCCCGACCACGTCTACATCGTGGTCGGGACCGAACGGGTCGAGGCCGCCGTCGTCGAGGCCGCCAGCCTCGGCGTGAAGGTGGCGACCATCCTGGCCGACGGCTTCGCCGAGACCGGGCCGGAGGGGCGGGCCCACCAGGACCGTCTGGTCGCGCGGGCGGCCACGGGCGGGATGCGCCTGCTCGGACCGAACTCGATGGGGGTGGCCAACATCGTCGACCGGGTGCCGTTCACCACCAACGCCGCGCTCGAGGCCGACTCGCTGCTGCCGGGCCGGCTGATGGCGCTGTCGCAGTCCGGCTCGCTGATCGGCACCCTGCTGTCGCGCGGCGCGGCGCGTGGCATCGGCTTCGCGCATCTGGTGTCGGTCGGCAACGAGGCCGACCTGGACGTCGGCGCGATCGGCGAGGCGGCGGCGGCCCTGCCCGAGGTCGACGCGTTCCTGCTGTTCCTGGAGACCCTGCGCCGGCCGGATCGGCTGGCCCGGTTCGCGCGGGCGGCCCACGCCGCCGGCAAGCCGGTCGTCGCCTACAAGCTCGGCCGGTCGCCCGAGGCCCAGGCGCTGGCGGTGTCGCATACCGGCGCGCTGCTCGGCTCCGACCAGGCCGCCGACGCGTTCTTCCGCGACCACGGGATTCTCAGGGTCGATCAGTTCGAGGCGTTGCTGGAGTTGCCGGCGCTGCTGAAGGGACGCGGACCGGACCCGGCGCGGGCCGGCCGGCCGGTGGCGGTGGTCACCACCACCGGCGGCGGCGGGGCGATGGCGGTCGACCGGCTCGGCGGCGCCGGGGTGGCGCTGGCCGGCGCGCCGGAGGCGCTGCGGGCGGCGGTGAAGGCTGCGCACGGCCTGGAGGTCAAGGGCGGCCGGCTGATCGACGTGACCCTGGCCGGGGCCCGCTACGAGGTGATGAAGGCGGTGCTGGACGGGCTGCTGGACTCCGGCGAGTACGGCGCGGTGGTGGCGGCGATCGGCTCGTCCGCGCAGTTCCTGCCGGAGCGCGCGGTGCAGCCGATCATCGACTGTGCCGACCATGCCACCCCGCTGGTGGCGGTGCCGCTGCCGCAGGCCGACCGGGCGCTGGCGATGCTGGCGGCCGGCGGCGTCGCGGGCTTCCGGACGGTCGAATCGATGGCCGACGCGGTGCGGGCCTTTCTGGCCTGGGCTCCGCCGCGCGATCTCGCGGTCGGCGAGGTGCCGGATCTCGGCGAGCTGCCGGCGGATGCGACCCTGGACGAGGCCGCCGGACTCGGCTTGCTGGACCGGCTGGGCGTGCCGACCGTCGGGCGTCGCCTGCTCGGCCCCGAGGACCCTGTGCCGGCCGATCTGGCCTATCCGGTGGTGCTGAAGGCGGTATCCGCCGACCTGCCCCACAAGACCGAGGCGGGCGCCGTCGCGCTCGGCCTCGGCGACCGCGCCGCGGTGGAGTCGGCGCGCGCCGCGATGCGGGGCCGGCTCGCCGCGACCGCACCCGGCGCCCGGCTGCAGGGCTGGCTGATCCAGGCCATGGCGCGTGGCGTCGGCGAGGCGCTGATCGGCTATCGTCTGGATCCCGAGGCCGGGCCGGTGGTGACCGTCGGGGTCGGCGGCGTGTTCGCCGAGTTGTATCGCGACGTCGCGGTCCGGCTGGCGCCGGTCGATCTGGCGACGGCGCGGGCGATGGTGGCCGAGGTCAGGGGATTCCGGGCCCTGGACGGCTGGCGCGGCCGGCCGAAGGGCGACCTCGAGGGACTGGCGGCGGCGGTGGTGGCGCTGTCGCGGCTCGGCCTCGACCCGCTCCGTCGGGTCGAGGAGGCCGAGGCGAACCCGGTGATCGTCGGTGAGTCCGGCGTTGTCGCGGTGGACGCGCTGGTCAGGACCGGCGGCTAGGGAGCGATCAACCGATCAGGTCGATGCGGCCTGATCGGATCGCGCCCTGGCGGTCGTCAGGCCCGCGTGTCAGCAGGCCCGCGTGTCAGCGCCCGGCGTTGTTCGAGGCTACCACGCTGGCGTCCTCACGGGCGGCGACGACGCGCGTATCGAGCGTCGGGATCATCGCCTGCAACTTCCTCAGGTCCTTGCCGGCGAGTTGCTCGCCGGCCGGCAGCTTGACGCTCATCGGGTTCACCTGACGGCCGTTCAGGATGACCTCGTAGTGCAGGTGCGGCCCGGTCGAGCGGCCGGTGGTGCCGACATAGGCGACGATCTGGCCCTGCTTGACCCGGCTGCCGGCGCGGATGCCCTTGGCGAAGCGCGAGGTATGGGCATAAGCGGTCTTGATCTCGCCGTTGTGGCGGATACGCACGTAGTTGCCGTAGCCGCCGAACCGGCTGGCCATCTCGATCACGCCGTCGCCGGCGGCCATGATCGGCGTGCCGGTCGCGGCCGCGAAGTCGACGCCCTTGTGGATCTTGGTGTAGCCGAGGATCGGGTGCCGGCGCTTGCCGAAGCCGGAGGACAGCCTGGCGCCGTCGATCGGGGTACGCATCAGGGTCTTGCGCACGCTATGGCCGTCCGGGCCGAAATAGTCGGTAATCCCGCTCGACGGGGTGAACCGGTAGAAGGACAGGGTCTTGCCCGACAGGGTCATGGCGGCGTAGCGGGTCTCGCCGTTGCGGACCCGCTCGCCGAACTCGTCGTCATAGCCGTCGTACAGCACCTCGAACCGGTCTCCGGCCTGGACGTCGCGCTGGAAGTCGACGTCGAAGCTGAACACCCGGACCAGATCCATAAGCACGTCGATCGGCATGTCGGCGGCCAGGGCAGCCTCGTACAGGCTGGTCTCGATCACCGCGGTGGCATAGGAATCGTGCTGGTCGAGCGGGCGCTCCGCCTCCTCGGCGACGAATCCGCCGGTATCGTCCAGCTTCACCAGCACATCGCGCTCGGGTGACGGCCGCAGCGCCAACCCGAGGAACTGGTCGCCCTGGGAACCCGCCTGGAAGGTCAGGGTGATATCCTGGCCGATCTGCAGGCGGCGGACGTCGAACACCGTGCCGAGGCTGCGCACGGCCTCGTGCGCGCTCGACCGGTCGACGCCGTTGACGGTCAGAATGCCCATCAACGTATCGCCGCGCGCCACGGTGATGACACGGTCCTCGGGCCCCGGCCGCTCGTCGAGCGACGGGTAGGAATGGACTTCCTTGAGCAGCTTGGGGCGGGTTCTGGGCTGATCGGCGGCGTCGACCGAACCCGGAGCGGCCTCGGCGAAGCGGGCGTCAGACTGATTCGGCTCCCCCAGGGCGATCCAGGCGGCGGCCAGAATCCCGACTACCACCGCGCTCGTCCATCTCATCGGCCCGCGACTCCCAAGATCGAATTGCATCGTACCGGCGCCCGCTCCCCGCGAACATCGGCGATATGATCAGCGCTTGACGTTTATCTGTCAAGGAAACCGAGCGAATTCAGGTTGTTTTATCGGTTTTCTGAGCCACCGGATTAATCCGGTTGGCGGCGAACTCCCCCCCCACGCACGGGTACTATACTGGCGTGAAACGCCGATCCGGGGGAAGTGCAAAAAACTTTTCAAAAGACGTTTGACATCGTTTCGGGGGCTTCGTATAAGCCGCGCCTCGCCGGGACACATCGGGTCGCGGCGACGGACCGGAAGCCCTCCGGGGCGCCCCTCGGGGCAGCGGTCCGCGGCTCTTGTACATTGTGAATTGGAAGGGATGCGCAGGCGGCGGTCTGGCTGGTTTTGGCTGGGCGTGCTGGTGCCTGAGAGGGTACTGGCTTACGAGCCGATCTGTGCATCTGACTGTGCGTCTTA